>Ga0157373_10000406_pt1 | contig 34546 bp, 31 predicted proteins | sample C65metaG_FD_113460 | JGI IMG/M metagenome (GOLD analysis project Ga0157373, IMG submission 113460) | Corn rhizosphere microbial communities from Kellogg Biological Station, Michigan, USA - C6-5 metaG | ecosystem: Host-associated > Plants > Roots > Rhizosphere > Soil | place: USA: Michigan... | reverse complement strand
TCACCTATTCCGCGAATGCTTTCATAGATCAAGCCGTCAAACCAGGGCAAACCTGCATGACTGCCTGTTCCTTTTTTTCCCTGGGCAATCTTATCGAAATTGTTAAACACATTATTACTTTCCTGTTCTTTTGCAGACAGGTGTTGTCCTTCGAACTTATTTAGCACATCGTTGGCAGTTGTGGTTCTCCAAAGCTCGAATTTAGGACTCCAGAAAGCGTCATTTATGTTTGCTTTATGGCTTTGGGTTAGCTGGACATTCTGGTTAACACCAGTGGTTTGTGCCATGCTATCGGTAAAAAGAGCAGTGGTAATGCCGATGCTTAATAAGAAATGGTATTTCATTGTGTGTGTGGTTAGGTCTCCAAATATATAAATATTTTACAACTGGTACGAACTGGTACGATTTTTTTATTTTTTATTTACGATGTTTGTCTGGCAAGTAACTATATTTGCCAGCAATACACCAAACGTGAAAGAAAATAAATCAAAATATAAACTTGTAGTAAGCCATGTGATTGATCGAATAGGCACAGAGGAATACAAGAATGGAGACAGGATACCTTCTATCAATGATTTCAGAACTGAGTACGGTTTATCGCGCGACACAGTGTTTGCGGGCTTACGCGAACTGATGTCAAAAGGTATTATTGCATCAAACCACGGGGTTGGTTATTTTGTGAAGAGCACCAAAATTCAGACAGGACATCATATATTCCTGCTCTTCAATGAATTCAATGAATTTAAAGAAGACCTGTTCAACTCTTTTATGGAATCGGCCGGGAACAGCGCCACAGTTGACCTGTATTTTCATAATTACAACAGAAAGGTTTTTGAAACGCTGGTAAATGATGCCAACAACAAGTATACAGATTACATCATCATGTCGGGAAAGTTTCAGGGAATTGAACCGCTGTTGGAATCTTTATCGGGCAGGGTGTTTTTGCTGGACCATTTCCATGCAGATTTGAAAGGAAAATATTCATCGGTGGCACAGAATTTTGAAACAGATACCTATGAGGCTTTGGAATCAGCCATAGAATTGATTCGCAAATACAAACACATTTATATGATTCAAAAGGAAGAAAAGGAGCCTTTGGAGCGTTATGATGGTCTTAAAGTGTTTTGCAGCAAGTATGGGTTTGGCCACGACTATCTTTCTGTGACTACCACAAGAACAATAGAAAAAGGTGATTTATTTATTGTGGTGAATGACAGGGACCTGGTGGATCTTTTGAAGCAGGCCACTGCTCAACAGCTTACCGCAGGTACTGATTTTGGGATCATATCTTACAATGATACGCCCCTTAAAGAGCTTCTTGCCGGCGGGATCACGACACTTTCTACGGACTTTAAGCTGATGGGAAAGACCATGGCAAAGCTGATCAAAACAAAAGGGATTACCACAGTTGAGAATCCATGGAAGCTGGAAGTTCGAAGCTCCCTGTAGAAGCTATTTGATCAAAGGATTTTTTTTGGTATATTCAACTATCATTAAATCTGCAGGTTATGAATTATTTCAAAAGCATTTCGCTGGCAATCTTTTGTTTGCTCTGCGTTTCCTTCACAGCTTTCCACCATGGTTGGGCTGATTATGATCAAAAAAAAGTATTGGATTTTAAAACCACAATTGAAGAGTCGGTATATGAAAATCCGCATGCCTTGGCTAAAGTAAAATACAAAAAACAATTATGGACAGTTTATTTAGCCCCTACCAGCCGCATGACAGATCGTGGGCTAACTGCTGATATGATTAAAAAAGGGACAGAAGTAAGGTTGGTTGCTTATCCTCATAAAACTAAAAAAACAGAAATGAGGGCAGAAAGGATATTTGTAGACAGTGTAAAATACGAATTGCGATAGCTGCTGTGCCTTTGTTTATATCTGATCTCCTCAGCTGGTTAGAAAATACAGCCTTGGCGGCTGCTATTCGTCAATCCTTGTGGTTGTACCCGGCTTTGGAAATTGTACACATCACAGGAATTGTAATTTTAGTGGGCGCTGCATTTATGTTCGACCTGCGGTTGCTGGGTTTTTCAAAAAGCCTTTCCATATTCGGCTTATCCCGCCATTTGCTTCCCTGGTCAAGAAAAGCATTGCTGTTGGTTATACCCTCTGGAATATTATTATTCATGACCAATTCAAAAACCCTTGGTATAGACCCAACATTCTGGCTAAAAATGGCTTTGCTGATAATTGCAGCCCTTAATGTATTGGTGTTTCATAAACTCTTATTCAAGCCTAAATCTGACGCCCAAAATCAAGAACTTCCGTTTTCCACAAAAATATCGGCCCTTGTTTCGATCACCGTATGGGTAGCAATTATTGCCTGCGGTCGTTTGCTGGCGTATTAACCTTTTTGGAGAAACACAATACTATTGAAAACCTGAGTTTTAAATTAAGATCTGAATCTGGTATCTTTAATAAAAACTTTTACCATGAAGCTAGTGACTATAGTTGTTCCTGAAGGGGAAATTAACCTGAGTAGCATAACCGGTTCATTTGAAATACTAACACGCGCGAATGACATTTGGCAAAAAATGGGTAACAAACCCATGATGGAAGTAAGGATAGCCGGATTTGTGCCAGAGTTAAAGGTTGATGACGGTTTCTTTTCTATTAAACCTATAAATATTAATGATATAGAAAAAACTGATCTGCTGATCATCCCCTCTGTTTCTTATGACATTGATCTGCTGGAAAACAATGCTTCTCTAATTGCATGGATAAAGGAACAGTATATGGGTGGTACTGAAGTTGCATCAATGTGTTCCGGGGCATTTTTGCTCGCAGCCACAGGGTTACTGGATGGCAAGAGTTGCTGCACGCATTGGAATTTGGCGCCTGATTTTAGACGGTTGTTTCCAAATATTAATCTTCAAATTGATAAGCTCATTACCGCTGAACGAGGAATATATACCAACGGGGGTGGATATTCATTTTTGAACCTGATACTTTTTCTGGTTGGAGAGTATTTTAACAGAGAGGTAGCTATTATCTGCTCAAAGATTTTTCAAATTGACATTGAAAGATCATCACAGTCGCCTTTTCACATTTTCAGAACACAAAAAAACCATGGCGATGAACTTATTAGTAAAGCACAAAGTTATATAGAAGAAAATTTAAGCGAGAAAATTTCCTTTGAGGAACTTGCATCAAAGCTAGCCATTAGTCGAAGAAATTTTGACAGACGATTCATTAAAGCAGTTGGCAATACTCCCGTGGAATATTTGCAAAGAGTAAAAGTAGAAGTTGCTAAAAGCACACTTGAAAAAGGAAATAAGACCGTTTATGAAGTTATGAATGAAGTTGGCTATTCAGATGACAAAGCATTTAGAGGCGTTTTCAAAAAAATAACTGGCTTATCCCCATTGGATTATAAAGCCAGGTATTTTAAGGAATCTGTGTTAGTATAGCAACCTATCTTAATACTTATCTTAATATTGCTGTAGCAGCTTCAGCATTTTACGATCTAGCTTATGGCCATTGTAATCTTCATATTCTACATCTTGCCGCTCGCTGTCAAGAATACCAAAACTACCACGCAAATTCCATAGCGACCAGCCCCAGCCATTTTCCTTCCATATTTCCAGATTATCTTTCATCCATGCAAGCGATACATCATGAGGAGTATGCTGGTATGCTCCCCATTCGCCAACATGTACTCCTACGCCCTGGTCCATTAGCTTTTTCCAGGGATCAAATATTTCCAGTTTTAACCGATCTTTATCCCACTTGTCGTTGCTTTCTGGATTTAAAGGCCAGGTTGGAACAGGCCAATCTGCTTTAACCCAGGATGCTTTATAGTGACTTACCTGCATAGGTCCGTATCCCCGGGTACTTTGTCCAACATTTAAGTCGGATGCCCCAAATACGGGTTTAGTTCCATAATGGAGTCCATCAATAACAATTAATCGATCAAGATCTTCTTGCCGGATGGCATTAACAATCCGTGTAACTACCCGCACGTAATCTGGCTCCTCAACATTTGAAGGCTCATTAATCAGATCGAAGCTCAATTTCTTACTATTGATCCTCTTGTATCGTTTGGCCAGGGTTTGCCAATGGAAGGCAGCAGCTTCTAAAGCCTTCTCATCTTTCCATAAATTAAGTGGCTCTGCCGGTGGATTAACACAATAACCCGGGACGCGATGGAGGTTAAGGTTAACATGAATCTTGTATTTAATTCCGTAGTCAATTGCCTGATCTATTTCTTTCAACACATTTTCGTCCATTTGAAGCCAATTATCAGGTTTTGACCAGCAGTGGTATGACATTGGTAAACGGGCAAAGTTAAAACCCCATTTGGCCATCATTTGAAAATCTTCTTTTTTAAAAGGTTGGTTATGGTCTCCATTAAATTTCTCTAACAGATTAAAGCCACGCCAGAGCGGTAACTTGTTTGGTATAATTAAAGGGTTGGATTTAACAAATGCAGGTGTAAATAGGCTTGCAGCTGTTAAACCCACCCCTAGTTGAAGGAATTTTCTTCTTTCCATTTAGCTTTGAGATAGTTGAGGTTCGGTTTATTTCCTTAAATATACCAACATTCATGGATAAGTAGAAGACTATCTGTTATAAACATCCACAGCGCTTTCGAGATGTCTTGATCCAGATGTATGTACAACAAACCCTCCTACGCCAAGACCCGCAGCAAGTCCCCAGAACAATAAAGTACCCGTAACATTTGGACCTTTTGTGTTCATACTGCTCTGACCGAATCCAGTATGGGATAGTTTTTGCATATCGTTACCTTTTACCAGAAAGGAAACAATACCAGCCACAAATGATGCTCCGGCAGCAGCATATAATATTTTGCTGGTATTCATACTTCTTCTGTAGCCAGCCAGCATATCCATGCTTTCCGGATTATCGGCCATGTCGTTTTTAAGGTTTTGATAATTTACTTTTTTCAAATTATCGAATCCTTTGTTGTAATACATCCGAAGGTTAACAACAGGCTCTGGCCTGCCTCCATATCTGTATGCCCTATCGTCCAGAAATTCATCATAAGGAATTTCCTGAAAAATATTAATTTTTCCCTCTGCAATACGCTCGGCGAATTCGGCAGTGCGTCCGAAAGTGACTCTCCTGGTATTGGCGAAGAAACCATTTTCGTTACTAAAGAATTTTACTTTTTCGGGCGAAATTCTTCGGGAATCGGCCCGTAGCTGCCAAAATCCAGAAAAATCAGGCCGGAAAATGATCCTTTTAGCATAGATTACGGAGTCGGAATTAAGGTAAAGAAAGTTTTGGGATTCGTGCACCTGGGCACGGGCTGTGATGGCATAGCTAGCCAGTACAACCATGAGAAGCTTTTTCATAGTGGTTACATTTGTGTGTACCTAATAATACACAAATAATAGCCCAAAACTTCCTTTGTAAACAACAAAATACATTTGATCGCCAGATCAATTCTATTCGTGATTTGGATGGCAATTTATTTACCTTTCTTGCGAAGATTTAAATAGTCAATGTAATACAAGACCTTTACAGACAGACTTTTGTTTTGAGGCGCAGAGAGGATATCCTCGAGATTTCTGTTATAGCGTTTAGTATAAAAATCATCATTGGTTTCGGCAGCTTGCTTATATGACAAGGTAAGTTCACTTCCGGGCGCAAACTGCCAAACATAGATTAAATCGACATTAAAAACATTGTAATTCCTATCCATTGCAGTAAGTGGAGCACCCTGATAAGCAGCAAGCGTACCCTGATTGGTTAACAGATAAAATTCTTTATTTCTCCTATCACTCCAATAGTGCCGCAATACAACAGATACTCCCATCTTATTGCTGAATGAATATTTTGCATCAAATGAGTTTTCTACTGTGTTCCGGTTATATCGGGAAAAAATTGCCTGATCACCTTGCGCTTTTATCCAGCTGACATAATCGTAGCTTGGATTAAAATTCAAATCAAGACCAAAAGCGATCCTGTCATTTAATCTTAAGTTCTGGAAAAAATAGAAATTATATTCCCTTCCATTGAAAAGTTCCTTTTTGAAGTACTTTACATTTCCTCCAAAGTTATATGCCTTTGCATTATTTGGATTTACATAAACAGATGCCCCAAACCGGGCAGGCGTTCTGTACAATTGACCGTTTCGGGCTTCATAAAAATCGTTTCCCTCTGGCCCGTAGTCTAAATCCACTTCAACCGACCAAATACTTTTAAATTGCACCCAGGCACCGGTAACGACACCAAAACGCTGATAATCGCCGGGATTAACACGTCGGGAATATTCAAAATTTAACCAGCTTTCTAGCTGGTTATACCATGAGGTTGGCTTGTAATTATTATATCCAAACCTAACAAGCTGGTCTAAAAAATTATTGTTGGTAAAAAAGCCCATATCAGATTTATCGAACTTGTCATCAGCATATACCTGATTATAGCTCCATCTGAAATTTCCGCTCTGCTTACCACCTTTAAATTCATAATTAAAACCTGTTCTGCTGGTGGCTCCTTTTAGATAGCTCATTTTACCTGCCCCATTAAAAAAGTAAACATTCTTTTTGTCATTAAGGTTGAACAATAAAGCGCTTACGTTAGCATCGTAGGCAGAGCCCTGCCTTAAAACATTGGTATTGATAAAAGTTGCAGAGCTGTTGTTTTTTAAAGACTGATCGAATACCAGAATGTTGTAATTGGTTAGCGGTTGAGTTTCAGTTTCTCTTATACTCCCTTGCTGGTCTTCAACCTCGGTTTGCATGGCTTTAGTTATCGCGTTAAAAATACCTATGCCAAGTCCTTTTGCGGTTCTACCGGAAACCTTTGTGGCATTTAGCACTTTGGCTTCACTTTGATCTTTAATGATGGTTTCAGTGCTGCTTATATCAGAACGATTATAGTATTTTGGAATAGAGCCAATGCGCTTTGAATAAAACAGATCTCCCTTATTAAACAGTTCAGTTCCTTCTGTAAAAAACTGTCGGTTTTCATTAAACTTAACTTCAAAGGGTGTTAGGTTCAGAATTCGGTTATCGGACTGCACCTGACCAAAATCCGGCACCAAGGTCATATCTAAGGTAAAGCTGTTGTTAATACCATACTTAACATCCATACCGCCATTGAAACGCGCGGTTGTGTTTTTTATACCTGGAATATTGGCCGGATAATGGTTTACATAAGCAGACAGATAAGGGGAAAATGATAAACGTAATGGTGGTTTTATGTCCTTAACGCCCATCCAAAGCCCCTCCTGATTAATAAAACCATTTACATTGGGATTAACAAAATTCCAAAATGTTTGAACATTTGTGCGCTGGATTCGGCGACTGAAGTTTAGTCCCCAGTTTTGAATCTCTTTGGCAGAAAAACGCAAAGCAGAATAAGGAATTTTCATCTCAGCAGTCCAGCCTTTATCATCGATCTTAACTGCACTTTCCCAAACAGCATTCCAGTTCTCATCTTCATCGCCAATTTGCGAGTATTTGGCATCAAACTGAACTCCCGCAGCGGTAACAAAAAAACCATTGCCATTCATCTTGTCGTAAAAAGGGTCGAAAACTATGGAGATAAAATCGGCATTGCCAATATTATCCCGCGAAACCAATTCATGAGAAACACTATCAGGATGATCATACATCCGCGCATAAACATATACTGCAGCATCGTCATATAGCACCTTCATCTCCGTACGCTTCTCCTTTCCTTCTACCCTGCCTGGTACAGGTCTGATTTCAAAAAAATCAGTAGCGATAGGAACATCTATCCAACAGTGATCATCGAGAATACCATCTATTTTTGGGCTTTCGGTAGTTCTCACCGCCTGCAATTTCTTTTGCACTGAAGGATCCTGAGCCTGACATACCAGTGTATATGAAAGCAAGAAAAACAGAAATATGTAGTGTTTCATTTAAAGCGGTTAATGCCTATAAGACACTACCGTATTGTAAATGTTGCATGCTTGCTTACATTAATATTCAGACAAAATCTTGCCATCCTTACTAATAAGTATTGCTATATTTAAACCGATACAGTGTACGGTGCGCGTTCTATTATTTTAACACTAACCCAATCCCCATATTATGGTCTTATTCACAAAAAAGTCACTACGAATAGTCACTTGCATTTTAAGTTTATTAGTCGCCAATTATGCATTAGCTCAGGAAAAACCTGTATATGTAATCGTTCACGGAGCATGGGGAGGTAGCTGGGCTTTTAAAAATGTTGATGAAATAATGTCCAACCACGGCAACATTGTTTACAGACCAAGTTTAACCGGTCAAGGTGAACGTGTCCACTTGAGTTCTCCTGACATTGATCTGAATACCCACATCAAAGATGTGGTTAATCTGATTCTTTATGAAAACATACACAATGTTATTTTAGTTGGTCATAGTTATGGAGGCATGGTAATTACCGGAGTTGCCGATAGTATCCCGGATCGAATTAAAAAGCTGGTTTTTCTTGATGCAATTTTGCCTAACGATGGAGAAAGTTTAGCTACTTCCAAAAAAACTGGCACTAATGATATTGGAATGGCATCAACAAATGGTTTTATGATTCCCCAATGGGTTAAACCAAACCAGCCACTTCCAAAAGATGTACCCCAGTCTGTCAAAACCTTCACTCAGCCTGTTTCAAGAAAAAACCCTAGGGCCTTAAAATTGCCTGCGACATACATATTAACTGTGCAAGAAGGTACAGAACCTGAAAAAGACAGCTTTTATGCATATGGTGAGAGGGCCAAAGAAAGGGGTTATAAATACCTGATATTTAAAGCAGATCACAACCCACAGTTTAACAAATCTGCAGAGCTTGCTGATTTTCTGGAAAAAGAGAAATAATGATTTTAGATTGCTCTTTTATCTGCTGTAAACACCGGAGTGTACTGCTTTTCGCAACTCCCCGTCTTCAGTATCTGCGGTATAGTCCCAGTACATCGCACCGAGCATTCCCTTTTCAAGCAAATAAGCGCATTTTATAGCAATAGACTGCGGCGTTTCATAGGTCAATACAAACTCTCCTGCATCATTCACTAAATAAGGAGCTTTAGCCACATCATCCCATTTTTTTGTATAACCGTTTAGTTTTACGATGTCTTTATAATCGATATACCAGGCAATATCACCTTTACCATGCCCATAAAATGGAATCCCAAGAACTAGTTTGTTGGCGGGTACACCTGCATTTAAATGTGCAGTCACCCCTTCATCCACACTGATGTCTTTGGTATACTCTGAATGATAAAGGCCTGCATGATGATTTGGAGGGGTCCCCATGTCATACGTCATCACATTCACAAAATCCACTATTGGTGTAATCGCCTTAAAATCGATATACTTTGCATTTGAAACAGACGCCAATGTCAGTAATTTTTTATGACCAATCTTATTTCTAATCTGAGACATCAGTAAAGTATAATTTTTGGTATCATCTGGGGAAGAAGATATTCCAGCTTCGGAACTTGTGGGATATTCCCAGTCTATATCTATTCCATCTAAGTTAAATGAACTTACTACTCTTTGGCAATCGTCTACAAATTTGCTTCTGTTTTCCACAGACGCAGCCATTTCACTAAATCTTCCACTTTTCCACCCACCAATAGACAGCAAAACTTTAAGCTTTGGATGTTTAGATTTTAATTCAACAATATCTTTCAAACGGCCTTCATTCTCGATAGTAACGCCATCAAATGTTTTATTTACATGGCCAAAAGCATAATTGATGTGTGTAACCAGTTTAGGATCGGGTAAAACCTTACCCCACGACGTAACATAAGCTACAATTACCTTATTCTTGACGTGCTTACTGGGAGTTTCTTTTTGCTGTGCCTGAGCTGTACTTAACATAGCAGTAAGCAAAATACCCATAATGGAGTAAATAAATTTCATGGTTAAATTGGTTTAGGTGCCTAAATTTAGAAAAAATGATCAGATATTATGGGCATTGCTTTTGAATTGCTTCAGTAAATTCTTTGGTGATAGGCCTTCCTCCCAGTTTCTTGCATTCATTATAATATTTCAGGGCATTTTTACAATCCTGCTTCATAAAATACACTGCCGATAGCTTAAATAAAGTATTTTGATTTTTAGGATCTATCTTATACGACTGGATTAATAAATCAATAGCGGCAGACAAATCCTTGGGATTGTTGCTGTTGGGAAATCTGGCGTAATAGATTGTTGCTTTATCAGTAAGTAAGTTTGAGCTATTAGGATTCAAACTCAGTCCCTCATTCAATTGTTCCATCGCTTTTTCATGATCCCCTAGTGTAAAATAAACAGCAGAAAATCCCCAGAATACATTTTCATTTTTAGGTTCCAGTAACCACGCCTGATTAAACCTGTACATTGCTGTTCTAACATCGCCTTTATAAAGATATTCAAAACCCAGTTTTATAAGTATCTCTGCACCTTTATGGTGGTTACCTTGTTGCTTCAGGTAATCATCTATAAGCTGTTGATCTGCTTCTTTTTGAGAGTCCGTTTTAACAGCATCTCCAAACTTGGGATTTAACCTGATATTAGTTTGCGCTTCTTTTTTCCAATCCTCATAACTGATTGCTTTACCAGGTAATTCTGAGTTGACATTTGCAGGCTGCTGTGCGTAATTACATGAAGTAATTGATAATGAAATTAGAGCTATTATTAGAAGTTGTTTCATTAAGAGATGCGTTGAATTGCTATTTGTTAAAAAATTCTATTCTTGTAGAACAAGATAGGAACTATTTTCTTACTTTAACAATTGCTTATAGCAATCAGAACCGAACATACAATATGGCCAAATACGTCTCTCTCATTTTAACCAGATTCCTTTTTTTATTTTGCATCCTTTTTGTTTTATGCTTTAATAATGGGGCTTTTCCATTCCTATATTATATTCAGAAGTTCAGTATACCTGCGCTGCAGTCTTTTATTCCCTGGTTTGCTCAAAAATATTTGAGCCTTTCGTACCAAATCACCACTTTCACCAATGGTAGTGGAGATACCACTTACGACTACGTGTTACTTCTTTGTGTCTTCCTTGTTTCTTTCTTTGGAACAATTATATGGTCGGCGTTAGACAGAGATAGAAAAAGCCATGATCAGCTATTCTACTGGACTATAGTAGTGTGTAGGTTTTATGTTGGTTTTATGCTTGTCCATTATGGAATTGCAAAACTTAATGATGGACAATTTCCATCATTATACTTAAGCCAACTTACAACAACTTATGGAGATTCTTCTCCGATGGGTTTGGCATGGAGATTTTTAGGTTTTTCTGATGGTTACAAATGGTTTATGTTTACAGCAGAAATGATGGGTGTCTTATTGTTTTTCAGAAAAACAGCAACCATTGGTGCTTTTTTATGTCTGATGACTTCAGCGAATATTATGGCCATTAACTACTTCTATGATGTCCCGGTAAAGTTGCTGAGTACAGCTCTTGTTTTGATGTGCTTAATTATCCTTTCTCCTAATATTAGGATTTTGTTTAAGTTCTTTTTTAAGGGAGAACTGGTAAGACTAAATCTATTAAAGGCTCCTGTTTTTAAAGCAAAATGGGCCAGAACTTCTAAAATAGTATTGAAGTATGCTGCAGTGTTACTCTATGCAGCAATTCCGTTATTTACCGCGTTAAACATAGCCCTAATTAGCAAAAAGACCAATAACAAGCCCGTAGTTTATGGCGCTTATGATATAGAGGAGATAAAATCAGAAAAGAACGAGCCGCTTCCCGACACCTCTTTTTTGAGTCGCAAATTGGAACTAGTGGCATTTGACAGAAATGACTACGCAGTTATCAAATATAACGGAACTGAAACGGCATGGTGTACTTATAAAGTACTTCAAACATCAAAGACTCTGGACATATCATTTACTGATAATCCAAAAGTTACCTACAAGCTAAATTACCAATTTCCAGACAGCAATAAATTGATTCTTAAAGGCAATTTATTTGGTACGCCTGCTACAATTACTTTGAAGAGAAAGAAGTATCAGCTTGCTGAACGACCATTTCGATGGATTAGCGAACATCCGTACAATAGATAAATATTCATTAGAACATTTCAACAATTCTCGGAACCGGAGAAAATTTCAGTTAAATTTGCTGTATGAGTAATGGCGGTTCTTCTAATTCAATTTTCGACAAGGTTTTATCTTTTATTGACTATACCAATCAGAACATTTTTCTGACAGGAAAGGCTGGAACCGGAAAAACAACCCTGCTTAAGCGGATTAAGGAGAGTAGTTCAAAAAAGATGGCCGTGGTTGCTCCTACTGGGGTTGCAGCAATGAATGCCAAGGGAAACACAATCAATTCCTTTTTCCAATTGCCTCCAGGCTCCTTTTTCCCGGGTGATATTAGTTTAGAGAACCTGCAATCTGGAATACTTTCTATTCAATCTATGGTTTCTGATTTAAGCTATACCAGAGATAAGATAAATCTATTTAATGAACTGGAACTACTTGTTATCGATGAGGTTTCGATGGTACGTTGCGACTTGCTGGATGTAATTGATGCAATACTAAGATCGGTTAGAAAAAATACCATGCCTTTTGGTGGGGTTCAACTCCTGCTAATTGGAGATTTATATCAACTACCACCGGTTACTAAAAGACAAGATTGGGCGTTTCTAAGTAGAGCATACCCATCGCCTTATTTCTTTGATGCGCTTGTAATCCGCAGAAACCCACTTTTACAAATAGAGCTTACCACAGTATTCCGACAAACTGAACCTGAATTCATTAATATTCTGAATGATATCAGAAACAATCAGATTAGTGAAAGCAGTCTGGATCTGTTAAACAAAAGATACGACCCTCAATTCAGCTCTACTGATGACTTAAATCCGATTATCATCACCTCACATAATGCTGAGGCTAATACAATTAACAAAGAAAAGTTAGATGAGTTAACCGGTGAAGAGTATACTTTTGAGGGAGAGGTAAGCGGAGAGTTTAGAGATCTGGGCTTGCAGGCAGAGCAGACCTTAAAACTTAAAGAAGGTGCCCAGATCATGTTCATAAAAAACGACACAGGTGATAATCGGAAATTCTATAACGGAAAGATCGGAAAGGTTAAGTCTGTTAAAGACGGTGAGATCTATATCTCTTTTCCGCAGGAGGATGATTTGTTATTGGAAAAATCTTCATGGCAATCTTTTGAATATAAAGCTGATCCTGAACAGGCCATTGTACAACAGCAAGTTGGGGAATTTTCCCAATATCCGATTAAATTGGCCTGGGCCGTTACAATTCATAAAAGTCAGGGATTAACATTCGACAATGCAATAATTGATGCCGGAAAATCATTTGTTGCCGGTCAGGTTTATGTTGCTTTGAGTCGTGTTAGAACACTAAACGGACTTATTTTAAAATCAAAGATCAGTACTGAAAGTTTAAGGTCAAATACGGAGGTGATCAATTACATGAAACCCGCTAATGAAGATGACTTAGAGCACATTTTAATTACTGAACAGGAAAGATTCATTCTTCAGGTAGTATTAAACCATTTTTCGCTAAACCGTGTGCTTAGCGGATTGGAAACAATCAGTTCAAACTCTGAGATCGTTAAATCGCACCTGCCAGAATTTAAATCTTTGCTTGCTCAATTGAATAAATCGGTTAAAGACCTTATGATCTTGTCTGAAAAGTTTCAGACCCAGGTGAAGCAGTTACATAAGCAAGCAGGTTTTAAAGATCAACAAGTGTTGCAGGATAGAATTGAATCTGCATTGGCCTATTTCAGTAAGGAAATCACTATTCAGCTCCTAAATCCTGTAAACAAAAACATCAGGATTAAACCGAAAAACAAAATCCAACAGCAAATACAACACTTACTCCAAAAGTACAGGCAAATAATTGAAGCAAGAGTTTCGCAAATGCAATTCGGTTCTGGATTATTAAAAGAGCCAGTTAAACCCGAAGATTATATTGCCTGGATTGATAAGCATAAAACCAAGCCCAATACTAAACCAGGCTCTTCCTCGGTAGAGCCTACAGTTACATTACAACTATTTTAAACTTCGGTTTAACCTAAATATGTCTACATCATCACTCCCCGTTTTATTGGTTACTGTTATATTGCTGATTGCAATGATGGGGATATGTGTTTGGGCAAAAAAATTAACGTTCCCTGCAGCGCTTACCGCGGGTTTAATTGGTTTCTTTGTATTTGCAGGTATAGGAGAAACCGGGATACTAATGCTTGTTACCTTTTTTATTCTTGGCGTATCGGCTACGGCTCACAAAAAACAACTGAAGGCAAAATACCATCCGGAAATTCTGGATAACAATGGGAGAAATGCCGGACAAGTATTTGCAAATGGAGGAGTTGCGGGGTTAACAGGCATTTTGGCAATTGTTGACCATCATCATTCAGACCTATATGTTTTAATGGCAGCTGCCAGTCTTGCATCTGCCCTTGCCGATACCCTATCTTCTGAACTGGGCATGGTGTACGGGCGCAGATTTTATAACATCCTGACCTTTAAAAGAGAAGCTAATGGTTTGGATGGAGTTGTAAGTTTAGAAGGAACCCTTATAGGTGCATGCGGTGCGTCTATAATAGGCTTAATTTACGCTGGTTTTAATAAAATGAGCCTCATTGTGATCGGTGCAGGAATACTTGGCAATCTGACAGATTCGATACTCGGAGCTACCTTTGAACGCAAAAACTACATGAGTAATGATGTGGTAAATTTTCTGAATACGCTTGTAGCATCCTTATTGGCGATAATGGTCTATTACATATTTAATTTTCCATAACTTAGCGGCCACAATTAAAATCGTTATGGCAGTATTACATAGAAAAGAAGAGAAAATTGAAGCAGTATTGAGTAAACTTCCAAAAGATTACACAGACAAAGATTTTGTAGATATGTTTATTAAGCTCTACTCTAAAGATTGGGGTAAAATTAAAGCCAATTATATCAAACAAAATCAAGATAAGGAACCTGGCACTGTAGTTAAAATGCCTAAGCCAGAACTTTATTTAAAGAATTTACTGACTACATTTCTTGAAAACAACTAATGGAAAAGATGACGGTCTATAAAAGCTTTTTATCGTCCGTCATAAACACTCTGGTACTTTCAACATACTCACCACCTTTAGAATCCTTGTACTTTAAATTAATATAAAAAGCTCTATAACCTGAATCAGGATACTGCTCTAAAGTATTTATCTCTGATTTAGGTTTAACATCCAGCTTTCTGGCTTCCCATTTATCATTTCGAAAATCCAGATCCGGCGAATCAGCATGCCATACGGTAACATCAATTAATTTATCTGCTGTAGTTTTAATGCTAACCTTTACTCCTTGTTCACTTTGAGAGGATTTCCATATGCAAACCGGATAAGGCGACTTTGACATAGTGAGTCCAAAGAATGAGCTTAGGGTAGTCATGGCCTCTTTACCGTCACCAAGCCCATGCCCCACATTTGGCACATAATGAATTAAGTTTTGACCGGGAATACTGTCGTAATAATTCTTGATATTGTCTATTGGCCAATATTCATCATTGGTGCCCATTACGATCATTTTAGGCATTGTTAGTGATTTGCGGTACGAATATGGATCAATCATGGTGGCCAGGTCATTGCTGCTCCCGGTACCCAGATCCTGTACAAGACCTAGTTTAACGTAATCTTCTATCTGGATGCTATAATCTTTCCAAACCTTGATTTGATAGTTCATACTTACCGGCATGTTCAGCATATCGATCACCATTGGTGCAATTGCGGTTACCCGTTTATCAGAAGCTCCGGTAAGCCAGGTTGTCCAGCCACGTTTGGATGCCCCCGATACCACGAAACGGTTAATACTATGATGTAGTTTTTGTTTAGAAAATTCCTGAACGGCATCCATCGCTCTTTTTGCAGATTTAACCATTGGGAATAACAATGGCCAGCTGTAATCGCCATCTTTTTTGTAATTATGAAGTGTGTATGATATTAATGCATCTTCCGTTAAATTATTATAAAGAGGTTGATTCGGTGCCTGCTTGAGTATGGCAACCACAGCTTTGTTTTCTTTTGCTATTGCACTAAAACTTTTAACCAGGCCATCGCCTTTATCACTCCAATTTGGCATGCCTTCTTTATTTATGCTTCCACCGGTAATAAACAACAACGCTCCGTCGTACTTATTTTCTTTTGGAACGATTATGCTAAGCTGGTGGGTCCAGGTGTATTCTCTCCACTTTTGCGAAGTAAGCAGAATACTGTATACTTTCAGTTCATCAAGATCATAAGAGTCCTTTACTTCCCATTTGTAGGTGTTATCACCGTTATTCAGGTAATGTGACAAAGCGTTAACGGGAGTGATTCCAACTGATGATGTTGTTGTTTGGGCCTGAACAAGCAACGTTATCAAGCACAAGAAGAGCGTAGAAGCCGGAACTAATTTTCGAGACATTTTCTTTTTTTAGGAACTAATATAGCAAATATTTGACGGGTTTTTATTTAACGGTTTGGGCTAGCGGATAGCCTTTATTGATCCATTCAGTTTTTAAATTAACTGTTAAATTTAACAAATATGCTTTCGTGAACTTTTGCTCATTTAACGCTTTAAAGGCAGGCCTGATGTTAGGGCATTTATCCATTGGACAGCAGCCGCAATACACTACTATCATTTCATTTTTTGGAAGGCCTTTTATTACTTTAGTCAGCTTTTCTACATTTTGTTTCTCACTGGCAGCGCCAAGGTGTGTGGCACCTTTTATATCTTCAACAACACCAATGTTATAAATACGGATTTTCTGCCCTTTTTCGATCATATTTGCTAGAACAGAAGGCTCCATAAGTTGACTCTTAGTCCAAGGATTGCTCTGTAACTGAGCAGACGGTATTTGTTGTGCTTTAGAAATATTTGAATTGGCAACAAAGATTAACAAAACAGCTATTTTTAAAAGTAAGTTTTTCATGAAATTTGAATTATATGGCAATTTAATGATTACTACTGTAAACTTCGCGATTAATGATCTGCGGCATTACTTTGTTACTTAATGCGGCAATCAGGTTATCTGCAGCCATAACGGCCATCTTGTCCCTGGTTTCTTCAGTTGCAGAACCAATATGTGGCAGCACACAAACATTCGGCAAATTAAGCAAGGGATTATCTTTATCCATAGGTTCGGGATTGGTAACATCCAGACCCGCTCCCCATATGGTTTTATCTTGAATTGCGTTAATCAGATCGGCTTCATTGTGTAAGCCTCCCCTTGCTGTATTGATAAACAAAGCGCTGCGCTTCATTTTTTCGAACGCAGATCCATTGAATAAATTCTTGGTTTCGTTTGAAAGATTGGCATGAACAGACAATACATCACTTTCGGATAATAGCTGATCAAAAGAAACATATTTTGCATCCAATATTTCCTCTGCTGCAGTATTGCGATTTCTATTGTGATAAATGACATTCATGTCGTATGCTGCCTTAGCCTTTTTAGCAAGCTCTACCCCGATCCTTCCCAAACCAAAAACACCAAGTGTTTTTCCTTTTAATTCTATTCCTAAATTTGCGGTGGGCTCAAAAAACGACCAACCACCGCGTTCAATTCTTTTATGCATCTGAAAGGCATTACGGGATACCGCGAGCATCAAGAGAAAGGCCACATCTGAGGTGGCATTACTAAGTACATCAGGAGTATTGCTAACAGGTATTTTATAAGAGGTTGCTGCTTCAATATCTACGTTATCATACCCAACACTCATCAATGCTACAGCTTTCAGGTGACTGCACTCCTCAAAAAAGTGAGCATTTAATTTGTTAGATCCTGCACTTAGCAGAGCATCATTATTTTTGCAAAGCTCAATTAGCTCTTTCTGTGGCAAGGACCTTTTTTCCGTATAAATAGTCAGTTTATAACCTGCTTTTTCGAGTAATTGAATTCCCCGTTGAGGTATTTTTCTTGTTATTAAAACTTTAATCATGTATTTCGCAAAAATTTAAACTGGAATTATAAACAAGCTCCAATATAACAAACGATTAATAGTTTTAATTTATTTGTTCCATAACAAAATACTTGCTTGGTAAGCTGACCTTATATCTCTACTTTTAGAAATAGATAATCTTATTTGAATAGTCACAACACTTAAGCCAATACAATACACTATGAGCACAACCTGGAATGATGATGATTTAAAAGAAATGGCTAGCCAACTAAGCTCACCAAAGGGTGATAATGGAATAAAAACCGGCGAAAGAATGGCTATTTCAAATGAAAATATGATTGCCAGGACCATACAGCAACTGGACATAAAAGCGAATGATCATGTTTTAGAAATCGGTCAGGGCAATGGAAGCCATGTAAATTCCATCATCACCAAATCAACAGGAGTTCATTATTTTGGTATTGACATCTCTGAAACTATGATTGAGGAGGCAACAAGAATAAATCGAGCGTTTGTTGATAAGAATGTTGTTTCGTTTGAATTATCTAATGGCCATGACATTGATTTCCAAAGCGGTTCATTTGATAAAATATTTACGGTAAATACCATTTATTTTTGGGAAACCCCCGATGTTTACGCTAAGGAAATTTACAGGGTATTAAAACCAGGCGGCAGTTTCAGCATCGGCTTTGCCGACAAAGACTTCATGAAAAAACTTCCTTTTACAAAATGGAAGTTTCGGCTATATGACAAGGAAACCGTTTCAGAAACACTCATTAAAGCTGGTTTTTCCATTGCTAAAATTACTCAGGAGAAAGAGAACATTAAAGGTAGCCTTGGAGATTTTATAGAACGAGACATTATAATCATAACAGCAAAAAAACTTTAAATAAAAAACACACGATTAACTACTCTCTAATGAAACAAACAATCATTTTTATACTATTCACCCTGTTTTGTACTGGTGTAAATGCTCAGGAAACTTTTACCATATCTGGAACAGTAACAAATGCCAAAGCTGAACAAATTGAGGCCGCCACAATATTTATTGACGGATCTCAAAAATCAACAACAACCAATACTAAAGGCGAATTTAAATTTTCCGGTATTGTGCCTGGTACTTATCAGGTTGTGGTTAATATGTTGGGTTACGGCTCAATAAAACAAAATGCAGTTGTTTTAGAAAAATCGGTTGTTCTCAATTTCACATTAGAGGAAAAACAAATCATTTTAGACGAAGTGATTATTGGCGATAACAATCAGCGCAAGAATTTTCTAAAAACATTCACTAAATATTTCATGGGAGAATCTAAAAATGCAAAAGAATGCAAGATATTGAATACAGATATCATTGATTTCTCTACAGAAAAGGCTATTTTAAAAGCCAATTCGCCTGATTTTCTGATCATAGAAAACCGAAAACTTGGATATCGTATTAAATACTTACTGAGGAAATTTCAATACAATAAAACAGCTGATGCAACGATCTATGATGGAGAATCTATTTTTGAAGATATTAAGGGCTCAAATGAAGAGCAGCAGACCTGGAAAGCAAATAGAAAAATGGCATATGAAGGATCGCTCATGCACTATTTAAGAGCGCTTTATAAAAACAAAACTCAGGAGGAAGGCTTCCTTACGCATGTTATAAAAAACGTTGATTTTCCATTAATGATAGATCCAACTCCAGTGTACACAGAACAGCTTATTGAACGCGCAGACAGCAATTTTATCACCTTTAAATATAAAAAGCGACTCTATACCGTTTATGATAAGAAAAAAGTGGCATCCCTTGCCCCATCAAAAGGAAGCTGGGAAATCATAGAGATGGACGAAACCGGATCTGTTTTACAACTGGATGCGCAGGTTGATGTTAGAGGTAGCTATGCAGGATACAAAAACCTATTGATCCAGGGATTTTGGGGTCGTAAACGTATAGCAGATCAGCTTCCGCTGGAATATGATCCGGATACGCAATAATAATAAGTATTTAAATACGAATCGTATTCTTTCGTTCAACAGAAATATCAGAGCCCTCGGCGAGCATTACCGATACAGGTTGCTGCTGTGTAAGAAAACTAAAATTCTGTCCATATACCAATCCAAAATCAACAGCGATATTAAAGCTTTTTACTTTGTATTGGGCCCACTTAGGATGTTTTACCTCATATTCGTTAGTTTTTTCTGAGCTATATCTTGCATATCCCCAGTAGTGGCCTGTAATAAATTCGGTTTCGCTTCCCGTCTGGATTTCTGAAAGGGCTTTGTTTGCCGTTACACTAAAACTTTGCCATTGATTGTTATACCGCCACTTATATTCTACATAACGATCTTCTTCATTTTCCTTTATACAGTGACTCATTGGCATTGCCTCATAGTTTTCGTTATAAATAGCATTGGCTACTATTGATAATGCAAATTTTGGCACTATTTCCTTAATAAATACCACACCCCTTTTTACGACTCCATTATCGTTATACCTGACATAGAACCGAAGGTTTATCTCTTCAAAGTTTGCATGAAAGGGAATACTGAACCCCAACAGCTTTGTGTTTTTAAACAGAAAGCCGATTAAGCTTACATAACAGGTATCATTCCATAAATCCAGCTCTGTGCCAGCCGGCAAATAGGGAATAAGTAAATTCTTATCAATAGCATAATTAGCTATAGCTAGCTTTCGCCACTCAGCGGTTAAAAAACTCATTATGCAAAATACAAAATATTATAATCAAACATTTAATATACAAGGCTGTTGTATAAAATAAATTAAAGAGATAGCCGTGAACAAAACAATAGCATTAGTAATGATAATCCTTGGCGTTGTTATGCTGATTTGGACAGGATTTACCTACACCAAAAAAGAAAAGTTGATTGATGCCGGCCCTATTCAGATTTCGGCAGACAGGGAAAAAAGTGTAAACTGGCCTCCATACATCGGTGGTGTAGTTTTGATTGCAGGGGTGGTTATTTTACTAACCTCAAAAAGATCAAAATAGGTTGGCTTGAAGTATCAATTAAAGAATATATGAATATATTTTTAATAAATTGCTGTTTTTCAATAAATTAAATGTACATTTGAAAATAATTAAATTACAATATAATGCAACAAGGAACAGTAAAGTTTTTCAATGAGACAAAAGGTTTTGGATTTATCGTGCCAGCTAATGGCGATAGCGAAATCTTTGTACACTCTTCAGGCTTAATCGATAGCATTCGTGAGAATGATTCAGTAAGCTATGACGTTGAGCAAGGTAAAAAAGGCTTAAACGCAATTAATGTTAAGATCAGTTAATCAACTCATTTTATAAATTAAAGAAAAGCATCCCTTAAAAGGATGCTTTTTTTGTTTCCAATCATTTTGTTCTGAGTCATTAATGAACCTGTTCAAATAAGCCTTTATCGTTTCTTTTTAATAAAATTTAAATAAACGGATAATAATACTGCTGCGATAAAGCATGAAGCTGTGGCAATATCAACAAATGTGGAAGATACATCCCCCCCGGTCACTTTATCGACAAAATACTTTATGAAAGAGTTTGGTAAATTGGTTTCGCCCAGCTTTTCCTTTAGTTGCCACTGCCAATCAGTTATTGGGCAATAACCGAGTCCAAACCAAATACCTAATATCAGCCATGAGCCGGCTGTTAATAGTACAAAAACAAAATGAAGTGCTCTTGTCTTTCTCCAAATCCACCCTACCAGGTTAAATCCAATAATGATTAAGTGTAATGCTGTAAAAAACCAATCCAGAAACAAGTACATACGATATATTTAAGTCTAAACAAATGTGTCCTACTGAGTCTCTTTTTCCACACTAAATTCCATAATTGTATTGTTGAGCACTTTGAGTCGCTTTGTCCATAAAAGGAATAACCAGCGCAATTGCACCAGGGATACAGCAATAACTCCAGCCAACAAAACGTATTTGCCTGTTGTAAAGTTTATATTATAAGTAAAAAAGACTAGAAAACCTGTGATTAGGAAAGCCCTGGAAGAGATTGATACCGTTGCATAAACCTTAATTTTTGACAGGTATCTTTCTAATGATGACTTGATTGTGCCTCCATTAATAAGGTTTTTTGAAAAATTGTAGCCCAAAACATTATGAATAAGTGCAAAAAGCATAGATACAACGAGTAATATATTGATTGCAATGGGCTTTTGATCGCCGTCAAACATGGTATAATAGCAAAGCAAAAATACCGACCATCCGATTATCTCTATTGTAAATTGCTTTCTGATGCCCTTAAGCACCGGGTGTTTGCTTTCGATAAGCATTGAGCTCAGTTCTTTATTCGTTTTAACTGGCGTTTGTACAGCATTCCATGCTAATTTAAGTGGATCAGTTTCCATAATTATCTGATTAAAAGTTTTTGGATTTTGAGTTTTATTCGATTGAGCTTAACCCCTACGTTGTTTTCATTTATGCCAATTATTTCAGCAATTTGCCTATAACTAAGGTCGTCAAGGTAAAGGGCAACAATAGCCCTTTCACTTTCGTTAAGTTGTTTTAACGTTGCAAACAAGCTTTCTTGCCGAATGGCATATTCTTCATCTACCTCGTCATCAGGCAAATCCGGCAACACTTGATGATATTCAACATCAAGTCTTTTTTTCCGAAACGAAGCAATTGCGGTATTGAGCGCAATACGGTACATCCATGTACTTACCTTTGCTTCCCTTTTAAATGAAGGAAAGGACTTCCATAGTTGATAGGTGATTTCCTGAAAAAGATCTTCCCGATCTTCCTTACTATCACGATATAATCTGCAAATCTTATGGATGATACCCTGATGTTCCTGAATCAGTACTAAAAAGGGCTGCTCATCCATAGATTAATAATTAAATACATATTTCTTCAATTTCTCAATAGGTTGCAGAAACCGAAGAAAACTTACATTATCCGTAGAATCAATACATCTTATACTCAAAAGTATATCTAAAGGTTCCTGCACTTTCGCCAGATTCAAATGTAGCCTCCGTTAACAAAGTTACAGGAAAGTCATCATCATCGTAAGTGAATGTATTTTTTTGCCGAAGTTCCGCGCCGTTTGGATACTTTATAACTGAAGCAAGCAAATCATTAGGTGAAAACCTGTCAAAGGTCTCTATTCCATTTATGTATTTTAATCGTGAATTAAAATACATGCTTTTTTTAGTTCCAAAAGTAGATTCCTTTATGATAAATACATCCGTTTGACTATCATACCCGACAATATTATCTCCAGCATACCGATAAAATCGCTTTTGTGCCACAGTACCAGATTCATTTACGTGAACTTCGGTAATCTTATCTCCGGTATAAATATTCCCGAGCGTGACCCCTCCTTTTAATTCCCCATCGGTATAAAATTTCCTGACTATTTGTTTTGGTTTTCCATCAGCATACGAAAATTCCGAAAGATTTCTCTTATTACCGAACTTTGTATCTATGCTAAATAGCTCATCGCCATGATAGGTATATGTCGTAAATTCTTTTCCGGCCCAGCTAATTGTACTTATCCTCTTTTTCTCATCATAAGTATAGATCGTAAATTTTGTGGTTGGTGTTGGAAATCCACTTACCTCTATTATTCTGGACAATAATTTAACAGGAGTTTGCTCAGGCTCATCAGGTCCTGATTTTTTTTTACATGTTACCAGCAATAAAGATACAGCAACAATTAGGAGCGTCAATTGCTTTTTCATTATTTAAATATTTGGTTATCATAAATATACAAAAAAAGCTACTTTTTCAATTGTTCAAAATAGAACACTCCTTTTTTGTTTCCAATAACAATATCTATGAGTTTATCCTTATTCATATCTTGAGTTACAACTTGCAAGCCTATCCCGGAATTGTCGTCGATCTGATGAGGAATCCAAGAGGGAATTTTTCCCGGCTTATATTCAAACCAATATAAAACAGCAGGCTCTTCTTCGCCCGGATCGTGTCCATTGTGTGCGTAAAAGCGCTTTCCAGTTACCAGATCAGGATGACCATCCCGATTCATATCTATCAGTGCAAGGCCATGGGTTTGTGAAAATGATTTAAAAATCTCATGACGTGCCCAAGCTGTATTCCCCTGACTATCTTTTACCTGTTCATGCCACCAAATTCCGTAATTATGAGAAGAAGCACTAATAACATCCACATCGCCATCGCCATCCAAATCCATTGCATACATTTGAGAGCAATCATCGCCAAAATTTGCTGGATGCCATGTCCAGTCAGAGGCAGTACGGTCAACCGGGGCCTCCCACCATCCATCTTTAATAAACACATCAGCCCGGCCATCTTTATTGATATCTGCAAAGCCCAAACCATGGGTAAACTGGTGAGTTCCCCTGTCTTTTACATCGCTTATAACATGTACCGTCCATGTAGTATCACCCTTTAAAACTGGCGCCTTTAACCAAACTACTTTATTCCCCTTGGAATCTGCACATAACAGATCTGTTCTTCCATCTCCGTCAACATCTACAAAGCGAGGCGATTCATTTCCTACAGATGAATACAGCGTTCTCATTTTCCAGTGTCCGTCTTTATTCTTTGGATTCTCATACCAAACGGCGGGTTCTCCCGGAAAATCGACCCGAATAATGTCTAACCAACCATCCTGATTTACGTCCATTGTGTGGTTTAGAAATGAATTACTATAAGCGTTTTTCCAATCAAACTTTTTAGGTTCATCAATTTCATGTTGTTTCCAATCAGGTGCTTCGAACCAGTAAGCTCCGGCAATGATGTCCATTTTACCATCTTTATTCAAATCACCTACGGCTGAACCTTCTGAGATAAATTCATTAGTTAGCGTATGCTTTTTAAAATGTATTTCTTTTACATTTTTACTTTTCACCTGTGCTGACCCTGTATTACTAAGCAATGAAATACCAGCTACTAAACATGCAATTAGTGGTCTGTTTATATTCTTCATTTTATTTTTCTATATGGATAATTCTATTCTTTTACACTTAACAAATATTTAAGCAATGCATCAAAATCCTTTTTGGCAATCGTTTTACTAAATTGATCTGGCATTAGCGTATATTTGGAAGGTTTTCTTTCTTTAATTTCATTTTTAGGAATGGAAAATTCCTGCCCACCAGGGTTTGCAAACACCAATACTTCACCCTCTTCTCTGCGATACAAACCGGTTAACACCTTCCCGTTTGTTAAAACTATATTATATGTTCTAAAGGCTTGTGAAATATTGCGATTTGGATCCAATACCTTTTCTGTTAAGGCCTTTTGGCCCCAGTTTCCAATACCATCGAGCTGTGGGCCTATCATGCCGCCATTTCCTTTTATCTGGTGACACATGCTGCAATTCTGCATAAACATTGCTTTACCGGATTCTAGAGTTACAGTTGTAGGATCAAAGTCTAACAATCGGGATGCTATCAGCTGTTTCCGTGCTTCGCTCTCTGAGGCCTGACCTACGCTCATTTGATCTATTTGTTTCTGTTGTTTTGAGCTAATATTTGCAGCAAGCCCCTCTTTTACTGGCAATTCAGATAAAAGATCGAATTTTACATCACCTTGTTTAACAGAAGTCAAAAGGTAATCAATACCTTTTTCAGAGTTGACCAATATAGTTGCAATTGCAAGCTGTAAGCTGCGTTGACTTCCCTCAAAACCTTTTTGTAATAAGACGTATCGGTTCTCAGAATTATCCTGACCAATTACCTGAGCAATTTTTTCTTTCAACAACTGCCCCTCATCAAGACTTAAAAATATCTCTGAGATTAGTGCTTTATGCTTAGCAGGGTTTAAGTTCATCAAAGCCATTGCAGCCGCAGCCCGTGTCTTGTAATCGGCCCAGCGCGCTTTTGCTAACATTTCGATTTCTGGTTCCAGCTCCCTTACCTTGTAATCGCTTACAATTTCAGCAGCCAAAGTATAGCGTGCTGCTGTTTCCGCCACCCCTTTATCCGGGATATTTAAAACTGCAGGTATTAATCCCCCAATCCCAACAGATCCGGTCTTAGTGCTATCAACAACTTCAAGAAATGCCATTTGCCCTTTATAAGGCTCTAAATTGAACTTCACAGATTTCATAAGTTCTTTAGCTTCCATTTTAGCATTAAACACTGCACGATAAGAGGCAATTACCTTTTTAGATTTAGCCAGACGAATTCGAACAGTATTTTTTGAAATACCTATTTTAGATTCAGTGTTATGTACATCGTTGTCAAATACACTAAGTGCTAAAGATGAGGGTAAAGCAAAATCAGGTGAAACAAGTATGCCAGTTGGAGGATAGCCATTAATCTCGCTCCAGATTACTTTAAGAGCAGGTAATTCTGCAATAATTGCATGATTTATTGTTGACCAAGGATTTATGGGATCGCCGGTTTGTTCTAGTGGTTTATTACTCCAGAGGTTAGATGTAGCGGAGATGTTTTTTAATGACTTTTGGGCCAGGGTGATTCCCCAGCTTTTCATTGACGGTGTTAATTTACCCCCCCGTTGCCGTAAACCCTGCTGCATGGTATTGAACAATGCATACTGCCCATCAAGATCATCAGAAAACTTTTTCTGGATAAACTCAATAGGTTGCGTCAGGTTTTCGGCATCCATATAACGACCAATATATTCTAAATTAGAAACCAATTCTTTATGTGATAAATTATGGTTTCGCAGATATCTCATCGCAAATAGTGCAGCCTCTTTAGACGGCACATCCAAAATAACTTTGATCAATACTTTTAACTGTTCTTCATTCCAGTTCTGAGCAAGAACATTTTTCATTACTTCAGTATTCTTTAAGTTATCTCTTACAGCCAATAGAACAGTATATTTCAAATGACTATCCTGTTCACCAGCGCCAGCGTAAACCGACAGTAAAGCCTTAACCGCTACCGCTTTTGGATATTTACCCAACACCTCTGACGCAACACGCTGTACATGTGTACTTGTATCCTTTAATGCATTTAATGCCTTTTCCTGATATTTTAATGGAATTGCTGTTTTCTCCGCAAGTATTCTAAATGCATGCACTCTAATCACCGCATCGTTATGATTAAGTGCCTTATCTAAAACCCCGTCCTGTAAAGCCTTTAAACGAAACAAAATCCACAAAGTCTGAACATAGGACCTTGCATCGGTTTTGGATGATTTAAGTTTATCGGTTAACTGATCAACTGCCTTTACCCCATACCCTTCAACAATTTGATTGGCAATCATCATTCTTAGATTAAGTTGAGGATGGTTTAAGTTTTTAATCAATTCAGCAAGGCTTGCTTTTGACCAATCTTTAAGCTTATTATCTTTATGTTTCTTATCGCCTTTATAAGTTATTTTCCAGATCCTTCCGCTTTGACGGTCTCTGAGCGGATGGTCCAGAGGTACCTCATAATGCCCGATAATACGGTTATAGAAATCGGCAATATATAAAGCACCATCAGGCCCTGTTTTAATGTTAACGGGCCTGAACCATGGATCGGAACTGATTAAGAAATCCTCCTGACGCTTCGCTTCGGGTGATGAACCGGTAAAAGACATTGTATTTCTATTGATCCGGCAGGTGACCACATCTCCTGAATAAAAACTGTTTCGGTATTCTTGGGGAAATTGCTCTCCGGAATAATAAACCAGACCAGATAACGCTGTTGATCCGAGTTCATAACTCATCATTTCGGGAGCAAAACCCATGGCTGGCGACTTCTTACCAAAATGAGGATATTCCGCTCCTCTAATCAATTGATAAATTGGTTTAGAGTGGCAATCAACTGAATACAGATACCCCCATTCATCGAATGTATAGCCAAAAGGATTCACCCTACCATATGAAGTTTGCTCTACCCTACTTCCATCAGGCTGAAAACGAAATGTATTTCCTGAAACCATGGTAATGGAATCTCCATCAGTACCTGCAATTGTTGAAGTATTGGTAAACCCATGGCAAGCATAGATCCATCCGTCGAACCCCCTTATAAAGTTATTGACCATCCCATGCGTATCCTGGTGACCAAATTCACCTAGAATTACTTTTTTTTCATCTGATTTCCAATCTCCATTTAAATCAGTAAACTGGTAAATATTTGGGATACTAAAGGCAATAGCGCCTTTCTGAACCGGTATTATACCAATTGGTATATTTAGATTTTCTGCAAATGGTATGAATTTATCGGCCTTCCCATCTCCATCTGAGTCTTCAAGTATGGTTATTTTATCATGACCTTTTGCCGGAGCTGCTGCCATTGGATATTCTGATGACTGTGTGACCCATAGCCGACCTTTTTCATCAAACTCCATGTTTATTGGTTTTCCTATGTCGGGTTCAGATGCATAAAGTGTAATTTCGAATCCCGGAGGTAATTTAAATCCGGCACGCTCCTGCTCAGGTGTCTGAAATTCAGTGGTACGGATATGCTCTGCAAACTGCTTTTGATCAGGGTCGGTTATTCCCTTCACATTCCTCTGACTTGTCTTTTTTGACATGTTGCACCCAGAGGAAGCAAGCAGAAGGCAGAGCATTAAAATGCTCTGTTTCAGTCTCATTTGTGTTTAGTTTGCTTCAAATTACAATTATATATTCATTTACCAAAGGCATAGAAACAAAAAAGCTGTCCATAATGCACGATTGTGCTTTATGGACAGCTTCCTATTCAAATTATTACAGTCTGAAAGAAATTCCCAGATTGACAGAATAATCCGCAAAGGCTGCATCCCCGTTTACAAATGTTGTAGCAGTTGAGCGCGCCCTGTCGGTAACACTTTGAGTTCTTTTTCTGTATACCGCTGCAGGTACCGAAGCATAAATATTTATTTTGCTTAGCTGATAAGTAAGGCTTGGTTCAACTGAAATAACATATCCTGGTCTGCGGAAATCTCCACTTCCACCAATAACGTCATGAATTGGAATACCTTCAATTCGTCCACCTGCAGAAACGACTAATTTATTCAAAGCATAGTTGGCTCCTAACCTTGCCATAAACTGATCTGGAACACTACTAATTGCCTCGTTAGCCAATGCTGGGCTAACTAACTCGCGATAAGTTCTTACTCCATTATTCTGACGTGGATTACTTAAATAAAAAGCATTAGCATACAAACCAAGGTTGTTTTTTATGTTAGCAAATGAATTAATTTCAAGGGTTAAACCTGTTCCTCCATCGCCCAATTGAATTGACTGATCTACGGTACGTAATTCTGGTTTTTTACCAGGACCAACATTTTGCCAGTAATCCTTATAATCATAAACACCGGTGGCAAATTTAATCCCCAATCCCACCTGAACATTTGCTTTTGGACTGGTTGCAGGATTGAACAACCAGCGATAAGCTGCAACCCTAATGTCGCCCAATCCAAATGAGTGCATACTATGCCTTTCGTCATTAAGATTTGGCGGCGCATTATGCTCATACTTGGAGGATCTGGCATTGGAGATAATAGGAACATCTATCATCGCAGACCAACGACTGTTGAATACTCGGATCAGGGAAAGATCAGTAGCAAACTGATGGTTGATCACTTCGTTTCCAGCCTTAATCCTCTCTTTTTGATAAACATCGCCTTTGAAATGCTTATTTGACATAAAATATCGGGTATTGATATTCAAAACCCAACTTCCACCATCAGATGTTAGCGAGCTATCAGGATGTTCGGTCATTGCACAAATCCCTCCGGTGCTTCGGATTGCTACACATCCCTGGGAAAAAACTTTAGCGGTGATTAAAACAATAGCGAGCGTGGTAAAGATTTTTTTCATAATTGATTTTTAGGTTAAAAATTTAGTTTGTTTGGTTTATTTTTAAGATTGTTTGGCTTTCAATTTCGAGATGACCAATTCCCCAACACCAAAGCCAGTGGTCATTCCGTTTTCTATAGCATCCATGAAATGGATACCACCCCAATACCTACTCATTGCTCCTTCTTTTGCAGCCGCTTTAAATGAGGTGAATTTTCTGGACGGCAGGCCATATTTCTCTTCAACATCATCAGTATAATGGTAATTATCACCAAAATAGTGGGTCAGTATAACAGAAGAAGTAGCGGAAATACAAGAATGCCCGCTTAGATATTCCGGAAATGGCGGGGTTTGTAGCAATGGTTTCCATTTGGGATCAATATAGCTCCTAATGGCGGTTTCTGGTCGTATCCTATTACTTCTGAATTTCTCGTCCCAACAACTGATGAAGCTATCTGTTAAACCAACAGACACCATGGTATATACTTCTAAAGATTTAGAGAAACTAAACTTCGATTGCTTACATGCAATTCCTGCTATACCTATCCAGTGTGCTCCCGGAGAGATCTTCTTCATGCCGGTTAACAAATGTCCATCACTTTTTAATGCAAAAGGATTGCAATCCCAAAATGCGGCTATGGCTCTATGTTCTGGTGTTAGCCCTGCCCCTCCCTCTACATAGTTACCTAACATCAATTTATAAAACGCCGAATTTTTATCCTTAGAAAAAGGAACAGGAGGTGCCGGTTTAAATTGAGAGCAGGAATCTAGTGTAAACGGACGTATGGTATTAAAGTACGGCTCAACTGGTGGGAAATAAGCCGGTGGAGTTGGATACCAGCTACCTTCTATATTTAGAGGTGTATAGCGGGGATAGTTACTGATCTTGTTATACTTATCTGCCTTGGCATATCCTAATATCTGCTTACTTACTTGCTGCGCATATAATTTAGAATTCTCAATAACATTGTTAGAAAATCCTATTTTTTTACAGGAGTCTAAAAATGATTGCTCATATTTTTCAAACAAACTTCCGGATGGCTGCATTTTTTTTGCTGTCGCAATCATAGCCAATATTGCGCTTAACTGATAAGAATAGCTTCCGGGAACAGATGGCTTAATAATTTCCGGATAGTCATTCAATATCCCCTTCATCGAAATACAATTGGAGTCATTTTGTACAACTACCTCATAACCAGAAAGACTTGCATAAGTAAAAAATCGGGCAGCAAGCGGAGGATTTGTTACGTCATGGATCATGAGTGAAGTCATTTCATCCAGGACTTTAGCAATATCCTTATTACTAAGCTCCGGTGATTTTTCATTGTTGCGGCATGCGGCGAAGCATATTACGCACAAACTAAAAAACAATAGTTTTCTCATATAAATAATAATAGTTCTATTTTCCTTTTAACTGATAGGCCTTTGCACCCTGCTGATTAATACCAAAGACAATCGTATTGTTAATCTCGATTACACTTCTAACATCCCCTTGTAACTTAAATCCGGATATATACTGAGGTATATAGCTAAAACTACCCTTACCATTGCCTTTTAACAGTACTCCATAATTAGCATCGTATTTTCCGAAACGAAGTCGGGCCTGATTCATATTACCACACAATAGCAGGTCATTATGACCATCTGCATCATAATCAATAGAAGTAATGGTATAAACCGGAGCCATTTGTGCTTCAACGGGTAAATCCTTTTCATGAAAACGCCCGTCGGTTCCACTCTGAAAATAGGTAGTTTTAAGACAGTTGGCCTTTAAATATCTAGCATCCTTTAATTCATCTGCTGTAAATACATCTTTCAATGTCGCATCAGCATAGCTTGTATAATTTGAGAACCGTGGCCTCATTATGCTCATTTGATCTAATAATTCATCCCTGGTTATATAAGGGAAGCTTTTTCCCTTCAGATAAAAACATAGAATAGGATCAATGGCACCATTACCATCAAAATCTTTATAATACATTTCTGCAGGTTCTTTATCGCTGACTTTGCATTGACTATTTAAACCGAGATTTCCAACAACTAAATCTGGTCTGCCGTCTTCGTTAAAATCACCAACCTGAAGTTTATTCCACCAGCCACTGTATTCTTTATCAAAATAACTTTTGGTTTTATTTACTAATTTTCCGCTTGTATTAATGAATGCATTAACCGGCATCCATTCTCCTACAGTAACCAAATCGGGTTTTTTATCACCGTTTAAATCTATCCATGCAGCGTCAGTAATCATCCCACCTTGATTTAATTCAGGACAAATAAGGCTTAACTGATCTGTAAAATGACCTTTTCCATCGTTTATTAAAAGATAACTCTTTGGGGCTTCGGGATAAAGACCCGGGATCACCCGACCTCCAACAAAAACATCTAAATGTCCATCTCCGTTAAAGTCTGCTACACGCGCACAGCTTTTGCTTACATTCATTTCGGGAAGCGTACCGGTTGATTTTAAAAGATTCCCCTTTCCATCATTCATATACAAGCGATCTTGCAATAATGGATCGGCAACATTAAAACCATGATATCCACCGCTTACAACATACAGATCGGTAAAACCGTCACCGTTCGCATCAAAAAATACTGCGTCTGCATCTTCACTATCCTTATCACCCTCAAAAGGCTTTTGATTTTTAATAAACTTGCCATTTTTCTGCTGGATATATAATATACCAGGTTCATTCTTATTTCCACCAACATAAACATCTTCCAGACCATCCTTATTTACATCGCCTTTTGCCATGCAAGGACCAGCAAAAGATTGTGGATTGGTCATTAATGGCTGACGTTTGAAGTCATTGATGCCATTCTTACTTTTAACAAAATCTACCGGGGATATTACTTCCTTAAACAATGCAGGTTTTATACCCGGCGGAGTGTAATTCCCTAAAGCATCCTTTTCATTTAACAGCAATAACTGATCGGCCTTAACTTTGGCCAAAACTTGTTTTTTACCACTTTGCCAAACCACTGATATGGAGTCAATTGTGTTTTTCTTACCTAATCCAAAATGTAAGATTGGCGAAACGCTGGATAAATAACCCCTGGAAGGCATTTGCTCTAAAGACTGAAGCTTACCATCTGAATAGATGGTAACTTTAGCCCCTATACCTACGGTATTCTGTTTTAATCCGGCTAGTTTTATTTTAAGATAATGAGTGGTCGAGTCTCCCTGATTCTGATAAATAAAGGCGGGTTTATTTATATTATTAATGATCAGATCCAGATCACCGTCATTATCAAGATCAGCATATGCTGCCCCACTACTATTTGATGGAACATCTATCCCCCAGTCAAAACACTTATTTGCAAAATCAAAACCACCTTTATTTTTATAGATATAGTTCTTTACATCAGAAGACGGCAATTTGCTCAGCATATCTAAAATATGACGGGGTTCAACATCCCCATTTATGCTGTTGAAATAATTGGCATTATATTTTACCACGTCCATATTGGTAAAATCATGAAGATACCCATTGGTTACAAAAAGATCCTTCCAGCCATCATTATCAAAGTCGGCAAATAAAGGTGCCCAGCTCCAGTCAGTATTGGAAACACCTGCCAGTTGGCCTACCTCGCTAAATGTTCCGTTACCATTGTTTATATGAAGCATATTGCGCATATATTGATAATACAAGCCATTGCGTAAATTCAGATCGAAAAACTCATAGTTATCAAATCCCTGGAGCAGTTTTTGGCGATGATTATCTTCGGGAATCATATCAAGGGTATATATATCCATTAACCCATCATTATTTATGTCCACAACATTATTGCCCATTGAATACATAGAAATATGCCGAAGATTTGACGTCAATTGATCAGTGAATGTCCCATCTCTATTGTTGATATATAAACGATCTTGTATAGAATAGTCGTTTGAAACATATATGTCTGGCCATCCATCTCCATTTACGTCCGAGGTAGCCGCGGCCAATCCATATGACAATACTGAACTATGTAAGCCTGCCTTAAGGGTAACATCTTTAAAATGCCCTCCTTCGTTTCTAAACAATTTGGTTCCAGACAAGCTATCTGGAGTTTTTTGAAGTTCCTGAATAGTAATATCATCAAGCTCGGTAAGTACCCTAATGTTCTCATTTACCAGTAACATGTCAAGATCCCCATCTTTATCGTAATCAAAAAAATAGGATTGTGTACTGTAAGAAGAATCTGCCACTCCGTAGATTTCGGCCTCTTCTTTAAATTGAGGAATGCCCTTTTCTGTTAGCCCTTTATTAATAAACAGTTGATTTTTTCTGTTCTCGCCAGGATATTTACCTGAATAACATATATAGATGTCCAACAACCCGTCGCCATTAACATCGGCCATATTGACTCCGTTTTTCCATCCCTCTGTTCTACCTGTAACGTCAGCGATAGCTGTCACATCCTCAAACTTCATATTACCCCTGTTCAGGTAGAGTTTATTCGATGTCATGTTACCGGAAAAATAGATATCCTCCAGTCCATCATTATTTAAATCTCCTATAGAAACACCAGAGCCATTATAGAAAGCCGGGTAGTTAAAAACATTTCGTTCGAAGGTTTCTTTGATATTATTTGCAAAAAGAATATTGGTTTGTGCAGAATCCAACAATTTAAACAAAGGATTTTCGGCGACTGCATTTGCTGCATCTTTTGTGGATTGCATACAAGCCGAAAACATTAAAATAAAAATAATTGGATAGTAAAGTCTCTTCATACTTTCGTGATCAAAGTGCACCACAAAATGCCTGAACATGCCAAAGGCACATAAAATTTCATACAATTACACATGGTTCTAATTTGGTTAGTTTGGTTTTCTGCTTAACAAAGTTAACTTACACTAACATATTCTTGTGAGTATAAAGGAAAATCGATATAGCATTAATAAAGTTATAACATTTATATATTACTTTGTAATAAAATTAATACTTTGTTTTAAACAACTGATAAATAGACAATTAAAATAACGTAACACAATAATCACAATCTAAAATAATTTATTCATTAATAATTTAAAGTAAACGGAAGCTTAGACAGGCT
>Ga0157373_10000404_pt1 | contig 34665 bp, 48 predicted proteins | sample C65metaG_FD_113460 | JGI IMG/M metagenome (GOLD analysis project Ga0157373, IMG submission 113460) | Corn rhizosphere microbial communities from Kellogg Biological Station, Michigan, USA - C6-5 metaG | ecosystem: Host-associated > Plants > Roots > Rhizosphere > Soil | place: USA: Michigan... | reverse complement strand
GGGCGGTTACGACATTACTGCATATTGCTTTTATTTTATTAGATTTTCTTCGGCAGAAATATGGTGCCCGGGGCGGGACTTGAACCCGCACAGCCTTACAGCCGAGGGATTTTAAATCAGGCGCTATAATCATATAAATCAATCACATATGATTATTTTTCATAATATAGTCCCAAAAATGGCCTCAATAGATTCAACAAGTTAGAGGCAGACATGAGGCCATATTATGAAAAAATTTACTTAAATTATCGGTCTGTCAGGCTCATACACGGATACTATTTCTGCCGTGACTTTACCCAGCACGATGATCCCTTCCATACCATCCCCGTCGATTGTTTCACCGTCCTGGGTGATTATGCCCGTTCTGAACAATTTCCCCAGTTGAGAATAATCTCCGAGCTGGAATGCCACTTTTTCGCCTGTCTGCCCCTGAATTGTCCTGTCGATGATAGCGAAGCCAACCGGCGTCTCAATCATCAGCATATGAGTCGGGTGAGGCATCAGGATTTTGTTCAGGTCAATGCGGCCCTCAACGTAGTCATTTGCCGGTGATGGAAATCCCATGTCATATTCCCCCGTTCGGGTTGAACTGTCGGTATGTCTTAGCCTCACCCTCCTGCGTCGATGCATCGCAGAACGTCACCGTGTTTGTCTTTATCCACTGGTTAGCCTCCCGCAGGCTGAAATGCCAGTTAAGCAACTCCAGCTGATGGACGAACTCCTGAGTAGTAACGATAACGCCCTGCCTCGGATCCCGCCTCATAGCGTTCATAAATGCATGTTTGATTTCATAGTCGCGTGGCATGATAAATCCCCCCTCCAAAAAAATACTGTATGGATAAACAGTAATATCATAGGGCGGTTTTGATCAAGGCGAGGCGGTGAGGAAATTTGTAAAGAGGTTGATGGCGCAGGGATTTTTAGTTGGCGTGTACAGATGATAAGTGATTAATCCAACCATTAAACTAAATTTTTCACAGGTCATATCCGATTTTACTGGATAATTATAGGAGACATCACATCCTTGAAGCCACTCATGAGGGATGGGGGCAAACAGCGAGATCCTGCATAATTTATAATCTGCAGGATAGCTAATGAAAGAAGTACAAAACTGCATTACACAATTTATAACATAAGATTTTTAGATTTATGTAGGATATTAAATAGCTCACGGTAGTGTGAAACAGCCTCTAAAATAAACTTACGGTTTTGTTCTTCTGTACGATGATTATCATTCCTTATATTTTCAGGCCTTAGTGCCTCGTTAATAAGCTCATCAGGAGTGTAAACTCGGTTAATATCAATATTGGTATAATGTTGGCAGCTATAAAGCTGTGCTTTCATAAATAACTCTGCACATCCAACTACCTTTGCTGCTAACTCTTTAAGTAAACCAGCACTTTCAATATTTGTATATAAAAACATAAAGTCATCTAATCTTTCATCTTTAGGAGAGACACTGCTGAACCCCCCGCTTAATTTTTTTGTACTTTCCAATAAAAACTGAAACATATTGAGGCGAGATGACTGTAAGTCAGCGATAGCTTTATCCGCATCCCTTCGAACTTCTTTAAGCTTGACGATATTTCCAGCAATAGAAAACTCTTGAATTTCAGATGAAAAGTACAACATTAGACTGATAACAGAGCAAAGAGTAAAAAATGTTATAGCCTCTCCAGCTGTGAACTTTGAATACCAAAAGAGAAAGCCGTTTATTAAAGTAAAAAATCCGAAGAAAACAATTGGAACAATTTCTTTAACAATTTTCATAATACAAATCCTTGTGCTTTTTAGCATGGCCTTACCAATTAATTAAATGCGTTATTTTCTTTCACTTCCAGACAAATCCTCCCGCGCAGAAAAATGAAACTCTCCTGTACGCACATCTATTCTTTCACGAAGCCTTCTCAAAAGGTCTCTATCCTGTTCGTTTTTCCTTATAACTATAAATTCATTGACCGCACACAGCAGATTATGCGCTCTCAATCTAATTGCGTCTGATGAGGTAATCTGTATTCGATTATATACATCAAGAAATTCAATATAATCTGAACCCTGAGCATTGCAGTTAACTTCTCTATACTTTTGTACAAGCATCATAGATTGCGTCAGGAACTGACTGTAATTTAACTTCCTTTCTTCAATCGCTTTGTTAGTAAACTGGCGAGTTTCTTTATCAAGTTCATGTCTGAGATTCTTTTTCAAAATAAAATAAGACGCCACTGCAGATATAAGAGCGCCAAAACCTATTTTCACCGCTGAATCGACAACTTCAATCCATCCCATAATGCACCTTTAAACGCATTTAACGGCCTCTGGTTCACATGCACCATAACTGATGCATGTACTTCCACACAGGTTAGCAATACTAGCCATTCGTTGCGGTCTGCTTAAGGCATAAAGCTGACATTTATAGTAGTTAAAATCGACGCTGTAAATCCCTGTCGCGCCTAAAAAGGTTTTGATGTGCCATTGAGGACTGATAATGCAACGCTGTCCTCTAGATTTAGTCGCCGCTCTGCCAGCATTACAATCATGTTGGCTATGGCCTCCTGCGATACCGTCTCCCCTGTGGCAATGAGTTGCCAGACAGCCTCCCCCATAACCCTACATGCTGCGTCGTGTGCCTGTTCCTCGAATCGCTGATCCATAGTGCCTCCTTATTAAATTAGGCGTCAGAGTAGCTCCATAATTCATTAGCTGCACGCGGACAGCTGGAATTTGCGAGACGCGTTCCAAATGTTCGATGAAATGGGAGATAGTTAAAAAACGCTCTTTAGTTAAAATATTTTCATGTGGCAATGATCTAACTCAAATCTTGAGAGTATTTGCCAGATATCATTAACCTCAATATTAGTAGTCTTAAAGGGATTTTTATTCAGCATGCATAGCATTAAGAAAAAGTTAAATTCAATCCAATCTCTGCGGGGTCTTGCTGCGATGTTGGTTGTGATGTTTCATTTTCGAACCGACCTCGCCACGGATTTTCCTGTAGCTAACTGGTTATTTGCTCAGGGTGCTATCGGGGTTGATCTATTTTTTATGATAAGCGGATTTATTGTTTACTATGTTACATTAAATGAAAACAACGGAATAAAATCTTCAGAGGCCTTTTTAATAAAAAGAATATGCCGTATTTTTCCGCCATACTTTATAGCCACTCTTTTCATAGCCGGAAATTCATGGGATAAATGGTCTTCAACTTTGCGCTCTTTTTCGTTCCTTCCGGCTGATATTACTCAGGCCGCTCCTTACTTCGGCTATCCAAGGCTGTTTGTAGGTTGGTCCCTAAATTATGAATTCGTTTTTTATACTATCTGTGGATTCGCTCTTCTTTTTCGAAAGCATAAACACATTATAATAACTGTAATTATATCATCTTTCGTCGCACTACCACGCCTAGCCAATAATTATGATATCCCACTACCTAACATTAATCATGGATATCGCGGTTATTTAGCCCTAATGACCAACGCCATGATGTTAGAGTTTTTGGCAGGTATATTTATCGGCCACATTGCAATTAACAAGAGGTTATATCACTCTAGGTGTGCGGGCTGGGTGGTTATATTTTTATCCACTACATATTTTATCTATATTATGTTGGGATTCGGCAGCGCGCCGGGGAACGGTAATTATGATTTTGCGGCATCTTCTTTTTTTCTCTTACTTTCGCTTTCATGTTATGAATATCAATATGGAATAAACCCTCCTAAATTTTTAACATCAATTGGCACAATATCATTTTCTATTTATTTAATGCATCCACATGGTTTATCTCTGGCTCGGAAGCTCATCTCCCGGCATTACCACGGTTCATTTACGGGAGTAACAACAACACTAATGGCATTAATCTTTACTGCGTTATTCTCGATGGCTTTTTATAAGTTATTCGAGATTGGACTAAGTAATTATTTGAGAAGGAAATTCTTAAATAAACTCCATAAGCCAGTTATTGCAGTTAGCTAAAATCTAGCCGCCTGAGGTGGCGGCAATTTTTTTAATTCATGGTTTGCTGGGCCATGTGACCAAGCTTAACCCTGACTCGTCGTGGATAGTGCTTAGATCTAATTCCTTAAGAGCTTTAATGTAGGCCATCCACTTAACAAGAATAGCCTTATCATAATCACTTATAACATCTAATTGAAGCTCTGTACGCCAATCAGCAATGGTCGTGTTTGCTTCACTAAGCAGGCTCTGCCGCTGCGTTTCTGCTATTTTATTCCATTCAATAATGGGATTTGTGAGAGTCGGCTTACCCTTACTGTCAGCTGTAATTATTTTCCCAACCGCCTGCCCCTCAAACAGAGATTTATATTCATCATCTGTTATAACCACCGCGTCTTCAGGCCAGCCGGAATTGGTGTTTTCATATAACTCCCTATCGGACTCCCGATAAAAACCACCTGACTTGGCGCTATAGTAATATTTATCGCTTTCCATTAATTAAACTCCATAGGCTATATATCGAACGTATTGAGTTCGGTCCATATTTCGCGAGGCGTTAGTATCAACCATAACGTATGCCCCAGTAGTGCTCAGGTTAAGAAATGCAGCGCAGGCTACATACCCAGCTGATGACGCTTGATCCGCAGTGCTGCCAACAATCGATACCACGCCGTTGGGAAATGCCAGTGGAAACGAGAATGAGGCGCTACCAGCGCTGCCCGATACAGGAACAGCTACCGTACCAGCCTGAATAATCAAACCAGTTGCGCTGTCTCTCCACCAGCCTCCCCCTGGATTGCCGGTATTTCTTGGCTGAAAGTTATTGTTAACCCAATTGTTGTTGTTACTTATCTGTCCGCCGATTTGTGCATCCACCCAAGTACTTAGGTAGCCGCCCCATGCGGGGCCATAAACATTGCCGTCCTCAGCCAGAAAACTAGCTCCGCTGCCGGTGTAAGCTTTACCATAAATTTGCGTGTTGCCGTTCTGATCAAACCTGAACTCATGTATGGTGCCGAACCCATCCCATTGGAGTTGCAAATAGGCCCGAGTCCCGACTTCCTCGACGATCCGCATGAATCCCGATGCGCCGTCTTTAAAATCCTGATCGCCCCCGCGCCCCTTTATTACAACACGGTACATGGGCGAATAAATCACAGTGCCTGTAGTGGGATTTTTCGAGTTAGAAATCAGCGAAATACTTGCTTCTTCATCCAGATTCCCACCCGTGCGGGGATATGCGCCTGTTTGCGCTGCTGTGGGAGGATTTTGCGTTGAGAACAACTCGCCGACGTCCGTTTCATCAACGGTTATATATAATTTGCGGTCACCATCATTCCAATCCATGTAAATACGGTGTTTGCCGGACGAATGTTTACCGCCGTTAGCCTGCACGGCTTGCCAGTTACCGACGAGATTCAGCCCTAAATTTTCCAGCGCTTTAGCAATATTATTCAGGTCACTAAGATTTGCGTCCTGCCTCAAAAACAAGCCATCGCCTGTGGCCACCTTAAGTTCAATGCTGGCGGTTTCATTTACGGCCAGACGAAACTGCAGGCTGACGTTGATACCGCTGACCGGCTTTTCAATGGCAGCGCAATTCGCCACTGCATAGAGTTCTCCGGTATCAGTTAACAGTCCCACTTCACGAATAGTGAACCCGCCCACATCAGCCGGAACAACGAGATGAGCTACCCACTGGTTAGATTGCTCATGAGATACGTCCAGCCCGGATATAGCATGGCGGTATACTTCACGAATCAGTGCAGTTTGCGACGGATTTGGCGTTGCGGCCTTCCCGTTACCATCACCGATTACAAAATCTTTGATAACGACCGGCGTGCCGTTTGCAGACGACGCCGCCTCCAGCTCTTTTCCCCGGTTCGTGAGGATGCTGTAATATTGCTCTGCCACGATTATTCTCCAGTCTGAATCACAGCGTTGATGTACGCAGTTACCGCACCGCCTGTGTAATAGTTTCCTGCTGCGCCAACGTCAGCGATCACATCAATGCTGCTGAGATAGCTGCGTAAATTTTTAGCCTTATTCACCTGACGCCGTATGCGGCTATACAGGCTGTCATCTATGCCCTGAAGGCTGTAGACCTCAATCCGAAACGTGTACGGCGCTCTGCGCGGGTTTTCCTGCCACCACTCAATAACTGTAGTGGGCAGGCTCACCGCCCCCAGCGCACGTCTAACAGCGCCTGCAGTGCCACGATGCTGATGCACATAGGCAGCATCGCGGCAGACCTGACGTTTTTCATCCTCTGTCCAGCTTTCGTCCCAGAAATCGACTGATAGCTCCCATGCCAGCCAGGGCAGCAGATGGTAAGGGCAGTCATCTGCACTTTTAACGCTTCTGACCATGCCGGTTTTGAGGGCGAGAATCTGTTCCCGTGATGCCTGCTCCAGCGCTCGCTCCTGATGAAGAGCGTTCTGTGGCAACAGCGAGCGAAATTTATCAGCCATTCCCAGACCCTCTTATCGTGACGCTGATTGCCTGACACCACGGCGCTTTCCCCATCTCAGCCTCAATATCTGCTGCAGGGCTTGCCAGCCTCACCCTTACCACACCAGGCTGTTGCAGAGCGGCATAGATGGCGGACAAAGGTATGACCGTATTAATTCGGTGAGAGAGTGCTGCGTAACTCGTTGCAACGCTGATCGCATTATCCAGCACCGTCTGCGCATCCGGCCCATCGGGGATTTCCAGCTCTGCCGTGATGCTGTATCGCTGTATGATCGCGCTTTTAACGCTCACGAAATCTGTCAGCGGGCGAACCTCATCAGCGCTCAGATTGGCTGCCGTTTTATCCAGAAGTGTCTGAGGGGCTGTGCCATCACCCGTTCTCGACAGCACGTAAACGTCCACCTCTCCCGGACGGCTGTGATCCTCTGGCCCGTATGCGTCCGCATCCAGCACGTCAGCATCAGCCGACCGCGCATGAAAGCGATATGCGTTACGCGCTCCTGCGGTATTAAGCTGCGCCCATGACAACTGGATGCGCTCCCGGTAGGCGTCATCGTCCTCCAGCTCAGCATCTACAGGAGGAACGCCGTCAGGATCGGCGGGGGTGATGACGTAGCGTTTAACATTGAAATTTGCCCCAATTTGATCGAGGTCCGTGCCTGTGGCACTGGCAAGAAAAACGGCGCGCACGGCGTCATTGACGCGCTGAAATGCCAGGGTCAGCTGATAAGCATTTGCCTCCCCCTGCTTATAGGCCGGGTCTGACTCCACCAGCGCATCAAATTCCGGGTCGAGTTCGCGCAGGCGTGCCAGCCAGCGGGAAAAAATGTCTGACGCGTCAGGCACGACAATGGCGTCCGGAACCTCCAGCTCAGACAGATTGATAACATCAGAACTAATTGCCATTGATGGTTATGTCTCCGGTAGTTGTTACTGTGCCGCTTTCTTTATTAATCCCCTCTACATCCACAATGAACGTGGATTCATCATCGGGAAGGGACACCACCACCCGAGTCACCTGCAGGCGAGGTTCCCAGCGTGATAGCGATTTTGCTGTGGCCGCAATAATCCTTAGCCGGGTCAGATCATCACGCGGCGCGTCTGCTAAATCCGGCAGCTCACTGCCGTAATCGCGTACCAGCACCCGGCTGCCTATGGGCGTGGTCAGAATGTCGCTGACCGACTGGCGCAGATGCGCCGAACCCGAAAGGCGTTTGCCCGTGCGGATGTTTACACCGTTCATGAGAGTTATCCGTTTGCGTAGAGGGAGATGAAGGAGTTAACCGAAATAGGCTGGCCCGGTTTTATCCGTGCTACCCTTTTTGCCTTTCTTGACCTTAGCGTTGATGTTAACCACCAGGTTATAGGTGAAACTCAGGCCCAATGAGGTCAGAGAAAAAACCAGGGATTCCACCAGCCACGAGCGATCCTCTCTGGAACCAAACCCGGACGTCGTAACGCCAGACTCAGCCGTTAGCGCAATGTGTCTGGGACGACATGGGCCAGTGAGCGTCATTTTTTGTTCGTTACGCTGCGCCTGTGTTTTGCGGGCTTTGGCCTGCTGGTCTGCAGTGGCTTTTCCAGATTGGGTATAGGGATTGGTGATTGAGGGTCCATCATGGTCAACTGTGGTGGTTTTCGTCCTGCCATCACTTTCATCGTAATAGCGCACACCGACTTTACCGCTTGCTTTGCCATCGCTGCCTGTGGCCTTGCCAGTTGTACTGGCACGCTGGCCCTCGCTATAAGTCCAGCTGGATAGTTCATCGGGGGTGATGGTGATACCTCCTGTCTCCTTACCGGCAGCAGTTTTCATCGCCCCCTGCACCAGAAACAGCCAGTACCCACCAGCGGGTTTACTGATGGCATTGTAGGTTCTGGCCAACCGTGACATCAGATTGGCGTCTGACTCTGCAACCTGGTCGATGTGATCGATATGAATTTCTGCGAGTTCTGCGGCCACTTTCGGTTTCAGTCCGTTGTCTGTGGCAACGGTTTTAACGAGATCGGCCAGCCGGATATCATCCCAGCTTCGCGTTTTATGGCTCAGCACGTTACCGGGATGTTTCTGGGAGTTCATCGGTGCGGCAGTGGCATAGATTTCAACGCGGCGAGGTGGCCCGCTACTGCCCACCCCCGAAACAACAAACCACCCCTTATCGACCAGCTGATCATTAAAGCCCATCGCCACCCTTAAACGTGCTCCCTTAGATGGCAGTGGCAGAGTTTGAGAAATCAGCGTGATTTTAAGTTCATCCGCTTTGGCTGTTGCCCCGCCATTATCCGTCAGGGTGAGTTCGCTCAGACACTCCTGCAGAGCGCGGGTAATGTCCTTGCCCTCTGCGCTTATACTGAATGCTGGCGCATACTCTGGATTTACAATCTGTTCAGCCATGTTAATCCCATAAACTAAATGCCGAATCAGTAACCGGCGTGGTCAGGTCCGGGAGCGTAATAACGACTCCTGCAGGAAGAATGGCATCCCTGTCTGCCAGCCCCCGATTTGCCTCCAGTACCGCTGAAACGTTGGATGAGAGATTTGCAGTGCCATAATGATCTGCGCAAATAGCGTCCAGCACATCGCCATCACGGGTTTGATATATCGTCGGCATAATGTTTTAACGTCATCGTCCAGTTTTTATTACGGTGTCCGCCTCCCGGCAGGAACCGATCAGTTGTATCGCTGAATTGAGTTACCGCCCACCAGCCCAGCACATCGCCCTCACCACTCACCAGCAACTGGGGCTGAGCCAAATCAGCCAGGTCGTAAAGGTCATTAACCGCATCCACGCCGTTACGAAAGAACGCATGAGCCTCGCCATCAAGCCGCACCGTCCGCCCGGGCTTTCCTGTGTACTGCAGCAGACTCTGGTTGCCTATCCTCTCCTGTTCACTCCAGTTCCAGCTGGCCTCACGTGAAAGTGATTTATACGCTGTGGTATCAATGGAGAAAGCAAAATCGCCCAGCATCATCATGACGCGGTCAGCCTGACTACCACGAATGGCGGACTGTTGTGCCTGTCCGGATGCCTCAATTAAAGGGATTATTTCACTCACCAGATAGCGCCTCCATCCAGCATGCTGTTATCTCCCGTGAATGCCGGGTTGGTTTTGGTAATGGACTCCAGTTCGTCGGCAATCCCACGCTCGCTCTGTCCCTGTGCACCGTTGATTTCGAACCGGTATTCAAATTTCCGGTTATCGGTCATCTGATACGCTTTCTGCTGACTGTCAGCTGCAGCAAGACCACTGTTTAAGTCATCCCAGCTCCTGCCTGACTGAGTATCCGACGTTGCAGAATTGTTTTTCAGGGCATCCGTGAAATCCGGCAATCCCTCTTTCTTCGCAGTCAGAAAAGGATCGAGCGATTTATCAAACGTCTCATCGTCATCGTTGAAAAACCCACGGGTAGCGGTAAAAGATTTTTTAACCTGTTCCGGCAATTCCGGGTGCTGCTTCAACTGCTGATCAAACCACTCTTCCTGACCGTTGCGTTTTGCCGTCAGTCTGGCGATATCGACCGATCCCGTCATTGCCAGCGATTTCAAAACATTTTTTTGATCCCCCCGCTCATCTGGTAGCAGCCAGGAGAGTTTTTTAGCCAGGGCATAAATAATTTTCCCGACATACACCACGCCCTGGCCGAACGTCAGTACGCCGGGATAAAGATCATCGCGCAGAAATTTTACTACCCTGCTGATGCCGCCGCCTTTAAACCACTCAGCCAAATCATCAGTCAGTTCCCTGATGCGGGGAGCAAGTTGATTGCCCAGTTGTCCCGATATCTCCGCACCCGCGCTGAAGAGAACGGTTTTAAGGTTCTCAACCGCTTTATTGCCCTCCACCGCGCCGTCAGCACCCGCTTTGGTGACGAGGTTATAGCGATGCTGCTCATCCATTAAGTCGCGATAGCTCCTGCCAGACTGTTTCACCAGCATCAGCAGCTTGCTGGCTTCGCCGCCGAAAAGAGAATCCAGAGCGAACGAGGCTTTTGACTCATCTTTCAGGCTCAGCGCACGCTCAATGATTTTACTGAACTGCGCCATGTCGCTCAGGCCAGCCATGTCACCCGCTTTGAACCCCAGCGTTTCAAAGGCGTCCTGCAGCGCACCCTGCTTGCCGTTCTGCTTATACTCCCCGGACTTGTGCAAGTACTCCTCAAAGAGATCGCCAAAATTCTCGCCGGTCATGTCGTACTGTTTTGCCAGCGAGTCCCACGCATTGTAGGTCTCCACATCAACGCCATAGCTGCGCGCTACACCCGTCTGCCGCGCTGTTTCGGCATTGGTGGCAGCTGGCGCAATGAGTGACGCCAGCGCGGTGGCAACCACACCGCTGCCGCCAATCCCAAGACCAGGTGCCACCATGCCCCCGAGGTGGCCACCGACGTTTAAGCCGCGCCTGAAAAGCCCACCCGCCTTGCCTTTAAAGGCATTAATCCGCTCACCACGCTGAATCTGGCGGTTCAATTTTTGCTGTTCGGCCTCGGTTTTGCGTATCTCACGCGTCACCGAACTGTACTGACGTTTCAAATCGCTGATGCTGTTTCCAGCCAACTTGGCTTTTTTGATCTCGGTGGCGAGTTTTGTCTGGTCCTTAGTAAGACGCTCGGATTCTTTTCCCACCGCTTTCAGGTTCTTTTGCAGGTCGGTCGCTGAGCGTTTCCATGAACTGTCGATATTGCCGCCAAACGTTATGGTGGCTTTAAGGTTTTGACTTATTCCGGCCACGGTTTAATGCCTCCATTTCGTCAAACAGAAAATCGGAAAACGTGCTGAATGGCATATTCAGATAGTCCCCCATGGGGAAATGCAGCCGCCTGCCCAGAAAGCGTATAGCCCGGATCAACTCTCCTTCGGTCGCTCTCCGGGCGGGAGCATAAAAACGTTGAAGGCATCCGTCAGCTGCGCATAATCCGCTGCTGTCAGCTGCCAGATATCCTGTTCGCTGAGGTTACATAGCTGCGCAATCATCCGCGCTTCCTTCTCCTCTTCATTACCGCGATCTTTTGCATGCGCGATGCGGTCGCGCACCAGCGGTTCGCGCATATGCACAACGTTTAACTCTGCGCCACCCTCCAGCGTGACGGGGGTAAAAAGTTTGATGGTTCGTGTTGAAGCGGGAAAACTCATAATTAGCTCCTGAAATAAAAAACGGCCCGGAGGCCGTTATGAGTGAAGGATTAAGGGAGACAGATTACAGACGAACTTTTGATGCCAGCCCGGCCAGCACGTCAACGCCGTTAACGCGCCGGGCAAATCGCTCTGTGTCGATCTCAAACAGCTCCTGACCGTCTTTAGTCTGTTTGTAATAGCTGACCGCAATGTCAACCGTGATGGCGTTCTCTGAAAGAGCGTCTTTACCCCGCGCATCGGGAGTGACCGTATGAACAAAACCCTCAATCTCCTCAACCGTTCCCAGGGCGGTGCCGTTAGCCAGATAACCCTGATAGGCAGTGAAGCGTGGGCGACTGCCACTGACGAAACCGAACGCCGTCAGCATGTCGGTATCGATGCCGTAAAATTTAATCTGACAGGTCATTGCCTCCATGCCGTCATCAACGGGTGTCGGTGCGTCCTGCGCGCCGGTACGCAAATCGGTTTTGACGATCGCCAGTGTCGGCGGCGTGAATTCGTGCGCGCCCTGAATGCGCACCCCCTGCCTGAAAAACGTCCAGACGCGTAATGTATTTTTATCACTCATGCCGCCAGCATCTCCTCAAGCGCATAGTTGTTATTAACCCGGACACGCAGGCTGATCAGCTCGGTTGGTGACTTAGGACCAAAATCGTAATTGATATAAAGTTCACCCGCTGCCAGCGTTTCTTTTGTGTTCAGCTCCTTATCCAGCCAGGCTTCGCCACCGAAAATGGCTTTCAGCCTGACCAGTTTCCGCATATATGAGTTAATGGTGCCAATGATGTCATCAGCATTTTCCCAGTCCAGAGGACGGTCCACGTACGGCAGCATGGCCTCCTGAATGCTGTCCTCAATGACGTCCGCCGTTCGGCGCACCGATTCAAAATGCCACTGCGGATCGTCTGCGCACAGACGGTTTCCCCAGTGTTTAAATCCCGAACGACGCACGATGGTTGAGACGTTCTGCATATTCAGCAGGTTGGCATCGCAATTTCTTTCACCGAGGATAAATTCATCAATCTGTTCAACGCCGAGGATATTGTTGATGTCCTGATTGGATTTGCTCCACCACCATCCCTTTTCGAAATCGATCCGGGCACGCAGCCCGGCAGCAAACGCGGAATAGGCCCGGTATACCAACTGGCCGTCACTGTTGCTCGTCTGAACACGCGGACGCAAAAGCTCGGTACGTGCGCCATATGACTGGCGGCGCTGGACCACCTCCTGCAGTGTTGCGCCTGACGCACAGTCAACATAAGCCACAGCTCGCAATTTACCGGCAACCGTCTCCAGTGCTTTACCTACCGCGTCGTCCTCACTGAAACCGGGTGCAATAACAATGCGCGGTTGATAGGTGGTCGCGGATTTAGCAGATGAAAGTTTACCGATACCAGCAAGAACGGCGGCACGCTGCTTCTCTTTCGTTGTTTCCTCACTGACGCGCACAATTACGGTCAGAGCGTTGCGCTGGTCATTAATGTCAGCAATGGCCTGTTTAAGCGTTCCGGTGTCACCCAGGAGGGACATCATCGTTGTGCCAACAATCGCCACGGGCGTATTGAGCGGGAACGGTTCATCCTCTCCACCAGTCAACTGAAGCGTAAACGGCGTGACAAAGCCCGCTCCACTGCCTGAAACCAGTATTTTCGCGCCATCCTGTGCAGGTACGACGGCAACAACATCAGCGGGAGTTGCATTCAGCACCCCATCCTCATCGCAGCCCAGCGTGATGCTGAGTTTGAGTGCGGCGGCATCCCATGATGCTGATGTGGGAACAGCTGCCTTTACAGTCGAGTCGGGTACACCTGCAACAGCCTCCACGCTGATAACATTTCCCGCTCTGCCGATGATGGTTGTTTTGAAGTTCAGCACGTTATCGAGTATCGGGGTTCCGGTCGTAGCACTGGCTGGCGTACCGGCTGATGCATCAGGAGCGGTTCCCACCAGCCCAATAATTGCCGTCTGAATCGTTGTTACTGCAACGGTGCCAGAGGTTAACTCTATCGTTTCAACACCATGTAAATCACCCATCTGTTTTCTCCAGGCATAAAAAAACCTGCCGAAGCAGGTTACATTTTCTGATTAGGTTTACCGGTTATTCCGCCGCTGTCTCCGGGGTGGTCGTGGTCGTTATGCACCTCCCGGATTTTACTAATAGTGCCGGTGCCGTCACTGATATCGCCGGTCGCTTCAATGTCGCTGTTAACCTGCGTTTTCCCCTGCACCGTTAGCGTTTCAGTGATTTCAACAGGACCATCCAGCGTGCCGATTCCAACAATTTTGTATGATCCCCCTGCCGCGATTTTGATTGTCAGTGCATGGGCCTCCCGGTCATACCTGATTTCGGTGCCATCGCTATAGCGGGTGATGTGCTCGCTATCGCTACCCTCCGGAACAGGCATTACTCCCGTATTCCAGCCCGGAAACACACGGCCATTGTTCAGCTCTCCGGCTTCTGACAGCACGGTTACGGCATCACCCACTGCGCAGGGGTTTGAGTCGGAACGGTTTGAACCTGAAAAACCCTGGCAAAGTGGCAGCCAGGTGGTGACGATATCTCCGAGATCGACGCGGCACTTTGGCTGCTTATCATGGCGGACTGAGTGAATCACGCCACGGCGGATGAGATTAGCCAGCCGCCGCTGCAGGTCTCCACTGATATCACTCATCGGCTTTTGACTCCCAGACCAACTGATAGTCATCGACGTGCGAACGCCCTACATCAGGCGATTTACCCAGCCATACCTTACGCAGCGGCACACCTGATGGTGCAAACGGGTCAGTGCCAAACGCGGCTGATTGCGTGTATGAAATCCGCCAGACAAGGTAATCATCCATACGGGGATCAAACTCATCACGTTCAGCCGATATGAATTCAGCTGGCCCTATGTGGCTGATACCAAATTGCTGACCGTCAATCCATTGCGTGATATCTGCTGCTGCAGTTCGCAAAAAAATTTCAGGTTTACTGGCGCTGGCTCCCTCAGAATCAACCACGACAAACAGATCACAACTGAGCGAGACCTGCAACTGGCCCTCATTTCCGCCACCCTGCTCCCAGCTGTTAATAGTGAAATACACTGCAGGCGTGGTTAATCCGGTAAATCGGGGAATATTTTTTTCGGGATAGGCATCAGCATCCTCTACCCACGATATGTTTTTCAGCGCCGAAATAACGGCGTCATGGTACTGCCCCATCATTAACGGTTCAGCCATTGCAAACCTCACACTGAAATTTTGGCTTTAACACGGCCACGCAGATCGCTCTTGAAATGGTGCATGAAAATCTCCATGACCTCCGCAAACGCGTTGTCCTCAACGTAGTTCAGCATCGGTTCATAGATATCAATTTCAGCATCACGGGTCCGGCGTGTTTCTGGGTCACGGATCACTATCGTGCGTCGGTTGTCGCGTCGACTTCGTGCCACCTCCCCGTTCTCAAACGTCCGCGCTGACAGCAGGTTTCCTTTTGGAGTGAATCCGGCTGTGTTAGCACGTCGCCGCGATTTAATAAACCGGCCCGTATTTTTATCACGCCGATCATGATGTGGACGCAAGCGGCCAGAGATTTTCCCTTTCAGGTCTTTCACCTTTACCGCGTTCAGACCAAACCACAGGCGAAAATTATCCAGCGTGGAATTAGAGGCTGGCTGAATACGAAACGACAGGAGGCGACGGCGCACCATATTCATGCTGCGTGGCGCGAGTCCATCTTTCAGATCGGCAAGCGCCCGCTTTCTCAGCGTTGCCCCTGTTCGCTGTAATGCCCGTGAATACGCGGCAAGAAACTGTTTTTGTGTGGCTCCGATTTTTTCCGCTATCCGCCAGATAGCGGTAACGTCAATATCCACGGGTAAATCCCGCCTTAGCCGCGATTCACGTGCCATTTCATTTACTCCAGTTATTTATCTCAGGCTGGTATTTTCCCGGCTCTCCGAACGCCAGCGAAACGCGGGTGCGGCCCTGTTCATCGGTTCCCACATGAGTGACGCGGTAATTAACGCCATTCACCACCGCGCCGTCACCCTTGGAAAGATCGGCAATATCAGCCGTCATGGCGCTGAATGCTGGCGAGTAGTCCTGCAACTCACCGCCGCCCGGCACACTCACAGGTGAATCAGGCGATTCAAATATCACCACCACCGGGCGCGCCTCACCTCCCATTAGCAGGGTGGCCGGAGATTCCTCAGCAAACGCCCGGTTAATCCGGGCATCCGCCTTTGCCAGCCGAGAACGGAAGCGGTTCATCAGAAGCCCAGCCGCACGGCAACAGACTCGTCACCGGCTTCAGCATCCGCCCAGGCAGTACCGGCAAGAGGATTAGGCGTAGCATCTTCACCTGCTTCAGCCGTCACCTTGCCGTCTGCAAGATAGAGTTTCTGGCCCGTCCCGACAGACTCTGCCGCTTTTGGCAGTACAAACACCCCAGCCGTATGAAGCACACCCCATAAACCCGCCAGAATATCGTCATGCGCTACACCCACCAGCGCTCCCACAACCACTGCCTCGCCGGAGGCAATTTCAGTAGCGCCGGTGTTCAGATAATCAATCGTTCTGCCGTCCTGCTGATAATTCGTTGCCATCGTTACTCTCCAATGAAAAAGGCGGCCTGCGCCGCCCGGATATAAGAAAGCCGCCCGGAGGCGGCTTATTTGTTGGTGACTTTAACCAGGCCCCGATGATCCAGAGGGGCAACACCTGCATCAATGCGGACCTTGAACGCCGCACCATCAATGGTGAACCCCTGCTGCTGCTCCAGATACGGGGTATCAATGCCGTCCAGATAGGCGACCTCGATTGTGTCGCGGCCCTGCGCTGCAGCCAGGTAATAATCAGTCGCGCTGCTGTCATCCAGACGCGCCTCCGACATGACCTCCACGAAGTTCTGAATCGGGTTATTGATGCCACTGTTAACATCAGCACCCGGCACGCTGGCAGATTTGATCAGCTGGTTGGCGCGTGACTCGATAGCGACGGGTGCCAGCATAAACGCCGGGCGAATATTCAGGTTACGCTCACCTGATTTCTGCAGCTTCATCGCCTTGCGCGCCGTGTCCAGACCTTCAATGCTCAGACCGGTCTTAATCAGGTTGCCGTGGTCGGCATGGAACAGCGGTTTACCGTCTGACATTTTCGGATTACTGGTCAGAACTGCCCAGACCAGATCGCCTACGGTAGCTCGTGCTGCACTCCCCATTGCCTGCGGAATCCCGGTCAGCATGGACAGATCGTCATTGATGATGGCCTGACGGTCAATACTGAACAGGTTGCCGTAGGTTGCCAGCGCAATTGGCTCGCCACGATCTTTCAACGTGACATATTTATATTCAGCGCCCGGACGCACCTTGCTCAGTGTCGGGAACGTCTCAAGGCCAACGCGATGCGCCGTTTTGAAATCAGTCAGAATCCCTTTCCGCGTCCATTTATCAAAAATTTCTTCGGCCTCATTCCAGCCCATCAGCGCCGCTTTATTAGCCACGTCCATCAGGATATTGCCAAAATCACTGTTACTGTGGGTGAATGCCAGACCCACCATTGCCATCGGAGTCTGATGACCGGCAATACCGATCCCGCGATCAACCAGAGAAGCACGTGCCAGTTCACGCAGCGTGTAGCCTGCATACGCATTATCTTTTTCTTCTTCCGCATAGCCCACGCGGGACATGATTGCAGCACGAACTGAGTCGCCCACCAGATTGCCATTACCCGCAAGCAGATGAATGGCACCCGGTCCGGCAAGCGGGGTTGTGCCTGCCGCCAGCGCGGTCAGCAGTTTGCCGCGTGCAACTTCCGCTGAGCATGACATATCACTGATACATTCGGTGCGCAGAGAGGCAAATGCCGGAAATGACTCAAACACTGCGCTAACGGCATTAACGCGCTCAGCGTTCGCCGTCTGCATCTGCTGCTGCAACTGAACAGCCAGTGCACTGATATCGATGTTGCCTGCCTGAACCGGCGCGGGCGGCGTGACTGCTGCCTGCGGGGCAGGAACCTGCGGCGCTGGCGTCTGAGCAGCTGGTTTTCCTTCCGCGCGTGGCGTAAACAGTGATTGGAGTTGTTGAGGCATGTTGGTGTAATCCTTCAGTTTGTTTTCATTCATACAGGCTGCTGCCTGCAGTTCAGGTTCCAGGGTATCGGCAAAACCTTTTTCAACGGCTTCCGCACCACTCAGCCAGGTTTCGGCTTTCAGCATTGCCTCAAGCTCTTCGCGCCCCAGACCGGTTTTATTCATGTAGGCGTTGAGCATCAGCGCCTCATTACGATCCAGGAAATCTGCGTAATCGCGCATCTCATCGGAATCGCCAGCAATGCCGCCCCACGGTTTATGAATCATGATCCAGGCGTTTTCCGGCATATGCACGTTGGCACCCGGCAGGCAGACAATCATGGACGCCATACTGGCGGCCACGCCGTCTACCCAGATATCCATCGTGGTTTTAAGGCGTGACAGCGTGTTGTAAATGGCAAAGCCCTGCATCACATCACCACCGGGGCTGTGAATATGCAGGTCGATGGCGCTGGCCTCAAACACGCCAGCCTCTCGGCACTCATTCACAAACTGCTGTGCTGTGATGCCCCAGCCGCCGATCACGTCATACAGATAAATTTCTACCCGCCCTGCTGCCAGTGCGCGAATCTCATACCAGCACTGACCGTTTGCCGCATCGACACCGGCCAGAGAGGCTTGAGGGTTAATCAGTTTTTGAGTCGTCTGACTCTCTTGATGTTGCATCTAACACCACTCCTTTATCGTTGGCGGCGTCGGAATCGAACACCAGCCCATGTTCCCGGTTGTATTCGGTTTCGCGCAGGCGCTGGCGCTTAACCTCCTGCGGATTTTTGCCACGCGCACGTGCCCACTCCGCCTCAGTACTGGCACCGCCACGCACATTAGCTTTCCACGCCTGTGCCTCTTTAACCGGATCAATCCACGGCATCACCGGCCCAAGATAGAGCGCGTTATAAAGAGATTTTCGGTCTACATCGGGAGGGATTTCGATACCGCTCAGGAGTGCCATTGCCAGCCATGCACGGTATACGGGGCGACTGTGCTGCCCTACAAACCACTGCTGGAGAACGTTGTAACCCTCAAAACTCTCCACCAGTTCCTGACGCTGTGAGCTGTATGTACCGTTATAGTCGCGTGCAATGCTGGAGTAGCTGCCGCGCGTACCGGCAGCAACGGCCCGCATCTGCCCGTTCCTGAACTCGTAGAGGTGAACGTTGGGACGGTTTGACTCCACCATGCCGAGGTCTTCACCCGGCTTTAATTCGTCATAAATCATGCCGGGCGCGATGTTATAGAACCGCTCCCCACCAGGCTCCGAAAATTCACCGCTGTCATCCAGAGACTGCGCATCACCGCGCCGGATGTAGAACCCCAGCGCTGCAGCGATGCGCGCCGCGACCCGTTCCGATTCTTCGTAATCTTTGATGTCTGACAGACGCGTGATAACGCCATGTATCAGGCTGATTCCGCGTAATTGATGCAGACGTTTTCGCTGTGCCAGATGCAGCATGCTGTCTGCTGAAATAGTTTTGAATTCAGTGTTAAAACCGGTAAATGAGGCCGGATGGTTTTTATAGACCTTGTAACCAGTGGGTCGCCCCCATGCGTTAACGATGATGCCCTGCCTGATTTGCTGCCCTGTCGTGCTGTTCAGGGTGTACGGAACGAAATCAGCCTCCAGCATTTCCAGCGAGAACGGCACCGAGGTGGCGTGCTGCAAACCAGCTACGTTGCCACGCACCAGCTGAGTGAACACCTCACCGTCACGCAGTGCAGAACGCAGCAGCAGCCGTTCTGCCTCGGGACGGGTAAACATCCCAGTCACCTCCGGGCGCACTGACCACTCCGCCCACAACGCTGAGAGCTGGCTGGCAAAATCACCGTGCAGATTGCCGTCCAGATCGAGCGGCTGTGGTTCCACATGGATGCCGTGCGCCCCGATAACTCGGTCCTCCATTTTGTCGAACAGGCCGATGACCAGATCGTGGTTTTCATCCAGCCAGCGCGCTTGCTCACGCAGAGAGGTTCCTGCTGCAAACACAGCGGTGTCAGCTGATCGGGATTCGCGTTTACTTTTATGCAATCGGGACGGGTGAGCGGCCTCATACGCCTGCAGCCGGAGGCGGTTTTGCGCACGTGCAGCGGCCCACCCTGGCGAAATAACGCCGAGTGTTTTTTCAATAAATCCCATATTGGCCCTTAATTAAATCTGGCGAGTTTGTAAGAACCGCCGCGACCGCGTGCAGCGCGCCAGCGTCTTTCCCAGTAATCCAGCTCGGTACGTAATGCCACCGGATCATGGTTGGTAATGGCCCGACCGTTTACGCCGGTAAACGATACCGATTTTCCATCCAGCGAATCGGCGTACGCCTGACGCACCGTAAGGAGAATCTGGTAAATCTCATTTCTCGTCACTAAAGCCACCCTCCATTGCCTGACGATCCTGACCAGCCATCTGCCGCGAGGCTTTTTTGCGGAGCAGGTCTGGGCGTGTTTTGTTGTCTGGTTTTGGGTTTTAATTCAGTTTTCTGTCGGGGCTGATCGCCCGTCACAATGCCAGGGTTAGCGTCCTGCTCCCGCGCCCATGCTGGCGGGGTTTCCCAGTCACGGATTTTTTCGTATCCGCGCAGAACGGCAACAGCCTGCGCATAACAGAACAGGTCAAACGCCTCGTTATTACCTTTGCCGGGTTTGCGCCATTTGCCATCAGCGCCGCGCTCCTCATAGGTCAGTTCGTCGTAAAACCATTCACCCAGCCAGTCCGGGAAATGGATGTAACCTGCACCGGGCGTTTCGCGTGAAAGGTTATTACTCAGCTGGTCTTTAAGCGTATCGGTCTGAAGCAGATAGACAGGAATCTCCCCTCGAACCTCAGCACGCCTGTCGGCCCTGCCGCTGTTGTCCGGAAATGTTTTGGTGATTGTTTTCTGGCGTTTTGTGCTGTCGCCTTTGATGAGATAAACGCGTCTGGCCAGCCCGTCCCGGCGACACTGCCGCCAGAATTTATAAGCATTGCCGGTCACGCCTTCCTCGCCGCCGCTGTCCACCGCCATTGCCATCACCGTCATCCGCTGCTCCTCATTGCTCTGCAGGCGATAAGTTTTATCCAGCACATCTGAGACCAGCAGTTGCCAGTCCTCCGGATAGGCATCAGGCCGAATTGGCAAAGCCTCGCCGTTTTCATCATGTCGCATTGAATAGCGGATGTTGTAGCGGTCTATCAGCCATCGCTCCCCGTTTTCGCCATACCCGATGATCTGCACCACGAACCGGCGTTTTTTACCGCCCTGCACGTCAACTGCGGCCAGCAGGAATCGCACTTTAGGCGGCACCAGCCGTTTGCCATAATCCTCTGCACGTTTCATCAGGACGTCTGACTGGCGCTGTTCGACAGATGCACGCGGCAGATACGGACGCCCCCAGTCGGTGTTAATAACCGCCCTTAGAGCCTCTTCACTCTGCGTTGCCTCATACTCCTGCTCAGCGGTCAGTAATTTGTAAACCAGTTGCGCCCACGTCTGATAAGCCGCAGCTGGTCCCTCCATCCAGAACGAAGCGATGCGAGAGCGGCGTGGTTCACCTGAACGATTCCCGGCTACATCAATTTTTTCACCCTCACGCAGCCAGACACCGGATTTATTCAGTTCGCGTTTCAGGTCAGCTGTAATGACGTTGTTGCAGTGAGGGCAGCAGATATGAGCGGCCTCACTCGCTTTAACCGGGTCGGTGTCGTCCCGATAACCAGTCATCACCTCCATCTCTGGCTGGAAATACTCTTCACAGTGTGGGCATTGCCAGTACCAGCGGCGTCTGTCTCCACGGTTATAAAGGGAAAGAGAGCCGGTTGTTGGCGGTGCTTCGTGAGGTGACTGACGACGCCATTTGGTGTTGGTTATCTCTCTGCCTGGTGAACCCTCCACAAGCGTCATACCCGCCGACATGAATGTCGTGGTACGTTTTGAGGCAAGAGAAAACCCATCGCCCTCTCCGTCTATGTTCTCCGGAAACCGGTCATAGTCGGTCAGTGCAACGTATTTAAAATCGGATGACGACATGATGTTGATAGATGGCCAGCCTATTTTTAGATAGTTGCCAGCCAAAAATGTTTTGTCATGAACGTTGTTATCATTGCGCAGCGGGCTGAGGCGTTTTGCCACTTCCGGGCTGACACGGAACGTGCGAGCCAAACGTTTTTTTGAATGTTCCCGCGCCTTCTCCTCCGTCATCTGAACAATCAGCATGTCGGATGGATCGCAAACCACGTTGTAGACCACCCATCCATCTATCAGGCCGATTGTTTTACCAGTTCTCGCAGGGCCAACAAACACCACGGCGTCATACTCACGCGATGCCAGACAGTTCATCGGCTCAATAATATAGGGCGCTAAATCGGGGTCCCATTCGACTGAGTTACCTACCCCCACGGGGACGCGCATGTATTTATGCACCGCCTCCGCTACCGGCAACCTGCGGGGCGCACGGATGATCGAGGCAGTGTTTTTTCTGATCTCTGCCGCCGTGGCCTGATGCATGGTTACTCCTCGTCTGGCAATTCCTCCTCTGGCGGTGCGTCAGCCATTTCAACTTTAAGGGCTATCTGATCGCGCAGGTCATCTATAACTTTTTGAACACGAACCACTGCTGCAGGTGTCATAGCGCAGTCACGCTCCAGAATGTCTGGCAAAGTTTCGAGCACCTGAACCACCGCTTTAGCCATTGATGAAAATTCCCGTACTACCTCTGATGCTGGGATCAATTCCCCGGTTTCCTGCTGAAACTTGAGGCGCTCTCGTTCGGACTGAAACCACGCTTTTCGATCAGGCGGCAGCATTTTGTCGACGTTCACCAGCTCTTCAGATGTTGTCCGGCTCAGGAGTTCTTTGAGGATATCCACTACTGAAAACAGTTTTAATTTTGGATTGCTTCCAGGTGCAGGCAGAACACCGCTCAACTTGCTGGAGACCGTCTGTCGATGCATATCGGTAAGCGCAGCCAGCTGATTAATATTGAGTCGGAGGTTTTTAAATTCTTTATCCATGATGATGAACAAAATTTAATCATTTCGACATCGTGAAAAATTTCACGACTGAAATATCAGAAGGTTAAGGGGATGATGATGATGTCGATAAAATGCAAAAAACTAGCCGTTTTCCGCGTGTCGCCGCCCCCTCGGTAAACGTTCCTGCCGGGAGTACCTTTTCAAATGAGAATCATTTTCAATTGATCAGCTTTTCGAGGCATCGTAGGACGACACGGAAATATATGAGCCAGCCAGGGTGGTTTTGAACCACACTCTGAGATCGGAAAATTTCAGCCACCGCCCCGGCATGACGGTTTGGCCTGCCTGAGACGCGTCTGGCGCATCCTGAGAAAGACAGAATACTGCCGCCCCAAACTCCACCTGAACATCATAGGTCTGGTCAGTATCGGCAACGAGCTGCCACTCATCGGTTAAATCCAGATTGATGGTTTTCACCTTTGCTCCTGATAATTATTTGGCTGTTATGACCAGCGTTGAAACCATATCTCGCAGCGTAACCGTCAGCGTGCATGTTCCGGCAGTAAGGATACTGACAGCAGCCTGACCGGCAGCGGATGTGCTTATGTGCTGCACCATGCTGGGGTTAGATATCGTCCAGACAGCACCGTCTGCACGACCCGTCTGTAAACCAGTAAGGCCATCGATGATAAACGCGCCCAGATATTGCCACCCTTTAGGCGCGGTGGCGTTCGGCATCACGTAATGCGTTGTGTCAACCTGAGTGACACACCACGGTGACGTGGGGGATTTGTTGCTGTCGTTCTGGATGAATATCGTGTTAAGCGGTGATTTGGATTTACAGCCAATTACAATAGCGCCGGGTACTGATATCCCGAGCGTATTGGTGCCACCAATGACAGTGGCATCTGGTGTTAAAATCATTGGTTGCTCCAATAAAAAACCTCCCGAGGGAGGTTAGGATTTTAGATTCATTGTTTGAAAAAAATTTTGCACTACTGCCCTAATACACCCTTAGCCAATGATGATGCTATACCTACGAAAGTTGGGTTTTCTAATAATTTTTGCCACAAACTTTTAACTTCGGGATCATCACTATTTTCAATAGCCTCTTGCAACTGTTCAATAGTGATATGCTTAGTTATGGAATTATTAGAACCAGCTTGGAAATCGCCACCAGCGTTAATTGCACCGTTAAAAGTTAGGTGCGTAGTGACGTGGCTCGGCTTAACCTTAACGTCTAAAGCTCTAACTTTAAGTGCTGCAAGGTAAGGGAGTTCATCTCCAGCTATGCCTAAACTGGTTGAAACATCATAATCCAATACCTCAAATGGTCTTTCCTTAGAACCAACCTTCTGGATAACAATACTTCCAATATCAAAAGGACAGTCGTCACTCGATAGGGGGATGGATAATTGGTTTTTCGATGTTACCCGCTGGCCTTTGTAGCTTTTGCCTTCGAAAAAGAATGTATCTGGAAAGAAAAAATCCTCGTCACGCATAAACTTCCCTTACTGTGCCTATGAATACCAGTAACAATATTCGCATGACTAGTGTGATCAAAGAATGACGAAGCTCACTTAATCTTACGCATGCATTTATGAACAGTGATCTTAAAGCATGTCAATCAGAATAACTTATCTTCAGACGCACTAGTGTGTGCGCCTTGTGATAATCACTCTTCTAAAGATACTGCAGGTGTAATCTCACCCTCTTCAAACCACGCATCCACCGCACGACCATCAGCGGCGCAATAATGGATTAAGTATTGGTTGCAGCTATTAGCATATTCGGCACGGCCCTTCACGTGGCCCTCTTCTCCAATGACAGCGACCTGAACCACTTGACCTAACTCATGCTTAAATCCCATGACACTTTCCTTTTGCTGTGAAATTACCGCCTGCGCGGACCTGTTAATTCTTTTGCTCAAAACAATTTTTTCCCCACGTTTCGTTGTGCGCCAGAATCGCCCGCTGTGTTGGGGCGCTCATAACCTCGATATCGTGGTCACTAACATAAATGGGGTTCACCCACTCACAGCCAGTATCAATCACCCTGACGCCGCCACCGTTCCCGCAGCCGCTCAGAGACAGCAGTATCAGGCTGGCTGTTAATATCCTGCTGAACCTCGACAGCATTTTTCAGCACCTCAATATGTTTATCCGCCAACTCAGCCTGTTCAGATGCCCGCTCAGCGGATGCTTTGGTTTTAGCTGCTTTTTTGCCGCTGCTACGACCCAGACCGAACGCGGCAACTACCAGACCGGCAATGACGGCCAGCACGGTTAATAGCGTTTGCATCAGATCAATCCTTTGTAGGCGTCATAGGTGCCTGTGCGCATAACCTCTGCGTGTCGTCGTGCGCGATTGGGCGTTTGGCGCGCCCATAGGCTATTCAGCATTCCACCAGCTGCACCAGCAAAATCACCGCGTGAAATCATACCCAGTGTATTAGTGAAACCGGCCAGACCGGTTACCCCCATCTGATAGGCCATGCTGTAGAGAATGTCGCGACGTGCCTCGTTGCATTGCGCCAGCGCGGCCACAATTGCGGGCTGCCGATTCATTGAGGCAGTTTTGGCATCTACCAGGCATTGTTTCCACACATCACCAGCACGGCGCGGGACGGTAAACTGATATTGATTGAGCGGCGCGTTCTGAGGGCCAATCCTGATGCCACCGGCAACTGTTGGAAAATTGCGGGTGTCCCAATAGGGAGCCTCGCGGTAGCCCTCTTCAAAATTTAGGATTTCAATGATTCTACTCATCACCTTTACTCCGTGGTGGGTATGAAACAATGCGTGCGACATTACCTCGCGCTGCAAATACAGCCGCGCAAATCAGCGCGTTCGCTACAACTACCGGCCAGCCGCTGGCATGGTATTGCCCGAACAGCCATAGCAATGCGAAATTGCCATAAAACAGAATCAGACCCGCAGCTATCCAGGAAATACCGCGTTTATGTGTTCGCCCTGTTTTGCTGAACGCCATCAGCCGCAACGCAATAGCCGTGCTAATGGCGACATCAATCACTGTCAGGAAATCGCTACTAATCATGATTTCTCCCCCAGCCATTTTTTAACGAATGGCAGCTTTGAAACGCCACCATTTTTCAGCCAGAAATAGCCTTGCACCGCAGCAGCGGAAATAACGACAGCAGCCAGGGCATCAAGTGGTTTTTCCCGATAATCGAAATAGTTCTCAACTTTGTCTGCTACAAATCCGGCTCCAAATACGCCAGCTGCATAGCCAAAGAGGAAATAACCAAATATCTGTCGTCGTGTCAGGTCGCTGGCGGTGACGATAAAACACATCGATCCAGCAAACGCTCCAAACGCGATTGAGTAATCTACAGAGGTGATGAATCCCACCAGCGCAGACGTGACAATGCCCCAGCCAGCTACGGTTGCAGTAGCGCCGGTGCTTAATGGCTCAGCCATTAGCGGTCCCTCTTAATGATTAATGAATTCTGATTTACTCGATTAGCTGATTCAGTTCGCTAACCGTCTGCCGGAAACGTTCCTCTTCCAGCTCTACACCAATTGCAGAGCGACCGAGCTTTAAGGCCGCCTTTATCGTTGAACCTGACCCCATGAAGAAGTCAGCAACTACATCATCCGGCCTGCTGCTGGCATTGATAATCTGCTCCAGCATGTCGGCAGGTTTTTCACATGGGTGTTTGCCGGGATAAAACTGAACCGGCTTATGTGTCCATACGTCTGTATAGGGAACCGCTACCGTGACGCCGAAATACCTGCGCAGGGATTTGTACTCCTCCTGCAGCTCCAGATATTTACGGTTTAGTGAGTGATACGAGTCCACAAGCTGGTGGTGCGGTGTGGCTAACGTTCCTGATTGATTGCGTACGATGGCTATCTCAGTGAATAGCGCCTGCAGTTTGAGGTAATCAGCCTCGCTGGGTAGCTGCCACTGACTGGTGCCGAACCAGTGCGAGGTCATGTTCTTCTTACCGGTTGCCGCAACAATCTGGGCAGCGGTAACACCCAGTTCTGACCGGGCATTACGGAAATAATCAATCAGAGGTGTCAGCAACTGCCGTTTCAGCTCATCGCATTTCCGAGCGTAGGTATCTGGTTTGTATGGCCCCTGATAATGCTCTGCAAATAGTATCCGCTCGGTTGAGGGGAAATACGATCTCAGGCTTTCTTTGTTGCAGCCCTTCCAGTGACCTGATGGTTTGGCCCAAATGATATGGTTGAGAATGTTGAACCGATTACGCATCATGATTTCAATATCAGATGCGAGTCGATGCCCTGAAAACAGGTAGATGCTCCCGTTAGGTTTTAACACCCGCCAGAACTCCGCCAGGCAGCAATCCAGCCACCGTAAATAATCCTCATCCCCTTTCCACTGATTATCCCACCCGTCAGGTTTAACTTTAAAATAAGGCGGGTCAGTAACAATCAGGTCAATTGAATCGTCTGGCATGGTTTTCAGCACGCGCAAACAATCGGCATTGAATAAATCAACGCCGGGCATCGTTATTTTTTGCATCACATTTATTTCACAAATAGGAACAGGTAAAAACCAGGAATAAAAAAAACCCGCTCTGAGGCGGGTCTTAAAGAGGGTTGCTTGCGGATGCAATCGTGCGAAGCATACAGCTATTTAATCAGTCACTGGCTCAACTTTCAAGTGAAATCGGTCAGCATTTAATTTGAATGCATCGCTCATTGGCAGATAAAGCATATATTCAGCAACCGACAGCCACTTTTTAATTCGGCGGCGACAGGTCGAATAACTCCACTCCGGGTTTTGTTTGTGCAGTTCATCCGCTAAATCACGCATACTCACCCTGTCGCGATAATGCCTCTCAATTATTCGCCTCAGTGGCTGGTGGTTAATAAATACTGTGGCGATAACCCTATCCATCCTCAATGCCTCATCATCCGTGCAGAATACAAGGCTGGAATGGCGACTCTCCTCGAGCATGTTTTTTATCCAGCCAGTCAAAGACTCTGTTGCACAGCCCATGCGCTGTAATTTTTTCAGGACATTGCTCAAATCATTTCGCGTGACGACGTATTTTTTCAAAAGTTTTTTGAACATGTCGGGTGCCTCCGGGCATGTATCAATTGCTGACCAGCGCCCCCACATTTTTAATTTACCCTGCAACCAGATGCTCTCTAATGTTCTCAACTGGAAATCTGCACCAGCCAATGTTCGTGACATGTCACGCATTATTATCTCCACACTATTAGTTTTTAACTGAACCTATAACGCCAACTGCTATGGCGTAATCGAGGAACCGAAACAGCAGCACTATCTGGCTGCCATATTTCGCCTCAAACGCCTTGACATCCCGGTGCAACTCATCGTGATGCGCTCTGCAAAGCGGTATCACAAATAGGTCGTGGGATTTCGTACCCATTCCCCCCTGACCATATCCAATGATGTGATGCGGGTCGTCTGCCTGCATATTGCAGCACGCGCAGGGCTGTGACTTTACCCATCGCGTGTATTTAGCGTTTTCCCAGCGACGGCGTTTAGGTCGCAGCATGAATGACTCTGGCGACTCTGGATCGGCCTGTAGCGTGATAATCCTTTTAACTTCCTGCCCAGCTTCCTGAATAATTTCCGTGGCCGGACGCACTGGCGCAATTAACGACTCTTTCAGCTCGCCTTTTGGAATAGCGTCTTTAGGCATGCGCAGAACGCGGCGTGCCGGTGTCTCTGGAATCAGATCAACAACGTCATTCAGTGACGCCCACCAGCATAGTTCCGGCAGTGTGAGCAGGTGGTCGCCTTGTAGAGCCATCTGGTTGCATGCCACATTAATGATCCACAGCGCGGCGTTCCGTTTCGCGATGGCATCCATACGGCCCGGCATGCCGTTTTTCATGAACTCATTATCATGGCTGCAGCATATCGATACCGGGCCACTCTCAGTCTCTGCCATCGTGAATTCGTGATAGTGCCAGGTTCCCCGTTGTTCCCACTGACAGTAACCCAGCGACTGAACATATGATGCAAGCGCATTAAGCCCACCAGCAGCCGTAATAACACGCTCATGACCGAAGAAAGCTGCCAGTGAGGGTTCATCCAGTAACGGCTGCGTACTGTCGTTTAGTAGCCCTGACGGTTTGTCTGTCAGGTCCATTGTTGGCGTGCTGATCACTACACGCCCCTTAAAAAGTTTTAGTAGGTCCGGCCCCGGCTTAAACAGCACAATCCCTGTGCGTGGTGCAACCTCGGGAGTGAGCAGCGCCCTCATGCCGCCCTCCCAATCAGACGTTTGAGCAGGTAGTGTGTCGCAATCAACCCAGCTGCCAGCGATACCAGAATTGCGCATGCGTATCTGTATGCTGGGCAACTGATTGCCAGCCAACTGAGGCATCCACTCAGCACCCAGGCTAAAGCGCATATCACCACCACCGCTATAAAGTCTTTTTTCACTGCAACTCTCCCATGTCCGGGATAGTCAGTTGACCCGCGACCTCGCGCACGGCCTGACGCAGCATGCGGTAATTTGACCAGCAATCACGGTCGGTCTGTTCCACCAGCTCGATGAACTCCTGAACCGTGCATGGCTGGTCCTGCCGCAAACCAATCAGCACACTGGAGAACCGCTGCAACTGATCTTCCACTACTTCTGGATCATCATGCTGCTCAGATAACCACTGCTTGATCGCCTGGTCATCCTGGTGCTGCTGGATGAATCGCAGGGCTGACTGGATTGTTTCCTCTGGAACAACTACGTGCTCAGGGTGCTCAACTGAGTCAGCCGCCCATGTGTGTGCATATTTAGACTGAGCGTAGGTGTATTGGGATTTGATTTTGAACGCCGCCTGAATACAGGCCCAGACCTCGACGCCGCTCTGCTCCAGAATTTCATGTTTTAGCAGCGGCAGGTCATCACACTCGTCGTTCTCCGGCTCAGCCGGTGCCGGTGGCTCACTTGCTGGGGCTGTGATGCCGTGGTGCTCTCTGGCGGCCTGAATGATATCCATCACCTCGGCCACCTGCAGGTCGGTTTCAAACGTCAGGGTGATGACTGCGCCCTCCTCGTCCTGCTCTGCCTGACAATTTTTGGCTAGCAGCTCCACCAGCAGGCGTGACTGTTTAACGCTGAACTGCGCCAGAGCGGCGGTGCGGGTCAATTTTTTCTTGCCAGCGGCTTTCGCCTTCTCCAGTTGCTCACCGGCAACGCGTCCAGCTGCTGGGCCGTGTTTTTTGCTCAATTCCACAGCTGTAGTTGCTGACACCTCGCCAGAATTAACCATGTTTATTAGGGTTTCACCTGATGACAGGAGTTGCAGATGATTTTCAACGTCTGTGATAGACCGATGAAATTCATTGGCAATTTCAGCGAGGCTATAACCTGCCACTTTGGCCCTGTTATATTGCTTAGCGCGCTCAATAGACGTCATCTGCAGCCCTTCACTGCTGCCAGTCTGCGCTGCCAGTTTTTGAAGTTCTGTGCCGACAAAATCTTTGCACTCAATGCGGGGCACAGGGTAGCCCCTCTCAGTTGCCAGACATGCTCCCATATACCGATGCTGACCATCGATGACGTGAATGCCACGCTCTGTAACCTCAACTGTCAGCGCAGGCAGATCAACCCCAGCCATCCATAGCTGACACATTTTCTCGGCGTGTGCCATATTCAGAGGGCGTCCCTGCTCCCCATCTACGACGTAAAGTTCCTCGCGAGGCACCATGTACGCTTTTTTGACTGTAGTACCGGTGCCGTTCTGGTCTTTCTTTTTGTAGTGCTGTGATAAAGTTGCCATTTTTCAATCCTTTAGTAACCGCGAAACCCTTCCGGGATGGCGTAATCGACTGGTGAAATGTCTGTGACTGACCGCTGAACCGGACCGAGCCTGACCACCAGCTCATCCCATTTTTCTCGGTGTTTTGCCGGGCTGAGGATATTCCGGCACCAGAACGGATCACCCTGGACGCGTCTGAACATCTGGCAAATCTGGCGGTGTGTGCGCTGGTCCTGTGAGCACATCAGGCGCACGTCATTCGCCCACGCAGCCCAGTTCGGCTCTTTGGGCCTTGCCAGTTCGCCGTCAACTTCTGCCGCTTTCTCGTAGAGGTGTGTGATCTGCCCCCAGATCCATTCCGCGCACTTCAAGTCCTCATGACTGCCCCACTGGCGTTTCTTCTCGCTGTAAACCACCGCGTCGGGAAAACGTGCCAGGAATTGATCGGGGTTATCCACAGGCGAGTCGTCCGGTGGCGAAGCGTCCGGACAAGCGGGGTTTTTATCTAATGGATCATGTTTTGATCTTACTGACGGATCGTCGCCAGATTCTGGGGGGTGAAAAACCGTTTTCTGGCCGGATTTTGACAGGTGAAAATTTGACGCATCAAAATTTGGTGCATCAGATTTTGACGTGTCAGATTTTGATGTGTCAGATTCTGACGCATCAGATTCTGGCTGGTGAACAGCAGCGGCTTCGCGCAGTTTCCTGACGTTTAGCTGATACATGTTCGAGGTGTTGCGGTTGCCCTTACGCCGTGGCGTACTGTTCAGCCAGCCATCAGCCTCCAGCTTGCGTATTGAGGTGCGTACAGTGCTTGGACCAGCCCCAATCTGCCGGGCGATTGTGGCAATCGATGGCCAGCAAACCCCCTCATCACTTGAGAAATCAGCCAGGCGCGCCATGATGGCCACGCTGGTGATTTTCATGCCTGACGCCGCGCAACCGTCCCAGACGAATGCAGACAATTTCACGCTCATCCAACTCTCCTGAACTTCTGGCCCCACAGATTGCGGGGCTGCACGCAGACATGCGGATAGCCTGGACGCCTGAACAGCACCCTGTTATTCGCTACATCAACGCCAATGGTTTCAACAATCACACCGCGTGGGTCGGCATAGCGCGCAACCCACGGCTGAATAATTTCGTTTGTCTGCTGGGGCATTTAGCCCCCTGATTTGCTTAATTTCTGAATGTGGTCGCCCACAGCCCACTCGACGAAACTGTGGTTAACTGCGTGATGGCCATCAGGTAAATTGAGCGCATAACGGAATGGCTGCTGACTGCGCCCGCCAGTCATTGGCAGGCAGCGGAATTGCGGATAGATTCGGGATCTGTTTAAATTGTTCACGCGATTATTTCTCCACACTAATTGATGTAGTCGCCGAGAACGCTGGGCTGCAACCCGGCGTTCTCACTTTTCAGACACGCAAAAAACCCTGTAAACCAGCGTTGCGTGTTCCTGTAATTTGATAATTGCACTGCGTAGTTCCTCGTCTACTGCTACGCGCTCATGTGGTTCAACTACCCCATCCTCAATGGCTAATCTCACCTGTTTTGAATAGCGGCCGATTTGTTCAATCGCCTCTAATAGCCGTTGATTGATGTCACCGTTATCCACCAGTTCAACATCTGGCAACGGCACGAAAATGCCGCCGGACGCCTTAGCTACAGCGTTCACGACGTGATGTTCGCCACCAGCGTGTTGCAACAGCAATGACCAGCCAACCGGAAATATTTGATCGCCACCAGTGCGCAACCGGTTGAAAATTGCGTCCTCGGTTACATCCAGAATTTCTGCGGCCTCAGCATATCCACCAGCTAAACTGGCGACTGTTTTACGGATCGCCTTAATCATCCAGGCTGGCTGGCGTTCAGCTTTCCATTCCGGTTCATTACCCACGATCTGACACCCCTACCTGTGGTTCAAATAGCGGCACCAGTTCGGGATAATCACTGGATACGAACTGGAGTTCGTTTTTTGTAATCTCTGAAATAAGCAGTGCAAACTTCCATGGGATGGGGTCTGACCAACCGCTAACGCTTGATTTTGCAATGTTCAAAGAACGCGCTGTTGCTGTGACTCCACCGTAATAATTTAAAACCTCAGATTTATTCATAACCCTCTCATCCGTAAAAGCGAACAAATTGAGTTTAAGCCAACGGATGCCGTCTGGTCAATAATTCAAACATTAATAGTTCAGAAAAGCGGACGAATATGAAACACCAAATTCATCAAACAATTAGTGATCGCATCGTGAGCAGGATGCAGGAGCTTAACTTACGTAGCAGAGACCTTGTTGCAGGAACAGGGGCATCTAAAAGCACCGTGAGCCAGTGGGTGAATGGAAACAATAACCCTTCTGCAACACAAATTCCCAAAATAGCCAGAATTCTAAACGTAACTGAAACTTGGTTAATAAACGGCGGGAGCTACTCACAAAGAGGTAACCGCACTGAGATGGATCAAAGGCCAATTCAGAAAATCCCTCTAGTCTCGCTGTCGCAGGCGGGGGACTGGAGAAATCTCATGAACCAAACGAACGAATTTTCAGAATGGACAACCGTTACTGATGACGTATCCCCCCATGCGTTCTCTGTAGAAATGGATAATGACTCAATGGCTGGTCTCATCCCAGAGGGTGCCATCGTTATTTTTGATCCCAATAAACCACCTAAATCAGGCCAAATTGTTTTGGCTAACGTCGGCAATTCAACGGTAATAAAAAAACTAGTGATTGACGGCCCCAGCGCCTACCTGGCTCCGGTGAATTCTGGCTATAAAACTATTGAGCTAGAATCGCTTTCCCAGATCGTTGCTACTGGCGTATCAGTTCAGACAAAACTGCCATAACCCTCCCCTTCAATCGACAACTCAAAAGTGGCCTTAGAAATGGCCCCACCCGCCCGCGTCCGTAAAAACGAACAAAGACTATTGACCATCTCGTCCGTAAATGCGAACATCTGTTTTGCCACAAAACTGCTTTGAGAAACGACGCTCTCAGCCCTCTGAGTTTGCGCCCTCTCACAAAAATTTATTTAGTGTGGAGAAACGGCAGTGGGCTATTGCAGTAGCCCACCAGCCATAATCGAGGAAATGATTATGATCCAGGTAATCGACGATCTGATTACTGATATTTATGACGAGCACCCCCACCCACGTATTGTCTGTAACACTGCTGACGACTATACGGCGCGACTGGTTTCACAACTCAATCAGAAACGCACCACACGTACCAACCAGTCTCCTACCCGCTCCCCGGCTTGTTCTCGCTCTGCTCAGCAGGAGGCGCAACTATGAAAAAACTCGCCCAATATCGCCGCAGCAACGGCCCGAACGCCGGTTTCAGCGAAAAGCTCGCATGGCAGCTATCCAAAGGCCCAGCAACTGGCAGGGAGTTGGCGGAACGTTTTGGCATGAGCCTGCGTGAGTTCAACAACCTGATCAACAGCACGCTACGGCGCGGCGGTGAAACGTTGCAGGTTGAGGCGTCCAAACCGGTCTGCCTCGGTGGCAATGCTATCGACCGCACCTACACGCTGATCAGACGTCCACGCCGGGTTGCTCCGCAGGCATTGCCGCCAATGGTCATTAACCAGAGCAATGACCGGTCCGAAGAGGCTATTAAGCGCCACCGTGCTGCAGCTAAACGACGCGCCCGACTGATTGCCAGTGGGATTTACATGGAATGTATGGGTTAAGGGGATCGAGATGAACGTAACTCAAGTTGGAGAAATTCATAACTGCGACTGTGGTTTCTCATGGCGCACCGGGAAAAGTGGTTCGCATGAATGCGGCTATGGACTAAGAAAGCAGCTGGCCGCCCTCAAAGCAGAGCGTGACTCCCTGGCGGTTGAGGGTGCGGCGCGGGGCGAAATCATCGAGCGCCTGATTGGTCAATACAGCGCAGCGGGTTATCACGCCGTACAGAATTCACTTAATCCAGCACAGTCATTGCTATACGACGCCATACAGGTGCTGAAACAGCCAGCCACCGACGCCTACTTCAACTTAGTGCGGGCTGAGGGTGTTGAGTTGGTTAAGTCTCATCCAGCGATAACGCTCTGCAACCTCACGCATGTCTGTGAAGAAATAGCCAACCAACTCCGCAGCTGTAAGGATGGTGAGTGATGGACGCAGTCGCCAAAAAGAAATACCTCGCCAAAATCCAGAAGTTGATGCGCCTGGCAGAGAACACCGGAAACCCTGCAGAAGCCGCCAGTGCCATGCCAAAAGCGCAGGCATTCATGCGGGAGCATGGCCTGAGTGAATCAGAGGTCGTGTTCTCTGAAATCAGCACCAGCGAGAGCAAAAGCTCTCCAAGCGATGCAGAGAAACTGCCTCTTTACATGGTCTACCTT
>Ga0157373_10000399_pt1 | contig 34844 bp, 19 predicted proteins | sample C65metaG_FD_113460 | JGI IMG/M metagenome (GOLD analysis project Ga0157373, IMG submission 113460) | Corn rhizosphere microbial communities from Kellogg Biological Station, Michigan, USA - C6-5 metaG | ecosystem: Host-associated > Plants > Roots > Rhizosphere > Soil | place: USA: Michigan... | reverse complement strand
TTATTTCGACAAGGATGCGGTCAAGCGAATGGGTTTTGTGTACGCGGAGCGTTTGTTTGAATGCCTTGTGACTATGCCGGCGCCAAGAGGGCGCAAAGCCAAAGTCGCCACGGGAGAGTAGGGCAGGCCAGTGTTGCGAGCGGCTCTAACTAAGTTCAGTCGGACCGTCTCGGTTGATGATGCTATCGCGGCAGCCAGCAGGCTCGACTGGGTTGCAGTTGCTATTAACAGGCGTACGTATTGATGAGCTTCGCTTTGCGACACCAAGTCAATTTGATCTGGAGCGAGGGCTCTGGATTTCTCCATCCGAGGTTTTGAAATAGTCACAGCTGATGATGTGCAAGCAAAGCAAGCGGCCGCAAGACGTTCCTCCTTACTCTGTGCCAGCCTTAGCCCAGGCCCGAAATCGAGCGTCATCTGCTTGGCGCGATGCGCTCTGGTCACGGCTATCTATTTGCGAGCCGTGGCGGTCCGATTAAACCATCGTTGAGAACACTCTGGGTCTAGCTTACCGGCCATGGTATCCGAGCCACGATCACAATAGCCTGGGTATCCCAAAGCCTGTGGATCGTCGTTGGGGGGCGGCGGACGATGACGCATGCGGCTCTGATAGACGTCTGTTTTGCCTGCGAAAACCAGTGCCTGATGCCATCGAGGCCTCTCATATTGCTATCGTGCCTGGAGTTGTAGTCTGGTCAAAGACCTCATCGTGCACCTTTACGTCCAAACATAGGATTACTCTCGGTCCAAAGACCATCCTCCACCGCTTGAATGACCTCAGCAGGGACGTCTGCTGAAAATCGCCAGACCTGAATTTGCAGTTCACCCTCAATATCGGGTAGCCAGCGGTTGATGTGCATAGCGTATGTGTCTTTGTGACCCATCCCCAAGTGTTGTTTGAATCTGCTCATCAAGGAACTGGAGCTGCCAACATAAAATATGTTTGACTCCTTATGAATACGTGCATAAGCGCGCTCCTCATGCTTCGTTGATTTTGCGTGGCTGAACGCGTCATAAAATTGCTTGCAGGAGGTGCTGTCTTCTGTCGATATCCGATAAATGTAAGAAGTGCGGGTTGGAGAGCTTTTTACCCAAGCTTGCAATTCCTTCATATGTTCCTCGAGGCAATTTTTGTGAATCGCCGAAAAAGGAATGCTTGCTTTCATTTCAGATTCAAAGGTGAGCTTCTCTATTTGCTTGGCAAGCCTGTTGAAATGGCTTGCGATCCCGCTCAGTAACGACTGATCGATCATTTTTCCTTAGGTCCTGTTTTTTCTGGGGCTTGTTATACCGCTATCGTAAGTGCAGCTGTCTGCTGCAGTTGGCGAGCAATTGCGTTCATTTTCGTCAGGCAATGCAGCCAATGCTTCGGAGCCACATGGGGGCATTGGCGCAGCTTGCGGAACTCACTTTCACGGAAGTCGTGTGGCGGAAGATGGACGGTGTCGGCTGGAGTCACTACAGCGGCCGTCTTCACGCCAGTCGAAGGGCGACTTTTCGTTGAAGCGTTACACGATTGAATTCACGAGAGCCTTTGTGGGCCGTACCTCAACGACACGGCCTGTACTCATGAATACGATCATCCCGCGCATGGCGTGGGTAATATCAAGGTAGGTCTGTACCTGTTCCTGATAGTGCTTGAGCGCAGCAGGCGCAGGGTCTACATCACTTTTCCAGTCCACTATGACGTCCGGTAATCCAGACTCCGTAAATGTCAGCGCGTCAGCGATACCGACGGTAGCAGTTTCCTGCCCGTCTTCGGCCTTCGCTGAATAGACCACGAATTCTGGAAGTAGAAATTTCCGCAGAGCGGCGACCTCGGGTAGCTCGAGGGTCCTGGTTACACAACTAGCCAGCTCCTCCGCGGCAAGACCTGTGGCTGGGTCGGCGACAGGCGTCTGTCCAAGTGCCAGGATCAGTTCACGAGCGCGATCAATGAGCGACACCAGCTGCGCATCGGTTTCACCAGTCAGCACTTCCTCCATAAGCTTGTGCAGAATAAGCCCACGTTCGCGGCCGCCTTGCACCTGTGGCGACGTTTCCAAATCGTGCGTTTGATCAACGGAGGTGCCTGTCCAAATTTCTATCGTTTCCTCTTCAAGTACAGCTCCACCGGTGCCTTCATTGCGACTCGGTGCAAGCCAACACAGCTGCGGCTGGCTCGCAGCAATGGCTTCAGCTTCCCTAGCAAACCTTTCGCGGGTCTGGTAGTTGCTGTCTAGCCCATTCGTAACAACGGCATGCGCTGGCCAATCCGCGAGGTGAGGTTCCGGAAGGTTCGCTAGGTCCAGGTCGAGCAGACTGGCCCATGCAGATTTCGAAGGAACTGTGTCGTGACGCGTAAGTACCAGCAATTCTCGAGCACGCGTCGCCGCTACGTACCACAGTCGGATACGCTCGCGTTCAAGTTCCTCTTTCTCTTTATCCATAGCCGCTTCATAACCCGCCGGTGCAATTTTCAGCACCTTGCAATAGAGGGTGTCGCTATGTCGATCCACTATGGCACCGCTTGCCGACATGATCTGGGTCATTGTGTTGATGGGAATTACAATGGGCCACTCCAAGCCTTTTGCGGCGTGCATCGTCACCAGCGCAACTGCTTCTTCCTGGGCATCTGGGCGGCCTTCCACGGCCCGGGTCTCATCTTCCCAGGCTGCGGTCATCGCTTCAGAGAAGGCGCGTAAGCCGGCGCCTGCATAGGTAGTCGAAAAGCTTAAATAAAGGTCAATATTGGCCAGGGCTCGTTCGGCTTGGGCCCCATGGCGCTGCAATAGCAACGGGCGCACCTGCAGCATATCCACGGCCTGGGATAACAGTGCATGGGGTGTGGTTGAATTCGCCCGCCGATTGAGTGATTGCAGCTTTTCGATAATCTCACGGGCCAGTGGATGAGTGACGTCTGCGCTCCCAGTGCTCAGATCCAGGGAGGGAAGTCGCTCCGGTGTATCTGCATTTCGTGGCAGCGCCCACACCACATCCAGAAGTTCTTCCTCGCTCAACCCGACCAGCGGGCCACGCAGCAGCGAGCCTAGTGCTAGCGTATCGCGCCGGTCGGCCAGCACTCGGGTTAGCGCGATCAAATCTTGAATTTCTTGACGCCGATAGAGTCCTTTGCCGGCCTGCGTAGCCACCGGTATCCCGCGCTGCTCTAGCGCTTGTTCGTAACGCCACAGATCAGTCCCGGTGGGCGCGAGGAGAGAGATGTCTCCAGGCTGGCAGGGTCGGGTGGCGGTCCCATGGCGGTCTGCGACTGGTTGGCTGCCGATCAGGCGCGCACAGAGATCGGCGACGGCTTCGGCTTCTGCATCGCGTTGTTGTTCGGAGCTGGACTTGCCGTCGGCACCTGCAGCAGCAATATTCAGTGCAGCAACGCAGGGCGTTTCACGCTCGCCATGAAAAGCCTCAAGCGCGGTGAAGCCGGGTTGCCCGGGTGACGATAAGATGCCCTGGAAGCGCTCATTGACGTAAGTGAGGATCGACGAGCATGAGCGGAAGTTGGTGCTGATAGTGAGTAGGCTGTCTGGGGCCTGCTCCTTGAATGCCTCGCGAGCCTGCACATAGGCGCTGACATCGGCGCCGCGGAATCGATAAATGGCCTGCTTGGGGTCCCCCACCAGAAAGAGCGCGCCAGGGCGGATCTGGAACGTTGTCCAGTCGTCAGGCGTACTGCTCGGCGTTCCACAAAGCCGCCAGAAGATCTCTGCCTGAAGCTGATCGGTGTCCTGGAATTCGTCGACCAGTACATGTACAAAGCGTTGCCCTAATGCACTGCACACCTCGGGATGATCGCGCAACAAATCGCGCGCTGTATAGATCAGATCGTCGTAATCAAGCCTCGCAGTGGAACGTTTGTACTCACCGTATTTATCTACGGCCTGTTGAGTTTCTTCGATCACGGCTGCCAAGGCTTGAGCAGCAGCCGATTGCTGTACCTCAGTCCATGCTTGGCGGCACGCCTCATAGTGAGCTTGTGCCTGATCGTTGAGCTGAGCACCCTCTGCCTTCGACAAGCCTGCCAGCTTGGCAGCTGTCTCCCATTTTCCTTTGAATTTATAGGCTTTGAAATCGCCCGCTTGGGTACAAAGTTCCTGGTGGGGTCGTAGCGCCAAAGCCCGAACCGTCCCCGTAGACGTCTCCAGTGATGCGCCTGCGCTTAGTTCGGCTGCAAGCTCAGCCAATTGTGAGGCTTTAATCACAGTTTCAGGTTCATGCGCACTCGTGCTGCTGGTGAAGGCTACAAAGTTGGCGGCTGCGCGTTGGAGTGCTATTTGAGCGAGCTGGATAGGGGCCGCAGCGGGAGCCGAAACCCCACGGTGCTGGCGCAGTTTGTCGGCGACAAGGTGGATGAGTGTCAGGGTCTCATCAGGGCTATGCATCACCATCTCGGCGATAACGCTGCTTCTGTTGGTATTCAGCGTCTCTCGTAGCCAGTCATCTACGATCCCATTGAATGTACGTTCAGCCGCTTGGGCGTCCATGACAACAGCGCCCGGATCGAGGTTAGCTTCAACCGGGTAGGGTTTGATCAAGCGCTGGCAGAAGCCATGAATTGTTGAGCATGTGATTTCATCAATTGCGGCGCGGGCGGTGTGAAGGTTTTCGAGCTGCGCCTCGGACAACCCATTGGGGAGCGCAACGCGAAGTTCGGCTGAGATGACACTGGAGCAAAGCTCGGAAACGAAGTTACGTACGCGCACCAGCAGCTCGCTGGCGGCGAGCTCGGTGAAGGTCACCGCAGCAATATTGCTCGGACGAATGCCATCGGCCAGCATCAGCGCGATGCGCCCGGCCATAACAGCAGTCTTGCCGGAGCCTGCTCCGGCCTCCACTAGAAACGAGCGATCGTGCTGGCTTATCGCCTGCCAGCGCGCATTGTCATCCTTGAGAACCCTGGTTAGCGCGCTCATCATTTTTCCTCCCAGATATTGGCGGCTTCGCCCAATGCTTCCGTTGCGGCCGGTAGTTTGCGTTTGCAGTAAGTGGCGCTTGCATTGGCGGGCAATGCGAACGCGAGCTCGTCATAGTTGATGCCCGCGTCAGTGCCCGGTACCGCCACGCCACTCACCAGGCTTGTCCTTGCCGCCTGGAGATAGTCGGTGAGTCTGTTCATTACGTCTTGGGAGTCAGCGAGGTGAAGACTGGTCTTATCACGCGGATAAAGCAGTGAAGCGCTCACCGCAACCTGATCCCCTAACAATGCCTTTACCGCAAAGGAGTAAAGGCAGCGCTGCAGTTCGCGCCCGCCATCCAGCTCTATTTCATCCTTTGGCTTGCGGCCGGTCTTGTAGTCGCGAACAAATGCTTTAGCTCCATCAGCGGATAGGTCCAGTCGATCGATGTAGCCGGTGATATTGAACCCCGTACCAGGAATTGGCACTGATTCGGCGGTGTTCCAGGGCACTGTTACTGAAGGCTCAGAGCTTGAGCCGCCGAAGGGCACTTCGGCATAGGCACGAGAATCCGACGGCACCCCTTCGCGTTCACTCAGTGCCCAATTTGCCATCGTGCGAGCAGCTTCCAGCGTACGTTCCCAGATAATTAGGGGAGGCACTGGGTGTTCGGTTTCCCATTGAGCGGCAACATCAGCCACCGCGGTGGCAACTGCGGTTTCGATCAAGGTCTCAGGGGCATTCGCCAGGCCGTCTGATTTTTCGATGATGAGCAAGGCCTTCTCGAGAATTTCGTGGACCAGGTTGCCGTTCTGTGCGCCATCGAGCACCAAAGGCTCGCTAGCGCTTTGTGGGGCGCGCCAGCCCAATCCATAGGCCCATACGAAACCAATCGGATTGCGAAGCAAATGGCGAAGTGAACTGGCCGATTGGGTACGATCGAGGATCGCATCGATCAAGGGGTGCTTGGCCCGAACAAGGCCGTCATGGGCGGTTATGGCCGTGCTTCTCCAATTGTTCCAGCAACGCTGCGCGCTCAACGCTTGTGGTTGTGCCTGTAGCTCGTTCGGGCGCGCCATGAGCCGGTCGGTCTCGCTGTAAGCATGCTCAGGTACGGCGTGGCGGCGCAAATAGGCGTCCTCGGGCTGCGAGCCGAGCAGCGGACTTCGTCCTAGCAAACGTCCGTCCTTGTCTCTGCGTGCGCGGGACAGCACGACTTCTCCGTCGGTGCTGGCCAGGATGATCTCGAAGTCTCGACGATCAGCGAGATTGAGCGACAGTGGATCGAGCAGCGATGTGGGAATGACATGGGGCGGGATCAGCCGATCCTCGTCCACAGCACGCGGCCACTGGGACGCGTTCAGACCTATCAAACGTACGTAACGTCGTGGCGACGCAGCTAGGGTGCTGGCAGGCATCCAGGCGATCGATATGCAGGCATCTAGCCCATCATCCTGCTTCAAGGTTTCCAGGGTTTGGTCGATGGACACCGCCGGCCCGGCCTGAAGCGCCTTGTTCCATATGGTCAACGCTCGTCCTTTGAGAAACATTTTCCCGAGCTGCGTGGCCGCTTCGGGGCCTTGGCTCAGCAGTTCAATACTGGTACGCAATGTAGGTGTATGGTCCTGACCATCCACCCAGGAGCTGGCCTCCAGGCGCGAAAAAAGTTGCTCCCACGACTTCACTTTCAGAAGTGGCGCGTCGTTTGGCAGGATGCGTTGCCAGCCTTTGGGTAGCGATTCCCAGGCTGCCGAATCACGGCAAAGAGATGCCAGGCGGCGGACACGCGACTGCGACAGGCCGTAGACCACGATATCGGCTAATGCAGCCGCTGCTTGGCCTTCACGAGTACTGACGGTCTTGATTCCGTGAACGAAATGCAGATCGAGGTTGGCATCAGCGCGCAAAGCCAGTAAGTGTTCATCGTATTCGGTGGTGGACGAGGCGGCGATCGCGATCTCGGAGGGAGGCACACCAGATACGAGCAGTTTTCGCACCCACCGCATCGCCTCAATGGACTCGTGGTAGGTCGTTGCCGCGCTAACTGCGCAGATTGCAGGTGTTTGCGCGGGTGCCTGTTGAACGCTGACTACACTGCCATCCAACCAATCGGGCACTGGTCTCGGACCGAAGTTCCACTGTACCGAAACGTTTTGGGCCAGTGCTATGAGTAGCGGCCGCCAGCAGGGAGGTAGGTCGCTCAAGCCTTCAATAAGCACCTCGCCGAGGACTACTGCGGCATGAGCAATACGATTCTGGGCGGCGGCAGCGATATCGAGCGGGCGCAGCGCCGCCGCAGGTAGTTGATCGAGTACTGCTGCTTCCAGGCGAGCGATGGCATCCAACCGGGGATGTTCGGCCGCACGCGTGTCAAACTCGATCCCTGCATACCAAGCTTTACGCAATGTTTCCGTCGCTGCGTTAGTCATCCCGGGAAGCGTTTTGATGCTGTCCAGTTCACCCAAGCCTACACAGGGTAGGGCCATTTGAATGGCCGCGCGCAGGCTTTCGTCGTCTATCGGGCAGGTGAATCCACCTGCCAATCGAACCGCCAACTGCTCAAAAGTCATCACTTGGACGCCATGGCGGCCTTCTCGGGCCAAGGCCAGACGTTGATGGCGCATGGCTAGGCGGCCCTGCACTACAACGGTCGAACGTTTCGCAAAAGACATCGCTGCTCCTTCAGAGTGATACGTAATGATCAAGCGCTTGTATTGTGCTGGCCCGCCAATCCAATAGGCCTCAACTAGCTTAAATTCAGCTTGCGGACTGTCTCTGGGCAAAAAATACTGCGGTAGAAATATCGAGCGAGATTGAAGCGAAAGACTTCACGAGCAACGGCTCTGGCAACGCCCAATCCCATTTTTCGCGCAGCATGTTCTCCACATCTGCGAGAGTCGAATCGAGATCGCTTGGGTCCAAACTACCCACGGCCTTGAGTGCGGCTTTTGCCTGATCGATGTTCGCGTCGATCTCTATAGCAAGGCCCGAGTTATCACAAGAAAGGCCCACATGATTGAGTAGCAGGCGTAGCGCATCATTGGCGTAATCACCTAGCCAACTGATCAAATAGCATTTTCCGCTCGACTCGATGAGGTAACGCTCGCCAAGACCCAATGAGACAAATGTCTTTCGAGCTTCATCGAGTAACGCTTGAGCGCCGCGATCGATAAACGGGCAAGCGGCCGTGTCTGCCAGGACTGCGCGCATCTCTTCGCGCACAGTGTCATGCACCATAGCGCCCAAACCATCGAACTGAGGAGGGGCACCACCGCGTGCGGCTGAAACAATAATGACCTTGGCCTGGAGATCAACATCACGCACCTGCCATCTCCGGCCTCCAAAGATGATGCGTTGATCCTTGGTCAACGGGCGGCTTACGGGGACTGATCCGAGTGCTTTTCCATCACACACCAAGCGGAATTCTTCATCGCTGGTGAATGCGCTGTAGAACTCGTAGTGGTTGATCAGTCGCTCTCCAACCGTCCCTGGAAGCAATAACCCAGAACTGTCTTGAACAATGAGTTCATGCTCACCCAGGGACTTGAGCAGCCTCATGAAGTCTGGCTTCTCGACATTCGGAAACGCCCCCTCTGCAATCAAGACTTTCCAGAGGTCTGCTGCAGATGCGCCACCACACTGGGCAATGATGGAAAGGGATTGCTGAACAAGGGTGGATGCGTGAATACCCTGAGCCCTGGGAGGTTCAAACCATCCCCTGGCCAGCAGTCTGACCATGGCAATGGTCTGGACCAGCCCTTGGCGCAACTGATCCGATAGGCTAGCCCCATCTGTGAGTGGTGACTCTTTGCAGTAAACGCGGAGTGTCGCTTTTTCTCCCGGGCGTCTGCCCGAACGCCCTAAACGCTGTCGCAGACTCGCCACCGATGGTGGGGCACCAATCTGCACCACTGTTTTGATGCTGCCGATGTCTATTCCGAGTTCAAGCGTCGTGGTGCAAATCGCCGATGCCGCTTGGTTGCCCGCCTTGAGCGCACGCTCAGCTTGCTCCCGCAGATCCTTTGAAAGGCTGCCGTGATGAGGCCAGAATTCGTTGGGCACGCTATCTTTCTCGCAACGGCGACGCAGTTGGTCCGCGTACCATTCAACCTGAGACCGACTGTTCGGGAAAATCAGGTTATTACTGCCGCGTAACACCTTGTATAGATGATCAGCAATCGCGAAGTCAGGGCTTGCCTCGTTTTCCGTCTCGTCTTCATTTCCCTCCTGATCAGAGAGCTCAACGGGCTTCTTTTTGAGCTCGCTCATTGGCGGCTGGATGTAACCGCGAACTTGCACCTGAAGTGTCTGGTTGGAGTTTTTTGACTCAATGATGGTAACCCCATCGGCATTTCCCGGACGCAAAAACTCCGACGCCATCTTCATATCGCCGAGTGTCGCTGACAGCCCTACCCTAGGGAGACGGTGCCCGGTGACAAGTTCTACCCGATGCATCAGTGACTGAAGTTGTTTGCCTCGTTCGCTACCGATGAACGCGTGCAGTTCGTCCACGACGATATAGCGCAGGTGCTGGAATACCCCGCCGAGACTTGAACCGCGGTTGACGAACAGTGCTTCAAGGGATTCAGGGGTGATCAGCAGCACCCCCTCAGATGACTGTAGGAAGCGGTGTTTTTTGCTTGATGAAATATCCCCGTGCCAAGCTACTACGGGAATCTCAAGCTGCTCACAGAGGCGGCTTAACCTGTCCCATTGATCGTTGATTAAGGCCTTGAGAGGGCTGATATACAACACAGCGCCAGGCGGGTCATCGTCGTTAAGCAAATTCGTCAGTATGGGAAGGAAGGCGGCCTCGGTTTTCCCCGCCGCTGTTGCTGCGGCGATGATGACATCCTGATCGGCATCCACCAGAACAGGCACAGCCCATTCCTGGGCGTCGCGCAAGGAAGTCCAGCCTTCAGCCCAAATCCATCGCTGGATTCGGGATTCTAGCTGGTCGAAACCCGATGAGTCAGAGCGTGAAGGTGGCAAGTTCATCGTCCGCGTCGACTTTCGTGTCGTCTTCGCCGCCCAAGTCCTTGGCGACCTCGACGCCTCCAAGCAGCGTCCGCCAATCGGCACCTGGGTTTTGCTCCAGAATGGCCAGCAGGTTGATGAATGCTGTGATCGTGGTGCGCGGTGTACGGAAGTAGGCTTCACCCAAGCGTTGGTTGCAGTGCGCCATGAACAGCGGGAGGGCCTCGTCAGGCAGTAAATATTTTTCAGCATCACCGCCAGCGTATACGTGACGAAGCTTCTGAAGCAGTACGTAGAAGTCTTCTGGCGTAAGACTGGTGAGACGGATGACAGGCCCCGAAAGATCCACTAGCCCGGTTTTGGCAAACGAGTTCTCGGCCAGTCGGGATTGCAGGGCAGGGTAGCTGAATAGACCTCGGCGAGTGTCCATCAAAAACTCAGGCGTGCCACCCAATACGAAACCAAGTCCATCAGACGACCCCTGCAACGAGTCATTGAGGATGCGCAGAATCTGCTCGTAGTTGGCGTTACGAGCCTGTGTGTTTGCTAGCTTGTAGAGGTTAACCAGCTCGTCGAGACAGACCATCAGCCCACCAAACCCTGCGAGCCTGACGAACCTCGAAAGCAGCTTGAGCTGATCGTAGACGGAGGCATCATCGATGATGGTCCGTACACCCAAGGCCGCTCGGGCATCCGTCTTGGTGGTGAACTCGCCACGCAACCAACGGATCGAGTCGGCCTTGAGTTGCTCATTGCCTTCCTCGAAACCGCGGCAATACGCAGCAATCACTTCGGCGAAATCATATCCATTGACCATCTCGGTCAGCTCGCTCAGATGGGCACGGATGACAGTCTCGCTGTCAATACCTGCTGCCTTTGCTTCGGTTTTGGCTTGGGAGATGAATTTCTCAACGATGCCTTGCATGGCCCCGCCGTCGGGCTTCGTGCGCGTCGACATGTTCTTGGCCAGCTCGGAGTAAAGCGAGCGTGCCTGTCCCCCCGTGGCATGCAGTCTTCGATCAGGGTTCAAATCAGCGTGCATGGTCACGAGTTTTCGCTCCATAGCGATGGCTCGCACCAAGTTCAGAAAGAACGTCTTTCCTGCACCGTACTCACCAATCACAACCCGAAAGGCTGAGCCACTATCGACTAGACGACTGACGTCCTTGATCAGTGCGTCGAGTTCGCCCACCCGGCCCACCTGAATCAAGTGTTGGCCGACGCGAGGAACAACGCCGGCGCGCAGCGATTGAATGACCGCGTCGCGATCCTTGGCTCTGATCGTGCTCATAGGGCTAACTCTTCCAGAATGTCTGTATTGATCTCGACGGGGTCATCACCCTCAGTGACGGGCATGTCGAAACGTTCAAAAGCCATGTCGTTAATTTGTTCCAAGGCACCATCAAGCATCAGTTCCATGTCGCTGGCAGCGGCTTCAAGTTCGGAGCGGCTCCACTCAGGACGTGAGATCAACAAACGAAGGAATGCAGAGTGCTCCAAATCGAGGCCCGCAACGTCAGCGCTCGACTCCGGCGCCGATTCTGTATTTTCAACGGGTTGCTCAGCCTCCTCGATCTGATCATCAGTGAATACCTGGGCAAGTAGGGCGGAGACCTCGGCCGTCTCTCGTTGCAGCTGCGCAATTCGATCATGATCGAGCACGAAGCCTTGTTTCGCATTTGCGGAGACCTGTGCGCCAGGTTCGGATTGGGGATAGCTGGTTGCTGGCTTAACGGACGCAATACTTGCTCCGGATGCTGCCCCGTGGAGATCGCCGTAAAGCAGCTGACTATCCAGTTGCAACGCCTTATAAACTCGCTCAAGAAGCTTCACCTCCGACGGGCTGACGGTGCCATCGGCTTGCGCCAGGTGAGACAGGAAACTTGCGATTGTGCGCTTTGCTTCGACGGTCAAGGGATCGAGCTTTTTCTTCAGACTTGCGAGCGTTGGTGGTTGCTGGAGCTGGATTCGCAGATGTGCCTTGAGACGCTTGCGATGGGCAACGCTCAGGTGGCTCCATGAGTCGATGTGCTGAGCAAGCAGTGTGACCTCCTCATTGGAGGTGTCACCATCGGCAGATGCCACTGCACTGGCCAGGTCAAGGGTTACTGATGCAGCGTTGTAAGCCGCAGAGGCCCGGAGTGATCCGTCTTCGGGCTGGGTCACGAACAATGCAACTCGGTCTTCAGCTTTTGGTGTCCTGCTGCCAGCCAGGACGTCGGGTTCCATACCGATATGACGCGATTCCAGTGCGCGGGCAAGTGCGAGTACCTTGTCGCGAGACAACGCGCCTGCGCTCTTGAATCGACCCGCGAGTTCGCCAAAGCTCATGACAATCAGATCGTCGCCAATCCTAGATTGCAGCTCGTCCAACTCTCTACGTGCCGCCGCGGGCCAGAGGGTGACTGGAAGCTGCAGGAGGCCCTCAAGGGCTTCTGCGCTTTCAGGGTTTCGTCCCAAATAACGGCTGTAGGGCTCAAGCTCGCTGGTGCATAGCTCGACAAGCAGTTGCAAATTTTTACGTGTTCCTGAGGTTGCCATGACGTCAGGAAGATCACCCAAATTTAGCGTGGGTGCCTTTAACACCGCAGATGCTGGGCGGTAGCTGGTCTTAAGCTTGGTCTTGTTTTGCGCTAGGATCAGACCCGCAGGATGGAAGCTTGCGTATTTGAGCTTAAACAGTGTTGAGAAGACTTCTTTGCAGCGTGTCACCGGGGTGCGTTTACCGATGTTGGGGTCGGCTAGCGCCCATGCCAACGCCCAATCGGCATCCAGTGGACGTTTGTTGGAGGCGTGTTGCCCCAAACCTATGCGCAGCGGCAGTGGCATTTCGTAGCTTAAAGCAGCTTCGGGAGGCTGACCAAGATAGAGATTTGGGTCAACAGCAGTGTTTTCCAGGTAGTCCAGTAAGCCGCCCGCATATCCCCTGAACGACCGGTTTTCCCCATAAGTACTCAATAGGCGCTGGACTTCTTCGACTATCAAAGGAGTCTCAGCAATTACCTCGGGATTCTCTACGCTATCAACGAGTACCCGGCGCTCCAGTCCATAGAAAAACAAAAAGACGTAGCCGGTGTCCGCCAGTGGATCATTACGCCCACCTGCAAGCCATTGAAGGTATCCGCGCCGAGCCTCCGGTGTAATGGAATGAAAACTTGGCCAGTAAGACATCAGTTGCTCTTCAATATCGACGTATGTCTTGGCAATCCGGAGTTTTGGGTTGATCAGTGAGGGCTCTTGCGCGTCGTATCGGCCACCCAGCGTACTCCCGACATAGAACATACCGCCGGGAAGCGAAAAGCCAGAAACAGTGACAGACTCGCCTGCCGGCACCCAGCGGGCATCAGACCTCTGTGAGCCTGCATCTGGAATTTTAAAGGAGGTGGAGGGGCGCGAGCCGAGTTGGACGGTATAAAACTCGGGACTTTCTTCAACGTCCATATTGCTCGTCGCAACCTCACGCATAGAGAACGTAAGGCCTATGCCTTGTGAGTTCTGCGGGCGAGTTAGCTCTGGAGGCGATGTCGGGATTTGATTGAGCTGTCGCTTTGCGCGTTGAGCCAGCAGCCACATGATCACGCCGATGCCGGCTATGACACCGATGGAGATCCAAGCATTCTTCGGGATCGCAGCGACTGCACTGAAGGCCAGCGCAAAAATAATCAGGATGCCGGTGCCACTGGAGTTTTTTGCCTTCTTCCTTGCCATGAGTCATTTCAACCTTGAAAAATGGGTGCTGGCGCAATGGCAGTATCCGACAATTTCAAGGCCTGAGCCATGGGGTAAACAGAGCGAGTGGTCGGAAAAATTAATCAAGAAAAGCCCACTCCGTTCGATATCTTTTCATATGCTTAACGCGCGCGCTCAGTCGCGGCCTGCTTCAGCGTGCGATCATTCGTGCGATGCCGACAACTCCAACGGATGGTGAAAGTGATTCGAATCAACAGGGCCCTTACCTTCCTGCTGCCATTTGACCGGTACAGCCTGACCCTTTCGCATCGCTTGCTTGACAGCCTAGGTGGCGTGTCACGCTTTTTGCTTAGGGCAATGGAGCAGGGACTTTCACTGGATGCGCTGGTCGCAGTTACCGGACTGAGCCAAGCGACGCTGTTAAACCAGTTGGATTTTTTGCAAAGCCATCGCTATCTGGAGATTGTGGATGTCGATGACCAGCCTATTCTGAGATTGACCCAGCGGGGCCTCACAATGGTGGAGGTTGAGCGTCTTCTTCAGGATTTTGAACTGACCATTTGGCTGGACGCCTTTACGTTGCGTCGACATGCAGTGCATGCACTGTTGCTCGCCGATCCCTTAGCCTCGTCAATCCAGGCTGCCGAGTCCGATACGGCTGTTTCGACTGTGATCCGTGTGCCTCGACGCCCTGGGCGTGGCGGACGTTCTGGGCAGTATCACTTGTTTGATGAAGCTAGCCGCCTTCGTATCTTGTTGGACCAGGGCATGCTGAGCTCTCTAATGGCTCATTGTTGGGGGGAGGACTGTGAGTTGATAACCAGTGAGCATCAGCACTGGGAATGTGAATTGCGTGTGCAAGAGGGAGAGGGGAGCGAGGCTCATTTGCCGGTCGATTATGCCCCTGGCGACTTAACGTTACGTCTCCACAGCGCCGCCGGTAGTGGCAAGACCCTAACGGTGCCATTCGTATCTTTGCCAGTGCTGGAACTCAACCATGCCTTCAAGAGTGTACCGAATTTTCCATGGTCGGTAGTCGCACCGCCAGCGGTAACACACCGCATGGAACTGGTGAGCTTTGTAAACTTAACTCACTTTTCCGAGCATGCTATTGCCGCCGGTGATGTCAGCAGCTACTCCACCATCCCAGTGTGCCTAGGTACTGAAGTGCCTGATGAAATCTCCACGTATTCGGTGCCTCCAGGGGTGTCTCACGAAGTGAGCGCGCGAAATCTGCAGGTGTTGTTTTCGATGGATGAGGCGCAACTCAGCCACCACATGCAGACCTGTCCAAATGCCTTGGTTGTTTCATTCAACCTACTTCAGGTAGAAGAGGGGCAACCCGCATGATTACTTTGAATGTATTCGCCGAATTATTCGATTGGGACGAAAAAACCACCGAGCGTGCGGAGCGCGCTGGTGGTGCTGTTCGCAGCCTGTACACATTGGCGCGCGTTGGAAAGTCCGCCGCGAGCCCGTTGATGTTTGTTGAGGCGGGAATGGCGGTGCTGGATGCCCTCGGCGCTTATGCGGAATTTCGGCAGGCAAAAAGCAAAACCCGTGAGTTGGAAGCGGAGGGTGAAGCGCTCGCACAGGCGCTGAAAGAGCTGGAAAAGCAATTTCGAATGCAGGCGAAGCTGAGGGAGCTGAAATTTACTGCCCAGATGCGCACCACACGCGAACAGCTAGAGGCGCAGGACATAAAATTGAGGATCGGGGTAATGGAACTGGAAAGCTTCTCCAGGCAAATCAAAAAGCTGGGTAAACATATCGCAGCGCAGCGGTTAGCTTCCGCCCCAAACTGTGTGCCTCTATTAAAACTAGAGCGTGCTTATTATCAATTGGTCGACGCTCAGCTCAGCGCGACGCTCATGTTAATGGAAGATTGAGGAACACTTGATGAAAAAGCCAGAACCCAAAAAAACATCTCCAAAAACTGAGTCGACAGGCGACAGTGAAAAATTCAGAGCGCAAAAGTTTGGCCACATTGCCGACTTGACCAAGGCGGCGCTAAACACAGCCGGTAAGGCGATGGACTGGAGCAAGCAGGCTGACGTGACTAAGGCTGCGATAGCTGAGAGTAACGCGAAAATCGAAGCGGCACGCGAAGCGACGGCTCAGGTTGCTTTGAAAACTATCGATGAGATGGATAAGACCGATCGGCTTCGCACTCAGGATGCCCAAGACCACCAACGTAAGATGGCGGCTTTGAAAATCGATCACGACTTGATGCAGTCGCTTAATCGTGACCGTGAGCGTGTACTGGATAGGATACTGGAGGACTCCGTTAGCCCCGAGCTGTTAGCGCAGAATTACCGTGCGCTAATTCCTCCGACAAAATCCTGAGGCGGGCGATTTATGATTCGCCCTATCGCGGCTTGCCTAATTGCTCTCGGCGCTACCGCGCTTGCCTGGCTTTTTGGTCGCCAGACCGACCAAGAACGCGAGTGGCACGACGAGCTTAATCGCCGCAACGAGAAGGCGCGTAACGCTTATCAGGCAGCTCCCAATACTGACGTTCGGGAGCAGGCTTTGGTTCGTGAGCAGGCAGCAATGCAGCTCAAAGCCGACTACGAAACATATTGCCTGCAATTTCGCACTCGCTTGGAAGGACCTGCAAAGGAGTTTGAGGCCTTGGCCCAGCGCCTGGATGCCGATCTGGGAGATGTTTCTATCAGCCCCTATCGGCGCAATGCCTTGAGGTTGTTGAGGGGCCGTCTGCAAGACACGCAGAATCGCCTCGCAGCATTTACGGGATATTGCGATTGGTACATGGAGACGTTGGCAGGTCTGGCCCGCCGGCAGAACTTCGAGGCATTGATCAATATGTCTGCGCCCAACTCTCGTTTGCCCGAAGATTGGTTTTATAGCGGCAAGGTAGTCCTGGCTTCGGTAGCGGAAATGGACGGAGGTACCAATGAATATAAACAGGTGCTCCAACTGCTAAAGGAAAAACAGGGCATCGAATACTGCGACGCCCGTCAGCGCGCGATGATGATGCAGTATCACGACCAAGACGCCATCCCAATCCAGATGATGGCAAGCAAGAACCCTCGTTACTTCAAGGCATGCGTATTTCGTGGCGCATTGCATGCTGAACATATTATTCAAGATGTGCCGTGTCTTGCGTTTATTGAAAAAGCCCACACCTCAGCACAGCATGGCGAGGGTTATAGCGTGCGGTGTTTTCCCAGTTTTTGCTCCGTTGACCAACAGCAAGCAATCAGCAGCGGTATCCGCGCATTCTTGCCACGCAGTGAGGCAAGTTTTCCCGGAAAAAACTACCTGCGAGGTGAGCGGGTTGAAGTGTATATCCACTATTACGATCTGCTACTGAGCGGTGGCAACGTTACCGTTACCCAACACCCAGAATCCCTGACCTACGGTGAACAAAGCGCAGCACCGATTTTCGTACATGTCGATACGGCCGTGCATGATTTGCAGACGCTAGAGCAAGAGTGCGTCGGCGCCGACTGGCAGTTGCGCAGCACTGTTGAAACAGATGACGCTGTGGTTGTCTCACTGCAATTAGGCCCTTGGCAGGTCGACGCTCAAGTGAGCACCGAAGACAGCCAGCTGCGAGTCACGGGCATCACCCGCACCGGGTTCGACAGTGTTGAGCTGGATGCCTTGCCTTGCCCGGTGCGTTTGATTGATCAGAAGCTTAAAGACAATGTGTTTTGCGACGTGTTGCAGTTCGACACATTTTTGAGTTTTTGCCGTCAGCAATCATTGTTTGGTGGCGACGATCAGGCGCGTAAGCAGGCCGGTCAGTTTTTCGACCGGTGGAATACTGTCACCGAATACTTGCTGACTGAGGAAGGCCATCACACATTCGCCCTGACCGAGGTTATGGAATCGGATGACAGAAGCTGGAATTGTGGCTGCGACCAGGACCTTGAAATTACGCTGCAAAAGTTGATCGACAAGGCACAGGGCACGCGACGACTGTTTGTAGAGGAGCTATATCTTGGTGCCAATGGTGACCAGCGTTGGTTGCAAGTGGGCGAGATTTTGGGTGTCCCGGAAGCAGTTGGCGCAGGGCGTTATGAAATTGCTCACAAAGGCGTGAAGCGCCCCGAGTCCGGCCGTGGCTATACCAGGATGGTGCCTGAGCAACAGCGTTTGAGGTTTCCCAATAAAGGCGAATTGGCAAACTTGGGGCGGCAGAAGCAGGCTTTGCAAGGTTTTTTGGGCGGGCGTTTGATAAACCGCACACTGCAGCAGATTTTGTTGATGCCTGATCGCTATGTCCCTCAACCCGACCCCTTCTGGGTGCAACGCGTGGCTGACGGTCTGGAATGGCAAGATCCACATTGGCAAGACCCTGCCAAGTCGGTGGCCTCCAAACGGGTGATCGAGGCAGCGCTTACCGAATCGAATCTTTACCTCGTTCAAGGTCCGCCCGGCACGGGCAAAACCACCTGCATCGTGGAGTTGCTTTACCAGTTGTTTATTGCAAAACCAGATTCACGGGTGTTGGTTGTGTCGCAGCAGAACACGGCAGTGGACAACGCCTTGGACCGGTTCTTAGAGCAGTTTCCGAATTTTAGCCCCAACGTATTGAGGGTGGGTAACGACGCCACCAAGGTGCAGGAAAGCGTGAAGTCGCGCCTTACCGAAAACGTCTTGATGGAGTTCATACGAGAGCGCCAGCAGGATTACAGCCTTGCCAGCCTGCAAGAGCCACTCAAGGCTGAATGGATTGGTGCGTGGATGGATAGCATCTACCGTACCGACAAGAATGACCGCCCTCAATTCGATGATGAATTGACCGAGTTAGTGGTGCAGGCTCATTGTTTGGTTGGTGCGACCTGTGTAGGCCTTGCGTCGCGTCGCTATGGCATGGACAGGCTGACGTTCGATATCTGTATTGTCGATGAAGGCGGTAGGGCCACTGTGCCAGAACTTTTGATACCGCTGATGCGTAGCCGTAAGGCGATTATCATCGGCGATCATTTTCAGCTGCCGCCAAGCATTGCTAGTCGCTTGCTAGAGGCAGACGCGAAGGAAACGTTGCCGTTTTTGGAAGAGACTTTCCTCAAAACCAGCTTTTTTGAGCAACTGTATGAGCTCCTACCTCCAGCTTGTTCGGGACGCCTGATTGAGCAGTTCCGGATGGTAGAGCCGATCGGTGACTTGGTGGCCGATCTATTTTATACGGTGACCGGGGCACGTGGGCTGCACAATGGAAAAGTGCACAAGCGCGAGCACTTTCTGGATCCGGAACATTGTTTGCGTTGGGTGGATGTTCCCCACGGAAAGCAGGAAAACGAGCAGGGTGGTCCAAGCCTACTTAACCGATCGGAAGCCCATGCGATACAAAACTTTCTGCTCGTAGCGGCCGATAGATTGGCTGAACGCAAGCTGTCTGACCCTGCGAACTTCAAGTGTAAAACCGTTGCTATCATCACACCCTATGGTGCGCAGAAGCGTCTTATCAGCCAGCAACTCTTAGCTCTGCGCAAAAAAATTCCGGCACTGAACAGCTTGATGGACATTGATATAGACACCGTGGACAGCTTTCAGGGCAGCGAAGCGGATATTGTGTTGTATTCCACCGTTCGCACCGAAGGTGGCATTCGCTTCTTACTGGATCGTCAGCGATTAAACGTGGCGTGTTCCCGGGCGCGTGAAAACCTGACGTTTTTTGGCCATGCGCGTTTTTTACGCCAGAGGGAACGTGGGGGCGAAGCGTTGTTTTCCAGGATTATCGAACGAAGCACCCGAGCGACCGCAATTGCGCCAGCGGTGCAGTCTGCTGCGAAATCGAAAAAAACGGCTACTCCGGTGCGATGATGGTTACCCAAATTGACTTGCTACCAAATGCACCGTCGGAACGTTGAGGTTCCGTCTCAACGATACGACGGACATCCAATTCTTGCGCATCTAAGGATTTTCAAAAACCATGAAGGTTAATCACACACGTATCCAGCACGGAGTCGGCCAAGGTTCATTCCATTCTGCCTCAGTGATTTTTGAGGCGTCGGGCAACAAGCACCGTTTCGACTACATCTACGACTGCGGCGCACTAGCGAATTGGCGACAAACCGCCGAACTCAAGCGCAGCGTCAGTCGTATTTGGCTAGAGCCTCGTCTGGGTAGCGCAAAGGCGGTGCTCGATATGCTGATCCTTTCCCATTTCGACTGGGATCATATGAACGGTGCTCGGGATCTCGTGGAGCAGTTTGAGGTGGATAGAATCGTTCTCCCGTATCTGGGGCCGCAGGAGTTGGCGCTTGTGTTAGCCAGCCAAGCAGGCACGATAGACGACGGCATCGTGGCGCAGTTGCATAATATCGCCACAGGAGGAGGTAAGTTGTGGGGTAGCCCCATAACAATGATACAAAAAGGGCCACGAGATGTGCGCCCCGACAATGCTGAAAGCCCACGATTTCCCCTTGATGGCGATGCCTTCTCCGAATCTGTTGATGTGGGTGAATTTCCTCAACGTGTGACCGTCATACCTAACCGCCGAGGCGCTGTCTTGGATCGTGTCCTCTCGGATGAAGACGATCTGTTGGCTAAAACACCTTTAGGTGCCGGGTCTTATGATTGGAAGCTCCGGTTTTGGAACCGAGGTCTCGACAAGGATTTGGGGGACTTAATCCTAGACGCACTTGGGCATGTCGGGTTTCCTGTGGCCGCATTGAAAGACGAGGTATACGGCGCGAGGGACATCGTCACTTGGCTTAATGTGAAGCGTCGCAAGGTACGTGCAAAGAAAGGACACGGAGGGAAGAAGGGAGCCGCACCAAGCTCCAACCGTGATCTAGCAGTTGCGGCCTACCGAAGCGCTATCGAAAAACACAAGCCAAGTTGGTTGAACGAAATTGAAGGGAAACGCCTTAGCAATTTCTTATCATTAGGCATGTATTCGGGCCCAGACTTCCAATTCTGCGAAGCAGATTTTCGATACGGATATTTGCACGATGACCGCAGCTATCCATTCAGGCACCGTCACTATTTTTCCCGGTATGACGGGATTCTTGCAGGCTGGATCGGCACGGGTGATGCCCCTTTGGGCGAGCCGACAGTCTGGAAAGACTTCGATCTACACTACAAAAATGAGCTTCCTCTCACCCAAACCATACTTATTCCACACCATGGCGCGGCACCCAAAGGTGGGCCTCGATTTTACAACCCTGGTCTCAATCATCAGCAAGGTTTGAATGCTGTGATTTCCTACGGAACAAAAAATACCTATGGTCATCCTCAGCCCTCGGTGCTCTCTCAAATCATGCATGCCGATGGGGAACTGTTATTAGTAACCGAGAAGTCCGGGTTTGGTTTCCATGAGGACTATTCCTTCCCAAGATAAGTATGCGGAAGTCTTCCCAGAAATACTGCTTCTCTCGGAGGCGCTAGGTAACTGTCCGGGCAATACAAAGTCCTGATACCATCGCTCTAAGTAAAGGGATCAGGAAGGCGTGTTGGCCGGACGCTTACCTTCGTACTCCGATCGGTCACAAGAGCTGGCGCTAACCGAATCTGCCAGTGCGCGGCTAACTCGGCTGTGAAATCATCTCCGAGTACCTGCTCTAAGCAAGCCATGAGGTCCTCTTGACGTGGCTGAGCAAAAACCATGCGATACATCGCCAAATCCTTGCACAGCTTCTGGTATCGAACCTGGTCTTTACTCATAGGCATGCACATGACGCGGCGTTCAACCTTGGCGCCGCCCTCTGTCTCATAAACCCAGTAAGGGACGATATCGCTAATGCCCGCCGGCTTACCCTTAACCGCTAATGTAAAGAGGTGAGCCCACAGCGGCTCGTCCACCCCATGAAGATTCAATTGAGATCGGTGGGCGCGAGCAACGTTTTTTCTGACAGCGTACCCCTTGTATCGATGCACGCGGCCTTCTCGCTGCTCCATATCGACAGGATTGGATGGAAGATTCCAATGGACGATGGTATGGCACCAAGGGTGGAAGTCTAGTCCTTCTTGTCCAACGGACGTTGACGCTAAATAGAACGGCCAAAACGGAGAGTTGAAGGCGGCCTGGACAGACTCCTTTCGGGCGACGGCACCTAGGTCCTCGGTTTGCTCTCCAAAGCGCAGTGCGAAATGACAACGAAGCCTTTGAGGAAGGGGGGAGATATGGAGTCGCCCATCCTTCACTTCGACATTGTCTGGATGGAGCGTGGAGGTGCGTAGTGTCATTGCCTCGAACATTGTTTCCGAGATTGGACCATGGACAGGCATGTCACTAGTAAAGCCTGCACACTTTGCTTCAAGCAAAACATGGCAATATTCGTCCAGCAGCGATTGAAGGTTTCCATCCACGCAGTATTGTAGCGATAACTTCCAAAAGCTGTCTTCCTCCTCGAATGAGCTGAGTAGGGCTACAGCCCGAGGGGAGTTGAATTGCCGACGAAGCCCTTCTGCAATCAGAGTCGCAGAGGTCAGAAATTCAGTTGTAGCGCTTTCTGATGTTCTGCTTCTTACCCCTAGCAAAGCTCTCAGAGCGCACACACCTGGGCCAGCCAAAGCCACGTCGGCTAATACATGAAACAAGTCTTCAGGAACTCTGCCCAAGTCCGAAATTTTGTCGTCCCACGCTTCAAGCCAATGTTCGACATGGGCCTGAAATCCACTAACCGTGTCGTCCCCATCATCATCTTGCGTACGCGCGCGTCTCCATTGGTCTTCGCACCAAGCTCTAACCCCGGGATTAATGCTCTTTTCCAGACGGGCAAGCGCTACCCAATACCAGCGCCGATCGGGCTGCCCGTCAATGACGCTTCTGGAAATCAGTGGTTCTATTTTCTCCGCAACCAGATCAGCACTCAGCCGCCGAAGGTCCTCGTAGTGATTGGTTCCCTCAAAGTTTTCGACTAGATCCAAAGGGTTTAGAAGTTGAGCAAGGGCAAGCGAAGGGAAAATCAACATCAAAGAAGTCATCCCACCCAATTTCCCGTCTCCCCCGCGAGAGAATTTGAGGTGAGGACTGAATTTTTTTTGCATCGTCGAATACTTTACTTGGCGAGATGATGTCTTGATCAGAAGGCGCTCAACCTCGTAGGAAATTAATGAGGCTATAGCGTCTGGAACTACGTTCCAAGCCGAGAAGATGAGTTGTTTGCTGACGGAATCGACGCCACTGAAGACCCCCGTTGGTTTCCAGTAGGGGAGTGACGGTGGCATCCACAACAAACGCCAAAGCCCTAGAGATTCAATTTCCTGCATCAACAGTCGCACCCGTGCGTTCCGGGGATCTATAGGGAGATATTTTTCGATTGCCTTCGAGTTAAGCAAAGTCCCAGGCGACTCTTGAAAGAGGTCGGCAACAACCGATACACCCTTGGATTGGTCCGATCTCAATGCTCGCTTGAAATTGTATTCGTGCATGAAATTAGGGAGGTAGGGCGCAGATTTCCAATGCTCGACAATATCCGGTTGATCCAGCCGCCTGGCGACTGCGTCGACAGTTCGCAAATCAAGCAAGTCACCAGAGGTAAGCGCTGGCACCATTTGGGTTGGCTGAACCATGGCGTCCAGCTTGTGGGTCAAACCAACGCGTTCTGTCCTGCACATGACAGATCGAAGAGCCGTCTCGATACGGGCCTTCAGAAGCGTCACCGGTGCAATGTCTTCGGAGGATCTGGCGCTGAGAAGTGCCGTTCGGAATCTGGCTATATCTGCTTTCAGTTTTTCGATTTTCCTTTCGTCCTCCATCAGAAAGCCAATCGTTTTGAGAAAGTCCTCATAGTGATCTTCGTCATCCAATGCCGAAGAGTACATTTTGTAAGGGGTTGCCGAGAGCAAAAGTACCTTTCCGACGGAACTGTTGAACATTGCCTGAGCGAGTTCTGCTGCGGGGTTGGTCTCCGCAGGAGCAAGCAAATCACTAAACCGCTGAAACTCGTCAAGAATGATGAGGCTGGGTTTGAGCGCGGAGAGGCATGACTTTGCTAAGCTACGCCTTAAATCACCTATCAATCGAAGACAGCTCTCTCGCGTTTGGGGTGATAATTTGCGGCGGCGATCGCTATACGCCTCAGCTGTTTCAAGGAGTGCGGCATGCAGAGCGCTATTAGAAATGACTGCCGAACGGAATGCCTTCGCTATAGACCTGTCATACGCCATCTCTACATCTGCATCAATGAACCAGGTTTCCTTCGCCTGGCCTTGTAGCGCGTTCTTAAGTCCTCCACGGCTTAGCCCCGGCAGCTTCGATAGCATCTGATAAATGAGCCGACGTTCTTCTTTCCTACCCGGCCGGTTTCCCTGATTGAACGTGGTTCCCGGCGTGAAGCTGATGAAATTAATTGGATGCTCGCGCAGTCGGTGTACTTCAAGAGGTAGCAGCGTGAGTCTGGTGGCCTTCGCAAAAGATGGCTGACCAGGCAACATGAGGCGAGATACGTTTTGAGCAGCAATGTCAGCGTTCGAGCAGATGTAAATGATGTCAATCCGATCCGTCTGCCCTTGCAGCCGCTCAACGACTTTTGCGATGAGGCCTTTGGCAACCAATGTTTTACCGAGACCTACTTCATCAGCAACAAGGAAGCGTCGAGTCGCTTGTGATGAATCGAATAGATGAAAAAAAGCGTAGTCAACGGTTGTCCTTTGAAAGTCTTTGAGTTGAGCAAGGACTTGGGCGGATGAGAACGATGTCATTTTTTTCGTTTTTCCTTATGCGCCAAAGCTTGCTCAAATGGTTGCCAGATCATCTCAAAATCGTTTGGTATCGCAGACATTCCATCGGTAGTCAGCTCATTGCGTAGGTGCTGCATTAAATCGGCGATGAGAGCGAGCCTTCCTGGGTCGCGAGCGAATGCTCTAGCCATCATTTCAAAAAGGGGAACGCCGCCGGCATCTTGAACAATTTTCCATTGGGAGCCGCTGCCATCTCCGTCAGATATGCGAGACCCTGGGTCCCAATCACCAAGCAACAGGAGTAGATAGCGAATGAAACCACCTGGTTTTTTTAGCGCCGCCCGTAGAACTTCAACATCACGGTTCAGGGGCGCGTCATGCATCATCAGGTTCAAAACAAAACTCTGCTGCTGGTCATCGAACTTAAGATTGAATGCTAGGAAAGACGTCAAATCCTCAAGTGCGAAATGTCCAATCTTTATGAGGGGCAGGCGGCCCGCCGCAGGCAGTAGAATTGCTTTTGCCTGGCTGATAGATATTGGCCAGCAACTCACCTCGATCTGTCCAAAGTCAATTTTATCAGCCCCGGCCAGCCATAGATCCCAACCATCCTCATGTTGAACACAGTTCAGATGCAGCACGCTGGAGCTGATGATTTGACGCAACTCTTCAAGGCAAACGCGAGCCTGAAGAGTTTCAGTTGATTCGGCGATCGGTGAGCGCTGATAGGATGATAGAACGTCACCTATGCCCACCTCCGAAATCCATGTTGACGGTTTTCCAACCCTGCTATGGCGCCCAATCAGCTCAACCATGAACTCAACGTTTTGACCGGCAAGCAAAGCAGCCGTGGTTGCGTTTGCCGATCCTATAAAGACGTGGGTGTTCCAAGCTTTCCTGCCGACAAATAATTTTGCATGCAATCCTTGCTGTCTACCCGGTAGTTCATCAATGTCTTCAGCCGAATCGACTTGGTCGTTCAATACCAAATCGCTCCCAAAATAGGCTGAATTTTTCTCGGGCAACAGATCAAGCTCCTCTGGTCTGGATACCAAAAATGTAGAGGAGTAAGTGCTGTTTGCCAGAGCCTCAATCGCGGGGCCTGTGACAAAAGGCGAAATTATTCCAAGCTCGTCCCAACGTTCCGCTGGAGAGGGGCGTGGAATCCACATCGCGGATTTCTTCCCAAGACCTAATGCATGGAAGTTTAGGCTCTCAAAAGCACCTGGTAACTCCCATTCCGCTTCATGGACATCGCTTGCGAGACTCTGTAAAGCCCCCGATCGGATGGCAGGCAGTTTCCGAGAAGATAACCCACTCAAAGCATTAATAAAGCTGACCAAGGGTTTGTTCGAAGAATGTCGCTTCTTGCTGACTTGCCCTTCCAATCGTAACGAAAGATCCCAGGACGCATCGTCCGTGAGGTTGCGCGACAGCACTAACAGACGTAAAGCCGCGGGTCTTCCAACCACATTAGACGTGAATTTCAACAACCAAACCTTAGGATGGAAAGCCCCCCCGTGTGGTGCGACCGCCTCATAGACCATATCTTCCAGCAGCACGAACAGTGGACTGACTACTCTCGGAAGCTGTAGCCGTCCGGGTTGGCAAAAAACCGTTAGCTTGGACGCCGTCCTGCGCATTCCTTCAAGGGTTGCAAGCGGGTCGAATTCGGCGACTCGAGCATTTGGATTTGCGAGCCAACATAAATTGAGAGGGACGCTTAGCAAGGTCACCAGATCAAGAGAAAATGTCGTGACGACACCGTTCTCGAAGGTGTATTCCGGGGGAGGGGTCAAAGCATCAACTAACATGCTGCGCTGGTCTGGATTGATCATTTGCGCAACCAACCTTCGTGCCATTCACCCAGCATGCTCTGTGCAATGGACCATCGATAATTCAACCGATTCAATCCTGCCTCACCGCCCCAAGACGTACGTGCTGCTTTATTGCTGAATCTGGAGCGGCCACTTTTTAGCTCCCGCTCCCTGCGTTCAATGAGGTCAAGTGCAGGTTTATAACTTCCAAACCCTTTTCGCTTGGCCATGACCAAATCGCGCCAGCGCGTCACAAAGTCTTTAGTTTTGGCAGGAACCGAATAGCCATTTCCGCCTACCGAGAGCCAAAAATCTGTGAGTCCCCATCCTTCGAGGATAGGGACTTCCGAACTCTCCCATTCGATTAGCGCATCACCATGTTTTGTGACTAAGTCTTCTCGTTGCTCCAGCCTTGCCAGTTGGAGGTTGTAGAGTCGCGCAGCGCCTTGGATGAGCGCATCAAAAAGACGACAGTGACTAATCAATGTTCGGTATCTTTCAGGGAACTCACCGAATCTTGGGTGCATCCAGATGGCGTCCACCTTTTTGAAATTATCATGAGGTGAGCTATTAGCCGCTAGCCAAGTAAAAAGTGAATCGGGATGGGACTCACTCCAGCGATCAAGAAGAAACTCTGACTCTAGGCGTGTGAGTGCTAGTTGAGCGTTCTCAGGAAAATCTTCAGGCATGAGCTTTTTCAGCTCTGGGTGCCATAGACCTTGCGACTCGCGTGATTCATGCTCAACTTCAATGCGCCTGGATCTCATCGTCTGAGATGTCTTCACACGCTCAGCCGTGGAGAAATGTTGCTGTTGGCTGCCTGAGTGAGTTCGTAAGCCCCAATTACCCAAGGCAGCCCAGTACACTGAGCTGGGAAGACGTTTTAGTCCGCTTTGTGAATTGCGGCCAATAATGCCCTTTGCATCTGAAGGTTCATTTCGATTTAGACAGCTCATCAGGCGAATTTCAGCTTCTCGGCCAGCGGCTGGGAAACGGGATGAAGTAGTACCCTTAGTCTCGATTTCGATATAGAGCCAAGGTATGAAGAAGAAGTAGCGAAGCCGAGTTTGGATCGTAGATGTGCCTGGAAAAAGCTGATCCGAGATAGCGTCGCGCACACTGCCTATGCCCATCTCATCTCTAGACTCAGGGGCTTTGAACAAACTCAACAAGCGAAGACTTCGGTCGCGAGCGGCGCCGTCATGATCAAGCCAGGTTATCGAGGATCCCATCTCTTATGCATTCCTTTGGTTGCGCAGTGCGGCACCGAGTGTTGTCGGAGTCGAATGAGATGTCCATGGAAAAGTAGTCAGATGAATAACATGCTCATAGACATGGAATGCATTTGGAGTCCGATCATCTTCTTGAAACGCTGGCGACCTTGGAGGCCAAGCATTCACCCAGCACCTGCGGATGACTCGCAAATTCTCAAAGGGGTAAAAGAAGTGTTTGGCCTTCCTGCTCAAACAGCACTGGGCTTATCCGCGAGGCTAGCTCGATCCATCCTGCTCGCTCTGCACTCTTGACCATAGAGCGATGCTGGTCAGACTTGGCTGGTTCGCCGCTTTTTCCCCATTGTGATGCGTCCATGGACCACGGTTTGAGGTCGCGCTCGACCTCTGCTGCAAACTGCGCCACCCGTGCCGCAATCCGGAAGCCGCCCTCGTCGTGATCGCCCCAGTGGTAAACGCTAACATCAGTGGGGAGCGACGAAAGTATATGGGAGTAGGCCCTGCCCCAACTGGGCGAAGGCATGCCTGCTGTGTAGATGACAATTCCTTGCCGTGTATCGCCAAGTGCGCGGGCGGCCTGGTGGAAGGTGGTTAGGTTTTCGATCGACAGCAGCCACGATGGAGTACCTGAATAACCATGTACCGCTGTGTTTGCCACTCCCACGAACGGACGGACGATCGGGCAATCAATACCATCGGAGAGTCTGAGCGCTCCGATGCCTGAGACCAGAAACGGCTGCGGCTCTTTGGAAAGTCCGATAGCGCCGAAGACTTCACTCCAGTGCCTTGCTGGCGCATTCAGCGCTTCGGATGTGAGCAGATCCAGATGCTTGCACAGTGCTTCAATACGCTTGGAGTCACGGAACAACTGAACGCTGAGCTGACGTACGACGCGGTCCTCACTCGCGACGGCCATGCTGTCGAGAACGCGCAAGGCGTCAGCAAAGTCCGCAGCGGAGTTTGGCCCGAGTGATCGCACCTGTTTAAGGCGCCTCCAACAATCGAGTAACTCTTCCACCCGACCGTTCATGCTCCATGGTGCAAGGACGTTCCCCGCTTGAGCAACGGATGCATTTACGGTGGAGCGGCCCAGGTACGCCGCCAGCCTGTCGAGGTCCTTGAGCACGACTGCATCAAGGGGGCGGTCATCTCCACCCTGTCGGGCCCATTCGAGCCTGATCGCGCCCGCTGATGAGGCTGCTTGCATGTAAACGTGCATCCGGTCACGCTCGTCCAGGCTCTGTTGCCAGTAAGGCGAGAGAGATGACTTGAATGACTCGCGAAGGACTCGGGTATTTCCGCTCAGCCGGGAACGCTCGCCCCGCAAGAGGAGTCGATCAAGTGCAGAGTCAGCCAGTGACATTGTCGGCCTCGGTAAGACGATCAATTTCCTGCTGCAGCAGGTTGGGATTGACGAAGAAATTGTCGCTCTGTAACAGGTCACGGGCGCCGTCGAGCACTACATTCTTCTTGAACTGCACGTTCCGCGATCCGAAGCGGGACATGTCGTAATAGATGCTCAGGAACGACGATAACTTGGCCTGGTCGGATTCGGGGCCTGCCATGATTAGTTGCAGGCCCAGCGCATTGAGATATTGGACCGTGGCTCGGACGTTTTGCGGATCCATCTTCTCGAATGCCTCATCCAACAACATGATCCCGCCGCCCGCCGTACTTCCCTTGGACTTGCCGTAGGCGGCCGCGAGCGCAGCCCCGAAAATAAGGTAGACCGGAGTCCGATGCTCACCGCCAGATGCCGGCCCGAAGCGCTTACTTAGCCATCCGACCGAGGTGCCATCTTGGAAGACCTCAATGTCGTAGCTGAAGAATCGGCGGTGGTCATTGAGTGGGCTGGTTTCGTGCAGCAGGGGTGAGCTGCTGTCTCCTTCTACCAGCATGCGGAACTCATCCGGGATATCTCCAGACCCTCCAAAGAGGTCGTCTTCTGAGCTACCCTGTGTTCGCACTCTGCGAAGAAAGTCGTAAAGACTGCGGTGTTCGTCAACCACCTTGTGTTTGAACTCATATCGTTCATTGTTCGAGAAAGCTGGTGCCGACTTCAGTACCGATGTGAGACCGTCAATCTGTTCTTGAATGCGGTCGAACCCTGTGAGCAGTGTCTGTGCTACGTCCGTGCGGAACACCTTCACTGCCGCCTGGTAAGCCTCTTCGGCTTTTTCCTCTTGCTCGGCCAACTCCAAGTCCTGCAGTCGCTGCCGTTCGGCCAAGATGAATTCGAATGCGCGCAACCAGTCGCCACTGCTGACGTCGATGTTTTGAAGGTTGTAATCCCGAGTGTAGTTAGCAAACAGATACCATGCATCACGGTCCGCGTTATCGGCTGCCGAGCGCGCCTGCTGGAGTGCACGGTCCAGACTGGATAGCTTCTGGGCCCAATTCTCCCTGTGGCGTTCGTCCAGTCTGGCACGGTGACGCTCCACTTCGTTCGCGTTGTAGAGCGTGTTCTGACGACATTCTCGCTCCCGTAGCGACTCGACTTCCAGTTGCTGTTGCAGACCCGCTACTTGGGTGTTTGTATGCGTCAGCTTCTCGCCGAGACGGGTAACCTCCCTAGTCCACTGCAATTCCTTTTCTCGAGCGTTGACCGCGTCGCTGTCAGCCGCTGCTTTCCTCGCCTGCAATCCGGCCAGGGAATCAGTCTGTGTGCTTTCGAGCGCAGACCTCAGATTCGCGGTCGCGCCAGCTGTTTGGGCTGCGGCCAAAAACTGGCTCTCGAGGGTGCCCTGCAGCGCCGCTGCGTCCGCGAACGGCGCCAGCTTTTGCTGACCAGCCAACAGCCGGTCTACGGCAGTAGTCGTTATTCTTAGTCGCTCTTCTACCACCTGGAAATCCTGTTCGGCCCGTTGGCGCGTCGCGCTACTATCAGTGCGGCCAAGCCGTAGCTCGCCCGCACCCGGGAGGCGCCGGCGTTCTATGCCGCCGCCCGAACTGGCCATGCCTTCCTTGGAGATGGCCTTGGCGCCAGCACGAAGCTGCTCATTCGATTCGGCCAGCACCGTACGGCCAAGCTCGCCCTGCAGGTATTGCACTGCCTCTGTGCTCTTGCCCTGGATTAGCTCCGCCGCATATTGCTCATTGCCCATAGCACGCCATTCACGGGTACGGGACGGTAGGGCCAACTTTACGCCGTAAATGCCGGTGGCTGCCTTGCTGCGATAGATGGCAATCGCATCAAGCTCTTTCTCAGCAGGAACTAGCAAGGCCTCAATGTGCCGGCCCAGCCAGGACTCGATGGCAGGCTGCCAGTTGGGGTCCGAAACAGTTACCAAGTCACAAACGGGAGTAACGTCGATACCCGCATCGGAGAGCACACCCATCAGTTGCATCGTGGACTGATGTAGAGACGTAAGTCCGCGACTGGCACGTTCACGGGCGATCATCGCCTCGCGGCGTTTTTCAGTCGCAAGCTTATGCTCTGCTTCGGCCTCCGCTACCGCGCGGCGTACCACATCGTAGGCCTGAGCCATGGAGCGAAGGGTAGCCTGAATCGCAACTGCTGGAGGGACCTTGCCGTCATCGTGTATACGCTCCAGGTCTCGCACCTGCGAAGCCGCTCCTTCGAATGCACTACGGTGGGCTTCCATGTCTGGCAAGTCGGTGGCTGTACTCAGCGCGGCTAACATAGCGAGGAACTGCAATCGAAGTTGAGCTTGCCTCTGTCCAAGCGTTGACTCCAGTTGCTTCAGATTCTCAGCATGGCCAGCTTGTTTGCGAAAATCGGGATCGCGGTTGAGCTCGGCAATCACCCGGTCTCGTGCCTCGATAGCCAGCGTTGATTCGGCCTCGGAGCGAACCAACTCCAGCTTCGCCCGCTCAATCTCTTCAGTCAGTTTCTCTATTTCCGCCTCGGCAGAGTCCAACGTTTCGCCTAGCCGTTCGGTGGAGTAAGTGTGCTTGAGTACTGCCAGATTTGCGTCGGAGGTGCGCTCGCGCTTGACTACCCCGTACTTGTCGGCAACCTCGGTTGCACGATCGATTCGCTCCTTAAGTCGCGTGATGAGATCGCGTAGGTCACGGACCTCGTCCAGGCGGGCCCGAAACTCTTTTACCCCCGTAGGCATAGGCTCAATCAGGTGTTGCCGCAGTGTCTCGCTCAGATCGGTGATGTCCTCATTGAGCTTGAGTGAGCGCGCAAAGGCGGCACGAAGAGACTGCGAATTCGGTTTGTCGCCGGGCCCCGCCAAATGATCGATTAGAAGGCGTCGGACGAAGTCGTCGCGGTTCTGGGTGAACACCGGCACGGTCTTCGCTTCGAGCCGACAAAGATCGGTCGCCATGTGTTGAAAAGCACGCCACGGCATTACCGTCTCACGCTGACCTTCAGTTTGCAGGTGGTGCTTCGCAGTCATTGCGACGCCGGGCAGGATGTAGAGGCCGTTAACCTCTGCCTTCGGATCGTCAATGTGAGCACTGAGGGAAACCCCCGCAGTGAAGGGGACTCCGGTCTTGGCATCGCGAAACACTAGGTCCACGTACGTGTTTGCGGACGTTCGGGCGTAGGAACTACCGCCTGGAATGTAAGACCCGAGACAGTAGTCCCGCAGCGTACGGGAGCGCTTCTTGCCTTCGCTGGCCGCATTGAAGTGCGTGCGGTTGCCGTCGGCCGCAAGCATGACCACTTGGATCGCATCCAGTAGGGCGGACTTGCCGGTACCGTTGGGGCCCAGAAAGGCGGTGTTGATGCCGGTCTCCAGGTCCTTTGCCTCGTAAAGGAAAAACTGGACCAGGGCGATGTTCTCAAGCAACTTCAATGTCGTTCTCCCCATCCAGTTCTGGCGCATGCGCGGCCAACTGATGCAATGCGCTTTCCCCCAACACGTCAGCGATTCCAGGACGAATCGCAATCTTGAAGGGCTGTCCGTCCTCGGAGTCCAGTACTCGCACCAGTCCATAGCGTCTTAGGGCAACGGTCAGTTCGCGCAGATCACCCCGCTCGGGAAGCTCCCGACCGAGCCACTCCTTGTAGGCGCGTTCCAGTTCTTCGAGGGAGATATAGGCCTCGCCGTCAGTGATCTCCGCTGACTGCATCCGGTCGTCGTAGAGGCGACGTAGCACCAGCGCCAGACGGGTTTCGCTAAGGCGCATTTTCTCGGCAACCTGGTGGGTTGGAATAGCGGCTACATAGGAATGGTGATGATTGTGTATCAGGCTCATGCCCAACTTGGACAAGACGTCTCGGTATGCCGTGAAATGCTTGACTATCAAGTGATACGACACACGGCTAAAACGGTCGCTGGCATATAGCACTTGCTCCACGATTAGCCGATAGGCCGCTTTCTCGAAGTCGGCGACCACGTACTCACCTTGCGTCTGTTCTGACAATCGCTCCCAGCTGACCATCACTTCCTCCCCACTCGAATCACGAACTGTTGATGCTCCATGTATTCATTCCTCGTATTGGTTTCGGGCACGAATGTGACGTGCATACCCGGAACCATCTGCAGGTGGGGATCCGACTTGCGTTTGCCCTGAGGACAACCGTCGCGTGAGGCAATCAGCAGCAGTCGCTGATAGCAGCAGAGATCAATGATCGAATCAATACTCAACTCATCCGAGCGGATTGCGCTCTGGTCGCCTAAATGCCGCGCCACGTATTGGGCCAGTTTCAAGGGCGTGACGTTGCGATCAGCGTTCATCCGCTGCCGGAGCGCTTCCTTGGCGAGCTCCTCGATGGTCGGGACGAACTCTGCGACCGTGGTCGATACATGCTCTCGCAGCGGTGTGCGGGGCTTGGCTAAACCAAACTCGGACGCGTGATAGATCCCTGCGATGCCAGGTAATGCAATATGGCCTTCCTCCAATACCTTCGCGGCACTGATGGCCTGGTCGATCAGCTTGTCGAAGTTGCCCGGTGATCGCAGCTTGTACTCGAAGAATGCCATGGCGCGCTGATGCGCCACGCGAATCTCTTCATCCAGCCGACGCAGATGCTCCTCGACATCGCGTAAGCGCAGAAGCAAACGGGTGTCCCGTTCGTACAAGGCTTCTGCTCGCAGGAGGTCACCATCTGCCTGCTTCTCGGCATACCACGTGATCAAGGATTGGCGCAGATTGGTATCGTGCTGGAACTGGAGTGTCAGGCTGACGATGTCCGATCGGTACTGCAGTGGATGGTTATTGGTGCGGAAGTCGCTGTAATCCGCAATGAAAACTTTCTCGATGTATTCCTCAAAGAAGCCTCGAACGAACTCGCTAGCTGTGGTCTTGGTCACGAGTACGTCCATCAAGTCCTGAACGCGGCAGCTGGTGTTGATGATGTGCGCCATGCACTGCTTGGCCTGCCGGGCGGCCTCGGGATAGAGTTCGGGGGCCTTCCCGGCAGAGACCTCGCGTAAGTTGAGGAAGATTGATCGAACCTTGCCGCCAAGGAACTCCGGCTTGTGGTGAGCAAATTCGGTCAGAACTGTGAAAAATTGGGCGACGACTGGCCGCACCGTGACGTGATCGATGACACCACGGCGACGTTGGCTGAGCCATCCGCTCTCGCAAAAAAAGTTGAAGATGCCGTGGGCGCGGATAGTGATAGGACTTTCCACGTCCTCCCATGGATCGTCCGCCACCAGGAAGGACTCAATGGCGCGAATTACTGTTGTTTTGGGAGCTTCTTCACCGGGAGAGCGTCCGCCATCCCCCCACATTTCTATCATTAGTCGGCATAGAAGATCCCAATAACGTAGATTGTTGGTCGCTGCTAAGGGCCGGAATAGGTCCTTGGGTAGGCGCTCAAAAAGCGGTGGCGTGCTGGCTTCCATTTCCAATGCCCCGGTTTGATTTACTCGGATAACCGCAGCATAGGTCTATTACTACATCTATGCTATGGCTCTAAATGTTCTCATTGGTTTCCGGATATGACCCGTCGCAACTCTGCTCCAAAGGAGCGCTTTGAAGCTATCGAGATTCTGCTCCTCTGGGAAGGGCGCGTTTCGCGCTCCCGACTGCTTGATCTGTTCAACATCCACGAGACGTTGGCCAGCCGGGACATTGCGGGGTTTCGGGCAGAGTATCCGGACGCTTGCGAGCCCGATAGTAGCAGCAAGAGCTATGTGGGTTCTTGGAGCCTACGTCCTACACTCACTCGTGGCACTTTCGATGAGTACCAGAGACTCATCGGAGCGATTGGAAGCCTAGATGCATTATCCGCAGGTGTGGCGGTTGAAAGCATTCAGGTCGATGCCACATCGATCAGGCACCCGCTGTTCGCTCAGATTCACCGTGCAATGCGGCTAGGACGCTGCATCAGAGTGCTCTATCGCTCCATGAGTAATCCTGAAGCACATGAACGAGTAATTCGCCCGCACTCGCTTATTCAAGCGGGACCGCGGTGGCACATCCGGGCGTACTGTTCGAAAGCCGAGGCATTCTGCGACCTAAATCTTGGCCGAATTTCGGCGGTAAGTGCATCTGAAGACGCCGTCCTCCCAGGGCTGGATCGAGACGTAGATTGGCACAGGATAGTTGCGGTGCGTCTGGTGCCACACAGGGATCTGTCGGCCGAGCAGGCCCGTATGGTCCGTGAGGAATACATGGGGGGTACTGCAGCAACGGTTTTTAACGTCCGCGCCCCTATCGCCAAGTATTTAATCCAATCCTTCCGAGCGGCCATCGATCCTGAG
>Ga0157373_10000390_pt1 | contig 35143 bp, 24 predicted proteins | sample C65metaG_FD_113460 | JGI IMG/M metagenome (GOLD analysis project Ga0157373, IMG submission 113460) | Corn rhizosphere microbial communities from Kellogg Biological Station, Michigan, USA - C6-5 metaG | ecosystem: Host-associated > Plants > Roots > Rhizosphere > Soil | place: USA: Michigan... | reverse complement strand
GGTCTTGGCGCGCAATTGATCGTCCGAAAGGGCCACCATTTGCTCTTCGAAGGCATTGACGAGCTGCACCGTCTTGAGCATGCGTTTGACTTCACGCTCGTTCTTGCTTCCAAAAAGTTTCTTTAACAAAGGCGCAAACATATCGGCAGGATCTTCCACACTAAAGGGATGGAGGGCGGCCCCGTGAGCGTCGCCCGTGCAGCCCTCATGGCCGCATGCGAACGAGCATTCTACCCGGAAACGGAAGTGAGGAAAGTGGCGATGTTCCACGATGCTGGCACTGCGCTTTGACGGGGCTCACTTAAAATAGGGGCGTTTTGCTCAACTTCAAGTCATACAAGGCAGAAGTTAGTCGTTGATTTAATGGGCAAAGCGAGGGCAAAAGCAATGGGCGAGTGATTTCGGCCTTTCTGCTACCATGGCGTTTCTGTTACTTTAGGTGTTCGATCATGGCATTTCGCCCTCTTACGGCCAGAGCACCCGCCGTTCTCCTGCGCGAAGCCAAGCCGCTCAAAGCCATCCTCGGCCATGCCCAACGACTGGGGCATTTGCAGCGTCTGCTCGAAAGCCAACTGCAACCCGCCGCCCGTGAACATTGCCATGTAGCGTCGTGGCGTGAGGGCAGTCTGTTGCTGATTGTCACCGATGGCCATTGGGCCACACGTCTGCGCTATCAGCAAAAACGCTTGCAGAGGCAACTGCAGATGTTTGATGAGTTCGCCAGTTTGACGCGGATTCTGTTCAAGGTGCAGCCGCCGACCGTTCAACGCGGAGCGGCCGGACACACGATGGATTTGTCGACGGATGCAGCGGCGACGATTCAGGCCACGGCGGACGGGATCACTGATCCGGGTTTGCGCGCGGCACTGGAACGCTTGGCGGCGCACGCCAAAGCCAAGACCTGACAAATTCCCTGTGGGAGCGAGCTTGCTCGCGAATGCGGACTGTCATTCAACCTATGTGTTGCCTGACACGGCGCCTTCGCGAGCAAGCTCGCTCCCACAGGTTTCAGCGGCGTTTGCTGCCACCGAGTAAAGAGCCCATCAAGCCGCGTACCAGTTGTTTGCCGAGGTTATTGGCAGCCTGACGCATGGCTGACTTCAAGGCCTGCCCTGCTGCCGTACCCAGGAACTCTCCAGCCCTGTCCGCCAGACTCGGCTCTTGTGAAGCCGCTGGCGCTTCAGCCTCCGGCGCCAGCCCTTTACGCCCCATCAGAATTTCATACGCCGACTCACGATCGATCGGCTTGTCATAGCGGCCCTTGAACGGCGAGCCCGCAATCAACAGCGTGCGTTCGGTTTCGGTCAACGGCCCGATCCGCGACTGCGGCGGTGCGACCAGTACGCGCTGCACCATTTCCGGCGTGCCTTTCTCGGTCAGCGTGCCGACCAAGGCCTCGCCAATTCCCAGTTCAGTCAACACCGACAAGCTGTCGAACGCCGGATTCGGTCGGAAGCCGTCCGCCACCGCGCGCAGGGATTTCTGCTCTTTGGCGGTAAAGGCGCGCAAACCGTGTTGAATGCGTAAGCCAAGTTGCGCCAGCACGTCATCGGGCAAGTCCGCCGGCGATTGCGTAACGAAGTACACGCCAACGCCTTTGGAACGGATCAGCCGTACCACTTGCTCAAGTCGCTCCTGCAAGGCCTTCGGTGTATCGCCGAACAACAAGTGCGCCTCATCAAAAAACAGCGCCAGCAGCGGTTTGTCGGCATCGCCGCGCTCGGGCAATTGCTCGAACAGTTCAGCCAGCAGCCACAACAGGAATGTCGCATAGACCTTCGGCGCCTCGTGTACCAGTCGGCTGGCATCGAGCAAATGAATGCGCCCGCGACCATCGGCGGTCGGTTGCAGAATGTCTTCAAGTTGCAGTGCCGGTTCGCCGAACAAGGCTTCGGCGCCCTGCTGCTCCAGCGTCGCCAAGCGACGCAACAGCGCCTGACTGGAACCGGTGGTCATCAGCGCCGCGTCTTCGCCCAACAGCTGCGGGTTTTCCTTGAGGTGATTGAGCAGCGCTTTCAGATCCTTCAAGTCCAGCAGCAACAGGCCTTCGCGATCGGCCACCTTGAAGGCGGCATATAGCGCCGACTGCTGACTGTCGGTCAGTTCCAGCAAGCTGCCGATCAGCAACGGGCCCATTTCGCTCAACGTGGTGCGCAACGGATGACCGGACTCGCCGTGGATGTCCCACAAGGTCACCGGATAGGCCTGCGGCTTGTGGTTGAGCCACGGCATCCCGGCAATGCGCTCGGCCACCTTGCCCTGCGGATTGCCCGCCGCACCGAGGCCACACAGATCACCCTTTATGTCAGCGGCAAATACCGCGACCCCGGCGTCGCTGAACGCCTCGGCCAAACGCTGCAAGGTGACGGTTTTACCGGTACCGGTGGCGCCGGCGACCAGTCCGTGGCGGTTGGCCAGGCGCATGGCCTGAGCGATCTGTTGGCCTGCGAGGTCGGCGCCGATTACGAGTTGCGAGGAGTCAGGCATTTTGTCACCCAATGGTTAATCTTTGATTCTGCATGGCCGATAAAGAAGAGTGAGAGACCCGACCACAAGTCAGGCCGGACATTTCCCTAAGGAGAGACGGAAATATCAGCTTGTTTTCACCCTTGCCCATTTTGCGCGCTTCTATAAAAGCACGCCCTGGACATTAAGACCTTAGCGGAACCCCAAGCCATGAACAAAAATCTGCGCTTCAGCCATAAAATTTTGCTTGCCGCCGCCCTCATCGTCATCGCCGCCTTCGCCTCGTTTACCTTGTACAACGACTGGTTGCAGCGCAACGCGATCCGCGATGACCTGAACAACTATCTCAACGAGATGGGCGAGGTCACTGCCGGCAATATCCAGACCTGGCTCAGCGGCCGCATTCTACTGATCGAGAACGCCGCCCAAAACATCGCCATCAACCCCGAGCCCGCCAACGTCGCCAGTCTGCTGGAACAGAAAAGCCTGACCTCGACGTTCATGGCGACCTACCTGGGCGATGCCACCGGGCACTTCACCATCCGTCCGGACACCAAGATGCCCGACGGTTTCGATCCGCGCGTGCGCCCTTGGTATAAAGGTGCCGAGGGCAGCAGCACCTCAACCCTGACCGAACCGTACATCGACGCCGCTACCGGCCAGTTGATCATTTCCATCGCCACTGCCTCGAAAAAGGCCGGCCAGAGTGTGGGTGTGGTTGGCGGCGACCTGAGCCTGCAATCGCTGGTCGACACCCTCGCCGCCCGGGATTTCGACGGCATGGGTTATGTGTTCCTGGTCAGCGCCGACGGCAAGATCCTCGTGCACCCGGACAAGGCGTTGGTGATGAAATCACTGAAAGAAGCCTATCCACAGGACACGCCGCGCATCAGCAGCGACTTCAGTGAAGTTACCGTCGATGGCAAGACCCGCATCGTCACCTTCGCGCCGATCAAAGGCCTGCCGTCGGTGAACTGGTACATCGGCCTGTCGGTGGACAAGGATCAGGCCTTTGCGATGCTCAGCGAATTCCGCACCTCGGCAGTGATTGCCACCGTGATCGCGGTGGCGATCATCATCGCCCTGCTTGGCATGCTGATCCGTATTCTGATCCAGCCGCTGCACGTGATGACCCGCGCCATGGAAGACATCGCCGATGGCGAAGGCGACCTGACCAAACGCCTGACCATCGTCAATAACGATGAATTTGGTGTACTCGGTACCGCATTCAACCGTTTCGTCGAGCGTATTCACGGCTCGATCCGCGAAGTGTCGTCGGCCACCGGCCAGGTTAACGAAGTCGCCCTGCGCGTGGTCGCGGCATCGAACTCGTCGATGTACAACTCTGACCAACAAGCCTCACGCACCAGCAGTGTCGCCGCGGCGATCAACCAGCTCGGCGCCGCGGCGCAGGAAATCGCCCGCAACGCCGCCCAGGCTTCGAATCAGGCCAGTGACGCGCGCGGTCTGGCTGAAGACGGCCAGCAAGTGGTGGATCGCAGCATCAAGGCGATGAATCAACTGTCGAGCATGCTCAGCGCGTCGAGCAGCAACATCGAGTCGCTGAATAGCAAAACCGTGAACATCGGCCAGATTCTCGAAGTGATCACCAGCATTTCCCAACAGACCAACCTGTTGGCGCTCAACGCGGCCATTGAAGCGGCACGTGCCGGTGAAGCCGGCCGGGGTTTTGCCGTGGTGGCGGATGAAGTGCGCAATCTGGCGCACCGCACCCAGGAATCGGCGCAACAGGTGCAGACCATGATCGAGGAGCTGCAAGTCGGCGCCCGTGAGTCGGTGAGCACCATGAGCGACAGTCAGCGTCACAGCCAGGACAGCGTCGAGATTGCCAACCTTGCCGGGGAGCGCTTGAACAGCGTGACCCAGCGCATTGGCGAGATCGACGGGATGAACCAGTCGGTGGCCACCGCGACCGAAGAGCAGACGGCAGTGGTGGAGTCGATCAACGTCGATATCACCGAGATCAACACGCTGAACCAGGAAGGCGTGGAGAACTTGCAGGCGACGTTGCGCGCGTGTTCGGACCTGGAGCAGCAGGCTTCGCGTCTGAAACAACTGGTTGGCAGTTTCCGCATCTGAGATCAAAAGCCTACCCCTCACCCCAGCCCTCTCCCCCAGAGGGGCGAGGGGGAAAGGAAGCCGATCGGGGGATTTTCCAGACCTGAGTTCGACTCAGGTCTCTCAAGTCGGTGTAACTCCAACATCCACTTCGGTCAGTCCCCTCTCCCTCCGGGAGAGGGTTAGGGTGAGGGCGCTCTTCAGCTCCACCGCGCAATCCCGACCGAACATCTATTCTTGATAAAGGTCAACCAAGGGAGAACTACGCAACGGAGGGTTGATCACCGTGCATATCGCCGACATCACCATGTTCTACGCCCCGGCCAGCGGCGGCGTGCGTACTTATCTGGATGCCAAACACCGCCGGCTCGGAGTCAAATCCGGCACCCGCCACAGCCTGCTGATTCCCGGTGCCCATTTCGGCGAACACGACGGCGTTTACACGGTTCCCGCCCCCGCCCTGCCCTTCGGCAAAGGCTATCGATTCCCCCTTCGCCTCGCGCCATGGCGAAATGTCCTGCAGGATTTACAGCCCGATCTGATCGAAGTCGGCGACCCTTATCTGACCGCCTGGGCCGCCCTTGATGCGCGACGACAGCTGGATGTGCCGGTAATCGGTTTCTATCACTCCGATCTGCCCTTGCTGATCGGCAATCGCATGGGCCATTGGGTCACACCGAATATCGAGGCGTATGTCACCAGGCTTTACGGCAACTTCGATCGGGTTTTGGCACCCAGTCAGATCATGGCCGACAAGCTCAGCGGCCTCGGTGTACGCAATGTGTTCGTGCAACCGCTGGGCGTCGACCTGCAGACCTTTCACCCCAAAGCCCGCGACCCGCAACTGCGTGCAGAACTGGGCATCGCCGAAGACACCCGGCTGCTGATTTTTGCCGGACGCGGCTCGAAAGAGAAAAACCTGCCGGTATTGCTCAAATGCATGCAACGCCTCGGCCCGCGCTATCACCTGCTACTGGTCGGTTCGTCGATGCCCACCGCGGTGCCGGAAAACGTCAGTGTGATCGACGAATTCTGCCCCGCGCCACGCGTCGCGCAGTTGATGGCCAGTGCGGATGCCTTGCTGCATGCCGGCGACCAGGAAACCTTCGGCCTGGTGATCCTCGAAGCCATGGCCTGCGGCATTCCCGTGGTGGCCGTTGCCGCCGGGGCTTTCGAAGAGATCGTCACTGATTCCTGCGGCCTCCTGTGCGCACCGAACAACCCGCAAGCAATGGCCAATGCCGTGCGCGAACTGTTCAGTCGCGGCGGTAGCAAACTTGGCACACTGGCGCGCCAGCATGTCGAAACCCACTATGCGTGGGATACGGTGGTCGACAGTTTGTTGGGCCACTATCACGCCGTACTCGGACATACGCTGCCCAAGGTGGCCAATGGTTGAATCGATGAACGACCGCGCCGTCTTGCTGGTGCTGCACGACGTCGCTCCGTCGACGTGGGCGGATTACCAGCCGTTTGTCGAGGCCGTCGACGCCTTGGGCAACGTACCGATCACGTGGCTGGTCGTTCCGAATTTCCACCGGCACAACGCCCTCGACGATCACCCGGCATTTTGCCGACGGCTCGATGAGCGCGTCGCCCGTGGCGATGAGTTGGCGTTGCACGGTTATTTCCACGACGACCAGGCGCCTGGCCCGACGACGCCTCACGACTGGTTCATGCGCCGCGTTTACACCCATGAAGGCGAGTTTTACCGTTTGTCCCGGGAAACCGCCCTCGCCCGCCTGCGCACCGGCATCGAAGTCTTCCAGCGCCACGACTGGCCGCTGCACGGTTTCGTTGCCCCGGCGTGGTTGATGAGCGACGGCACCCGCCAGGCCCTGCGCGATCTGCCCCTGTGCTACACCAGCGATCCGCAGCATCTGTATCGGTTGCCGGATTTCACCGCGATCGATGCGCCGGGTCTGGTCTGGAGCGCTCGCAGCGCCTGGCGAAGGGGACTGTCGAAGATTGTCAGCGAGCAGCGTCAACAGCGTTGGCGTCGGGCGTCGGTGATTCGTCTAGGCTTGCATCCCGTGGACATGCGCCACGGTTTTTCCCGTGATTACTGGCTGCACACCCTTGAACGACTGCTGAGCGAAGGACGCGTACCGATGACCAAAATCCACTGGCTCGCCCAACAGCGCGGTCAACTGGGAAGCGCCGCATGAGTCGCGGCATTCTCTTGCTGATCGGCCTGCTCGCGGCGGTGCTGATTCCGGTTGTGCTGGGTGGCGGCGACACCTGGGCGCGGCTGCAGAGTTTCCCGTTGCACTGGCTGTTGATCATGTTCGGCATGATCCTGCTTTGCTGGGGCATCAATACCTTGCGTCTGCGCCTGCTACTCGGAGATCAGCGCGAGCGCGTCACGCCGCTGCAAAGCCTTGGTGTAGTGATGGCCGCCGAATTCGCCTACTGCGCGACTCCCGGTGGCAGCGGCGGGCCGTTGACGATCATGGCCCTGTTGGCCCGCTCCGGCGTGCGGCCGGCGCGGGGCAGCGCGGTGTTTGCCATGGATCAGCTCAGCGATTTGCTGTTCTTTCTCTGCGCCCTCAGCGGCATTTTGATTTATGCGCTGTTCCAGCACCTCAGCGATCGCCTCGAGTGGTTGCTGATCGTCAGTGCGATTTCGCTGTTCGGCGGTTTATTCAGTTGTGTGCTGGTCGCGCGCTATCACCGCACCTTGATCCGCCTGAGCGGTCGCCTGTTGGCAAGGATGAACGTCAAGGCCAGTACCCGCCGCCGCTGGGCGCGCAAGTTGCTGCATTTTCTCGCGGCGTTTACCGATACGTTGAAGCTGCCCTGGCAAACTTTGATCAAAGTATTCGCCCTGACCTGTGTGCATTGGTTGCTGCGCTACAGCGTGCTGTATCTGGCGCTACGCGGGCTGGGCGCGGACTTGCAGTGGGCGTGGAGTTTTCTGGTGCAGATGCTTTCACTGGGCGCCGGGCAATTCAGCCTGCTGCCGGGCGGCGCGGGGGCGGCGGAGTTGACGTCGGCAGCATTGCTGGCGCCGATGGTGGGGAAATCCAAAGCAGCGGCGGCGATTCTGATTTGGCGGGTGGTGACGTATTACTTTTATCTGCTGGTCGGGGGGCCGGTGTTTTTGTTGATGCTGGGCCGACCGCTGTTAAGGAAACTGATGAAGGTGGGGCACGCTTGATCGTCCGGTCGCGGCCCGGGCCTTCGGCTGCGCCTGCATGATCGCGCTTCAGCCATCGTCCTTGTTGTCGTTGGACTTCTCTTGCAATTGTTCCCACAACTCGGCAGCGCCGGGAAACTCGGTACCATCCTCCGGGCTCATGTCCTCGGGATCATATCGACTCAAACACCCTTCGCCCAACGTCGCCGGCGCTTTGGAAGTGGCTTTGTCCAGTGGATCGGCCATGGCTTATCCTCACTGCTGAAATGAAAAAGGGTCTGGACGATTGAACGCCCAGACCCTTGGTTTTTCAAGCCCGTGGGGTTGAGATCAGAACACCACAGTCTTGTTGCCGTGCACCAGCACGCGGTCTTCGAGGTGATAACGCAGGCCACGAGCCAGCACCATTTTCTCGACATCACGACCGAAACGCACCATGTCTTCGATACTGTCACTGTGGCTGACACGCACCACGTCCTGCTCGATGATCGGGCCGGCGTCCAGCTCTTCGGTCACGTAGTGGCAGGTCGCACCGATCAGCTTCACGCCACGCAGCGACGCTTGGTGATACGGCTTGGCACCCACGAACGACGGCAGGAAGCTGTGGTGAATGTTGATGACCTTGTGCGCGTATTCGCGGCACATGTCTGGCGGCAGGATCTGCATGTAACGCGCCAGGACCACCACTTCGGCATCGTGCTGTTTGACCAGACGCGACACTTCGTCGAATGCCGGTTGCTTGTCCTGCGGATTGACCGGGACGTGGTAATAAGGAATGCCGTGCCACTCGACCATGCTGCGCAGGTCGTCGTGGTTGGAAATCACGCAGGAGATTTCGCAGTCCAGTTCATCGCTGTGCCAGCGGTGCAGCAAGTCCGCGAGGCAGTGCGATTCGCGGCTGGCCATCAGCACAACGCGTTTTTTCTGCTCGGTGTCGGTGATGCGCCAGTCCATCGAGAACTCTTCGGCGATCGGCGCAAACTTCTCGCGCAGCACTTCAATACCGAAAGGCAGCGAATCGGCACGAATTTCGTGACGCATGAAGAACCAGCCCACCTGGTTGTCCGAGTGGTGGCTCGCTTCGGTGATCCAGCCGTTGTGGGCTGCCAGAAAATTACTGACTTTGGCAACAATGCCAACGCGGTCCGGGCAAGATATCACCAGCCGAAAAGTGCGCATGAGGGGGAAACTCCAGAACTTCGCAAAGGCCGCCATTCTAGCGGCTGCGCAGGAAAACTGCAGTATTGATCAGCAGCGGGAGGCGCCAGGCTCAGTGCTACGGATTCTTGATGAGTAACCGACAGACTGGTACTGATCCTGCGGGATCGCTTGATCAGACAACTGTGAATATCTGTGATGACTCGATCACACTATTTAACTGAATATTCAATAGAGAGCAGTTTCTCGTAACTAATTTAAATAAAAACCCCGGTTAAATGTTTACTTGATGAAACAGCCTGACTATTATTGCGGCACTGTCCCCCTGCCATCCCGCACTCTACTAAGGTAGTAATCATGTCCTTGATCAACGAATATCGCGCCACCGAAGAAGCCATCAAAGAGCTGCAAGCCCGTTTGAAGAACCTGTCCCAAGACGACAAACTGCAAGCCGAGCTGGAATTCGAAGGCAAACTGCGCACCCTGATGGGCGAATACTCCAAATCCCTGCGTGACATTATCGCGCTGCTGGATCCGGAAGCTAAAACCAAAGCAGTACGCGGCGGCGCAGTAAAAACTACCGGCACCAAGCGTGCTCGCAAAGTTAAACAATACAAAAACCCGCACAACGGCGAAGTCATCGAAACCAAAGGTGGCAACCACAAAACTCTGAAAGAGTGGAAAGCCAAGTGGGGCGGTGACGTGGTTGAAGGCTGGGCTACCCTGCTGGGCTAAGCCGCAACGTCTTCGCAGAGCGATCCGCGAAAAACAAACGCCAGCGAATGCTGGCGTTTTTTTATGCCCGGGATTTAAGCCCGGTCATGTTCGATTTCAAAGATTCAAACGTTTGCGCAATGCCTGGACATAATTCTGCCATTCATTGAGCACCTCACTCTGCATCGGCGTGGCATTAATCGACCATTGCTCGGCCGCCTCGGTAAAAGATTTCAAGGTATTCGGTGCGCCGCACTCAGGCGTGGACAAACGCTGCTGACAGAATAGTCTCCAGCGTTCTTGCTCTTCGAAATTCAACGTCTCGGGAAAGTTACGTGCGCGATATCGAAAGAGTAATTCAGGCAAACGTTCGTCATCTAAAGGCCATTGCTCTTGCGCTAGTTGTGCCGGGTCAGCGCTCCTCACTTGCTCACATAGACGTCGGTCACGGTCACCGATAAATCCGTCGTACAACTGTTGTTCCGGATCCTCGCTCGGAATGAAATCTTCGCTGACATAAATCTCTGCAACTTTATCTTTCCAAACTTGCTGTGCGTCAGTTAGCCGCAGTGCTCGCTGTTGATAAAGCGCCATGTCCAGCCCCAGACGTTGCTGATCCTGCGCACGCAAAACCGCAAGCGGCGCCACCACCGGACAACGGTTGATGTGAATCAGCTTGAGCGGCACCGGCAATTCGCCTTCCAGCAAATCATCACGACGCGTGTACAAACGCTGGCGCAGGGTTTGCGCGTCCAGATCGAGCAACCCCTGCGGGTCGAGGTGCAGATCGCAGACGATCAAGGCGTTACGGTTTTTTGGATGCCAGGCTAATGGCAGCACCACACCGACATAACTGCGCGCGGCCGAGAAACGCCCGGAAATATGCACCAGTGGCTGCAGCAGACGAATCTGATCCATGACCTTTTGCTTGCTGCGCAACTGGAACAGCCAGTCATAGAGTTTTGGTTGTTTCTCGCGGATCAACCGTGCCAGTGCAATGGTCGCGCGCACATCCGACAACGCTTCGTGGGCATGCCCGTGATCGATATTGTTCGCGGCGGTCAGGCGTTCTAGCTTGAGCGTCACCCGACCTTCGTCATCGGTCGGCCAGACCAGGCCGTCCGGGCGCAACGCATAGGCGGCGCGCACCACATCAATCAGATCCCAACGGCTGTTGCCGCCCTGCCACTCCCGGGCGTACGGGTCGAAAAAATTGCGATACAGGCTGTAACGGGTCATCTCGTCGTCGAAGCGCAGGGTGTTGTAACCGGCGCCACAGGTGCCGGGGGCCGCCAGCTGGGCATGCACGCGAGTCATGAAATCAGCTTCGCTCAAGCCCTTTTCGGCGAGCTGGCTCGGGGTGATGCCGGTAATCGCGCAAGCCGCCGGATGCGGCAGTATGTCTTCGCTGGGCTGGCAATAAAGATTGACCGGCTCGTCGATTTCGTTGAGCGCATGGTCGGTGCGGATCCCGGCCACCTGCAACGGGCGGTCGTTACGCGGATTGATGCCAGTGGTTTCGTAGTCGTACCAGAAGATTGAAGTCACGGGCGGTTCCTGAACTGAAGATCGGCAAAGTCTAGGCGCTCGACCGCGCTCGCGGCCAGCCTCGCGTCATTCAAACACTTCGGACTTCACGATGTGCAATACATAGTTATGTCGTTTTCCCCCGAGAGGCTGCTAGCATCGACCTCACTTGCACCCCGAACAGGCGAACACCAGGTAGCCCATGCTCGAGACCACAGCACCGCCAAGGAAAGCACCGCTGGCCCCGCCGCTGGATACGCGGCATCAGGTCGAAACGCCGGAAGGCATCGACCTGCCGTTGCGTCCCGCCGGGTTAATGGTGCGTGCCGTAGCCTTTGCGATCGATCTGGCCCTGCGCGGCGTGATCATGGGGGTGCTGTTCATCGCCCTGGCGTTTCTCGGCAAGCTCGGCATCGGCATCGGCCTCGGCTCGCTACTGCTGTTTGCGATCAGTTGGTGGTACATGGTGCTGTTCGAAGTGCTGCGTCAGGGCCGCTCGCCGGGTAAACAATGGATGGGGTTGCGCGTGGTGCACGATGACGGCACCCCGGTTGGCTGGTCGGCCTCGTTGCTGCGCAATCTGCTGCGTTTTGTCGATCTGCTGCCCTTCGGCTACTTCCTCGGCACCCTCAGTTGCCTGCAACACCCGACCTTCAAACGCCTTGGCGACATCGCCGCCGGCACATTGGTGGTCTACAGCGAACGCCCGCTCAGTCGTCCGCAACTGCCTGATGCCGAACCTCGACGCTCACCAGTGCCCCTGACACTCGCCGAACAACGCGCCGTGCTGGGTTTTGCCGAGCGCCAAGGTGAATTATCGCCTGCACGGATCAATGAACTGGCAGCCCTGCTCGCCCAGCCATTGCACATTTCTGCGCCCAAGGCTGTGGCTGAACTCAATGGCATCGCTCGCGGCTTGTTGGGCCCGACATGAAGCAAAGTCTTTTCGAAACGCGGCACAAGGCCGAATGGGAGCGTTTTGCGCTGGCCCTTGAACGCCTTGAGCACGGCAAGGAGACCTCGCAAGTCGCCGGTTTCCCCAAAGCCTACCGCCGGCTTTGCCAGCATCTGGCGTTGGCGCAGGATCGCGGCTACAGCAGTTTCCTCATTGATTCGCTGCAACAACAAGTGCTGCGCGGACATCAACAGCTTTACCGTCACCGCAGTCGACTCGGCGCCAATCTGCTGAGTTTCATCCTCGCCGACTTCCCCCGCCTGGTCCGTGCCGAATGGCCGTTTGTGCTGGTCGCCAGCCTGCTGTTCTTCGGCAGTCTGATCGGCGTCGGCGTGTTGGTGTATGTATTTCCCGAACTGGTCTACAACCTGATCCCTGCCGATCAGGTGCGCGAGATGCAAGGCATGTACGACCCGGTCGCCGGCCACCTCGGACGCCCCGCCGAACGTGCGGCCAGCGAAGACTGGGTAATGTTCGGTTACTACGTGATGCACAACATCGGCATTGCCTTTCAGACTTTCGCCAGTGGCTTGTTGCTAGGCGTCGGCAGTGCGTTCTTTCTGTTCTACAACGGCATGGTCATCGGCGCGGTCGCCGGGCATCTCAGCGAGATCGGTTTCGGCCAGACTTTCTGGTCATTCGTCATCGCCCACGGCGCCTTTGAACTCAGCGCCATCGCCCTCGCCGGGGCCGCCGGCCTGGAACTCGGCTGGGCGTTGATCGCACCCGGGCGTCTGACCCGCAGCGAAGCGCTGAAACGCGCCGCACGCAAAAGCGTGTTGCTGGTCTGCGGGGTGATGTTGTTCCTGTTGATTGCCGCGTTTATCGAAGCTTATTGGTCGTCGAAAACCAGTGTCACACCTTTGACCAAATATCTGGTCGGCGCCGCGCTTTGGACGTTGGTCGCGGTCTATCTGTTGTTCGCTGGAAGGACCCACCATGCGCCTGAGTGACGCCACCGTGGTGATCCGTCCGCGCACGACCTGGGAAGCCATGGACCTCGGCGTGCTGATGAGCCAGCAACATCGGCATCTGCTGATGACCAGTTGGGCGATCGTCACCCTGCCGCTGTTCGCTTTGCTCAGCCTGTTGCTATGGGACTCGCCGTCGCTGGCGGTGTTTATCTTCTGGTGGCTGAAACCGGCGTACGAACGTCTGCCGCTGTACATCCTGTCGAAAGCGCTGTTTGGCGAAACGCCGACACTCAAGCAAGCTCTGCGCGAATGGCCGCGCCTGCTCAAACCGCAACTGCTGGCCAGCCTGACTTGGCGCCGCCTGAGTTTCAGCCGCAGTTTTCTGCTGCCGGTGGTGCAACTCGAAGGCCTCGATGGCAGCGCCAGGCAACAACGCTTGCACGTGCTCCTGCAACGCAACGCTGGCGCCGCGCAGTGGCTGACCATCATTGGCGTGCACCTGGAATCCGCGCTGTGGATCGGCTTGATGGTGCTGTTCTATATGTTGCTTCCGGAGCAAATCGAAACGGATTGGAGCTGGCAGTCACTGATTCTCGCGGCGGATCAAGACTGGCACTGGCTCGAACACCTGACCAATGCTTTCTACGCGCTGGTGCTGGTGGTGTGGGAGCCGATCTATGTCGCCTGCGGGTTCAGCCTTTATCTGAACCGGCGCACACAACTGGAAGCATGGGATATCGAACTGGTGTTTCGCCGCTTGCGCCAGCGTCTGAACAACGCTGTGTTGGGAGTGCTGCTGGCGGTCTTTCTGGTGCTGCCGAATGTGCCTTCGGCGTGGGCGGCCGAGCCTGATGACAGTCCGCAGGCACCGCGCTTGTTGAATCAACCACTCACCAGCCAGGCCTCACGGGACAGCATCAAGGCATTGCTTGAACAGCCGCCGTTCAAGAACAAGGAAGTCGTCACCCGCTATCGCTTTGGCGACGACCCGGCGAAACCTGCCGAAGCGCAGAAGCCGGGTGAAGCGCCACAGTGGCTGAAAACCCTGCTGGACTGGCTCGACGGGCAACACTTGAATGGACTGGCGAAGATTATTGAAGTGCTGTTGTGGGGCACGGTGATTGCTGCGTTCGGCTGGCTGATCTGGCGTTATCGCGACTATCTCCAAGCGTTCGTCAGCCGCCGTCCGAGACTGCCTGCCAAACCGAAACGCGCGCTGCCGCAACAAGCCTTCGGTCTGGACTTGAACCGCGACACCTTGCCTGACGACATTGCAGGCAGCGCCGAACACCTCTGGCAAAGCCAACCCCGTGCAGCGCTGGGCCTGCTGTATCGAGGGCTGCTCAGCCATCTGCTCGACGACTTCGACATGACCCTGAAACCCGCCGATACCGAACTTCAGGTACTCGCGCACGTTGAACAATTGCAACGCCCGGAACTACTCGCCTTCAGCCGCAGCCTGACCACCCATTGGCAGAACATGGCCTATGGGCATCGCGTCCCGGCGGCTCCCCTGAAGCAGGAGCTGTGCGATGGCTGGCGCGCCTTGTTTGGTCCCGGAGCCGCCCGTTGAATCGCCGGACACTGTGGTGGGTGGCTGCGTTGATAGCCCTGTTAATCGGCACGCTGAGCGTGTTCCTCTACCTCAACGCCACGCCTTATCAGGAAGAAGTCGATCACGGCCCCTCGCCCGCCGCGCAAGCCAATCCATACCTGGCCGCCGAGCTGTTTTTACGTGAACGCGGGCTCAACGTCAGCCATGCCGAAAGCCTCGCGACACTCCCCGATATCGACCCGCGCCGCCACACGTTGCTGTTGTTCAACGACCGCTCACGCATGACCCCGCGTCAGGTTGACCAAGTGTTGAACTGGACCCGGGCCGGTGGGCGACTGGTGTTCGTCGCCGAGTCGCTGTGGGATGAGCAGAGCAAACAAAGCAACGATCTGTTGCTCGATCGCGTGCAATTGCATCAATCCCTGAGCAAGGATCTGAAAGACTTACCCGCAGACGCTGAACCAGAGCGCTTCCCGCAACTGACCAGACTTTATCTGGAAGACGAAGACGCACCGGCCTACGCTGGCTTCGACACCGACTTCCACCTCGACGACCCGCAGAATCTGGCGCAAGCCTGGGCCAACAGCGCCAAGGCCACGCACATGATGCAGTTGCCCTACAGCCTGGGCACGATCACCGTGGTCACCGACGCCGAGTTGTGGAAGAACAAGACCATCAGCCAATACGACAACGCCTGGCTGCTCTGGTATTTGAGCGCCGACACCGACGTCACGTTGATCTACAACACCGAGCACGATGGCCTGCTGACCTTGCTCTGGCGCTACTTCCCGCAAGCCATCGTCGCTTTGCTCGCGTTGATTGGCCTGTGGCTCTGGCACGTCGGCGTACGTCACGGCCCACTGCAATTACCCACCCCGAGTGGACGCCGGCAATTGCAGGAACACCTGCGCGCCAGCGCCGATTTCCTGTTGCGCCACAACGGCCAGCAGGCGTTGCTGCAAGCACTGCAACAGGACGTTCTGCGCCGTGCCCGTCGCCGTCACCCAGGCTTTGACCAATTGAACGTTGCCGAACAATGGCTGGCGTTGTCGCGTCTGACCCGACAACCCACCCGCGCCATCAGCCAGGCCCTGAGCCCGGTGCCGGATCGGCGCCTGTCCAGCGCCGATTTCTGCCGCCAGGTCGCCCACCTGCAAACTTTGAGGAACACGCTATGACTGAACAGATCGAGCCCGGCAGCGCCAGCCACGCCGCCCAGCAACGCCAGCGTGCCAGCCAGTTGGCGCAAGCAGTACGTGGCGAATTGCAAAAAGCGTTGATCGGCCAGAACCAGGTGATCGATGACGTGCTGACGGCGCTTATCGCCGGCGGTCACGTGCTGCTCGAAGGCGTGCCGGGACTGGGCAAAACCCTGCTGGTGCGCGCATTGGCCCGTTGTTTCGGCGGCGAGTTTGCGCGGATTCAATTCACCCCGGACCTGATGCCCAGCGACGTCACCGGCCATGCCGTGTACGACCTGCAAACCGAGCAGTTCAAGCTGCGCAAAGGCCCGCTGTTCACCAATCTGCTGCTGGCCGACGAGATCAACCGCGCCCCGGCGAAAACCCAGGCCGCCTTGCTCGAAGCGATGCAGGAGCGCCAGGTCACGCTCGAAGGTCGCGCCCTGCCGATCGCGCAACCGTTCATGGTTCTCGCCACGCAGAACCCGATCGAACAGGAAGGCACTTATCCCCTGCCGGAAGCCGAACTCGACCGGTTCATGCTCAAGGTGCGCATGGACTACCCCGACGCCGATCAGGAGCTGAACATGGTGCGCCAGGTCTGCCGCTCGACCCGCGCCGACATGCTCGATGTGCAACCGCTGCGCACCGTGTTGCAGGCCAAGGATGTGCAAGCCCTGCAACGGATTGCCAGTGATTTGCCACTGGACGATCAGGTTCTCGATTACGCCGTGCGACTGGCGCGCGCCACGCGCACCTGGCCGGGGCTGACCCTCGGCGCCGGGCCGCGCGCCTCGATTGCTCTGGTGCGTTGCGCCCGTGCCCGCGCCTTGTTGCGTGGCGGCGAGTTCGTGATTCCCGACGACATCAAGGGCTGCGCGCTGGCCGTGCTGCGCCACCGCGTACGCATCGCGCCGGAGCTGGACATCGAAGGCCTGCAGGTCGATCAAGTGCTCGCACAATTACTCGACCAAGTTCCGGCGCCGCGCCTGTGAAACCCTCGCGCCTGCTGTTGATCTGGCTGGCCTTGCTGCTGCTCATCGGCATTGTGCCGGGCACGTTGCGCACACTGCAGATCGACACTCCGGCGAGCCTGATATCGATCAACTGGGGTTTGCTGCTCGCGCTGCTGGCTCTGGCGGCGCTGGATGCGTTGCGTCTGCACCGTTTGCCAACACCGCGCATCACCCGGCAGATGCCCGGCAGTCTGGCGCTCGGCCGATGGAGTGAGGTGCGCCTGGAAGTCGAACACGACTTCAGCGAGCCGATGCACATTCGACTCTTCGACCACCCGCCAGAAGGCCTGAGCTTCGAAAACCTGCCGCTGTCGATTGAATTGCAACCCGGCCAGCGCAGCCTGCTCGGCTACCGCCTGCGCCCACTGAAACGTGGACATTTCAGCTTCGCCCACTGCGAAGTCAACCTGCCCAGCCCCTTGGGATTATGGTCAGGCAAACGCTTGCTCAGGGTCAGCGACCAGACCCGCGTCTACCCCGACTTCGCCCGGCTCTACGGCGGTGAGTTGCTGGCGGTGGACAATTGGCTCAGCCAGCTCGGCGTGCGCCAACGGCAACGGCGCGGTCAGGGCCTGGAATTCCATCAATTGCGCGAGTTTCGAGAAGGCGACAGCCTGCGCCAGATCGACTGGAAAGCCACCGCGCGCCAGCGCTCACCGATTGCCCGTGAATATCAGGACGAGCGCGATCAGCAGATCATCTTCCTGCTCGACTGTGGCCGACGCATGCGCAGCCAGGACGATGAACTGTCGCACTTCGACCACGCGCTCAATGCCTGCCTGTTGCTCAGTTATGTAGCCTTGCGTCAGGGCGATGCGGTGGGTTTGAGTACCTTCGCTAGCGAACACCCACGCCATCTCGCGCCGGTCAAAGGCAGCGGCCAATTGAACGTGCTGCTCAACACGGTTTATGACCTCGACAGCACGCAGCGCCCTGCCGATTATCAGGCCGCCGCCAATCAACTGCTGACGCGACAGAAGCGCCGGGCCTTGGTGGTGCTAGTAACCAACCTGCGCGATGAGGACGATGAGGAACTGCTAAGCGCGGTCAAACGCCTGAGCGCACAACATCGGGTGTTGGTGGCCAGTCTGCGCGAAGAAGCGCTGGACACGTTACGCCAGACCACGGTGCAAACGCTGCCCGAAGCGCTGGCTTACTGCGGCACGGTGAGTTACCTGAATGAGCGGGCAGAACTCCATGAGCGGTTGAGCGCTCATGGCGTTCCGGTGGTGGATGTCCGGCCCGCAGAACTGGGGGCCGAACTGGTGACGCGGTATCTCAGTTGGAAAAGAAGTGCGGCGCTTTGATCATCTCTCGATCCGCACGTGCACAGATCCGCTGCTCGAGGTACCGTCAGGATTCTCGACTTTGACGTCAAGGGAAACGGTTTCCGACAGATCCATCACCCTCCAAGAGGTTTCGTATTTACCGTTGCCATTTGTACTGTAATCAATGAATGGCCTGCCGTTAATGGAGACAAGAATTTTCCTTTTCGGCATCGGTTCTCCAGAAGCCTTGTCTACGATCAACGCAGTCATGGTTACCCAGTCGTTCACGAAAGCCGGATTCGGCGCAGCGACGACGGACTTCACAACTGCAGGACGTTCAGTGACAGTCAACCGCAGCGTTTCCACATCCCAGCCAGCCAAGCCGCCCTTTACCGACGCCCACAACGCTGCCTCACCTGCAGTGCCCAAGACAAAGCGCACCGTTGCCATCCCATCGGTACCCGTCAGTGTTGCCGGTAAAGATGTGTTGTTGTATTCCCACATCACTTCGACATTAGCCAAAGGCTCGCCGGTATTGGCTGAAACCACCAAAGCCTGAGCTGAAATTTCTTGCCCCGGATAACCGGTCAGATCATCGCTGAACAGTTCCTTGATCTGTCGAGGTTCATGCAGGAAATACGGCAACAAAATCGATTCCGAATACTGCGTGTCCCCCACCGTCGCGGTCAGTTGCGCCGCTCCGGGCGTCTTGGGCACAAAGCGGATCCGCGCCACGCCGTAGAAGTTGGTGATCGTCGTCACCTCGCCAAGATCCGCACTGCGCCAGACAACGTTCATCCCCGCCATCGGCCTGCCACTGATGGCCGAAACAATGGTGATCTGCTCGGACACAGCCTCGCCCCAAAGCAATGTCTGACTGACCCGCGAACGCTCGGCGATTTTCACCACTTGGGCGCCTTCGCCCACCGACATTGCATTGACAGGTGACCATCGAGCCAGGCTTTCGCAGGCCAGAAACAAGCCGAAACTGCCGTTACGCTTGTCATCGACCGTGAAGGAATCGGTGAATCCCGCCTCGCGGCTAAAGACCCTGGGCAAACCGAGTACTGGCTGAGTAAAACGAATGCCGAGTGCCTCAGGCCCTGCGCCGACCATGCCCAACGTCAACTTTCGACCGGACAAGAAGGTGTCTTGCGGGGCAGTTACATCGATTCTATGGGTCAGTTTGCGACGCGCAAAACCAGTGTCCTGGCCGAAAGGCTGTGCAGGCCCGTTGTCCATACTGAACTGCAATCGAGCCCACGGATCGTCGGCCAGCGAACAGACCTCCATCGAACGTGTATCTGTAGCATTGTCATACGGACTGCTGACAGACACTTCAACCATTGCCGATCCGCCTGTGGTTGCCCCATACGCAAAGCCTGCCCAGCCATCGTCAGCAGTCACATGCTCTTCAGAGTGACCATCCACCTTCCACTGCGTTGGCACTTGAACCATGGCAGCTTCCGAGAAATCCGAACGTACTTTCGCCCACATCCATGCTGGGTCCTGACCCACGATCGGGAAAACGGCAGACTCACGTACGGTTTCAATGCTGAGTTTGTTGTGGCCCAAGTGCATTCTGGTGACATCAATCGCGCCAGCCCCAGTCAAGAATCGTAGACCGAACTCCCCGGCCCCACGGCTAGCTGAACAATCCAGTGTCCAGGTCATGCCACTTTCATCAATATAATTGGTGCTTTTCTCTGGAGGATAACGCACGATTCCCAGCTCTTCCGCCGTGCTGCCGTACCAGTTCAGTTCCATGTGAATACCCACCATTGGGCTCAACGCATTCGTTCTGAAAATATATCGGTGCACAGCGCCAATGCAGGGATACAGCGACTGACCTTTGTCGGTGCGCATTTGATCCAGAACGAGCGTGAACTCATCGTAAATATCCGGTGATATCAAGCGACCGAGCAACTCCCGATCCTCAAGTGAATCGGTCAACAACCGGAGTCCGAACATACTGCTGCGGCTCGTTATGAACTCAGAGCTCAGGGTCCAGATCAGCGGTTCATCTGCCCGCAATACCCTGGGCTCGCCAAGTTCACTCACCACCAGCCCGATGCCTGGGTCGTCAATGCCCCATGCCAACGTGATTTCCTGGCCGATAAGAGGACTGTCGGCAAGCGCCGTGACCTGCAGGGAATGGGATTGGCCTCGTCGGCAGAAAAGCCCCCAAACATTGTCGATGTAGCCGCGATCAAACGTGATGTTGACTTTGTCTTTCCATGAACTCCTGGCAATCGCGGTCACGCTAAATTCGCACTCATGCGACTCGGCCGATTCATGCGCTCGCACCGCCGCGGTGATCGCATGAATCCCGTGTTCTCTGGTGTAAAACTTCAGGCTCCCCCAACCACCGCTTCCCGTTTGGCTCTGCACGACGCTTTCGGCCATTTGCCACTCGACCAGCGCACCGATCACCGGTTCGCCGTCGCCCTGATCAGTAACATGCACCACTTGCAAGCGCAGGTACGCACTTTCGTGATCCTCCACCACCGGACTATTCTCGGCCTGACGCACCTCTTTGATCCTGATCCTGTTGCGCGCCAGCGACATACGTTTTCTGGGCGACGGCAACAACAGCTTCGAGCAGACCAGTGACAACTCGAATATCCCGTCGCGCCGGTCTTCGCAGTTCAGCGTCCAGGATGCAGTGCCCCCTCCATCGATCGGCATGGGCACCGATGTTTCCAGTGGCGGACTGACCACGACACCCAGTTGCCCAGGCTTGTCACCGTGCCAATGCAGATAGAAGTCGCTGCCTCGCAGACGACTGTTGGCCGCCAGCATTACATCAATGAAATGGGTAGAACCCCGGTTCGGATAACTGTTATCAATCCAGTCCCTGATTTCGTTGTTTTCACGGACAGTCAACCGTGCCCACGGATCCTCGCCCAGTACCAGTACGTCAAACGTCTGAGTCCACACACCCTGCTCGTAATAAAGGCTGACCACAGAGGCTTCAATAACGAAGTCCCCTGCTGCCTTCGCCTCATAATCGAAGTAAGCCCAACCTTGTTCATCAGTAACGGTGGCCGCCAACACCCCGTGCTCGGCGGTCGCCCAGTTCACCGTAAGCCCGGCAAATGGCTGGCCGGTGTAATACGACGCTACTTGCACACCCAAACGGACACTTTGCTCAATCAACGGGTAGTAAGCGGCCTCGACCACCTCACGAAAAATCAGTCGATGATGCCCCAGCGATACGGGGATCTCGTAGGCCTGCGCGGTGTAACGGTTGCGCAAGCTCAGGGTGAATTCGTAGTCCTGATCATCGATTAACGGGCAATCGAGCGTCCATGGCACATCCAGCGATTGCGGGGTGTCCCAAGCAGGCGTCGCGACAATCGCGCCCTGCGGGTTATTGTCGATGCTCAATGCAACCGGGGTGCCGTCCCAAGGGTTATCCGGCACAGGTACAAAACCGAGTACGTGGGGTGTGATCAATGCGTCGCTGCCAAAAGCTCCGCCCCTGCTGGCGCCCTGACACAGGTACATTTTGCGCAAGGGCGGGAACGACATGCCGTCCAGCTCAACTTCCTGCAACTCAAGTGGCGCGAGTTTCAACTCGACTTTGACGCGCGTAACCCAGAGTTCGCCAAATGGACTTGAAGACTCTGTCGAGCTGTATATTTCGATGCGCAGCGGCTTTGAGCTTGAGATGTCCGATGTCAGTTCCACTTCATGCAGGGTCGGACTGAAACGCCTCTCTGGCCCTGATCCGAAACCCTCGCGCTGTTGTGCCTGATCAGGTTTACCCACGGGTTTGAGTTCGATGCGGTAATGCTCGATTTCTCCCTGAGAAATCCTCACCCAGCCTGATTGGCTGAAACTGCTTTCCCACAGAAAACTCAGCCAATAAGCACCATTGCCATCAGGATCTCTGGGAAGTGTGACGTCCTGCGTGACACCCGCGCCCTTCGGCGCTTTGATGTGCTTGACAGGCGTGTTGTCGTAATACGCCAGGCCTATGGCAACCGCCCCCATCCTTGCCCAACAATCGAACCTTTCTTCGAAATCACCGTTGCACACCAGGTTTTCATTCACCTGAACGATAGGATTATTCATGACTGCGCACTCCCTTGCCCTTGCCGGCCAGGCCCTCTTGTGCTGCATTGACCAACTCCTTCACCGAATCGGTAAACGACTGATCTCCGCTCTTGCACGTGTAGCGAATGCGCAAAATGAAATCGTTCATCGAGCGCAGCGTGGCCTCCTGCGGCGGTTCTTTATGCCATGGCCATTTCAGCTCCCAGGCGGACACCACACCGGTATTTTCAAATGGATAGAGCAAACCTTCGTCTGGCTTCGCCGCCTCCATGCCGTTGTCGGCAATACCCACCGACAGGGCGATCTGCTGGCCCGGACGCAAGTTGAACAGCACATCAGAAGGGGCCACTACCCCAGGACCAGGATTGTGCAAGTACTGCACTGACTGCACCGAAGCCCGGCTGGCGGTCATGCTGCCGACCTGCAGCAAGGTCGCGCGCACGTCCTCGAAAGGCCCCGTCAGCACTGGCAAGTCGACTTCCACCGAACTGATCTGCCGGCAGAAATGTCCCGGATAGTCCCGATCGAACAGCAGTTGGGTGAGTTTGAATTCCAGCGAGCCGTTCGTCTGCAATTGCGCCAATGCAGCCTCCCAACTACCAACGCCCTGAGGGTCAGTTGCGTCATTGAACAGGCGACGCAACGAGATGGTTTTCACCAGTTCCAGACGCCGCTCGGTGCGTTGCAAGTACTCACGTTCCATACGCAGCAGGTACGCGCGCAGATGCTCGCCAGCAGTCAAACCGTGGCGTTGATCCTGCCAGACCTGCGGCAAGGGAATATGTGAGTCGTAATCGCCGGTTTCGGCGCTCATCGCCGCTTGTGCGCTAAGGCACAGACTGACTACTGCGTCGTAAGCCTGATAGTGCAAGGCCTTGAGCTGGCCCAGCATCCAGCCGAACAATTCGGCATTGGTCGCGCGTTTTTTCAGATAGTTGTACATCGTCAACGCCTGAGCGTTAGCTCGTAGCGTTTGCGCGAGGTTGGTTCTGGCCGCATCAATCGCATGGTTCTGCGCGACGATTTGCGCATCGATGGCCGCAATTTCTGCCAGCGCCTGATCGCGTTGCAGCCCCCATTCATTGCGGCGACGGCGATAGCCTTCGGTGGTAGCTTGCTTGTCGGCATCGATTTGCAGCATCGACGAAGCTATCTCCAGGCCAAAGCAGATGGCATCGGTAACTTTGTCGATACGAAACCCGCCGTTCGCCATACCGAAGATATTGGGCGCGGCCGCCAAGGCCGCGCCTACCGGTTTGAGGATTTTGGCAGTCAGCGCCAGCTCTTTGGACTGGTCCAGGTTTGCCATGACCTGATATTCGACAGCCGACACGTTTTCGTCATAGCGAGCTGCGTAAGCAGCAGCCCGTTCCCGAGCCACTGTCCGGCTCTGCTCAAGCGCCGTCATGCTCGCTTCCAACTGAGCGATGGATTGCTCCTGCATGGTTTTGGCGTAGTTACCCAACTCCACCAGATGGTTTTGCTGCAGCTCTTCCTGCTCGGCACGATCACGCCGCTCAAGCAGATTGAGTACCTGGCTGCCGTAATCCTGCAGAGCCTGCACCGCACGCAAGGCAACCTCGAAGATCGTGCGCCAGCGAAACGCAATCACCACCAGCCGTCCGCCCATCGGTCTGGCGCCACCGACACCACCTGCGGCCAGAGCGCGCAGCAATTGGTTCGGGTCAGTCGGTGGGTTGAACAACGGCAGGAGCATGGGCTTGCCATCAATGGTCAAGTTGTTGCGCAAGTTGTTCATGCGGTACTGCGGCTCGTTGAACCGCGCGAGCAACTCATCATTGATGGGTGCCCTGAACGGCGGACACCCCAACATGCCCAGCATGGGAGCCGTATCGGAGCCGCCCGGAACATCTGCCAGGCTGTAATTCAATGTCTGCTCGAAAGCTTCCAGAGCCGTACGCGTGCAACTTTGGGCCAGAAGGTTCTCCAGCGTCGCGGTCTGCCACAAGTTCACCGTTTGAGTCAGAGGCGGTTTGCCCATCAATGATCCCGCTTGTACATAGCACAGCTTTGCCGCCACCAGGCTTTCGCGGGTCAGTTGGCGGTAATGCCAGTCCCCCCAGGCCATGAGGTTCTTCACATATTCGATGAACATCAGCAGCCTCAAATGCACAGGCGCCGAATATCCAATCGCATCCGGGTCGGCGGGCGCCGCGGCTTCACAACCGGCATGCCCCAGATCGTTGATCAAGGGGCGGCAGCGCCAGAAACGTGGTTTCTCGGGTACCGAGTTGCTATCGGCAGGGGCCCGGGGATCGAAAATGAAATGCAACCACGTCTGTGCTTCGGCAAACCGCTCTTCATCACGCAAGCGTGTCGCGATCAAATGCGGCAGATGGAAAAACAGCTCCCAGAAAAACAGCCCGTTGGCACCGTCGAAAGCGCCGTTGCGCTCCTCGAAATCAACATTGGTGGGCGGCGGCTCTGGCAGATGCTGGGAGTCCAAATTAATCAGCGTCGCTGGAGAGGCAGTGGAGCGCGTGACCAACTCGGGGCCGAACAGCGAATTGAGCCGAACGTAGCGCAACGCCCAGTCATCACCGAGTTGAAAGTCGAGGAACTGGGCGGCATCCGTGGTGTTTTTAAGCAGCGTTGGCGCGCGGAAATACGGAAGATCGACAATCGTCAGGGCAAACTGTTTACCGCCAAAGCCGTCAGTATCGTTCTTTAGAGTGAACCTGACGTTGCTCCACGTCCCCTTTGGTCGAGTGAAGGTACCCAAAAAATTCATTGTCCAACCGCCGGCTGTCGACACCGCACGATTCACCGGCGCTGGGTCGCCATTGGCGGGATTTTCCAACTGCAAGGTAAAGTTTGTATTCTGCTCTGACAAACCTGTGGGCCGGCAAAAACCCTCAACCGTCAGCACATCATTATTACCCGATCGCATGGCGAAGACGTTCAGCCCCAGAAAAGCTGCCATGGAGCCTGACGGTGACTCACTTGGGACCACAGTAACCTCAAGACCCAAGGGGTGCTGAACCGTCAAGGCAGAAACAAATCGCTCATTCTTGGCCAGCTCCAGCCAGGTACCACCGTCTTCAACAACGGGGCGCATCAGCACATCGATGATCGCAGTCTCGTTCAAGGCAGCTGTGCCGGTTTTATCATTGTCCAGCAATACCCCGAGCTTGCCTTTGGGATTCTGAGAGTCGACCCACACGGTTGCAATCAGCCAGGCACCCGCAGAAAGATCCTCATCAAACTCGCCATGGTGTAAATTCAAAGGCGCCGACCACTGGCCGTTCTGCCTCATGAAGGCCACATTGATATCCAGCTGATGGGGCACGAATCGGGATCTGTCGTCCTTTGAGGGATCCGCGGGGACGGCTTTGATGATCTCGCCGACCTTGTCCCGCCACTCCGCCCAGACCAGACACAGCCGGCCATTCCAGACCACCGGACGCATGTCCAGCACCCGCCCGGCAGGTTGAATATCCACCGCTTTCCATTCACTCCACGCCGCCGGGTTGACGGCCACACACGTGGGCGTGATCTCGATTTGCGCCTTGCGCCAGAAGTACTGGAACGGCGGCACCCGCTGACGCCCGACAAAGTAATAATCGGCGCGCTCCGGGGTCGTGCCGTCCATGTAGCCACTGACAACATCCAGATCGCAGATCTGTTCGAAGGCTTGCAAGTAATCCTGTAGCGCGGCTTGAACCGAATCGCTGTTCAAACGGGCCTGGTTGAGGTTGTTTTCAAGGGCCTTGAACAGATCCGTCTTACGCTGACGGACGAACGGATTGATGTAGTTTTCCGGGTAGAGCGCGATCATCTGCACTGCGGCCCAGTCCGAGTAGTTGTTGTACAGCGCCCAGTTTTCCAGCTGCTCAGAGGGAAACTCGTGGTTTTCGAAACCGGGCTCCATTTTGTTGTACACCGCACTGATATATTGCTGCGCACAACTGATCGCTTCGGCAACCCCCCGACGTCTGCACACGAGCACTGTCCAACGGGTCGATGCGCAGCAATTCGAACACGTCCTCCGGGGTCCGCAAAGGCGGGTAACGCTCCGCCTTTACTTGCCCGATGCAATACTCAAGCAACGCGGTACGACGTTTTTCCTGCAACAGGCCAATGTTGTTCGATGTCATGATCCTTGCTCCGTGGAAGAGGTTCCCGAGTCACTGGCGGAAGGCGTTGACGCTTGTTCAAGCGAGTGGCTGCGGCCTTGCGTCACCCCAAACCTGATGGGTTCGAAGAGTGTCCCCAAGCCGCTTGCCAGGCTGCGTATACCGACTTCGAATTCACCGCTGAAATCGCTGGTGATATAAACCGTGGTTTGACCTTGCTGATTGGTGAAACCCTGTGCCGGACGGATCGTTGGCCTTTCTTCGGGATCTGTTTCTACCTCCCAGGCCCAGTCCACCAGCATGTTGGCCCCAAGGTTTCCGTACTGGTCCACCATCGTGGCGTAGAGTGTGATTTCCTGACCAAGCGGCACGACCTCCGTTGGCACCGGAGACATAAGCCCGGTCGGGAAATTCATGCTCTCGGCGTGGGCGATGACGTCGATGCTCACTGCCCACTCAGGCTCGAGCAGGCTCAGGGAAAAATAAAGGCTGTCCGTGCCCAGGACTGTGCCCGGAAAATACTCAGCCGTGAGGACTCCGTCGGGATCGGTGATGCCTGATCTGATGGTCCCTAGCTCGGAGTGCCAATCAACAGCGATGCCTTTCAACGCTGCGCCTCGGGCGTCGGTGAGCGTCATCGTAATGATCGCTTTCTCATCTTTTTTACTAGCGAAGACTTCCGTCGGTTCTACTGCGCAAGTCATCCTGACCAACTGCTTCAGTTCGCCCGGTGCTTGCACGACAGGCACACGCGTCTGGGTCTGACTGAGCAAAGCCAGTTCAGCTGCCTGGGCATAGGCCTCGCTGGCATCGGTTGTCTCCGGCAAGGTACCGATCCGCAAAATGGTCCGGGCATCCATACCGGTCTGCATCGACAACTGGTAAACGCGTATCAGCAGATCCAGTTGTTCCAGGGTTTTCAACACTTGGGTTTCAGGATCGATATGGCGAACACATTCGCTGACTTCCTGCGCGCTCCAGGCAAAGAATTCAGCCAGTTTGATGGCTGCTGCCTGCTGCACCACCCGCAATGCATCCTCGCTGGGTCGGGCAGGAAGCGAATGGACCTGACGCAGATAGTCCAGCAATTTCTGTTCCGGCTGTGCACTCATGCTGAACGCGCGGGTCAGCGTGGTCATCGCGTAAAGTACGCGCACCGAGAACACATATTTTTGAGAGGGATCGATGATGATGATGCTTTGGTCGACCCACGCCTCATATCCATAATCCAGATAATCCCGGAGCAGGGCCGCACTCAAACCCAGCATTGAAACGACTTCGGCGCGCTGGCGCACAACCGCCAGCAATTCGAGTAAAGGATCTGAAGGTTCGTCGCGCCTGCGCTGCGTCGCTGGCGGTTCGAGGTCAGTGCGGTCATACACCTGGCGCAACAGTTGGTACACCGAAGCATCGACCCAGTTCAGCACCAGAACGGCCAATTCGCCCTCGATGCCGGCGTAGACTGCCAGCGACTCCCTGACCAGCGACACTTGAGCGTCTCTGGCCTGCAGAAGAACGGTGAGCATGATCTCGGCCAAGACGCTGACCTGGGCTTCCTCAATGTCCAGGCCGTTCCTGACGGCCCATTCGAGCTTCTCGCGGGCAAAGGCCGAATAATCCTCCGGCGTCATGGCAGTGGCCAGTATCAGCCCATTGACATCGACAACCGGCGCCAGCCCCTCACTGTCAATCGACAGTAAATCCAGCCAGTCGCTTTCTCCGGCCGGCGGAATACCGGCTACGAGAAAAGAATTATTGGATAACCGCGCGCTGGGCAGGAGGGTGCCGATCTTGTCGAAGAACTGCTGGTCCTGCTGGGAGAAATCGCTCAGACGCAGTGGTGCACTCACGTGCTGCAACATCCACAGCACCGACATGTTGCTTTGCTCGCACCATTGCACGCAGGCCTGCATGGCTTCGATCAGGCTCAGCACACCCGGATCGCCAGACGTGACGTCAATGCGGCTGTCATCAACCGCCACGTCGACAATACGCGGCTTGCCAGCCAGCCCTTTGAGCCAGGTTTCTCCCCCCAGCACACTGAGCATCAACACGCCTTCGACCGGCGTGATATTCAACAGCCGGGACAGTTTTACCAAACGGTAAAAACTGGAGATGACCGCCGAACTGCGCACCAGATTATCGGTAAGATCATGAGCCTGGGCTATGGCCAGCGCCAGGTAGTGGTAAGTCTGAAGATCGATCCCCAAACCACTGCATAGCTGGCTGACCGTCAGATTGTCTTGGTCTGATGTCGGTATCAGCGCAAACGGTGTGCCGTCGAGTCTCAGCGGCTCGCGATAATTGTCCTGATTGTTGAAGACCTGATCGAACTGCGACAGGGCATCACCGCGACCGTACAGTGACAGTTCATCGAGAAACACGGCGAAATCCGCCGCCGTGCAGTTGTAGCGTTCACGCAGTCGCTGAAACAGACCCAATGCATGGATCACGTTGACCGAAATCGCCCACACCTCAGGCTTTTCGGCTCCACGCGCTTGCGCCCTGATTGCTGCCACCAACAGGGCGTCAGTCTGCTCAGGGGACAGATTCAGCCATTTGTCGAGGCGCAACTTGCGGTTGAGTCGATCAAATGTATTCAAGCCTCTTGGGGTATTGGGATTAACGATTATCCGATGAAAATTATTCCCTGACTGCGTGGTGATACCGATAGCGGGGTGAGCATTATCATTGATGTAAACCGAGCCGGATCGACCACCTTCCGGGACATCGGGCTTTTCAGGGTATTCGACATTGTCCGAGCGCCGCGGCGCATAGTCCCCAACCGAAAAAAGACTTGTAACCTCCTCGGCCACAAGATTCGTACATTGAGCCAAATAAAATATCTGATTGAGATTCAGATACTCAATGTCTTCGGTGCCAAAGTTCTCCAGATAGAACTGATACCTATCTTCGGGATATGTGTATTCCTCAGTAAGCAGCCGCTGCTGGTAAGGGCCCAGCCGAGAGGCATGCGCCAGAGCAGCAGCGGCAAGCCTCGTCAGGGACGCGGAATGCAAGAAGTTGGGGAATTTGCCGTCAACGATGTTGGTAAAATCCCCCACTGATCGTCCGCTGAAACCCGCAACCCCATCAACCGTGACCCAATGCTGGTAATACGGCAGACCGTTGGGATAGCGTGCTGTGATCAATGCCTGTTCAATTGGAACCTCCGTGTTCGCAGCGATGAACGCCTGTAGCACGCGTACGATCACGTCGACTGATGACTCCGGCGCGTTCACCGCTTTACTGTCGACCGTCAACGTCATCAAATCCGTGCGACGCTCATGCAACGGCAGCTTGCTGTCGTCACCAACGGATTCGATCAAGTCGCGAATCAAGCGATACAAGAAGACCAGATACGCCGAAGGCCCGAACATGGACTCCAGAGAATCCGAGGGGCACTTGGCTCTCAATTGCAGATCGAATATTCGCTCCAGTTGCGGCCCGTCATCAACGAGCGACATCAAACCACTGGACGGTCCTGTCGACCCGGCGTTGTCCCTCTTCACAGGATGTTCAATAAACCGACGCCGCACATAGCTCGCCAGGCTGTTGGCCCGGCGCAAAAAGCGTCGCGCCTCTTCCTGCTCAAGTCCGTACTCGCCGACCAGCAACGGAATACCCTTTTCGACCAGTGGGAAAAACGATCCCCCCTCCTCAACGTAACTCCAGAGTTTCGAAAGCCGGTTTTGCGCAGTGGACGTTTGCTGACCAAACAGCTGAATGAACAACTGCGCAGCGGGACGGAGTGAATCAGCCATGGTCACATTCCTTGAGTCGATAACGGGCCCGGTCCGCCTGACTGTCTTGTCAGGCGGACCTAGCTTTCCATAAGGATTTAGCGCTTGAACGCAGCAGCCGCCAACTGTCAGAAGTGACAGGTTTAATGCCCGTTCATCGGAAATTTACAAGCGTGATTTATCCGTCGGTGCTGATTCGATTTCAAACCGCTCACTGGCGATCCAGTCGGAACCCAGCGGATCGCTATCGCTTGGTTGCAGCTTGAAACGGCACCAGTTGCCACCCAACGGTAGCGCTTGGTCAGACAGGCCTTGCCAGTCAGGGTCGACCTGAATCGACGCTGCCCATGTCTTGTCCGGGTTGAACGGGTCGACCAGAACACCGACACCTTGACGGCCCGTGCCGGCAAACAGCACCGGGTTGCTGACCCAGCGTCCCGGCGCGGGTATCTCAATGGTGGGCAGATAAGTTGCCAGCTGAACCGTGCGTTTCGCGCTATCGGATTCAAACCCTTCGTAAGCCGCCACAACTTCCAGCTCATGATTGCCTTCGTTTTGCCCAGGCTTCAGCGTTACCGACCACGTCCGGTTTTCCCGCACCTCGGCGCTTGCCTGGTCGCTACCCAGCGTCACGGTCACGGTGTCGCCGGGCGTCGCGAAACCCGACACCACGACCCGTCGGCCGACATGGTCATCGGCAGTCGGGGTTTCGATAAACGGAGTCGCCGGCACGACCTTGTAACGCAAACGCTCATTGGGCTGAGAGCGTTGTGGAGTGCCATTGTGGACGAAGGTTTGAAAAGCCCAGATGGTTGTGATTCCCACCGGCAAACTCACTTCGGCCTCCCAGTTGCCTGATGCGTTCACCTCAATATCCGTCAGCAATGGCTCAGTAGCGCCTTCCAGCCAGACCTCCACCCGCGCGCCAGGTCGGCCAGTGCCAGCAATCTTCGAGGTGCGCGGCGCTTTCCCGCCAGGGATCGGCGTCGTGAATCGAGGCGGCGGCACCACCACCTTGAGTTCGTGCACAGCGCTGTTGGTCGACTCTTGCCCGTTAAGTATCTGTTGCGCATGGAGGAAGTAAGGCCTCAGCTCCAGATCGCGTAGTTCGATCGACCATTTACCCTCCTCAAGCAATTCGAGCGGAGCACCCAGCGTTCTTCCCATCTGGCTGTCATGCAATTGCATCATCGCGCCCTGCATGCCGTTATCACCTTCAATGGTGACGTCGTACCCCACTTCTGTGCCGGATACCGGCGCGACGATGAGCGGTTGCAACATGACTCTGTGGACAGTGAAGGTTTTCGATGCCGGCACTGAAGGGAGATCGACAACGATCTGGGTAACGGTGACGCGGTGGAGGACTCCAGGTTCAAATGCTTTGGTTCGCTGAAATGCCCAGCGCTCACCCTCCACATCCGCTTCGTACTCCAAGCCGTCGTCGCTGAACCGGAGCTTTACCACCGCTCCAGACCAACAAGTGCCACTGAAAATCGGCTCCAGCCCCTCCCCGGAAGGATCATCCAGGCCTGGCGCCAGCGGTGGAATCGTGACGTCCAGGATGAAAGGACGTTGCGAAGGATGATTTCCCAGATGCTGTGTAATGCGCACTTCCCGCGTTTTGGTTGGCCCCCACTCCACCAATGCCGGAGTCGACCATTGGCCATTCGCGACCACTACACTTCGTGCAGCCTCGGTTGTATCGGGAAACCTGAGCGAGACGGTGGCGCCTGTGTAACCTTTGCCGCTGAAGACGGGTAGATACTCCTCGGTGTAGCTCGCCTCGGTGATATCCGGCATGTCGTTGTGGACTTTGAACTCGAGAGGCTGCGATTCGATCCAGCCATTGGCGTTGTCGGCGATCTTTTGAATCACCGTCACATCGTAGCTGCCCAGAGGCCAGACAACGGGGGCTGTTTCCCACTGGCCTTGGGCATTGACGCGGACGTTGGGAGGCAAAGGCAGCGAGCCGTTGCTGGCAGAGAACTGGATTTCGGTCCTGAGGTTTTGATCGAAATGGCCGTTGCCGGAGAATTTCAAGCTTGAATCGGGGAGAAAGGTGACCTCAGGTATTTCCAGTTGTGGAGGGCGGATCCGGAAAGCACGCGGCTCGCCGCGACCGGAAGGGACGTTTTGAAAAACCTGTTCAGCCACCAGGCTGACCGGCCCCGGCGGCAACTCGGCGACAGACACGCTCCAACTACCGTTAACGTTCGACACCCTGCCCACTCCCACCAGGGAAGTTGTCAGGTCCAGGTACACTACAATCGTTGCATCGCGCAGACCGTTATCGCCCTCAAGAACAAATGACTGATCTTGCGCAAATACAGGTTTCGGGATGCGCGGCCAACCAACAACCATAAAGGTACTGGGATCGGTGTAACCAACCCCAATAGCGAGGTGCTGATATTTGACTTTTACGCTCAATTCACCGCTGTTGATATCCGACATCACCCTAGGCATCTCCCACAACACCGTCGTCGTTTCAAGCGGATCACTCAAAATTACAGAGTGGTTATCTGCCCTGACAATCTGAAGAGTCAAGCCAGGATGCCCAGTACCTTTAAACAATAACGTCCCCGCCCCCACGGTCTCATTGACAGAGGGTGAAGTCAGCTTTGGCACAGTGAGATTAAGGATCCTTTTGGTCTTCCCGTCTCTAGAATGATTTTGAGCATTGTGACTAACGGATTGCCGAATAAAGACGTTTATATAGCCGATAGGTAAATTCTGGGAAACATTGACTCTCCAGTTCCCACCGCCAGAAAATTTCTGACCGATAACAGTAGTATCGTCTCCATCGACGAGTACCGGAACGCATTCGCCAAGCTCACCACCCGACCCGCTCAACACGGTTCCTTGAATATTTTCAGCTATAGGTTCGGAAGTAATGAAATAATTTCGAGTGGTGTAGTCTGAAAACTCGGACCCATACCTCCATCGAATACTCAGTTGAGCGATCCCAGACAAAGTTGAAGAAATCTCCCAATCATGAAACCCCTCAGCGTTAAACCATTCACCGGACAATTCATACGCCCATTCATTAACAACATGGACATATATCCAGACTTGATGAACCCCATCAACCATCGGCAATATAAAACGCAAATTGAATGACTTCTCGACCCAAGCAAGGTTATCCGGTTTAACGACCTGTACCGTATCCGGCTTACGGAGTTCATGGCCACCCGATTCGATATTCCCAGCGTTAGATAATGAACCCGCGTCTGACACTGACGGCCGGAGTTCATCCTTTTTAAACTCTGGCTGGTGTCCGATATCCTTTTCTTCGTCAGATGTCATCTGTCGCGCTCCACAGTCGGCAGTCATTTTCCAAAAAATGACGATTGCTCAGACTACGGCTGCTCTCACAATGCGGGCACCTGTAAAACCTGACAGTCCCGACCAACGGTAATTCTTCCAAAAGCGGCAGACCACCGCCTGCCGGCTAGCACCCTTGGCCCGGAAAACAAAGCTGCTCCTACGGATACCTGCACGTCATAGATCGAAGGTGAAGCGAGTGCACGCGAAACGTCTGACAGTTTGAATCAGGCCGAAGCCGGCAACGGCTGAAAACTGAAATAACGCTGCAACGCCTGCACCAGCTGCCCAAATTCCGGCGGGGCGCGTTGCAGGACGAAGCCGGCGTCGTAGTGCAGCGGCGTGGCGTCCTCATGGCACCACACGCAGCAGGCGGTGAAGTCGATCACCTGTTGGCAGCCATCGCTGGCGGGGATTTTCAGGCGTAACTGAAAGTCCACGCCGACCATCATGGGCAATTGGCTGATGAGCATCAGCCCGTCTTCGGAGAGGTTGCCGAGAAAACCGATGGGCTTTTCGGTGACGCTGTTGAACACTCTGAGGAAATACGGCAACTGATGCCGTTCGATCCGTTCGGTAAACATGCGCAGTTCGCCATGCAAGGCTCCGTCACAGAGCCGCACCTTGCTTCGGAACGTGCCTGCATCGCAGGCTCGCTCTCCCCGCTTCCGGTGTGACGGTCGCTACGTCGCCGTCACCTTACAACTGCCAGTCGCAGGTGTTGCTCCGGATTCAGAACGCGGTGCCGAATCCGGGTTATTCGACTATAGCTCAGCTTGTACACACGGCCAGATTTTGTATGACAACTGTCATCAGAAACGGGTCGGGCGCACCACGGCAGCGGCACTGCGCGTCGGGTAATGGCCCAGGCTCTGCAAGGTTTCCAGACGGGCACGGGCGCGATAGGCGTATTCGCTGTTCGGGTACGAGGCGATGATGAACTGATAGGTCTGTGCCGCGTCGACAAACATTTTCTGCCGTTCCAGGCACTGGCCGCGCATCATCGACACTTCCGGCCACACGTACGGGCGGGCACGGCTGGCGCGTTCGACCTTGGACAGTTCGAGCATGACCTGCTCGCAGTTGCCACGATCGTAGGCGCTGTAGGCGTTGTTCAAATGGTGGTTCATCGACCAACGGGTGCAGCCCGAAACGGCGAGGACGCTGAGGGCAAGGGCGGCAATGGGCAACAATCGCATGGGGGTTCTCCTGTCTTGTGCTCTTTATCGACCCGCGACTGGAAATCTTCAATGCCGCCTTGCACGCTGCAGTGAATCGAGTCGTCAGGATTCAACGGCATCGTTGTGCGGCGCGGACAGCTCGGACGCGAGATGGATTGTGACGACGGGTGAACGTGGCGAGACTTCGCCGTTGGGTGCAACCTCGACAACGTAGAATCCGAACTGCCGCAGGTCTATCAAACTCGACCAGTTGTTACCAGGGCCAACATCTTGACTGAAAAGCGGACTCAAAGAATCCTTGGTGCTGTAAGCGCGCACGGTACTGCCAGGAGTAGCGGTCCCCTTCACGACAAACCTTGCACCTGGTCTATCCCCATTTTGCGGTGAAGTAATCACTGGTGGCTCGAGTTCTTCAGATGCGTCTTTTTTTACGGTCATGTCGGCAGCCTCTTCACCTCGCCAACCATTGGCGAGATGCGATTTTTTATACCGACAGGAAAACCGGGTGACACCTGTAAGAAATACCAGTTCCGATGAACGGTGTATTGCCTGGAACGTCGAATTGAAAAACGCTGCGTTCAATAAAGAAAACGATAAGTAGTGCAAACGAACAATGACTACACCCTTCGAGCATAGTAGCCTTCGCTAGCGCTTGAACTCAGGAGTCTTTGCATGTCCGTCCGTCGTACCAAAATCGTCGCTACCCTTGGCCCGGCCAGTAACTCGCCGGAAGTTCTCGAACAGCTGATTCTGGCTGGTCTGGACGT
>Ga0157373_10000387_pt1 | contig 35264 bp, 32 predicted proteins | sample C65metaG_FD_113460 | JGI IMG/M metagenome (GOLD analysis project Ga0157373, IMG submission 113460) | Corn rhizosphere microbial communities from Kellogg Biological Station, Michigan, USA - C6-5 metaG | ecosystem: Host-associated > Plants > Roots > Rhizosphere > Soil | place: USA: Michigan... | reverse complement strand
TTTTACAGCTTTTTGCAAAACGGCTTAATGGACGGAAACATCAGGTTGGAAGATCAGGATGTGATCCGTATCCCGGTTTACAAAAAGAGAGTTGGGATTAAAGGTGAAGTTAAAAGACCCGCCATTTATGAGCTTAAAGAAAACGAACAACTGGAAGACCTGATTAAATATGCAGGTGGATTTACAGATGTGGCTTATCGTGGCATTGCTAAGGTTGATCAGGTAAATGAACTGCAAAGAGAGGTAAAAGATGTGCCTTCTTCCTTGTACAAGAATTTTACACCTAACAATGGTGACCTGGTACAAATTGGGGCGATTACCGAAAGGTACACTAATAGAGTTGTTCTGGAAGGCGCAGTATACAGACCGGGTACTTATGAACTTACAGCAGGCTTAAGCCTTTCTGAGTTGTTAAAAACAGCCCAGGGATTAAAACCCGAAGCCTATATGGAGCGTGGATACATCAAAAGAACATTGACCAACCTGGAGAAAGAGCTGATCTCTTTTAATCCGGCAGATGTGGTGAATGGAAAAAATGATATCCCATTGATGAGAGAAGATTCTATTATGGTTCAGGACAGGGCCGTTTTTACTTCCGCTCAGAATGTAACCGTTGCCGGATTTGTTAAGCTTCCTGCCGCATTTACGTATAGAAAAGGCATGAAACTGGCAGATGTAATTGCGATGGCGGGTGGTTTTCAGGATGAAGCTGCTGAGCATCATGTAGAGATCTCGAGAATCATTAAAAACAGTTCAGATAGCGTTGCCAATCAATTGGTGAAGACCTTTACCATAAATATGAATCAAACCTCAGGTGAGGCGCAGGAACTGGAGCTGGAGCCGATGGATTATATTTATGTTCCAAGACTGGTAAACTACCGCGCATTGGGAAACATCAGTGTGAAGGGTGAGGTGTTGTTCCCTGGTGATTACGCCGTGCAAAGAAGGGATGAAACAGCATTGGATCTTTTACAAAGAGCCGGTGGGTTGAGTCCTTATGGCGCTTTAGAGAATGCCCAGGTGTTTAGAAAAGGCGTGCGTGTGAATCTGGACCTGACCAATAAAAGCCAGGATCCAAAAGTAAAGACCAGCATGATCCTTTTACCGGGCGACAGTATCTATATCCCTCGTCAGATCTCTTTTGTAGAGGTTGCAGGGGCAGTAAATAACCCTCAGTTTGTGGATTACAATGGCCGTAGCTTTAAGTATTATATCAATGCGGCTGCAGGAACAAAAGAAAATGCACGACTGAAAGGTGCTTATGTAAAGTATCCTGATGGATTAAACAAACCTGTAAGGCGGTTCTTGTTTTTCCGTAATTACCCATCTGTGAAGCCGGGTAGTAAGATCATTGTACCGGAAAAAGATCCAAATAACAGGTTTAAGCTTGGCTTTGCTGAGATCACCGGAATTACATCGGCGCTGACCGCATTGATCAGTTTAATCGCTATTTTAAACAAATAACATGGCCCAGGAAAATCCATATCCATACGAGCCCGAGTTCTCTTTAAGCAAAGTAATCGGAAACCGCATAAACGACCTTAAATACGTTTTCAGTTTTAAAAAGCTGCTGGCCGCTGCAATCATTACAGGAGCACTGCTTGGTGCATTAAGTGCCTGGCTGTGGACGCCTTCTTATACGGCAAGGTTAACTTTTGTGATTGATGACGCTAAATCATCAGGAGCCGGTGGACTTGCTGCCCTAGCAGGGCAGTTTGGCTTCAGTATGGATGGAATTGGTGGCGGTAGTGGTGTACTGGCCGGTGATAATGTGCAGGAGCTGGTAAAAAGCCAGAAATTAATTAAGGCCACCTTGCTTTCGGGGTATGATACTTCACAAACCAGATCCCTTGCGGATCGCTATGCCGAGGTAAATAAACTGAACAAAAAATGGCTTAAATACAGTACTGATGGAAAGATCATCACTTTTCCGGTTAATGGTAAGCAGTACACCCGAATTCAGGACAGTCTTTTACTTGTGATGACCGAACAAATCCTTGGCGGTGAGTTTGGCATTGCGAAAACGGACAAAAAACTTGGCTTTTTTGAGGTAAACACTACTATGAAAGATGAAAGGCTGGCACAACTATTTTGTACCCGCATCATTAAACAAGCGACCGATTTCTATATCCGGACCAAAACCAGCAGGTTAAGAAGTAATGTAAATCGTTTACAGCACCGTGCAGACAGTATTGGCCTGATCTTAAACCGTAAGACTTATGCGGCATCTTCTGCCAGTCAGGCTTTGTTAGACCTGAATCCAGCTTATGCGTCAGCTAATGCTACTGCAGAAGTAAAAGAGCGTGATAAGATTGTTTTAAGTACTATTTTTACTGAAACTGTTAAGAACCTGGAGGTTAGCAAAACCATGCTGGCACAGGAAACACCAACGGTACAAATTGTAGATGAACCTGAACTGCCATTAAAGAAAAACCGGTTAAAATACTCAATGGGTATATTAACCGGTATGCTTATAGGGGGAATTGCTTGTGGTTTCTATATTCTTCTGTTTAGAAGCGATAAGAAACACCCAGTTCCCCATGAAAGTTAAATACACCGTTGTGAGGAATGTAATACCTATCGGAAGCTGGATCGTAATCTTTTAATCTCCATTGGTAATTTATGGATCTTATTCCTTGCAATTTTGCATTGAATAGGAGATTTCCGTAATTCCATTCGCCTTGGGCGGCTAATGCAAAATCTACCCACCTACGACTTAGTCCATTTAGATTAAGGATGCTCCTATTATAAAAATCCATATTGTGCTCATAACGCTCAAATGAAAGGCCTAGCTTTTTTAAACCTTTAACCCAACTCACATCCAATGACTGCAAGTTACCACCGGTGCCAATTCCGGCACCTAATATCTGTCCTTCATTAGTATAACCATCCCAAACCCCTCCATGCATATACCAACCACCGGCCTCTCTCACTAAGCGATCGGGTGATTGAGACGTTTGTGTGATCTCAGCATTAACGGAAATAAATTCATCCTGACGTGCCTTCAATGGCACTAGTTTTCTTACCCCAAACAGGTAAGCTCTGGAATGATCCGGGGAGCCAATAAAATCTCTGAAATTATATGAATTGTCATTAATTCCGTATTCAAAATAAACCTCTGCTTTAGCTTTGGTAAAGATCCATCGCGCGTACAAAGAAGTTAACTGATCCCGATCAAAAGGATCTCCATCGTTGGTTTTCACTTTTTGATAAGGGGTAAAGAAAGGCACATAATCTTTAAAGCCACTCAAATCAGAATGGTAGGCATTAAAAGCTCTTGTAAATCCAAGAAATAGTCCTGGCACCCATTTGGGCTGATAGGTTATGATAAAAGCAGCGAGATACCGCCAATCATCTCTTTTTTCTCTAAATAAATCCTGTCCATTTGCTGCATTTTGCACTTCAAGCGGAGAAAGACCAGTTGCATTTAAACGACCACCGATAATCTGCGCCTCAAAAGATCCAATATAGGTATGAATTGGGCGCACCGTATTCAAGGTGACATGCTTAAATCCTGCAGCATTATTACTCATTAACAATGAATTGCGCATACCTGGCCCCCACCATAAATTCTCATTAGAAACTCCTATTGATGCTGGACCAAAGGTTAATCTAATGCTACTCTGACCCCATGACACTTTGTTGTAAGTTCCTTTACCTAAGCGTTCAGGTAAATCTATTTGATTATACCAGTTATAATAGTTTCTAAGCTCAATATCTGAACGATCGACAGCAAAACCATCAAAGCTTTTATTAGCAGCATATACAAATTCAGGCTGTAGCTGAATACTTAAAGGACCAATTTTTGCAAAGAACCCACCTGTGATCAAAGATTGATATCCACGGGCAGGGATCATTGCCCCATCGTTCCAACCGTAAGGGTGATGGGAGTTGAATTGCTGCTGCCAGCTGAAAGGCAAGAGCTGAAACTTTCCCTTTCCATTTGCAAAAGAAAGTGGACCATCGAACTTCAGCCATCCTTCTTCCCGCAATGAGCTATCCGGATCAAATGCGTTATGCACTTTAAACGCTTCGGTAGGAAATAATGGCCTGCTTGTAAAGGAAACGGTCGAATCCAATTCCCCCAGCAATTGCTTTCTTCGATAATAGTCTTCTAAGGCCGGAGTTCCAATAGGAAGCGACTGAGCCTGTGACTTACTTAAGTTTAAACCACTGCAAATAACAACAGTAAGGATTGAGTAATATATCTTCTTCATTGTAATGCGGGATTAAAAACGATAGGTAACACCTGCCTGAACCTGTATGTTAAAGGCATCTCTTCCATTTATCCAAATCGGATCATCAGGTCCCTGAAACAAATACCATTGATAATTTAATGACTTGATCCCTTGCAATTTCGCATTGAAAATAAAATTCTTATAATTCCATTCCCCATTTGCCGCGAGGCTCAGGTCAGTCCAATGCCTTCTGGGATCAACACTATCCTCGTAGGCATAAAAATAAAAATCATTATTGTGAACGTAGCGTTCTAATTGCAATCCTATTCTCTTTAGTCCCTTAAACCAACTCACATCCAATGACTGTAAGTTCCCTCCCGGCCCGATGCCTGCGCCAAGCACTTCTCCTCGATTGGTATAACCATGCCGGATGCTTTTACTCAGGTACCAGCTATTGGCTGTTTTGATCTTTTCAGGTGAGGTTTCCTGCATCTGGGTAACCTCCACATTAATCATGATATTCTCATCCCTTGATTTGTTGAAGGGAAGAATTTTTCTGAGCCCAAAAAGGTATGCTCTGGATTGTTGTGGCTCAAGCAGCGCACCGCGCAAATCCTGTGTGGAATTACTGTGTCCATATTCGAAATAAATCTCGGCATGCTCTTCTGGCCATAGCCAACGCATAAATATAGAGCTATGCTCGTCCCGCTCATTGAGGGATTCATCTCCAACTACCCGTTTAACCCTGGAGAAGAAAGGAAGATAATCGCCAAAGCTGTTCAAGTCATCGCTATACGTTTGGGCAGTTCTGGATATACCCAGAAATAATCCCGGAATCCACTTAGGTTGGTAGGTAACAACAAGTCCCGACAAATAACGCCAATCGTTTCTTTTTGGAACATACAACGGATTAAAATAGTATTCCCGTTCAGGATCAAGCACTCCAAAACCTGATGACTCCAGTCTTCCGGCAATTAATTGGCCTTCAAAAGATCCAATTGGTGTGGAGATCGGTTTCCTGGTATTTAAGGTTAAATGCTTAAAGCCTGGGGCGGTATTACTCATTAATAGTGAGTTCCGCATACCGGGTCCCCACCAAAGATTCTCGGTTGAAAGGCCGAATGATAGGGCTTTGTAGTTTAACCGGATGCTACTTTGACCCCAATAAGCTCTATTGTAGGCACTATTTCCAAACCTGGCGGGAAGGTCTATATTGTTATAAAAGTCGTAATACCTAGCGGCAATTACGTCATAATGATCTTTATCAAAGGTATCAAACCCAGTATTCGCTGCTAGAACCACCTCAGGTCTGAACTGTATGGTAAGCGGTCCATATTCGGCATAAATCCCTGCACTTAAAACAGTTTGTAAACCCTTTGCAGGAATCATCACTCCATCATTCCATCCATAGGGATGGTGTGTGTTTACTTGATTCTGAATGCTTAAGGGCAAAAGCATGGCTTTAAACTTGCCAGAATCTAAACCCCAGCTATGATCAGCATCGAGTAAATTATACCGCGTTTCATCTTCAAGGTAAAACACATCCTTTTTACCAAAAGCAGATTTAGGCATCACTGGCCTTACCATAAAGGAAACACTGGAATCCAATTGCCCAAGGAGTTGGCTGCGTCTGTAATAATCCTCTACGCCAGGCGTTCCTAAAGGTAAAGATTGAGCCGTTGATTTGAAATTAAAGCTTCCTGCTAATAAAATCAGGGTGGTTAATTTTAAGTATCTCATAACCTGATTGCTTTAATTTTAATATTATCAACTGACCAGCTTTCGTCGCATTTAGGATCAGGAGAATTGCTTTGCTTTAACTGATCAATACATTTAAGGATTAGCTGTTGATCGGAATGTTTGATTTGTTTAACAATTTTATAAAGTGATGTTCCCCCCACTACGCCTGCCATATTACAAACTCCAGGAAGATTTCTATTAGCCGCACCGGTTTTAGGATTGTTATTGTTATTTGGATAATTATGCGGATAAGACTGAGGCTCACAAAAAGTGTTGGTTCCGCATGGCACATTAGAGAAAGTTGTTCTGATGTAACTCTTCCCATCCAACATCATCTCCCACAAATCAGGCCCGTCGACTATGCCGTCTTCACCTTCCTTATTCCCATCCCAGGAATCATGGATATACAAATCAAAAGAGATTTCGACCAAATCATGTTCCGGTAAATTGGTCAATGATAACTCAAATCCGTTATTGTTGTATCTACCCAAAACTTTAGAGTTGTTGAACGTTTCAATCTCTCCGCCGGAAATACCGGTTAGATTACTTTGTTCAAAATCATTACTGTAGACTTCAGCCTGATTGCGATAGTCCTTCGCGCAGGATCCAAACAAGATCATACACAAAAAAAATAATAGACATTTATTCATTAAATAGCTTTTTCTTCATACAGGTATTCATCGGATTCTATGCACACAACTTTAATGCCGTGTTTTGCAAAACACAACAATCCCTGTTTTGCACCGCAAACTTACCGTTTTAATAAGGAAGGAGGTTAATTTTCTGAGATTTTCTCAAGTACCCGTTCAGCAAAGCTTTTCTCTGTTTTAGGCATTTTTTTATCTACTTCATCTGAATTAGATAAGAGACGAGCTCTCTTTCTAATAATATTTATAGACAAACTTAAAACGCCATTTAAACATAACATCAAAAGCATGAGCAAGGAGATCAGCTGTGCATCGCCTATGCTTTGTAATGCCAGTGCAGTAACAATAAAAACAACATTTACAGAAGCGAGTACTAATGTAGCCTGCACATGGCTTAAACCAAGGGATAGTAAGCGATGATGAATGTGATTGCTATCTGCAGTAAATGGAGAGGTGCCACGCGTGATTCTTAATGTAAAGACACGTAAGGTATCAAAAACGGGTATAATTAAAATCGCAGAAACCAGCCCCATACCAGAAGTGACTACAAATGGTCCCGCCAGTACGTTTTCAGTAAGACTTATGGTCATGAACTTAATGCTCAGCACAGCTGCAATGAATCCCAACAGTAATGAGCCTGAATCTCCCATAAAGATCCTTGCAGGAGTTACATTAAAAAATAAAAACCCAAGAAGTGCTCCAGCCAATGAAGTTGCCAGGTAAGCCCATCCCAAATCACCAGACTTATAAAAAAGCACACCAAATGCTACACAAAGAATCAGCCCAATGGATCCGGCAAGCCCATCGATACCGTCAATTAGATTGAAGGCATTGACAATACCGACAATAAAAAAGACTGTTAAAGTTATACTTGCATAGTAAGGCAGATCATAAACTCCAAACACCCCATGCATGTCCGTTATTCTTATGTTTGCAACCATAGACACAATAAAAGCACTTGCGAACTGTGCAACAAATTTGATACCCGGGCCTAAACCGATAATATCATCTTTTAACCCGATCATAAAAAGGACTAACCCAGCCCCCATTAAAACATTAGCCTCAGGGAGTATTTGTGAAGGTATGAATATGGAACAGGAGAAAAGAAATCCGGTAAAGATTGCTACCCCTCCAAAATTTGGAATAATGCGCTTATGGATCTTTCTGGACTCATTTGGATCATCAAACAACCGTTTTCTTAGTGAAACAGTTATGATAGGTGGGATAGCAAAAGCTACTACTAAAAGACTTGTAAGGTAAATAAGGGTGAAAAGCATAGGTCGCGTTTATGTGAGAGCAAAGAACTAGATGGTGACAAAAATAAAGAAAATTATCTGATATCACGTAATAGTGATATTATTTTACGTAATCAAATTGTTGTGGGCATTATAAAACTGATTAAAAAAACTGGGTTAATTTGCGAAGTGGCTTAAGTATAAGCGTAAAAAAATAAGGTTTTATTCCATTTAATTCCCAAGCTTTTCTGTCTTCCAGATTCGCTTTTATTCGATTTTTCAAACTTCCGTTACTAGCCCCCCCTATTCGCATATTAACTAGAACCTCAGGCAGATAAGATATTTTAATCTTATATTTATGAATAAATCTTAACATCAATTCATAGTCAGCTGCACTCTTAAGAATAGTATTAAATTTTCCATATTTTTCATAAACCTTTCTTTTTACAAAAAAAGAAGGGTGTGGAGGCATCCATCCATAAAGAAAACTATTATCCCTATACACACCAGATTTCCAACGTCTTACAATCTTACGCGTATCAATTGAATCAACATAGTGCAAGTCGGCATACACTCCATCACTATTAGTCGCTTTGAATTCATTAACGATTTTCTCCAGAACAAAACTGTGAGAATATACATCGTCCGAATTAAGAATAGCTACTATTTCTCCGCTAGCTTTTGATAATCCCTTATTCATGGCGTCGTATATTCCTTTATCAGGCTCTGATATTAAAACATTAATACTACTACTATAGAGCTTGATTTTCGTCAAAGTATCATCGGTTGAAGCACCATCAATTATAATAAATTCAACATCTTTATATGTCTGTGAAATAACACTTTTAATGGTATCCACAATCGTCTTGGAGCTGTTATAAGTGATTGTAACAATTGAGACTTTCATATTAGGAAAGATTAATATTTTTAATACTTTCTACTGTATCTTGGTGCAATTTAATCACATGATTCCTATTGAATGACTTTGATCTATTAGCTAGATATACATTGGAAAAAGGACTGTACGAGATCTTAATCTTTAAAATAAGTAACATGACACGAAATTTAAATCCGAATTCAAAAACTGTCTTAATTAAGTTAACAGAGCCAAAATTATGCTTAATTAATAATCTAGCAAGATTCAAATAATAGTTTTTAAAGGAAAAATCACTTATAAGTCCACCGCCTGAACCGAAATGAATTATTTTATCATTCAAAATTTCCTTTTTCAGCGCTAGAGATTCTAGTCTCATAAATAAATCGCACTCTTCATGATAGAAGAAAAACGCTTCATCAAAGCCTCCAACGCTCAGAAATAAGTCTTTATTTATTACCAAATAACAACCACTAAAATATCCTGTACCTATTCCTTCATTAGGTCTTATGAAAAAACTATAAATTTTCAGCAAACTCTTTTTTATTAAAAAAACCTCAAGAATTGTATAAATTAGTTTTGGATAATTAAAAACATTTTTCTGTTTTGTTAGATTCTCATTTAGAATTTTACAAGTATATATAGTATTTTCATCTAACCCTGACGAATTAAGTTTTTTGCACAAATTGGATAAATCAATTGTTTCTGTATCATTATTTAGAAAAATTAATGTCTTGAATCTGGCTTCTTGAACTAGCAAATTATTTCCCTTACTGAAACCATGGTTTACATTTGAAAAAAAAGGTCTGATGCTGCAAAATCTTTGACTTAGCTCACCAATAACCAATACACTATCATCTGTAGAGGCATTATCAATAATTAAAAATTCATATCTAATTCTTTCCCTAATTAAAAAATCCTGATAACTTCTGATACAGTTTTCAAGAAATTTTGCTCCATTGTAATTTACTATTATAATACTTAATCCTTCTTCCATACCGTCTTAAACCCCATATTCTTCAACAATCTAATTTCACATAACAGCTATTTACCTATTTAGATGCATAAAAATCCTTGATTTTTTCACAAACGTAGATTATTTGCTCTTCTTTCATTTCTGGATAAATCGGCAAAGATAATATTTGATCTTCATAGCCACTTGCTACAGGAAACGAATTATAATTATACCCAAGATATTGATACGCAACCATATTGGGAAGAATAACTGGATAGTGAATTGCCGTTTCAATACCAGAATTAAGTAGGTACTCCTTAAGCCCATTACGATCTTTCGCCCTTACAACATATAAGTGAAAAGTATGTAGTGATTGATCGCGTGTTACGGGGAGTACAATCTGATTAATATCCTTAAGAATCTCGGTATATCTATTTGAGCAATTGATTCTTGCTTTCGTCCAATTCAAAATGTGAGGTAGTTTAGTGGAGAGAATAGCTGCTTGCAGTCCATCCAAGCGACTATTAATCCCTTCCATTTGATGCTCATGTTTTTTTAACGCCCCATGACGAGCATACATTTTACATTTTAAAGCAAACTCGTCATTATTAGTGATGATACAACCAGCATCTCCATACGCTCCTAAATTCTTTCCTGGATAAAAGCTAAAGGATCCTGCAACTCCAAAAGTTCCTGCTCTTTTACCTTTATATTCGGAAAAGTGAGCCTGAGCACAATCCTCAATAATTTCAAGATCATATTTTTTAGCAATAGATATAATTTTTTCCATTTCACAAATTTGTCCAAATAAGTGAACTGGCATTATTGCTTTAGTTCTTGGAGTGATAGCATCCTCAATCTTATTTTCATCTATTGAATAAAGATCTGGATTAATATCAATAAAAACTGGTTTAGCACCAGTTTGAGAAATTGTTTCTGAAGAAGAAATCCAACTATTAGCCACAGTAATCACTTCATCCCCCTCACCTATTCCAAGCATTTTCATAATTATATATAAGGAGTCTGTTCCATTTGCAACACTAATGCAATGCTTAACTCCATATAGGGCTGAAAAATCTTCTTCAAACTTCGTTACATATTTACCTCCTATAAAGGCAGTTTCTTGAATAACCGAATTGATAGCATTGTCGATTTCTTCTTTAATACTATTGTACTGACTTTTTAAATCTACGAAAGGGATTTTCATTTTATATACTTCTTATAAATTTAACTGGATTACCGGCATAAATACCTGGTTTAACAATATTTTTTGTAACAACAGCTCCTGCACCTATTACTACATTACTACAAATTTCTACAGGCAAAATTGTGGCATTACTTCCAATTGAAACATTATCAGATATTAACGTATTCTTCCAAAGAGACTGATTTCCTCCCGCGGGTTTGCCTTCAGAAAATAAGTCATTAACAAACATTACACCATGACCAATAAAGCAATTATCTCCAATTGAGACCAATTCACATATGAACGTATGGGATTGTATTTTACAATTATTACCGATAACCACACCTTTTTGAATTTCTACAAAAGGACCAACAAAACTATTGCTACCCAATGTACATTCATAAATATTTACAGGTTCTACAATTTTTACACCAGTACCAATATTTACATCTCTTATTTGTGATTGGAATACTTTTAATTCTGACATAGCTATTTAACGGTTACTGCCGAACGGTATATTTTATCTATTATTTCAATTGTTTTTAATCCTTCGAATGCACTAGTTTGTATCGAGCCGGAATTGGAAAAGACATCAACAACATTTTCATAAATTTTATCATGATTTGACATTGATCCATGGTAGGTTCCGTAATTGTTTGCAGTATTTCCTATTGGAAGGTCTTTAATTTCAAAGTTTTTAATATTTTGATACTCAAGCTCATTAAGATACTGCCCTCCTATCTTAACAGTGCCATTTTCAGCAAAGATGGTCAATGAACCCTCCATATTTTTCTCGTATGAATTCACCGTATAGTTGATTGTTCCAATAGCCCCTTTATAGAACTCTAGGATTACCGCCCCCGTATCTTCAAATTCAATAATTCCTTGATGAGCAAAATTGCCCATATATGCTTTTGCTTCCTTAACATCACCAATCATCCAATACAAAAGATCTATAAAATGGCTAAATTGAGTAAATAATGTCCCCCCATCCATTTCTTTTGTTCCTTTCCATGAATTAGCATAATAATCTTCATTTCTATTCCAGAAACAACTTAATTGAATGCTATAAATTTCACCTAATATTCCATCATCAATTGCTTTCTTTACAGCAGCAATAGGAGGATTAAATCTATTTTGTTTAATCGCAAATAGTCTCTTATTTGCTTTTTCAGCAGCTTGAATCATATCACCACAATCCTGAACTGTAATAGCTAAAGGTTTTTCACACAATACATTATATCCTGCGTTTAAAGCCATGATTGAATGTTTAGCATGTAACCCATTGGGACTACAAATTGCTACAATATCAGCGTTTATTTTGGATCCAAGCATCTCGTCTACTGAATAGTATGCTTTTGTATTGTATTTCTTTGCTAGTGCATCTGCTTTCTCTTTATCAATGTCACAAACACCAGCCAAAAGGCCATTATTTATTATGTGCTCAGCGTGTCTTTGAGCTATTCTACCACAGCCTATTATTGCGAAATTTATTTTATCCATATGGGATATCGTTATTTAGTTGAACTTTTTGATCTATTTTATGTGTATTTAAAACTGCAAGGAAAAGAATCAAAGTTATTTCATGAAAATTTCTTGACATGAAATAAAGTGTCTTAACATTAAAGACAAAGAGACAAACGATAAGACTTATAAGTGAATTATAGACAATTCTATCACAAACGTCCGTTGAATTTTTAATGGTAGCTCTTAGAATAATTGCTTTTATAAATATAAACACATATATAAACAAGGTTAAGAGTAAACCTATCACTCCAATCATAAATATCAACTTGACATAACCAACATCACTATCTAACGGGTTTACGGCATCGCCAAATAAAATTCCAATGATCGATTTAGGGATAAAGAACATTTCAGTTAATGTATCTCCTGAACCAGAAGCAAAAGACTGTGAATAATCCATATCATTTGTCGCAATAGAAATCAAATTTTGATCTTTTAGGAAAGGGAGTGTAGCGACTAATAATGGTACAATAAAAGTAAAGGCAAGATAACCCCCAAGTCCAAAATTTCCAATAGCAAACAACTTATAGAGAAATTTTCCTTTAATCAGAAAATATAAATTCAACAAAATCACTACAAGAATCATAATGACCATAACAGAACGCCCCGTAAATACTCCTGCCAGAATAAATAAATAAATGTATAAAATAGAAGAGATACTAACTTTAGTATAAATCAAAGAATAAATAGAAATGAAAAGTCCTATTATACATAAGTAGCCTGCCGAATCAAATCCTGCTGACAAACCAAAAGCCCGCAGCATAAAAATACTCTTATCAAATCCCGTCAACGCCATCATTGCAGTCTGCAGCTGTGGAAATATGATTTGTAAAATAATAAATACTGCATGCACGCCAAGGGTATTTGAAATTACTTTAATTATAAATTCAGACTTTAGAGGATAGTTTATTATAAACAGCCCAGTACAAAATGAAGTGATCAAGCACCTTATTAATCTAAGAACAACATAATTATCTGGAAATCCGTTCACATATGATATAATAACAGAATAAATTGCTAAAAAAAGAGTAATAGAAATAATCACCAAAAATGAATGATTAAGCATTATCCTACCCCTTAATAAGACTATTATGAATAAAAAAAATGAAGCAATCACACTTGTGTCCAATGCACCGATTTTTGGGCCCAGAATTACTAGAAATAAAAGTCCACTGATTAATAATTTACTCACTTAATAATGCTTTAACAATATAACTGTAAATACTTTTGGGTCACAGTGTCAAGAGAGAATTCGGAATTAGCATAATTTACAAATTTCTCCTTATTGTTCACCCCCAATTTATTCATGAAGTCTTCAAACTTAGAACTAAAATCAGAATCATCAATTTCTAGCACAAGTCCAAGATCATGAACTTCTACAATTCCTTTAGCCGCTCCAACATGCTTATTAACTACTACGGGTAGCCCACATGCAAAGTATTCGGTCAATTTAACACCAAGTCGGGAAAAGCTATCTGGCATTTCATTCATCACTTGTATGCCAAAATCCGAAGCAGACAGCCAACTTCTCATCTCTTGATGAGAAGAGGAAATGATCTTATAAGATCGATCAGGTAAATGTCCCTTTAATTCAGTTTCAAGAATATCCTGATTACTATTCGTGATAATCAGAAAAAAAAGATCGTTATCTAACACTAACATTTTTTTAAAGTACTCACGATATATTCTTATATCATTCCAAAATGAAACACTAATGCTTCCAATGTAGACCATTACCTTTTGATTTTCCCAGCGCATTGTTCGTCTAATCTTATCTCTTGACTCAGAACAGAAATACAACACATCAGTATTTACATTACATGGAATATATCTCACGCTTGACCCTGGACATTTTTTTTTATAATAGTCTACAATTGGCCTACTTACACCAATAGAGTATGACGCTATCTCAAGGATTTTTTTTTCTTTATTTTCCCAAATATTAAAAATTCGATCATTAAAGTTAAATTTCCCCAAAGTGATACACTCTAATGGATAAAGACTTCTCCCATCAAAAATGACCTTCATGTCTTTAAATGATCTTTTCAACTTCACGGCACATAAAGCTGCAAAGTAACCTCGCGAATGCAGCACACTAAATTTATTAAACTTTAAAACAATAAAGAGAAACAGACTTACAAAGCTTTCGGAAAGGTTAAGCAAAAATGGATTGGAAAAAAAATGACGCTCAGGAATTGCAAATGGATAGGACCGAAATTTTATTTCATCCCGCAATAAAATAGCCCTCATATCTTTTAACTCTTTACGATACGCAATATAGATCCATGGCTGCCAAAATGCCACTATTGTAATTAAAAGATCCGGCTTTTGTCCTTTTAAATTTCTAAGCAAGCTTATTACCTGGCTATTAATTAGTCCAGACATGGGCCTTTCATTGTATAGAAAATACCCTATTGAATTCTTCATTACTTTCTTTTCAGTATTTTTTTTGCAAGAGAAACCAGTCCCTTATAATATTTACTTTTTAAAATTGCTCCATAATAGGAGGGGTAATCGTAATATGATTTTATAGGTAAATCCATAATCGATTGAAACTCCTCATTAGAGATCCCAAATTTCTTAAGTATATACTCCTTATCGTTATTCTGATCTCCTAACGGATAAGGTGCTTGCATTAATTCATCTAATGCTGCATTTCTTGTAATCTCTCCAGAACAAATTAAACTTGAAAGGTGCATTTTTCGCTTATCAAATCCAAACTTCACTGGCAATATATAACTCTGAAAAAATTTCGTATAGGTAGATTCAAAATGCTTTCCACCATAATCTTTCCATCCAAGTTCTTTAGCAATAATTTCCTTAGCCTCGTTCTTATTATAATCTACATAATTGAGAATACTAATCCATTTTTTTGACACTGTATCTTCTAAAATAGTTAAAAAATTGCCATGTGGGTACGTTTTAATTTTTTTGGTTCCAAATATCCTATGCACATTCTTTATATATTTCCAATCTGAATGTCCTTGTGACCACATTGGTGGATGATGACTTTCTGTTTTCTGATTTATTCCATTAATCACATAATCAATCTTATATTTCTTCCCAAGCTTCCTTAAAATTGTAAAAATAGCATGATCTGTAGGAATTTCAGAATCTGGAGTAGATGCCTTAAGAAATGAAAGTTGAATGTCTCTAAATTCCTCCCAATCTATAACATAAGTAAATAAATCAATATCAAGTTTTTTTACAATATTCTCTATATTTTTTACAGAAATCTCTGAATTCCATCCGTTATCTAGGTGAACAGCTAAAGGCCTTAATCCATAGACATTCTTAACGAGATAGGCCACATAGGTACTATCTACTCCTCCACTTACCCCTATGATGCAGTCATAATCTTTGCCTTGCCCATCTACTTTTATTTTAGCTATTAAGTTTTCGAGTTGTTCATTTGCATCGTGACCTTTAGGTAAAAGAGCCATCTTTTTATCATATAAATGACAATGATTGCATACACCATCAATATCAAAAGTTATTAAAGAATCCGAGGTGTCCATTACGCATTTTGAACAGATTTGATAAGTTTTATTATGAATTTCAGTCATTAAAATCAAGGGTTATTAACAAAGATATAGTATTAATCTAATATTTCAGTAAGCTCTTCACGAGTTGGATAGGTAATAAGAACCGCTTTATGTCTGCCATGAAATACAAATATACTTCCTGCTGCTACCGCGGATGCTCCCCCTTCAGAAACTGCTAATCCAAAATCAGAAATCTTACCTGCACCTCCACAAGCAATCACCGGAATATTTACAGAAGATGTGATTAATTTAATTAATTTAGTATCATATCCTGTCATAGTTCCATCAGCATCCACAGAATTAATCATTAATTCTCCTGCTCCATTCTCCTCCATAAGTTTTGCAAAAGCTACAACATCATTCTTAACATTTACATTTCCCACATTTGAGTGCAATTTATATTGGCCTAATAGATTTTTCTTGACATCAATGGAAACGACAATTGTAGAACTTCCAAATACAGCGGAGGCTTCTTTAATAAAATTCGGATTTTCAAGTGAATAAGTATTAATTGCTACTTTTTCGACTCCTGATTTTAAAATATCCCTAATTATATTAATACTTCTTATCCCTCCCCCATAACAAAATGGCATAAAGCACTCCGTAGCTAATTTATTGATTAGCTCTATTGAAGGTAGTCTATTTTCCTTTGAAGCATTAATATCGAGAAAAATTAGTTCGTCGACTTCCTTTTCATTAAAAATCTTTATCGCATTTATTGGATCTCCAATATATTTGGCATTTTTAAACTTAGTTGTCTTTACCAAACCTAGATCCTTTAACAGTAGAAGAGGGATAACTCTTGTTCTTAGCATTTTAGTATTTCTGGTGAAAATTTCTTAATAACTCCATGCCAAATCTATGGCTTTTCTCTGGATGAAACTGGACTCCCAATATATTTTCTTTTTGAAAAGCACATGTAAAAGTTCTACCGTAATTAGTAGATGCAATTTCCTCAGTCTGATTTTGTAGCTCCACAAAATAAGAATGCACATGATAAAACCTGAGCTCTTCTTCTTCTTCTCTCATAAATAATTTAGAAGCATTCGTCGGCCTAACAATATTCCATCCCATATGTGGGACTTTTAATGTTTGATGAGCAAAATTAAATCTACGTGTGTTTGCCTCAATCCACCCCAAACCTTTACAATCGCCCTCCTCACTCCAATTCGTCATCAACTGCATCCCAAGACATATACCCAAGACAGGAACCTTTTCTTCCAAGACTTTTTTATTTAACACTTCAATCCAGTTATTTTCCCTTAACTGTCTCATTGCTTCATCAAAAGCTCCAACTCCAGGCAATATAAGTTTTTCCGCATTCAAGCACTCTTCTGGGGATTCTATAATTTGAGATTCTACTCCCAGCTTTTTCAACATGTTTTGAATGGACCCTAAGTTACCCATCCCATAATTTACAATATGAATCATATATTAATATTTAATTTGAATTCCGTTCAATCTGTCAGGCAGAAAGAAGAACATAATAAGCATTAATAATGTACTCGATCTACGTTGAAATGAAAATTTCCTCATCATATTCCAATTTGAGACATTGTTATTTCTTGCAAATATTACTTGAACATTATTAAGGATCATATTTATAATTAGATATCATCAACCTTAAAGATTAAATAGTTTTCTAAACTCAAGGTAAGAATCTTGCCAATCCTTTTTCCAATAATAATTATAACTACCCTTATCAACAATATAAGGATCAAATATAGTGCTAACATCTTTTAGAGAAATAATTTTAAAATATTTAATTCGCTCATTAAAATATGCCTGGGTATAAGAAGAATTGTATAGGAAAATCTTTTTCTGCAATGCAATGGCCTCAAAAATTGTCGTCGATAATTCACCAATAATTATATCTGATTCTGCCATGGACAGATACAAATCTTTATCGTCTATTTTCACACCATTATTAATTTGAGTTCCATATCTTAATGATACGTCAAATTTTTCCTGAGGATGTGGTCTATAGACCACTTCATACCCTCTCGAATTAAAGAGGAGTAGGGTACTTAATAAACTATTTGTTTCCTCAATTGTAATTCCCGAGCCTAGTACCAATATTTTCTTTAGCTCTTCCGTGTTCTTAAGATACTTTAATGATTCTTCTAAATGCGGATTACCGAGAATATATTTCTTATTTGGAATTTGGATACCATTTGCCCAAAAATCACCATAACATAACAGAACATCAGGCATATACAATTTATATGTTATGCTCTGAAGAATTTTTTCACCATAATTATATGATGGGTGATTTTCATTAATAAAACCGTGTTGTGGCTCGATCACTCGCACTCCTAAGTCCTTAGCCGCCTTTATTATTATAGCTTTCTCCAAACCATAATAGCCATCTTCAATTATAATTGCATTAATCTTCTTAAATCTAAAAAGCATTCGATACAGCCAATAATTTGGCTTCATGCGAAGGACACTTTTAATTAATTTTTTTTTTAAGATTTCGTCTTCAATTTGAAAATTAAGTTTAATCATATTTCTATTAATATTATTAAACAATAAAGACATCGCATTTTGTGCAGTATCTCTGTGCTTGCGAACAAAAACCAATATAAATCTGGCAATAAATTCTGAAAAAACATTAAAGGTTAATTTTGAATAAGCCATTTGCACATTTGGACTCGGATGCCAAAAACCTATTGGATCTTCGATGATCCATGTATCTTTGGGACTAACATCGTAGAAATAACCGGTAATACGGTTGAAGTAACTTCCGTTACTTCTTTTAATACTTGAGGCAGCAGTATTAAATATTAAAACTGGTTTTTTAGGGCCAAAATAGGGGCATTTAATAATAGCCTTTATTGCCCCAAAGATTTTCTCTCCAGTACTAACGGGTGAAGAAATACTTTTAGGAGTATTTAATTGGTTTGATTTATCAATAAAATGTTGAATTATAACGTATCTAACAATTGGCCATATTAACATCCCACCTAATTCTTGATTAATTATATTTTCATCATTATCTAAAACATCTATGATACTGGAAATTTTCATACTTTACTTAGATGACTTATGTGTTTCACCTTAATATAATAAGATGATAGGATTAATAAGGAAATGGAGATAATTCCTTTTGTAAAATAATTAACATCCTTGAATGCAAAAGCAATGCAAGTAAATAGTATAATAAGAAAAAGCCAAATCATAGTGTGGTAGCTATTTCTATCCAACTCTTTAAAAGCACTTAAATGAAAGCCAGAGAAACCGATGTACATTAGTGCAAAAAAAGTCGTTACTGCTGCAGCCTGATAACCAAATATTGGAATAAAAATCAAATTTAAGGCCAAGTTCAAAACCCCTCCAACTAAACTTATCTTCCATAATTGATTTGTCAAATTATGAAACTGAAGCCTTGAAATAACATTCCAATAAAGCGGTCGGTAGCTATATCCCATTATTATTATTATCGACAACTTATACGCATCTTGCAATTCCTTGTTCTTAATAAAAAAATTAAATAACTCTTTTGACCATAATGCAACTATAAATGGTCCTATTAGAAATAAAATTTGCAAAGATTGTGTTAAATGTAAAATCTTAAGCTCCGAATTCTCCTTCTTTTCGGCAAATAACTTTAAGTACATTGGCCCAATAGCCATACCAACTGCATTGCCAAAAACATCGATATAATTGCCCCACATATAAGCCACATTATACAATCCAATATTTTGAGTGCTTACGTTATTAACATCCATAATCATCCTGTCAGATGCATTTAATAAATAACCTGAATAGTTGTGAGGCAACATTGGCAAAGACACTTTAATTCGCGGTTTTAGCCATTTAAAGCGCAGAGCCCAAATTGGATGTAAATTTTGCTTAAAAATAATTGCAATATAAAGTATACCGGAGAGAAGGGCTGAGCAAAATGTTGAATAAAACCATCCCATATATCCCTGCTTCAGAAGTATAACACAATATATCTGAACAGCAATAGCAACAAAACCACTTAGCATTGAAATTAAAGATAGTAAAAATGGCTTCTCCTTTAATTGCAAATATCTCGAACCAATGATATTCGGAACATCCAAAAAAAGAGACTGAAAAGCAATCATACCTAATATAATTGTCCTATTATTTTCTGCTTCCTCTGGCATTACCCACCACAAAACAGAAAGTTGCAGTAACGTATAACCTAGACCAAATAAAAATAGAAAAGTATTTATTTGCCTCCAAATCAATTGCCATCTGCTTGGATGCTTATAAAAGCTATTGGCCATTGGTGCAATCATTCCCATATCTCTCGCAGCCGAGAACAATAGTGTATATGCCACTACAGTTCCCCAAACACCAAAATCAGTTTCACTTAAATAAGGAGTTAAAAACGGTAGTAGAAACAGTCCTGCTACTTTAGGCAGTTGTGGCCCGATCGCGTAGATTAACGAGGTTGTTATAATTCTTTTGATCAAACTAATAAGATTTATATCTAATTAAATTGGCAGGCACCCCCCCTACAATTGAATTAGGCAAAACATCTTTCGTAACTACGCTATTGGCACCAACAATGCTATTTTCGCCAATACTTACACCTGGATTGATGAAAACATTAGCTCCAATCCAAGTAAAATCCCCAATTATCACATCTCCAAATCTAGTCAATTTACCTGTTTTTGAAAAATCCTGATCTGCTAAATCGGTTGAAGTATAAATTCTAACATTATGACTAATCTGGCAAAGCCTTCCAATAAACACCTTACATCCAGAAGTAGCCTGAACGGTAGAATACTCTCCAATGTAAGATGAATCACCCACAATAATCTCTCCGTCACCATAAAATAAGATGTTAGATCCATTAAATTTAAATTTTGGGTTTAATTTATACTTATACTTATAAAGCTCATAAACACACGAGTCTCTTATTAGTTTCATCTTTAAAAAAGATAAACCCGCAATCCTCATTAAGGTTCTAATCATACAACCCTTTTTTTGCGACATTATGTCTTAATACCCATTTACGATTTTCATCCCTATCCCAAAGATGGGGTGATCTGAATTTGTCACATAATTCATGGAAATTCTCTGGCTTCATTCCAATGTATTCCATTACATCATTAAAATAACGATCGGGGAATTCACCATCAAAACGATTTACCAAAGCTACCCCTTCTTCTCTTGTGATATGCTTGTTCCGAATCTCTTGTGATGCATCATACGTTGCTCTTCCAATACCGAACTTAATAAATGTAGTATAAAAATGAAGGTCGTCAATTTTATCATCTATTCCACTATATTTACTATACGAACCTTGAGTTCTGAAAGGTCTAGCCTTAAAACCCGTATTCTCTACTGCATAATAATAAACCTCCTGAGGAGTCCATTTCAAATAATATCCTAAATAATGGACTTCAATATTAGCCCGGTCCAACTCATCAGACTTAGGAGGAAGAAAAGCCATAATATCTGACAGCCTCACATCATACTTTTCAAGTAGTTCTGGTACAGATACCCCTCCTAGATAAATCTCATCAAGATGTTCAAAACTGTAATAAGACTTATCTCGTAATGAAGTCATATTATCAGCTATTGGATTACCGTATTCCGCCTCATTTTCTCCATAAAATATTAGATTTATGCCATGGGCAGCAGCTATTTTTGGAGCAAGGTTCTTCTGTCCAAGTATGAATGTCTGAAAGGGATGGAGTAAATTTTCTATTGAAAGTTTTGTCAATAGCTTCATTACTTTACCATTTCTATAAAAAGAAATATTATCAAAGCCACTATCCAACCAATTTTTCCAATTCCTTAAGCCATAATCTGTATATAATATAGGAGGCCACGTTACGGTTAAGGGGTTCATTCCATATTTATACTTCAAAATGTGTGCTTGATATGCGCTATCCTTACCACCACTTCCAGGCACAAGACAGTCATAAGATCCATCATTCTTTCTGTGTTTATCTAAAAGACAGATCAACTCTTCTTCTCGCATTCCCCAATTAACATTATCTTTTATTTCAGCAGTTCTACACGCATCGCATACACCATTTTCATCAAATTGCATTGTCACCTTTTTACTATCTTTGGTGTGTTTAAATTCTACAGCTGAAGCGGGCCTTTGATTAGACATTACACATTTCGTACAAAATTTCACCTCTTGAGGTAAGCCATAGTATGCCTCTAATTCTTTTTCTGCCATTATATTAAATTGTTTATTGTAGCCCAGTTTTTATAAATTGATACTCCTTTTTCAGCACTCTTTTCAGGATGAAATTGTACAGCAAAGACATTGTCTTTAAAAATCCCAGAACAGTATTCCAAGCCCTCATAATTTGTTGTAGAAAGAATACAAGATTTATCCTCAGGTTCAACATAATACGAATGAACGAAATACATAAACTCATTTTCATCCACATCGAAAAGTGGACTTTCTTTCCAAGATTGCTTATTAGAATAAATTCTATTCCAAGCTATTTGAGGAACCTTTACTTTCTTCTTATTGATAATGGATGGAAACTTTCTTATAACTCCAGGAATAAGGTTCAATCCATCCCCAGATCCAAATTCTTCACTTTTACTAAATAGTAACTGCAAACCAAGGCAAACGCCAAAAAGAGGCTTCCCCCTATTTACCGCTTGTTTTATTGATTCAACAAGGTTAAGGGATTCCAAATTCCGCATAGCTTCGATAAAAGCACCTACGCCAGGTAAAATTAGTGCATCAGCCTGTTCAATATCTGCTTTATTTGAACTAATTTTAGCTTTGATCCCTATAATATCACAGGCTTGCTTAACACTAAATAAATTCCCAAGATTATAATCAATTATAACTACGTTCTTATTCATCTCTTTTATTATATTCTACACTCTATACCGCTATCTACCAAAAACCTCTTCAATTCTTGAATACCACATGGTTCAAAAGTATGAAAATTTCTTTTTTGTTTAAGAAATTCTGTATTCCCCTCCTTATCAGATGCTTCAAACTCATTATCTTTAATAAATTGATAATGAAATAAAGAACCAAGTGCTACAGCATCCGCTTTCGCTGTATTAAATGCGCCAGGAACATGCCCTTTTTCCCCAGCACCGCCATGTGCAATAACAGGGACAGACACGAGCGAACTCACCTTAGCTATTAAATCTAAATCAAATCCTTCCCCTGTTCCTTCTTTGTCAACAGAGGTAATTACAATTTCTCCAACACGCATTTCATCTAATTTCTGAGCCCATTCAAAAACATCTATTCCAGTATATTCTCTTCCGTTATCAGTGTAGGCTAAATAGCGTCCGTCAACTTCTTTTATAGCTTCAATCGCAACAACAATAGTTGAAGAGCCAAACATTCTCGCTGCATCCTTTATCAATTGATGATTATTTATTGCAGCAGTATTTAGACATACCTTATCTGCACCTGCTCTTAAAACCTCTTTAATATCTGATATAGACCTCAGACCTCCTCCAACTGTAATTGGTATAAAAATACTCTTCGCTGTTTCAGAGATAATATCATGTAAACTATTGCGTTCATACAATGAAGCAACAACATCCATAAACATCAACTCATCAGCTCCTTGTTCGTAATAATATTTGGCAAAGTCAGAAGGTTTCCCAAGAACCCTCAATCCTTCTAAATGAATACCTTTAACAAGATTCGGCCCTTTAATATCTAGTCTTGGTATAACTCTAATTGTTTTCATTTTCTATATAACCGTTACTTATTATTGTTTCACAAATAGCCCAATCTAGGGGCGTGTCAATATCGATGGAATGAATATCGTCCATAACATATTTTTTGATTCTCTCAAACTTATGGAGAGGCCTATTCCTTAAAAAATGAACATTGATAAGATAAATTGATCCATTGTAGAAGTAAATTACTGGTGCTTCCTGTCGAGTCTTAAAATCTCCAATTTTCGACTTTCTTAAATAACCCGACTGACCTTCTTCAAAGAGATTGAAATATGGACTCTGATGAGATATTCCTACGGATACGATCATTTCCAGATCTTCAGAATAAAGTCTTGTGATTTCGAGAAGTTGTTCTTTCTTTCTAAAAGGAGAAGTGGGCTGAAGCAACATTACATTATCATAGTAAATCCCTTTACTTTCATAATAATCCAGACAATGTAATAAAACTTCATATGTGCCAGATGCATCTGTCGATAATTCTATCGGCCTTTTAAACGGCACTTTTAATCCATAATTTTCAACAATAGAAATAATTTCATCACAATCTGACGAAACACATATATCACTATCCTTCGCTACAGATCTTGCGACGTCAATACTGTAATAAATAAGCGGTTTTCCATTCAAAGATTTTATATTTTTTTTAGGAATTCCTTTCGATCCTCCCCTAGCTGGGATAACATAGAGCGTTTTCATCTTAAAAATTAATATGTTTTATATCTTCCTGCGCCTTCATAAAATCTTGATGCTTGCCAATATCAAGCCAGTAACCTAATAGGGGATAATGGATCAATGATTCTTCATCGTCAGCAATTACTTGGTCCATTAAATCAGTTGCATTAAAAAATTTTCCCTTTTCAAACTGCTCTTTCAGTGTCAATTTCAGCATATAAATTCCGCCATTAGAGTAATAAGTAAAGCTTGGTTTCTCTGAGAAAGATGAAATAATATGTCCATTAGTTTCTAAAACTGCATAAGGGATAGTTACATGATATGGAACGCTTGCTAATGCCATTTTTGCATTATTAGTCTTATAAAAATTATAAAAATCCTCAAAATCAATATTAGTCAACAGATCGGAATTCATAACTAAAATATCCTCATAGCCAATAGCATCAACATAACCTAATGCACCAATTGTTCCTAGTGCTTCTTCCTCCTCTATGTAAAAAATGCTTACCCCTTTAGCCCCTCCATTCCCAAAATAATCAATAATTTGATGTTTCAAGTACTTAACGCTTATATAAATATCCGTAATTCCATAAGCAATCAAACGATCTATGTTATGTTCAATAATAGGTTTATTACCTATTTTAAGCATTGGTTTTGGAGTAACCTCAGTTAGAGGTCGTAAGCGCTCACCTCTTCCGCCAGCCATAATTAGAGCAGCAACTGGAAGTTTAGTCTTAACTTTTTTCAAATCCAGAACATCTAACAATTGAAATTCATCATCAATTAAAGGGATTAAGCTTATACCTTCCTTTGCATATTTTTTTATCAGGGCAAGATTTTGGTTTGAATCATTTAAATATTTGAAATTTGTATTCATGAAGTTCTCTATGGTTTGGGAAATTTCTAACCCATTCAGTAACCCTCTTCTAATGTCTCCATCTGTAAGGGTTCCCACAAGCTTATTATCTTCATTTATTACAAACAATGTCCTGCTTGCATTTTCCTCAAGTATATCAATAGCTTTGAGAGCTATTCTTGCTTCTTGTTTTTCTCTAACAATGTGTTGATTGTTATTTCTCATTAATAATGATTTGTTTCAAAATGCTAATAATTTGTTTCGCAGAATCTTTTTTATAATAGATATTCTCTCCCTTGTAAGATCCAAGTACACTTAATCGATTGATTGCACTTTGCATCGCAGAAATATTAATTTGTGTTTGAATTACATTCTCGCCAAATGCTCTACCTTTCTGCCTATCTCCAAGATTAATCACATATTTACCAAATGAAGCGGCCTCAATAATACCACTTGAAGTATTACCCATTAGAAAACTACAATGTTTCATCGCAGAAAAATAACTTTGCGATCCTAGATTCTCAATTAAGTATACCTTGTCATTATGACTCAAGCTATCTATTAAAATTTTTCTTACGGCCGTTCCTGATATATCGGCATTAGGAAGGGTTATTAAAAACTGGAATAACGGATTGCCCTTAATTACTGAAACAAGCTCCTCCGCATATGTAACATTATTTTTAATGTTTACAGTTTCCGGATGGAAAGTCATTAAAATTGTCTCCTTAGAAAAATCTACCCCCCATTTGTTTCTAAACTGCTCAATTGATAGTAAATTTATATTGGATAAGTTATCCAAACTCAACGCACCCACATAATGGATATTATCATTTGAACTAATAATATTAGCAACCCGTTCAGCATATTCGTGAGTAGAAACAAAATGATATTTTGACGACAATGTAATTCCGTGACGAAATACGTTATCTATAGCACCCAAAGTAGTCTCCCCTCCATGTAAATGAGCAAAAGCAATATTAAATGCTATTCCTGAAGTAACCGCAGCAAACATTTCATATCTGTCTCCAAGACAAAACACCAAATCAAACGTTGTAGAATACTGCTTCCAAAAATCTGCGAACTTAATGGTGGTTAGGCCTATTGCTGTAGAAATTGACTCAGGGCTATCTGTTAAAAGCATAGACTCTATTGTATGCTTCACTTCAAATCCAGCTTCCTTAATGTTCTTTAAAGTCCCGCCGTGAAAAGACGATAGGTGTGTTCCAAAAGCTATAATGCTAAGATCAAAAAAAACATCCTCCTTTAATCTCTTCAATAAGGGAAGATAAATACCAAAATCAGCTCTGGAGCTTGTTAATACACCTATTTTCATATCTATCGAATTAAATCATCAGCTTCAAAATCATCCATTGCTATTTTCCCCATAAAGTCATCCCATTTCATTGGTGAGATCCCATCACCAGGGCGCTTAACCGTTAGATTCTTCTCCGAAAATATATCTCCTTTATTTATGTTTATTTTTGCTACAATACTTTTTCTGGCGATAGCAATATTTTTCTTCTCTGATTCTGAAGGTGTTTTTTGTCCAGAACCTAAAATAGCCAGCTCGATATTACGAATTGCCAAAGTCATGGCTTTAAGTTCTGCCGGTTCAAGAGAAGCCTTATGATCCGGGCCTTCCATGTTCTTATCCAACGTAAAATGCTTCTCAATCATTACGGCCCCCAAGGCAACCGCCGCAATTGGGACTTCAATTCCCAATGTATGATCAGAATAACCTATCGATGTCTTAAATTCCTTTCCAAGGTGTAACATTGCCAGCAGATTTACATCCTTCATTGGTGTAGGGTATTCTGTATTACAATGCAATATTGTAATGTTCTCTTTTGTAACGCCATGTTTGACAAAAACAGCAACAGCATCTTCTATTTCACTTAACGTAGCCATCCCCGTCGAAATAATGGCTTTTTTAAATAAACTGGCAGCCCTTTTGAGATAGGGAAGGTTAGTAATCTCTCCTGATGGAATCTTAACCATATCGAGTCCTATTTTTGACAGGTATTCGAGAGAATCCAAATCAAACGCGGTAGAAAAGAATTTAATACTTTTTGAATTACAATAAGCAAAGATCTTTTCATGATCATCTTCAGAAAGCTCAAGCTTCTGAAGCATTTGCAATTGCGATTCAGTACTATTTTTAGTATTTTCTATTTGATATTCTGCTTTCTTTGCCTTTATAGAAACTAAATTAGAAGCTTTAAAGGTTTGAAATTTTACATAATCCACACCAGCATCAACTGCTGCATCAACAAGGCGAAAGGCATTTTCCAAACTTCCATTATGATTTACTCCTGCTTCTGCAATAATTATTACACTTTCCTTTTTCATATCATTCTACCTGGATTACCAACAATCTTCTTATGATCCGCAACATCCTTCAATATAACGGAGCCAGCTCCAATAATCACATTAGAACCAATTTTAACACCTTGTTTTATGACGGAATTTGCACCTATAAAACTGAAATCACCTACTTCTACATTCCCTGCAAGCACTGCTCCAGGGGCAATATGAACTGCGTTTCCGATCTTACATTCGTGTTCAACTATACAGCCGGTGTTCAAAATGCAAAAATCACCAAAACTTGCTAAAGGATTAACTGCAGCGTGTTTCGAAATAAAATTCCCCATGCCCATTTTAACATGACTTGAGATCAGCGCACCTGGATGAACAACATTTAATAGTTCCTTTTTATTCGCCAAAGCCCGGAGTGCTATCGCATTCCTAATCTGATTATCTCCAACGCCTAAAATGAATTTATAGTCCTCTTTCCATCCTATAAAATCTTTATCCCCGTCAAAGCCAAGATATTTCAGTTTAAAAGGATTTCTTTCTGTTTCAAATCTTTCGCAATAAAATTCTAGGGACAAGCCCGCCATAAGGGCTGCATCGACTACAACAAAGCCGTGACCTGAATATCCTATGATTCCAACTCTATCGAACACTACTTGGTATGTTTACAATTCGCTCTTCTAAAAACTCCGCATTTTTCTGACCGTCGCGTTGGCAATGCAAATACATAGGCAAACGATACATCAATTGCCATATAGGGCGTGTCATTACTTTATTTTCATTAGTTTCTTTCAAGAAAAGATCTCTTTCTGCTTTATTTTCCAGCTCTACACACATCAGTCAGTAATTCACCTTTGTATCAGGAAGCTCTATTCTGAAATTCACGCCTTGCTCAGCAAAAAATGTCCTATATATGTCTGCCAATTCTCTTTTACTTTCTAACATAAAAGGAAGCTGCTCTAATTGCGCGCATGCTAATGAGGCATTTAAATTGGGCATTCGATAATTGTACCCCAATTCATCATGGTAGAACTCATAAGGATGAGGTCTCTTAGCAGTAGTTGTTAAGTGCTTTGCTCTTTTTCCAATTTCGAGATCATTGGATACAATGGCACCACCACCTCCGCAGGTGATCGTTTTGTTCCCATTAAAAGAGAATATGCCCAACTTACCAAAGCTTCCGGTACTTCTTCCTTTATATTCACTGCCAAGGGACTCAGCAGCATCTTCTACTAATGGGATATTCCATTTTCTGCAAACCGCAATTAATTCGTCCAAATGAACAGGAAAGCCAAAAGTATGCATAGGCAGACAAGCCGAAATCTTTCTGCCACTTGTTTTATTATAGCAAACATCGTCTCTAAGCTCTGCATATTCTTCTAAAAACACATCAACTGCTTTTGGAGACAAGCCCATTGTATCCAGATCAACATCAACAAAAACAGGTATTGCCCCATTATAAGCAATAGCATTAGCAGTGGCAACAAAAGTTAGCGCCTGGGTAATTACTTCATCTCCCGATTCAACACCAGCAAGTCGAAGAGCTACCTGCAAAGCAGCTGTGCCATTCACAACAGCAATTGCTTTCTGTGTACCAGTTGATACTTGCATCATTTCTTCAAAACGATCTACATATGCACCTACTGAGGAAACAAAAGTAGAATCAATCGTATCGAGCAAATATTTCTTTTCATTGCCTCTAAACCTGGGTTCATGCAATGGAATAAACTCTTTTGTATTGTATGAATTTTGAATAAACGAAATAATATCTTTCAGGTCTTTCATCTTACATTTTTGCATCTAAATATTTACCCGTTTCCTTATGTCCAAAATCAGGGATCATTTTAAAGAACAACTCAACAATATCTTCTTTAGACCACGATTTATTTGACTTAAGCTCTTGGATATGTGAAGAAAACAAATTTAACAGTTCATCATTAACTTTAAATTCATTTTTTATTACTCCTAGATTATCAAATCTATCCATGTCTAAGATCTCATTTTCAGTAAAGAATTCTTCAAAATCCTTTTCGCCTGTAGTATCACTACTGGTAAATAGGCAGGGCCATTTGCCTTGCTGTGGTAACGTTTTTATGAGTTCTCTGGCCTCATCTTCACTTTCACATAGATAAGGCTCATATCCCAATTCTTTTAAATACCTAACAGCGATATCTGCAAAAGTGATCAAGTGTAAACTTTCACTAAGTTTTGGGAAGAACACATCCCGGTTCTCACCAAAAATGCAAGACATTAGACAAAGCTCTCCAGATTCCTTTGGTATTACAAAATATCGTTTAATATCATTAGGAGCTACAATAGGTTGCAATTTTTGAATGCGCTGATTGAACCCATGAAGCAAAGAACCATCGGAAAAAGCAACATTTGCAAATCGTGCAGTTGAAATACTTATATTTTTACTTCTACGCATTAGGAACATTTCCATAATTCGTTTAGAAGCCCCCATCATGTTTACTGGATTAGCAGCCTTGTCTGTAGAAACACAAAAATATTTTTTTACACCTTTTTCAATAGATTGTTGGATAGTCTTGTCCGTATTGAAAATATTTACGTCAATCATTCTCATTAATGTGAACGGATCCTTTTCACTTCTAACATGTTTCAATGCGGAGAGATTAAGTACATAATCATATTGACCATCAGCCTCGATAAAAGCATCATACTCAATAGAACCGATATCAAGAGCAAAAGTTTGGAAATCACCTTCAATATAACCAAATGAACTTCTTATATCCCGTACAAGTTCAACCATATTATTTTCACTAATGTCTATGACATGAAGCTTTTTAGGATTACGTTTAAATATTTCCTTAACTACCGCTTGCCCAATAGAACCAGCGCCTCCAATGACTAAGAATCGGGAACCTGAAACAATCGTTCGCAATTCTTCATGATAGTTAGTTACATCATCACTAAATAATTCCTGGCCTCTACCTATTAGGTGTAATATATTCATTAAAAAAATTAAAAGTACTTACTAATCGTTTAATATTTTCCTAAGAATCCGCTTAAAAACTAAGAAAAAAAAAGCAAAAAAAACAAATGCCATTCCTCCTAATATTCCTCCCTTTATTTTACCAAACCGCTCCTTTTCTAAGGGAAGAACAGGCTGATCGATCACTTGAATTAATGGTGTCTCTCTTAATAGAGACATTTTAGATAGCTCTAAATTCTTAACCAATTCCGCGAGGATCGCCTTATTTGTTTCTGCACTGAATTGAGACCTCTGCATTGGCGCGGAGCGCTGTACTTGACGAGTAGGATTCAGATTTGGAGTAGCGTCTAATACAACAGCGGCAGAATAAATAGCGCCATTCATTACAGATCTAACAGAGTCAACCTTTCGTTGCAAAATAGTTACATTGTTTAAAGACTTCTTAGTCTTAGTTTGCACGTAAAATTCATTTACGTGATTTACAATTTCATTATTAAAGACTTCTGAAAAGAATTCGTCATTTGATTTTACTTCGGCACTTATAATACTTAATTTCTTATCAGGTTTAAATACATTCAAATAATTCTTGTAAATATCCGTCACTATTGTACCTAAAATACTATCTTGTAAACGATTATTAGTCGAAAACCTATCAAACTTAAAATTCACTAGATCAGGGTTTTTTCTCCAGGATTTTCGGAGATCATTAAATTCGACAAATCTATCGACAAGCAATTGCTTTTTCTCGTGAAACTTAACTTCAGTCAGCAATGCTTTTTCAATCATATTACGTGATTTATATAATTCCAATATATTATCACCCTTAAATATTCCATTTCCAGCCCCTCCCCCAATGTCTAACCCGACCATAGATGCTAAACCGGCATACTGGGCCATCCCATCTCCTCCGTCTCCACTTTCTAAGACAAAAGTTGTTCTTGCTATGTAGACTGGTTGTTTAAAATATGCATAAGAAAATCCAAGAATACTACCAACAAAACCAAAGCTAAGCACAACAATCCAATTAGATAGCAGGTAAAGATATAAATTTCTCAATTTTAACATAACGTCCTTTAGAGACATCTCATCACGATGACCTTTGCTTACTCCATCTACAAAATCTCTTGTTGCCATATCATTAACCATTCTATCTTAGTAAACTAACAACTATCGCTGCCAAAGATGCAAAAGCTGTACTGATTCCAATCCAAGCCTGAACATTCATCTTCTCTCTTTCCGCACGTTTAGGAACAAAAATCTCTGCCCCTGGTTTCACCTGCGGGTAATTGTTAAAAAACAAAAATTTCTTAGCTGCCGCAACTGATCCATTAGAATATACGATATAAGCACCTCTCTTGTATGCATTATAACTATATCCACCAGCCCCATCAACATATCCTTTAAAACTTCTACCCTTGATGTAAACAATACTATTGGGTTTTAAAACCTCACCGGTAACTCTCACTGTTTGCAATTCTTTAGGGACCCGAATTACATCTCCATCTTCCACAATTAAATCGTTTCTGGATAATGGTTTTTTCAAGATTTTCACTAAATCAATACCTACCAGATCACTACGTAGAACCTGCAGATCTTTTTCTATCGTTGTGGTATCTTTTGCGCCCGACTGTTTCAAACGCTGCAAATTCATCAACTTTTCCTTCTCTTCCTTTCTTCTCTCCAGACTATCTATAGCTCTTGCCTCTGCACCACCAGTACGCTTTAACGATGCTCCCTCTACATAAGCCAAAGGACTTAGGCCGCCTGCTCTTTTCATAATATCTGAAATTCGCTCGTCCTTTTTAGTAATGGTATAAGTGCCAGGATAAAGCACTTCTCCTTCAACTTTAACTTGTCTCTGCACCTGATAACTCTCGGAGCTGCGGATTGAAACTATATCAAATGGCTTTAAGGTAAAGTCTTTCTCCTGAACTTTTAAATTCTGGTCTACATTGACAGTAAATACTTCGGCCGTCTGTGCAGACACAGAAGTTGCGTCGCTATTTTTAATTCTTCTAGAGATTTCAATTCGATTTGGCGTAGCGCCTTCTTTAAAGCCACCTGCCATTTGGATCAGTGATTCCAGATTCATATTATCACCATATTCGAAAGTACCAGGCTCTCTGACCTCTCCCTGAATGGTTACTTTATATTCCTCTCTTAAATCAAATATTGAAGAAATGGTTACTTTGTCTTCTCTCTGCAGCTTAATGTCTGCTTCTGTTCCGGCCAATACTTTGGCTACATCAAATGATAAAAGTGATAAGCTGTTGTCTGCATTTAACCTTGAGATATAACCCCTATTTAAAAATGCATCTTCCTTTAAACCATCAGCCTTAGCGATCAGTTGCGTTAACGTCAGGTTCTCATCAAGCTCAAACTGTCCAGGACGAAAAACAGCACCTGAAATCTCTACTCGGTTTTCGAAACGATCCAGAATGGCCTCTACTACATATTTGTCGCCGTTTAATGGATTGTATTTATTGTAATCATCAGCCGGTACATCCGTGATTTTACGTTCTTTATTTGTTTTTTGAAGTACCTTAATCTGCGCGGTATAAGCATCGTTAGAAAAACCACCGGCAAACCGAACCATGTCTTCTAAAGTCTCTGTATTTAAAGCCTCGTATAACGCGGGGCGTTTAACTTCTCCCGCCATTTCAACCCTTGTTTGATACACCGGCACGTTGATCACATCCTGATCCTGCAAGCGAATATTGTTTAGCTGGATTCCGTTTAACAGAAAATCATAAACATCTATAGTAGATACGACTTTATTGTTCCTAACCACCTGTATTTTACGGAAAGACCCGTTCCTGTTCGGCCCTCCTGATTCATACAGTGCATTAAATACAGTAAACAGTGAAGGCACAGTGTATGATCCTGGTTTAACTACCTCTCCTATCACGGTTACTTTAATGCTTCTGATATTGCCTAAAGTTATTGCAACGCTGGTTCTGCCAGACCTTAAGCTTGGGTAGGTACTGGCCATGCTTGAACGGATCTTTGAAGTGGCCTGCTCAATAGATAACCCACCAACTGAGATTAAACCTACATATTGTAAGCGTATGGTACCGTCAGGGCTTACCTTTAACTTATAGTTGGCTTCATTGTCGCCACTTAAATCGATCAGCAATTCATCATCAGGCCCAACCACATAGCTTTTAGTAGTGGCCATACGAAGGTTTGGCTCAAAAGTCAGGTTTTCATTTTTAAACAGATCCTCCCCAAAAATTTTGGGTTTAAGCCCTTCAAAAAGCTTTTTCATTTCCGCAAGCTTTTCCTCTTCCAATGCTTTTTTAGTTTTCAGATTGCCACTGGAATCGGTTTTATTGTTATTTTTAGTGGTATCGCGTACATTTTGCTTATCAAACCCTCTGGTTCTGTCCAACTCATTGCCATTTTGCTGATTTTTATTGGAACCGTTGCTGTCCGATTTATCATTACTTTGGCCACCTTCCTGTTTCCTGATTTTTTCTACTCTTAAACGGAGTTTCTGAATTTCCGTGGCATTCATACCCTGAGCCGCAGCCATTTGCTCCAGCTGAGCATCATTATATCCCACCGATTCCGCTCTCTGCATTAATTGTCGGATCTGTGTATCCGTTAGGTCATCAACTTTTACATCCGCATAATTGGTTTGCGAAAATACCGATTGAGAAAGGGTAATGGCAAAGAAGAAAAGTAATGCTGCAAGTATATTTTTTAACTTCATAGGTAATTGATAGTGTATGAAATAGCTTATTCGAAATAATTTAATGTTTTAAAGCCGCCTTGCTTTAAGTACTCATCCTTTTTCATCAAATGCAAATCGGAATGAACCATGTCTTTTACTAATAGTGGAAGATCGTATTTGGGTTTCCAACCTAGTTTGGTATTGGCTTTTGTTGGATCGCCCAATAGCAAATCAACTTCTGTTGGTCTGAAGTATTTTTCATCAACCTGTACCACAATAGTACCCGGTTTTAAATGCTCGCCATTTAATCCTAGTTGAACAACCAGGTCCTGATCAACATCAATGATTACACCCCGCTCGTATTGGTCTTTTCCACTGAACTCAATTTCAATTCCCAATTCGGCAAAGCTCATTTTAACAAAATCTCTTACGGTTGTAGTAACACCTGTAGCGATTACATAATCTTCCGGTTTTTCCTGTTGCAGAATTAACCACATGGCTTCGATGTAATCCTTTGCGTGACCCCAATCGCGTTGTGCCGAGAGGTTGCCAAGGTATAGACAGCTCTGCAAGCCCAATGCTATTTTACATGCCGCACGGGTGATTTTACGGGTAACAAAGGTTTCGCCCCTAACCGGACTTTCGTGATTAAACAAAATGCCATTGCAGGCAAACATATCATAAGCCTCTCTGTAGTTAACTGTAATCCAATAGGCATACATTTTTGCTGCTGCATAGGGTGATCTTGGATAGAAAGGCGTTGTTTCACTTTGAGGAACGGCCTGAACCAATCCGTATAACTCGGAAGTAGAAGCCTGATAAACTTTAGTTTTTTTGGTAAGACCCAATATCCGAACAGCTTCTAATAACCTAAGTGTTCCGATTCCATCGGCATTTGCGGTATATTCAGGTGTATCAAAACTCACCTTAACATGACTCATTGCGGCAAGATTATAAATCTCATCAGGTTGAGTTTCCTGTATGATTCGAATTAAATTGGTTGAATCCGTTAGATCACCATAATGAAGTTTAAATTTTACATTATTTTCGTGCTGATCCTGGTAAAGATGATCTATCCGTTCAGTATTAAAAGATGAAGACCTTCTTTTCAATCCATGAACAAAGTATCCCTTTTTTAACAAAAATTCAGCTAAATAGGCTCCATCCTGTCCCGTTACTCCCGTAATTAAGGCAATTTTCATCTGTGTGTTTACGCTTTAGGTGTTATGAAGCTTGCATGAG
>Ga0157373_10000384_pt1 | contig 35453 bp, 20 predicted proteins | sample C65metaG_FD_113460 | JGI IMG/M metagenome (GOLD analysis project Ga0157373, IMG submission 113460) | Corn rhizosphere microbial communities from Kellogg Biological Station, Michigan, USA - C6-5 metaG | ecosystem: Host-associated > Plants > Roots > Rhizosphere > Soil | place: USA: Michigan... | reverse complement strand
GTGATGAATGGAACTTTCCATCCACTGGCGACAGATCAGGAATCCATTCTTTCGATCAAGGCAGAGTTTTTTCAATTTTCCGGGGTGGTGGGTGAAAACCTTGAACGCTTCATCAGTGGCAGGATTGATACCAAGCCCAGCGCCAAAGCGAATTTCCTGACTCTGCAACCTTCCGCCCGTTTTCCCGGAAAATTGGTGATGGAGTGGACGGGGGCTGTAGGATCACAGATTGATTTGCGAAATTTTCCCTTCCTGTTTTCTCTGGCACAGACCACTCAGGACAGTTGGTATGAAAGCCCGGCTTTCCTCACGGAGGCGGAAGGAGTGCTCCGCTGCAGTGATGGCAAAGTTTCTCTAGCCCATCTCAGACTGGCGACCAAAGGCCGCATGGCAATCAGGGGTGATATTTCTGTGGATGCACAAAAAAATCTTTCCGGTGAACTTCAAGTGGGTGTGCCGGACAGCATGATCCAGTCTGCCGCCACCCAAAGGTTGGATGAAATTTTTGGTGAAGCCAGTGAGGGCTTCCGCTGGATCACAGTGCGTTTGAGTGGCACGACAGATGCTCCCAAGGATGACTTCAAGGAACAATTCGTCTCTTCCGAACGTCGCAAACAACAACCCCAGGAAGCCGTTGCTCCCTCCTCGTTTGATGAACTGACCCGGCCTAAAGGTCGTTAATGGGCCGGCAAGTGAACGCGTGCTTTAGCAGAGTGTAGGGGTGCGCAGGAAGTGATGATTTTTTGAAGAAGAGCATGGCGTTCTGGGGAATTGTGGTTCAGGGTGAATGATGGATAAGGCAGATAGAACTGCCATCCATTCACCCCTAAAACCAAACCGACTAGAATCATGCAAACTGCCAACGTCAATCTGCCGATCACCGTCACGGTGCGCCACGAGCAAGTGACTGATGCCCTGCGGGACTACGCACAAAAGAAAATCGAAGGTCTGCACCTTGATTACCCGCGCATCATTGAAGCCAAGGCGATTCTGGATGTTCAGAAAAATCGGCACATTGCTGAAATCATTCTCTTTTGCGCCAACCACATTACCATCGAAGCCCACACAGAGGGCAAGGACATGTATGTGGCACTGGATGAGACGATCGAGAAAATCGCTCGTCGCATGCGCAAGCACAAGACCCGTCTGATGAAGAAAAACCGCCCCCACCGGAACGAGTCCATTCGTTATCTGGAGGAGCGCTACTTCAATGACGAGGTGCTGGATCACCCACAGGATTCAGAGCATGATCCCGTTCCCTACATCGTCCATCCGGAGAAGTATTCCGTGCGGACCATGTATAAAGAAGACGCCATCATGGAACTGGAGCTCTCCGAGCGCCCCTTTGTTCTCTACAAGAGTGCCCGTCGCGGGAATCTCAGTATTGTTTACCGCCGGAAGGACGGCGAATATGCCGCGCTGGACGTTTGATTGATGCCAGGCGGTAAGGCCGCAAAGGAAAGCCGGACGAGATCTTCTCGCCCGGCTTTTTCATTCTGCCAATGGCAGCAGGATTTCAAAACAGGCTCCGCCGCGCTGGCCGCGACGGTGGCGGATTTCTCCGCCCATGGCCTGCATGAGTTCATTCACGATGTAGAGTCCCAGACCGGTGGATGCCTCATTGTTGGTGGGGCGGGCACTGAGACGGGTGAATTTTTGGAAGAGCAGCTTTTCCTCTTCCTCGGGAATTCCTGGCCCTTCGTCCTCCACCTGGAAGACTCCATGCTGGTTTTCACGCACCACCTTCACTCTCACTACCGATCCTTTGGGTGAGAATTTGATGGCATTTGAGAGGAGGTTTTCCAGAGAACACATCAGGGCGGTGCTATCTGCATGAATAGGGATCTGTGCGGTAGGGAAATCGAGCTCGATGCTGATGTCCTTTGATTTACCGTGTTGATCAAAGATGCGGACGGCCCGTTCCGCATGATGCGTCAGATCCAGGGATTGCTTGTCCAACCGTTCTTTCGCCTCTTCCAGCCGCCGGGTCTGGAGAAGATTGTTCACGATTTCAAAGGAGCGGTTGGTGGAATCGATGATGCTCTCCACCAACAGGGCGGTACGGCTGTCCAGTTCCTGATTTTCTGCCAGCATGGCCGCGGCGAAACGGATGCCACCGAGGGGATTCTTGAGATCGTGGGCCACCACTTCCAGCAGGCTGTTCCGCTCACGCAGTGTGGCGGAGAGTCGCTTGCGCGTATTTTGCAGGCTGAGATGGACCTGCAAGCGGGTAACGAGTTCCAGTCCATGGAAGGGTTTGGTGAGGTAGTCCACGCCTCCCGCTTCCAAGGCATTGATTACGAAATCCTTTTCCGTAGCTGCAGAAAGAAAGATGACTGGAATATTTTTCCACTCTTCACTGACCTTGAGGTGGCGGCATAGCTCGAAGCCAGTCATCCCCGGCATCATGGCATCCAGCAGGATCAGGTCTGGAATGACCGTTTGGAGCTTTGCAAGGGCTTCCTTGCCGTTGTTGGCACCCACCACTTCGTAGCCGTGCTTGAGCAGCAGCGGCCCCACCACTTGAATGTTTTTCGGCTCGTCATCCACCACCAGAATCAGTGGAGGTGAGGAAGGGATAGGGAGGGGATCAAACATTGAAGGAATTCAGTTGTTCGATTTGGGCGGGAAATGCGGATAAAATGCGGCTTGCCTGTTGGAAATCCATTGTTTTTGCCGCTGCTTCCAATTCTTTGGCATAAATGGCCAGAGAGCGGCATTCGTGATTTGCGGCGAGGGTGGCCAGTTGCCGGGCAAAATTCAGGGTCCCCTGTGCAGGGACCAGTTGCATAAGGCCTGGCCATGCGATGGATTTCAACTGTTCCAACTTGCCGATCAACTGCCCCACATTTTTCACCTCAGGTTCTGCCGAAAGTTCCTCTGGTGAGGGTGCCTGATCGTCAGGAACCAACACAGAAGGTTGATAGGCAGCCAAAAATTTGGACAACTCCTGATAAAGCCGTTCCCGGCTGATGGGCTTGCTGGCAAAGCCATCAAAAATCGATTTCAGTTCCTCCTGGCTGTTGAGTAGCGAGGACGCTGTGACAGCAATGAGCGGGATGTGGCGGGTAGCTTGGTTTTCCCGCAATAGAGTGAGTGCGGTTTTACCATCCACCATCGGCATGCGGATATCCATCAGCACCAGATCGGGAAGGAATTTCCGGCACATCAGGACAGCCTGTTCTCCATTTTCCGCTTCGATCAGATCGTGATGGGAACTGGTAAGATAGCCACGGATCAATTCCCGATTGAGCGGGACATCATCCACGACGAGAATTTTCGAGGGAGCCAGACGATTGAAATCGATGTGGGTGATCGGGATGGCCTGTGGCATTTCCACCTTTGCAGTACGCCGCTGCACGGGAAATTCCGCATGAAAAATAGATCCCTTGCCCAGTTCACTGCTTACGCTGATGCGGCCACCCATGAGTTTGGCCAGGCGGTCACTGATACTCAGGCCGAGGCCGGTTCCCTGATAGTTTCTGCCGTAGATGGATTCCACCTGATAGAAGGGGCGGAAAATTTCCTGCTGCTTGTCTTGAGCAATGCCGATGCCGGTATCCACGACCTCAAAATTCAGGATCATTCCCTCATTATCGGCCGGTAGGCACCAGGCTTTCACCTGCACGCTGCCCTCGCGGGTAAACTTGAGGGCGTTTCCTACCAGATTGATGAGAATCTGCCGGATGCGCAGGGCATCGAACATGAGATATTCTGGAACGGAGGCATCCTTCTGGACCTTGAACTCCAGGCCTTTTTCCAGAGCCCGGAAGGAGAAAAGTGTCTCGATGCTTTCGAGGAAGCGGCTGGTATCCACCGCCTCAAAGTTGATGTCCAGCTTGGCAGCCTCGATTTTTGATAGATCGAGGATGTCATTGATGAGTGAGAGCAGGGAATTGCTACTGGTGAGGATCGCTTCTGCATAATGCTTGTCCTGCGGGCGCTGGACGGAGTCATGCAGCAATTCACCGAAACCGAGGATGGCATTCATCGGGGTGCGGATCTCATGGCTCATCATGGCCAGGAATTCGCTCTTTGCCTGATCTGCTTGAACGGCCTTTTCCTTCTCAAATTCCAGGGAGGATTCCCGCTCGCGGCCCAGCAGGAAAAGTCCCAGCAGGATGGTGCCGGTCATGCCTGCCACCACTGCCACCACACTGGCAGCCAGGACGGTGACATTGGTATCGTTCAGGCTCCGCACCATTGTATTTTCCCGCTTTTTCAACAGTCGCAGTTCCGTCTGCTCCATATCATCCAGCATCTCGGAAAAACGGGCGATGAGTTGGCGGCCACGTCCTTCCCGGACGATGGCGGAGGCGGCATCAAATCCCTGGCTTTTTCTGACATCGATGACGCGCTGAAGCTCGATTTTTTTCAAGCGGATCACTTCTCGGATCGTTCCCAGCCGGACCTGCTGGCTAGGATTGTCATGAGTAAGGGCAAGCAAGGCATCGAGCTTCTGATCCATGACTTCCACCGAAGGGCCGTAGGCATTCAGGTATTGTTCATCCCCTGTAATGAGATAGCCGCGCTGGCAGAGAACCATGTTCTGGGCGGCAGTGCGCAGGCTTTCAAGGTCAAGCAATACCGCACGGGTGTGTCTCACCCAGGCGAAGTCCTCCAGATTGCGGTGGGTGTTGCGGGTGGAAACATAGGCACCATAGATCATCACCATCACGGCCACGAGTGCGGGGCCGATGTATCTGGCTTTCAAATGGCGGTACATTCCTGAGTCGATGGATGAATTGAAAAGCGCAGAAAACTCAACATTTCAGCAGAAAAGGGACAAGGACATTCACCATCCAAAGGCGGCCAGCGGGCAATACACCGGAATGCCGCTTTCTGCAAAGGCCCGAAAGGTAAAAAAAATCCCCGCAGCTCAGTTTGGCGGTTCCTTCACAATAATTCCGCGGGGAGGTTTTTCCATTCCCATGGGATCCCCGTTTTTTTCAAGGTGTTCCTTAATCAGAAACCAGACTGCGATCGCCAGAAGAAGACATAGAATCTTTGCGATCCAATTGTTCGTCAGAAGTGTTTTCATGTGCAGGCTGCCCGGAGAAGAAGATGGTGGAGATTTTTTCGCGGAATTGTTTCTCGGTGAGATTGCGCTGGAGGATGCCGTTCTCACAAATGGAAATGCCGCCGGTTTCCTCGCTGACGACAACGCAGATGGCATCTGTCCGTTCGGTCAGGCCGATGGCGGCGCGGTGGCGCAGGCCGGTGGAGCGATCCTGCATTTCCTTTTCCGTCACTGGAAAGACACAGGCGGCACCGGCCACCCGATCATCTGCCAGGATCATGCCGCCGTCATGAAGCGGGGCTTTTGGGTAAAACACCGCCATGGCCAGTTCCGGGGTGAAGCGGGCGTCCAGAATGACGCCGGTTTCCAGTGCTTCCTTCAGGCTGATGCCGCGCTGGATGGCGAAGAGGGCACCGATGCGTTTTTTGGAAAGTGCGATGACGGATTCAGTAAACCGTTCCAGGAAGGCGAGACGGCGTTTGCTGGAGAAAGAGAACAACCGGTTGCTGCCCAACCGGGCCAGGCCATTTCGCAACTCCGGCTGGAAAATCACGATGAGGGCAAAAGCTAGAATGGCTGCAGCACGGGTGATGATCCATTGGATGACCTCGAAGCGGAAGACGACGGAAATCAGGGTGAGCACCACCAGAATGGTGATGAGACCTACCAGGATCTGTGCTCCACGGGGGGCCCGGAATGCCCGGTAAATCTGATAAATACAGGCCGCGAGAACGAGGATCTCGATACCGTCCCTCCAATGATTATTCAAAAAATCCAACATGGCCCTTGGCATGGATAAGGGGGAAAGGCGGGCATGTCACTCGGAAAGCTCATTTGGGCGCAAGTGATCCCTTGCCGATGCGCGGCGGCTCGTCTTAACTTTGCGCCATGCACGAGGAAATCACGCTGACCCGAGAAGTAGCCGCCATTCAGATCCCAAGTGGAGACACGCTCACGCTGCCGCTCGGCACGCCGGTTTTTATCACCCAGCGGCTGGGTGGTACCTACACAGTGGCCACCTCCCAGGGACTCGCCCGCATTTCCTCCCAGGATGCGGATGCCTTGGGCATCAATGATGAAGAGGAGCAGAAGAAGCAGGCGGAAGTGATCCGGCTGAAGGATGCTCCCGTGGAGGAGCAGATCTGGCATCAGCTCAAAAGCGTGTATGATCCTGAGATCCCAGTGGATATCGTCAATCTGGGCCTAGTCTACGATTGTGGCGTGGACGAAGTGGAAGGCAAGAAGGTGGCAAACGTGAAAATGACGCTCACCGCCCCGGGTTGCGGCATGGGGCCCGTCATCGCAGCAGATGCCCAAGCTAAAATCATGACCATCGATGGGATTGATGATGCCAAGGTGGAGCTCGTCTGGGATCCTGCCTGGAATCAGGAAATGATCACCGAGGAAGGCAAGATGAAGCTCGGAATGATCTGAGAAAATCAAAAATCGCGATGCTCACTTCGCCGTCTGATCGATGTAGGCGATAATGCTGGGGATCGCGATGCCAAGAACCTTGGCAGTTTTCTCATAGGCAGCGCGGCCCATCCCGATGGGATCCGGTACATCTGCGCCGATACCCTCACCCGGAATCTCGGCAAATTCGCATACCAGATAGAATTTGTCTGCATAATCCGGAAAGCGTGCCTCCAGCATCTGGAGGTGGCCCCGGGTCATGGCAAAGACATGGGACGCTTCCTCCAGGATCTCCCGATTGATGAGTCGGCTCTTGAAGCCATCGAGCGGTGCGTTCTGCTTTTTCAGAATTGCCAGGGTTTCCTTGCTGGCCGGTGTGCCGTTGGAGGCTGCCACTCCGGCGGAACTCACGGTGTAATCGCCGCGATTGGACGTAACGGCGCGGAAGAGTCCCTCAGCCATGGGGCTTCGACAGGTATTTCCAGTGCATACGAACAGAACGTGCTTAGGCGCGGACATGCGGGAACGGTGGGAGGTTGCGAAGGATTCGTCAATGGGCTTGCTTGCAGACGTGCAGTTGTGCTCTATCTTTTAAGAATAAGACAGTGGAGGATCTAGACGTTCAAATAGGAAACAAGCTACGTGATGCCCGTGAGGCCGCAGGCTACACCGTCACGGATGTCGTTCATCGTGCCCACTTGCCCCGCTCGGTGATTGAGGCACTTGAGGCGGAGGACTTTAGTGTGTTCACGAGTCCTACTTACGCGAAGAGTTTCCTCAATCAGTATAGCGCGTTCCTGAATGTGGACGCGCATCCGTGGTTGGACGCTCTGGAGCCAACTTCCTTCGGCCAGACAGAGGGGCTGCATTCCATTTTTGAAACGCTGCCTGCTCTCCACAAGGTGGAACTGCCACGCTCCAAGAAAGAATCCGGCAACAGCGCTTTTTCCACCATTCTGCTGATGGTCATCACCGGCGGGATTCTCTACGGTGCCTACAAGGGGCTGGAGATGGCTGAAAAAATCTGGGGCGGAATCGAAAAGGCGGAAGCAGAGGAAAAGCCGCAGATTGTGCCAAAGCCCGAGGCCGCCTTTCAAAGTCCGCCATCGCCTGGGAATCCACCGCAGGTGCCAGCTGCAGTGATCCCCAATCCGCCTTCCACCTCTGCGGAGCCGATCATCGTGAAGAAGCAGGAAATCCTGCCAGGGCCTCCGCCGAAGGCGATTCCCGTGGTTCTGCCGGATTAACGGCGGGTCTTTTTCCAATCCCGGATGGTTTCCAGAAAGGGATCGAGATACCGCTGGACTTTGGCATTTCCAATCCCTGGAACCTCCAGTGCCTGTTCTGTAGTGATCGGCTGATAGCGCGCCAGTGATTCCAGTGTCTTGTTACTGAAAACCACATAGGGTGGTACGTTTTCCCGCTTGGCGATTTTGAAGCGGATGTCCCGGAAAATGGAATACAGAGTGGAATCAAAACCGTGATCCTTTAGATTCACTTCCCTGCGGCCCACATCCGCCTCCGGCCACACGAGCTGGAATTTCCCCCCTTGGCGCATGATCGCTTCACCTTCCGGAGTCAGAGTAACCAGCGGATATTCACCCGGCACGGTCTGGACCAATCCGGCATCCGCCATGGAGCGCATGAGGGCATTTAGATAACCGGTGCCCTTTTCCTTGAGAATGCCGTAGGTGGTGAGCTGATCCAGCCCGGCGCTGAGGATTTCCTGGGAGCGGCTGCCGGAGAGCATCTGGATGATGCGGCCACGTCCATAGCGTGCCTCCCATCCCAGCGGAGTGCGGCGGGACATGCGGGCCACTCCGCTGAGTGCCTTGCGCACGAGGATTTCCTCCTCCGCCGTAGGGGGGCGGAGATCTCCAGAGGTTTCCTCCCGGCAGACATCACAATTGCCGCAGGTATCTGCATTTTCCTCCCCGAAGTACATCAGGATCCATTGCTGTCGGCAGGTGCGGGAGTAGCACATCTCCACCATGGCCTTCAGTTTTTCACGATCCCGGCGGTCCTTTTCCTCGATCGCGGTTTCATCGAGTTGTAGCTGGCGGGTCAGCACATCCGGCTTCAGCAGGCGGGTGCCCCGGACGCGACGGCCTTGGACATCGAAGCGCTCGATGTAGCCCGAGCGGGCCAGCACGGACATGGCGCTGCCCACGCACATCGGGTTTTTCACATCTGCACCTTCCGAGATTTCATCCAAAGTACGATGAATCTCGTAATCTTTGTCTGCCTGGTTCTGAAGGTATTGATAGATTGATCGGATGGTGTTGGCGGTTGGGTTTGCCCCTTCGATGAAAAATTCCTGCGTCCGGGTATCCGCATAATTGAAAAGCATTTCGCAGACAGAGCTCTCCCCATCGCGCCCGGCGCGACCAGCCTCCTGGTAGTAAGCTTCCACACTGCCGGGGATTTCGTAATGAATCACGAAACGTACGTCCGCGCGGTCGATTCCCATGCCGAAGGCATTGGTGGCAATGGCAACATCCGCCTTGCGCTTGATGAAAATTTCCTGAGCGCGCTCCCGCTCGCCATCGCTCATGCCGCCATGGTAGGCCACACACTTGATACCCCAACTGGCGAGCGTTTCGGAAACGGAATCCACCTTCTTCCGGGTAGCGCAGTAAACAATGCCGGTCTTGTGGGCATCGATGACTGCACGCATGCGTTCATCCTTTTGAGCTACCTTTTCGACGCTGGTGATACTTAGAGAAAGATTGGGCCGGGAAAATCCACTTACGGTTTCAAAGGGATCCCGCAGTTGCAGCACGGTGCGGATGTCCTCCCGCACCACGGGAGTGGCCGTAGCGGTGAGGGCCACGCATTGAGGTCGCCCGATCTTATCCAGCGCACGGCCCAGCCGCAGGTAGTCCGGCCGGAAATCATGCCCCCACTGACTGAGGCAGTGGGACTCATCCACCGCGAAGAGGGAGATTTCCACATCCCGGATGGCGCTGAGAAAGCTTTCCGCCCGGAAGCGCTCGGGGGCCACATAAACGAGCTTCCATTTTCCGCTGCGCATCCCGTCCAAGCGTTCCTTCTGCTCAGGCCAGGAGAGGGTGGAATTGATCATGGTGGCTGGAATGCCGCGCGCCACCAAGGCATCCACCTGATCCTTCATCAGAGCGATGAGCGGGGAAATGACCAATGTGACTCCACCGAAGCACAGCGCGGGAATCTGGTAGCAGAGGGATTTTCCTCCCCCTGTGGGCATGACCACCAGGCCATCCTTTCCTTCTACGATCTGGGAAATCACATGTTCCTGCCCATCCAGAAAGCCGGAGAACCCGAAGTACTGCTTCAGAGCCTGGTGGGGCGTCATCAGCAAGGGTTTTGTCTCGGATCCGGAAGAAGGCATGGGGCGTGCACGAATGAACAACCCGGGGTGGTGTATCGTCAACCTTTCGCTTAGCCCACAAGATCTCCGATGGAGCCAAAGTCCGGTATGAAAAGCCGTTTGTAGGTGCGGGCTGCGTAGCCATCCGTCATGCCTGCGAGGAAGTCACAGACCAGGCGGGCGCGGGCGGCTTCATCCGGGGCGGCTTCGATCTCTGCTGCGGTAGCTGCGGGGAGAAGCTGGAAGTCCTGCCCATCCACTGCGGTGCCGGTGATGTAGCGTTTTCCTAAAACATCCCAGAGCTGGCGAAGCATGCGGCTGCCTTTGTATTCCAGTTGCTTGAGTTGCGGTGAGAGGAAGACGACCTCGAAGGCGAGTTTCTTGAACAGCTCGGATTCCATCTGCACCGCTTCGTCCACCATCAGGCGGTAGCGGTAGCGGTTGCTGGTCTGGCTGAGGAAATTCACATCCGCCTCCAGTCGGGTGGATTGGATGTATTTGCCAATACGCTTGCCCACAAATGGGTCCACGCGCTTTTTGCGGATGGCGCGCATCAGCTCACCCAGCGGGGAAGTTTCGTCCACGGGATGGCCGTTTTTTTCCGCCCAGTTTTCGATTTTTTCGATGTTGAGAAATCCTGCACGCACACTGTCTGATAGATCGTTCAGCGAGTATGCGGTGTCATCCGCCCAGTCCATGATCTGGCATTCGATGGATTTGAAGGAATCCCGGGATTTTCCTGGTGTGAGTTCCAGCGGGAAGTCATTTCCACCCATTGCCCAGTCCAGGTGGTCGTGCTGTTCATCGTAAATGAAATGATTATGGGGAGCGGTGCCTTCCGGGCTTTTGAGTTCTGTCCAGAGAGTCTTGTATTTCAGCACCCCGTCCATGAAGGCGCGGGATGGGTCCATGCCCTTGTGGGTGGCGGAAAAAATCCTCTGGGTGAGCAGGCGGAGAGTCTGGGCGTTTCCTTCAAAACCGCCGTGGCCCTCCATCAGGTGATTGAGTGTGCGTTCACCGGCGTGGCCGAAAGGGGGGTGGCCTAGATCGTGGGAAAGGCAGATGGCCTCCATCAGATCCGGATCGATGTAAAACTCATCATGGAGAATCCCGTCCGGGCGCGTCCTCAACCATTGGCTGATGGCCTTGCCGATCTGAGCGACTTCCAGTGAGTGGGTCAGCCGTGTGCGATAGAAGTCATACTCACCACTCCAGAAGACCTGGGTTTTGTTTTGCAGGCGGCGGAAGGTGGTGGTGTGCAGCACCCGGTCCCGGTCGATCTGGAACGGAGTCCGGTAATCGGTAGCATCGCTCGCGCCGGAGCGTCGCTCGGTGTCAAAAGTCCCGTAAAATCGGTTCGCCATTGGCAATGATCGGAAGGTCTCCTGCGTATGAAGTCGAGGAGGAAAACGCCGTGCAGGCAGGCAGGTTTGCGCGTTGACAGCCTAACGCTTGATGTTTAGTCCACTTAAATGTCAAGAAGGGCGTGGGAAATGCTTCCATGGCAGGTCTTGATCGGAACGACTGAACGAACAGGACATGAAGAGTGACATCAAGGAGGCAAAATTCGGGTTCTGCATGGTGAACCGGGCGGGCTGGAAGTCCATCCGTGCACGGCTGGAGCGCTTTTTGCCGGATGTCATCGATGGTGGCTGGGCTTTCGTGCATTTGGAGGATCATGCCCAAAGGGTAGGGGATTTCACCAAGCGTATCGGGAAATTCCAGATGGTGCATGATGTTTTCTCCGGCCGGGCTGCCGCAAAGGAAGCTATCCGCCAAGGGGCGAAGAAGATCATTTTCGGCACCTATCACAATTGCCCATGGCTTCCACAGAAAAAGGGAGTGCGCTATTTCATCTACTCGGATGGAACCATGCGGCAGCTTACGAATCTGGGATACAGCGGCGGGAACAAGGATATCTCCCGCATGGCGAAAATCATCTATGGCCATGGCATCAAGCGGCAGGCCAAGGCGGGCCATCATTTTTTCTGCATGAGCCACTGGTATGCGGATGCACTGCAGGCCGAGCATGGAGTGGCCAGGGAGCAGATTACACTCATTCCACCGATGGTGGATACGGCCTACTGGCATCCCCGTGAGGGAGAGCGGCGCCCGGGGCCGATCCGCATCGTTTTCATCGGGGCGGATTTCATGCGAAAGGGTGGGGATGTGCTCATGGAGATCGCAGCACTGCCGGAGTTTTCCGTTGTGGAGTGGCATCTGGTGACGAAGAGCCCACCGGAAACGGATCTAACGAACGTTTCCTGCTACACTGGATTTGATTCGGATGCCGGGGGACTGAGAAATCTTGTGCAGGACAGCGATGTGCTGGTGCTGCCGACCAAGGCGGACTGCAATTCCATAGCCGTATTGGAAGCGGCTGCCAGTGGCATCCCATCCATCGCCACCCGCATGTCCGGCATCGTGGATCTGATTGATGACGGAGTGAGCGGCTACCTGCTGGATAAGCCGGACAAGGAGAGCCTGGTAAAGGCGCTGCGCCATTATCTGGATAACCCGGAACTGCTGTTACTCCACGGCCGCGCAGCCCGGGAGAAGATCGTGCGTGAATTCGACTCCCTGGTGGTGGTGAAAAAGATCCGCGATGCGATGGAGTGCGTGGATTGATCAATTCACGGACGGTTAGGAAGATCAATCTCCTTCAGCGGACGGTCTTGCTGAGGCGGACCTCATCGATATCAGCATTGATGTCACCAATCTTGAAGAACCAGTCATTGGTGCGCCAGTAGTTGGTGGGCGCATTCACGGTCGAGATGCAGACATCATCCAGCCATACCTTGACGACGCTGAGGGTATCCCGGGTGATCTTGAGCTTGTGCCATGTATTGAGTTGCACGCTGCTGTTCCAGAGGGTGTTGGAAACAATCACATTACTGCCAGCCATGACCTGCGGTGCGGCGGGCGTGATCCATTTATCCTGCATCACGCAGAGCGAGCTGTCCCACTGCTGGTAGAGATAAATCACAGCAGCACCGCCTACGCCATATGCCTTGTAACTGCGCGGGAAGATGCGAGCCTCGATGGTGAACTCGGAAGCACCATTGCCGGGAGACACCAGGGAATCCGGAATGGTGACGGTGAGGCCGTCCTGCATGTTTGCGAACCGGGCGACTTCTCCGGCAGGATGATTCATCCATTCCAGATTGGCCGTGGTGCGTGTCACATTTCCTGCTGCCGTGAGGTGCAGATTGTTCGGGCCGGAGTCCTGATAGTTACCATTGAAGTGATAGAGAGCAATGGTGTTGGCATCGGAAACAAATTCCTCAGGCGGATCTGGTTGGCGGACGGATTTGCTGATACGCACGTCATCGATATCGGCATCGATGTCACCAATGCGGAAGCTCCAGTCATTGGTCCGGCCATCGGCATTGGGGGCACTTCCGGTTTTGACGCATACTCCATCCAGCCAGAAGGAGACATTCCCTGTGCTGGTGCGCGTGAAACGGATGTGCTGCCATTTGTTTAACTGCAGGGTGGTATTCCACTCGGAATTTGAAATGAAAGTATGCTGGCCGCTCTTGAAATACGGAGCGCCGGGGGTGAGCCATTTATCCTGGCCGATCATGAAGCAGCTATCCCAGTTTTGATAGAGCGAGAGGATGCCTGCCCAGCCTGTGCCCCATGCCTTGTAAGCGCGTGGATAAACCCAAGCTTCCAAGGTGAGATCCGTGCCACCCGGAGCGATGTACGAATCTGGAATATTTACTGTCAGGGCATCACCAAAATTCCGTAGACGGACAATCTCTCCTTTGCTCACGCCACTGGCGGAATAGGAAGGGATGCGTGTTACATCTGGGGTGGTGGTTAGGTGGAAACCATTGCCGCTGGAATCGTTGTAGTTTCCGTTGAAGTTGTAGAGTGCTACCGTGGAACTGTCGGTGGTATAACTGAAGTTGAACGGGCTGGTGACGGAATTCGCGGGAGGAGGCGTCGTATTGCTGCCGGTTCCTGTGTTGGAGCCGGAGCCACCCGTTCCCGTGGAGCCGGTGCCGCTGGTGCCACTGGCGCTTCCATGATTGGGCGCACCGGAAATGCGGACTTCATCCAGATAACCATTGAAGTTGCCCAGAGTGAGCGTCCATGCGCCGGTGCCGCCAAAGCCTGCCGTGTTCGTGCCGGAGGCAAGCAGAGTGGAATCCAGCCAGCATTCATAGGTGGAGTCCGCCTTTCGAACGATTTTCAGGCGCTGCCATGTGCCACGGCGGATAGTGTCCGTCCACTGTTGATTGCTGACGAGGGAGACGCCATCGGCAGAAATGAAGGGTGTGGAAGGCTTGATCCACATGTCCTGCAGCACGCCGATCTTGCTGTTCCACGCCTGCACGAGTGCCATCACTGGATCCAGGCTTTTGCCGTAGGCTTTGTATTCCAGTGGGCAGATCCATGCTTCCAGCGTGAGCGGCACGGATGTGGAACCCGGAGAGAGATAGGAATCCGGGATCGTAACCGTCAATTTATCTCCGATATCATAAAAGCGGACGGCTTCACCGGTGGGGGATTCCATCCAGCCGGCGGCTTGGGTGACACGTTCGGTCCTGCCGGAAGCGGTGAGGTGGAAGTTGTTGGGAGAGGAGTCATTGTAGTTTCCATCGAAGTGATAGAGTGCCACCGTGGTGTCCTCCACTGCGAGGGCGGCAGCACCATTCGCTGCCTTTACCCCATAGGTGGTGACGGCGGAAAAACGGCGGCCATCCGGCAGCACCACTTCCGCTTCCAGCCACTGGCGGCTTACATTCACAGGTGTGAAGGTGTATTCCGCGCCACCGATCCATGGCTCCTGATCGCCGCACTCCCAGGTGACACGTGCCTGGCTGAGATCCAGACCAGGGTATTGCACGCTGACGGTGACAGGCTGTCCTGCGGTGAGGTAGCCGGAGGGCATGCTGATCGTGGCATTCTGGGGCTTCCAGGGCTGCGTGGCCCCGGGGGAATTTGAGGCCCAGGCGGCCAGGCTGACGAGCGTGCGGGCCTGCTGGGGAACTACGAATTCCGTAGTAGTATTGTAGGTGTCACCCCAGCGGTCATAAAAAGGATACTTGGCAGTGGTGAGTCCATCGGAAGGAAATGTCAGGGTTCCCAATTCGGAGGCATAGGTGCCGGTCCAGGCGAATCCGCTCTGGATGTTGCCTACCGGCAGGCCGCTGGGGGGGAATACTCGATCATCGTTTTGTGCATATTGGTGCACGATTTCCCGCTGCTGGCGCTGCCCTGCACCGGAGACGTAGGAGAGATTCAGTGGATTGCAGCCGAACTCAAAATTCATGTTTCCGAAAACCGAAGTTTTATAACTGTCCGCAGGTTGCAGGGCATTGGTCACTGTGGCATCGAATGCCCGCTCACTGCAGAAAAACCAGCCTGCCACGTTCTGGCGTTTGGATGAATCATCCAGGCAACTGCCATAGGCACCGCGGCCACTCCAGAAGTTGATGGCATTTCCTGCGCTGACGAGAGCTTGGCGGTTTTTTTCCAGATAGGCCGCATCCATTTCAGAGGCTGTCCGCTTGCCGGTGGCCACGGCGAATCCGTAGCTTCTGGCAGCACAGCCGTAGCTTTCGAAAAGCTCCCACCAGCCCCAGCGGCGAGTGGCCGTGGACATGGGGTCATACCATTCGATGAGTTTTTGCTGGCAGACAGGATCGCCGGTGGCTGCAAACATGGAGGCGGCTGCCCATGCCAGCTCGTCATTATGGATGAAGGTATCCCCGTAATGGGTGATTTTCTGATAGCTGCCATCCTTGCCGTAGGTGGCGATCGCATTAAGTAGGAAATTCCACCCCGCACGGGCCTTTTGCAGATACAGGGCAGCCTCTGCCGGATATTGTTGTTTGAAGAGCGGGGAGGAAGCGATGTCTGCCAGTGCTCCCACGGCCGCAGCGGTGGAGGCGGTGTTCTTAGGCCACACGACTTGTTCATCCCCCTCCTCCGGCAGGACGTCCTGTTCATATTTCCGGTATTTTGGATAGACGAGAAAGAAGAAGCCTCCGTCATCATCCTGCATTTTCGCGAGGAAATCCGCCTCGATCTTTGCTTCCTGAAGGATGTCGCTCTTCCCGTCACCGCTTTCCGGCAGGCCGAGATTGTCAAGCGCACCTACGCCAGGGAAGGCATCTACACCGAAGACGAGGTGATGCAGAAGCTGGGCGGAGTTGATGGTGTATTTGCTGTAGTCGCCGGCATCATGGTGCCCGCCGGAGACATCGATGGAGCCGGTCCTTATGATCGGATAGAGCTGGGTATCCACGGAGGTGAGCCGGGGATTGTTGTTGGCTCCGCTGTTGGCGCTGGAAATGAAACCCCAGGTGTTTGCAAAGGTGGCATCACCTGTGGGGATATCTGCCATGGCGATGTGGCAAGCCGCGTGGGTGTGGCGGCTGTAGGGAAGTTCCACCGCATGACCGCAGCGTTGGTTATACAAACCCTGCGCATAGGTGCGGACGAAATTCATCAGCATATTGTCCGCTATGGTAAAGGGGAGTGAGGTGCCAAGCGCAGGAACGAGCAGGCGGTATTTTCCAGGAGTTTCAAAGCTGCTGAAGTCCGCCATCCACACATTCTGATAGGGTGTGGGCGTATAGGCATAGCCCAGATCCGGCTTCACGGTCAGCGTGCCGGTGAAAACGACCTGCCCGGTGGCATCATTGATCAGGGAGAAGGATTGGACGGGGATGGTGAGTTCCCCCAGGCTGCCCAGATAGTAGCCTACCATCGCCCGCTTGGGCCCTACCGTGGCATAGCCTTCCTGGTTGATGTGAACGGCCGGGCTGCGGCGGGTGGAGGAAAGGCTGGTGCTGTAGGTGGTGACGGTGCCGACGGTTTCCCATCCGGTGGTGGTGACGGTGCCGACGGTTTCCCATCCGGTGGTGGTGACGGTGATTTCCGCATCTGCCGGGGCCGCGTCTCCCAGGGTGATGAAAATCCGGTTGTCCACGCGCAGGTCACGCTGGGCTAGTGGGGCATAGAGGACGCGGCGGCGGAAGCCGGAGATGGTATGGTTCACCAGGCTGCCATTCACCCGCACCTCGCAGGAGGCTGGGGCTGGAGGAGTGAAGGTGGTGCTGGAGACGAAATTCCAACTATCCGGCACTCCACTGCTGGGCTTTGTATTGACCCGGGCCAGCTCCAGCAAGGTGGGAGTGACCATCCGGATGCCACAGTCCCCGGGTTTCGGCATCGCTCCATTCAGGCCTTCTATCTTGTCAATCTGGGCTGAACACAAACCACTGGCAAGAGCCAGACCTATCAAAACTTTAGAGAGCATCACCAAGCCTTCCCGTCGAAAAAATGTAGGTGTGACCATGCGGAATACAAAAGTAAGCTTGGCTTGGTAAAGTGTCGAGGTGATTTCAACCATCTGAATACATTTAATATTTAATTTTTATTAAATAAATATATCTTGAAATACTGACATTAAATCACACGCAATGTTTGAAACGATTTGAATATCGTTGACACTCCTAGGGTGGATTGCTTGAAGCTTAAGACATCCTAATGAATTCCCCGTTACCTCTCCGCCTCGCCATTGCCTGTGATTCCCGCTATTTGAGCGGTGCCATCGGAACTTTGGCGAGCGTGCGTCTGGCAGTTCCATTGGAAACTCCCATCGAGGTGATCTTCCTTCATGACGGGTTGACTCGAGCAGAAGAAAAGCGGGTGACTCTTGCGATGGCGCGTTTGAAAGGCAGCCCGCAGATCCAGTTCATGCTGGTGGATGAGAGTTTTGCGAATTTCCCATCATTCTATTTCGGTTCAAAGATGAGCTATGCCCGTCTGGTTTTACCCGACAAGGTGTCCATCAATCGTCTGATTTATCTGGATGTGGATATTCTGGTGCTGAAGGACTTGAGCCAACTTATCCAGCCTCCACTCCCGGAAAAGGGAGTAGGAGGTGTTCTGGAAGAGATCAAACCGACCCTGCGTGATGACATGCCGGAGGTGAAACCGGTGGAAATCAATCCAGAGGGTGCCTATCTCAATAGCGGTCTCCTCGTGCTGGATATGGATAAGATCAAAACATCCGGTTTGCTCGCCCGGGCGCTGGAGATCCTGAAAAATTTCCCCGCCTCCTGCCGCTGGCATGATCAGAGCGCAGTGAACTATGCGCTCAATGGGGAAGGGAAGGTTTTTGATCAATCCTGGAATACCCAGACACACCGTGCGTGCTATGATCCGGTGGATCGCATTCAGGATTTGCAGGAACGGGCCATCAATGTGCACTTCGTTTCAAAAACAAAGCCATGGCTGGCGCTTTCCCCTTTTCCGGCGGAAATGATGTTCCGCATGGTGCTTGAGGCGGTGGACCCGCGCTGGAAAGAGGATACCCATGCCAAGGCCATCCGTGCCAAAGCGAAGGAGCGCTATGCTTCGGTGCTACCACTGCTGTTCCGGCTCCGTGCCTTCCTGCGGAAAATCACGGGCAAGGACGGATTTTTTGATCTGCGCGAGGCTGGTATCTGGCAGCAGTTCAATGTGGATGTGGAGCGCTTGAAAGGCCGCACCGCGGATCTGGGCGTCCTGTATGACGGCTGGCAGGCCCAGATCCAGGCAGCACTTGCAAAGAAATGAGATGAGCACGCTTGCCGCAGGCAGGCAGGACATTTAGGAAAAGGCCGTGGCGCAACAGAGCGATGTTCGCGAGGTTCTTCAGTATATTCCCCAATTCCGGGGAAAGATTTTCTTTGTCCTCATTGAGGCTGGTCTGTTGCCAGAGCCGGCGGTGGCGGAAACGCTGCTGGACCTAGCCGTTCTTGAAGATCTGGGAGTCAAACTGGTGCTGGGAGTGCTGGGTGGAGACCTGAAGGATCTCTATGACTGGACGCTGGAGTGCGAGATCATGGCTGCACGGGTTTCCAGGCCCATCACGGACCCGGAAGCGGCGCGCGAGGTGCGGGAAATTCTCGCCCGTGGCCAGTCTGCGGTGATCGATGCCTCTGCCACCGGGCCACTTGATACGCCTGTGGTGGATTTTGCCCTCGGCATCGGCGTGGCAAAGATCATCGCTCTGCTGGAGGAGGCGATTTTAATCAACGGCGCACCTGCCCACGCGATCCGGGCGGCGGATGCCGAGGAGCTTTGCGCCCGCAGTGATGGGGAAGGTGCCTCCCTGCTGCGGGCTGCGGCCCATGCCTGTCTTCGCGGAGTGCCACGCGTCCATGTGCTCAATGGCCGCCGCCAGGGCGTGCTGGTGGATGAGCTTTTTTCAAACGAAGGCGTCGGCACCATGGTGCACGCAGACAGCTACCGCATCATCCGTAAACTGCGCGAGGAAGACATCCCGGAACTGCTGGGAATGATCGGCCGTTCCGTAAGGAGGACCAACCTGGTGGCCCGCACCTATGAGGACATCCAGTCGAAGTTGGAGGACTATCAGGTAATGACCATCGACGACAACGTGGTGGGATGCGTCGCCCTGCACGAATATCCGGAGGAATCCTGTGCGGAGGTAGCCTGTCTCTATGTGAAGCAGCTCCACGAAGGGCGCGGCTACGGCATCGAACTGGTGCGGAGTGCGGAGAAAATAGCCCGGGAACGGAAAATTCCACGCGTTTTCGCCCTTACCAACCGGGCTGCGGACTTTTTCTCAAAGCGGCTGAAATATGATTCCGCCACCCTTGCAGATATCCCGCGCCGGAGACGGGAACAATTTGAAGCAAGCGGGCGTGACTCGCTGGTTTTTTCGCATACATTGGAGTGATCGGATTCCGATTTTTTTCACCCCATCCCGAGAAACCCAATGAAACTCAAGTTCTGTGGTGCGGCTGGCACCACCACCGGTTCCCAGCATCTGTTGGAGGTCAATGGCAGCAAAATCCTGCTGGACTGCGGCCTCTATCAGGGAAGTCGCAAGGATGCGTATGAAGTGAACTGTTGCTTCCCTTATTTCGATCCGAAGGACATCGACTGCGTGGTGCTTTCCCATGCCCACATCGACCACAGCGGCAATTTGCCTAATCTAACTACGAAAGGCTTTTCCGGAAATATCTACGCCACACATGCCACGCGGGATCTCTGCCAGATCATGCTGGCGGATTGTGCCCGCATTCAGGCAAGTGACATCGATTGGTTGAACAAGCACCGCAGGCGGCAAGGGTTGGAGGAAGTGGCTCCCCTGTACAATGAGCAGGATGCGGAGCAATGCCTGCGGCAGTTTGTCACGATCACCTACGAGCGTCCGCTGCCGATCGCGGATGGAGTCACGCTGCAATTCATCGATGCCGGCCATATTCTGGGAAGTGCCCAGGTGCTGCTGGAAGTGCATGACCAGACAGACGGACAGAAAAAACGCTTCCTCTTTTCCGGGGATGTGGGGCGTGGCAAGAATGAGGTGCTGCGCGATCCCGTACCTGTGCACGATGTGGACTTTCTGTTGATGGAAAGCACTTATGGTGGCCGTGAGCACGAGGCGCCGCCGGGAGTAGGGGATCACTTTGCGGAGATGATCCTGCGCGCAGTGGCCAGGGGTGGGAAGATTCTCATCCCCGCCTTCGCTGTGGAGCGCACCCAGCAGCTCCTCTACGTGTTGAATGAACTTTTCGAGCAAGGGAAAATCCCGGACCTTCCGGTTTATGTGGATAGTCCGCTGGCTGTTAGTGCCACGGAAATCTACCGCCTGCATCCAGATGCATTTAATCAGGAGGTTTACGAGGCGCTTTTCAGCAAAAGGAATCCCTTCGGTTTCGAGAATCTCACGCTGGTGCGTTCCGTTAACGGCTCGAAGGCCCTCAACGATATTGAGGGGGTGGCCATCATCATTTCCGCATCCGGCATGTGCGAGGCAGGGCGCATCCTGCACCACTTGAAAAACAATATCACGGATTCCCGCACTACTGTGCTTTTCGTGGGTTACTGCGCGGATAATACCCTGGGCCGCCGCATCCGTGACGGAGAACGGGAGGTGCCGATCTTGGGTGGACGCTACCGGGTGCAGGCTCACATTGAGGCCATCGACTCATTTTCCGGTCATGCGGACCACTCGGAACTGCTCGATTACTTTGATCGGACCACCGGGCCGAAAAAACAAGTGTGGCTCGTCCATGGAGAGCATGTGCCTGCCCATGTGCTCCGGGATGCCCTTGCTGCAAGGCATTCCGCTCCTGTGACCGTCGCGGAACTGGGAACCGAAGTAGAATTTTGAAAACCCTGCGCAGCTTTCCGCTTGATCGCAATGGGGTTGTCCGAGCACCGTTTTCGCGCATGGATAAATCGCGAAAGACGCCACCCTCACCCATAGAAGTAATTGACTGGCTCAATGATGAAGGACTCTTGGAGCTGGACGTATTCTTCCCGGAGGATGGGAACCTGTTTGAAGCGGGGTTGGACTCGATGGCTGTAATGCAACTCGTAGTCGCCGCAGAGGAGTGCTATGGAGTAATTCTCGAAACACCGGACCTTACGAAAAAGAATCTGGAAACGCCTGAAGCGCTAGCCGCCCTCCTCGCTACCAAGATGAAATGACCGATTCCTGCCAAACCTTCGATGTGGCCGTGATCGGTGGTGGGAGCGCTGGGCTCGCTGCCGCCATCACTGCCGCCAGAGAAGGCGCAAGGACTCTATTGATTGAACGATACGGCTACCTGGGCGGCATGGGCACCGCCTCGCTCGTTCACACTTTCTGCGGCCTGTATCTGCTCAGGGAAGAGCCCGGGGCGGTATTGGCGAATCCAGGATTCGCCACCGAGATGGCCCGGCGAATGACGGAGGCTACCGGCATGCAGCCCGTGAGGCTGGGGAGAGTGGATGTGCTGCTGCAGCACCCTGTGGATTTTGTCCGCATAGCGGATGAAATGGTGGCCGCAGAGCCATTGCTGAGCTGCCAGTTACACACGGAGGTGTTGGCAGTGCAGGAAATGCCCACCGGATGGCGGATTGAAGTCTCCACCCGCAGTCGTCGCAGAAGCTACATGGCAAAGGCATTGGTCGATGCCTCAGGTGATGCGGTGGTGGCGGATTTTCTGGGAATGGAGGCAACCGTCAGCCCCATTCTTCAAAGGCCTGCCTATGTCTTCGGCATTCATCGGCTGGGCTGCGTCGATGATGCAGCACGGTTGGCAGTGGCCGGGCTGATCGTGCAGGGTGTGCGGGAGGGCGCGCTTCATCCTCACGCACTCGGGATCTCCTTCCGCAGTTCAGGCAGGGAAGGGGAGCTTTTTGCAAATTTGGATCTATCAGGAGGTGTGGATTACGATCCGCTGGCCGCTTCTTGCCTCACGGAGTTGGAAACGGGAGCGCGCCACCTCGCCGCAGCCATCGTCCGATGGTTGCAGCGCACGGCGGATGGTTGGCAGGCTGCCTACATCAGCCAGTGGCCCATCCGGGCGGGAGTGAGGGAAAGCCGCAGGTGGGTGGGGGAATACACGCTTACCGGCCAGGATATCTTCACCGGCGCCCGATTTACTGATGAAATCGGGTTGGCCACATGGCCCATGGAATTTCGGGAAAACACCCGCGGGCCCAAGTTGCGCTACCCGCAGCACAATCTCCCTGCCGGTATTCCTCTGCGCTGCCTGATCCCCACTGGAGCACAGCGTCTTTTCGTGGCTGGTCGCTGCATTTCTGCCGATCACGATGCGCAGGCCTCCATCCGTGTGATGGGCACATGCTTTGTCACCGGGGAGGCCGCAGGCCGCGCAGCCGCCCGTTGTTCCGCTGAGTGACAAGATTTTCTGCAACTGCCTCCGGGGTTGCATCCTGCGCCCGGATTTCCTAATCTATCTCACATGGTCGATGATCGGACTCTGAGGGCTGCCAGCGGGTGGTTGGACCTTGGCTTGGCAGATGAGGCGCTGTTTGAGCTTCAAGGCCTTCCGGATGAGGCTCAAACGCATCCCAATGTGCTGGAACTGAAGCTTTCCGCCCAAATGAATACAGGAGCATGGAATGCCGCCTCGGAAACAGGGCGGCTTCTTTGTGTAAAAGTGGCGGAGGAGCCCCAGTATTTCATCCACGCCGCCTATTGCCTGCACGAAACCGGAGATACTCTTGCCGCCTGCAACTGGTTGCTCCGTGGCCCCAAGGCGTTGTTCGACATGGCCATTTTCCACTACAATCTCGCCTGCTACCTATGGACCCTCGGTGAGAATGCGCGCGCAAAAGCTCACCTCCAGCAGGCCATCGATATGGATGAATCCTTTCGCGAATATGCCCTCAAGGATCGCGATCTCGCAGGGATCTGGCCCCTGTGAAAGGATCATCCCTCTTTCTTGGTGCGCTGGCCGGGAGTCGCAAGGATTTCGATGAAAACGGAGCCACACTCCATTGCTGCCGCCTCATCGATTGCCGGAATGACTTCCTCCACATGCTTTTTCTGTGGCTCCGCATCGCCCAGACCCACCCGGCAGTTGAAGTCCCAAAAATCCACCCCTTCCGGCAGTGCCTTCCGGCGCTCCCGTTTCAGATACTTGCGCACATCGTTTTTGATCGCCGCCACCACACGCGGTGGCAGATGAGTCGGAGAAGTCAGCGGGAATACTTTTTTCATGTCCGGCCTTCTGCGCAGTGGCAGTCGTTTTGTCTAGCTGCGAAAACGCTTTACCCAAGAAATGCCCACTGGTCGGCCCCTCATTCCAATCTAAGTCCACCAGCCCGCATCTGTAAAAGCCACGCCCCAACCCTGACTAGCAGGATTGGGGGCGTGGCGGTGGAGTTATTCGGAAATCAACTACGGTCTCTGTATTTGCTATAGTGAGGTGAGCTAACTCACCCAATCTCCTGCTCAATCAGCCCCTTACTACTAAAACCACAGAGGTTTGGGCGGGCGACATCACCCATATCCCCACGGAATAAGGCTGGCTCTACCTTGCCGTGGTCATCGACCTTTGCAGCCGCAGGATCGTCGGCTGGTCTTGGCCGATCACCTTCGCACCTCGCTCGTCTCAGATGCCCTCAGGCAAGCCCTGGACTCCCGCAGAGCATGGCTCAAAAGCCAATCTTCCACAGCGACCGTGGCAGCCAATACGGCAGTCATCCGCCGCTGCACACGAAAACGGAAATCACTCAAACAGAATGGCAGCGGCTTCCGACCTTGAATTGACGCCAATAGGCAAAGGATCTATCAACTTGGATTCCAGAGGGAGCGCGATGTAGCGGCAGAATTCAAAATGTATCAAAATGCATCATTTGCATTGTTGGGAATTGTTATTGCCCGTATCGCTGTTGGCTGATAGCAGACCGCATGCCGAGGAAGTTTTTTAGCTCATTAAGCAAAGCACTTTTTTTACTGATTGTTACTGCTGTCGGTTCTATGGCGGAAGCCCAGGTGGCTGCTCCTGTTTTTTCTCGTGCTCAGGCTTATTATGCTGTTTCACTGCCTGTTTCCATTTCCTGCGTCACGCCAAATGCCGCCATTCACTATACTCTCAATGGAAATGAGCCGACGATCAATGATCCACTGTTAGCTTCCGGTGGCACGGTATTGATCTCGAAAAGTCTGACTTTGAAGGCGAAAGCATGGGTAGGAAATGATTCGAGCCTCACTGCAAGTGCTGATTATGTCATTACAGGCGCCCTGTCTATTGGCGGCGCCCACACTTTGATGATCAAGCCTGACGGAGCACTGGTGGCTGCAGGAATGCAGGATGCAGGGCGTCTTGCCAATGGGGCAACTGCTGCTGCAAATGTCTCGTCCTTTTTGGCATCATACAAATCTGCTGGAGTTGTATTTCCAAACGCGGAGGAGGTTTCGGCTGGAGCCAATCATAGTCTTGTTTTGGATTCGGGCAAGATTCCCTGGGCGTTTGGCAGTAATAGTTCGGGGCAACTTGGCGACAACACCACCACCCAGCGGGCGTATCCGGTTAGAATCCTGAAAAGTTCTACTGCGGGCGATTATCTTCCGGCGTGTAGCCAGATAGCTGCGGGAGACCGCTTCTCCCTAGCTCTTTCACAGGCAGGGAATGTCTATGCCTGGGGGCTTAAAACAGACAGCCGGATGGGTAATGGTAGCACGGGAACGTCCGAGCAGAAAACCGCTGTTTTGGTTACAGAAATCACTTCATCGAATCCTGCACTTTCACAGATCAAGGGGATTGCAGCAGGTTCTGCGTTTGGCTTCGCACGCAAGGCCCATGCCTTTGAACTGGCGGGAGGCACTGGCACATTATGGGCATGGGGCTTGAATGCTAATGGTCAGCTTGGCATCGGCTCAACCTCGAACGCCAGCAGGGCGACACTTGTAAAGCTGAATGCGACGACGAATTTAACGGATGTTCTCGATGTGTCTGCGGGAGTGGCCCACACTGCTGTTCTACGTTGGAAGAATGGGACTTCGCCCATCATGGGAGAGGTGTGGACTTTTGGTCTTCAAGCAGATGGACGTCTGGGGAATGGATTGAATGTTACGGCGAATGTCTCTTATCCGGTGCAAGTCAAGAAATCCGCCAGTGTTGCGCTAGACCACATCATTCAAATCAGTGCTGGGCCTCGCCATACGCTGGCCCTTGATGATTCCGGTAATGTTTGGAGCTGGGGGTCTAATGGTTCGGGTGAGTTGGGCAATGGAACGGGAGTCGCTTCTCCATTCGCTAATAAAGTCAAACATCCTTCAGGCACAGGCGATTTGACGGGGATTGTTTTGGTAGTCGCTGGAGGAAATGACGGTAATGGTACCAGCTACGCTGTCGGTCGTGATGGTACCATCTACGCATGGGGAGCGAATAGCAATGGACAAATGGGCAGACCCACTGGTTCCAAAACATGGTATGCCTTACCCAGGATAGTTCCGGGAACCGCTTTTTGGAATCGTACTCCTCAAATCAAGCTTGGTTTGAATCAACCGGATCTTGCCGTGGCGAACAAGGTGAGATTGGTTGCTTCGATTGCAGATCTGGACGGTGCTGATGATGTTCAAAATGTCAGTTTCTATCAAGGGTCTACATTGCTTGCGACCAAAACAGCGAGCCCTTGGATTCATGATATGGAAGCTCTGGTGAATGGAGCTTACTCTGATATTAATGCAGTTATTACGGACAGCCAAGGAAACACGGCCATATCCTCGCCGTTATCGTTTAACATACCTTTTTCGGAGATTCAAGTTACTGCCCCCTCATTGCCTGACTGGGATTTGGACGGAATCAAGGATACTAACGATCATGGCGGGCTGGGTGATTGGTCGATGGTTACGATGAATGACGTTGAGGCGGATCCGGATGGTCGTGGCCTGGGAGCAGCTTCAGCTGTCTTTTTGAATGATCCAGGTGACCGTCTGCTCGGCAGGTGGGATTTTGAAAGCGGGTCGGTTTCAAGTATAGGTTCGGGAACTTCCCTCGTTCTGCTGCCGGCTTCCCATCCCAGCGCAGGACCTTTCCAATTCACCCAGACAAGTAACTCGGGATGCGTGTGGGACGGCAATTCCGCTCCGCCTGTAAATAACGGAATCCCTGGTCGTGGAGTTCATTTTTCGCGCCAGGATGCATATGGTCAGTTAAAAGCCACGGATTTCGATAAGGAAGAAGACCAAACTTGGACGATGTGGATCAAGTTCGAACCAGGAGCCCTTGATCCTTCCAGCGCAATCAAGACCTTGTTCAGCCAGGGTGCCTTTTATGATTCAACAACAACAACGAAATTCCCGTTGATTCATTGCTATTTTGATAGAAATGATCAAAAGCTCAAGCTGGCGACCTACAGTGGAGGAACTGAAACGGTCAGATCTTCCTGGTTGTTTCCCGCGAATCTTGATGATGGCAATTGGCACCATATTGGAGTGGCTTTTTACGACGAAAGCAACGGTTCAAGATTTTGGTGTGATGGTGTGAGGATCAATGGATCGGAGGGCATACCAAGCAATTTTGTCCTACCATTGGTTCAAAACGGAGGAAGTCCTTATGTTTTGATCGGAAAGATGATGAAATCGTCACCTTCCAATAAGAACGAGCAGAAGCTGAATGCTTCGATTGACCGTTTGCGGATCTATGACGGTGGTCAGGGGAGCGAGCAGAAGCTATCCACACAAAATCTCGTCGATTTGTATTATCAGGATGCCGATCAGGATGGTCTCTGGGACAGGACGGAAATGGCATTGAATGCCGGAGATGCTTTTTATTGGCAGGATCCTGCAAGGGACCGTGACAAGGATGGGCTGGCGGACATTGATGAGCAAACTCGGGGAACTCAAATCGCCAACATGGATACCGATGGTGATGGCCTCCCTGATGGATGGGAGGTGACCCATGGATACAATCCCCTGAATTCCGGAGACTCAGGCATTGATGCGGATGGAGATGGAATTCCCAACCAGTATGAAAGACAGCATGGGTTGAGCTTGATCAACGATGATTCCTTGATGGATAAGGATAACGACGGTCTTTCCAATTTGCTGGAATACCAGATCGGAACCGATGTCAGCTCCTATGACACCGATCACGATTTGCTGCCGGATGCTTTCGAGTACGCGAATGGATGTCTAAATCCGAAAGTTGCTGAGACTTATTCAGTAGGTGGAGTAACCTTAGCCGCAAAGGATGGAGATCCCGATAACGATGGTCTTACCAATCTAGAGGAATACATTCAAGGCACGAAGCCATGTTTGCCCGACTCTGATAATGATGCCATCCATGATGGTGATGAGGTCTACGAAGGCTCCGATCCATTGGATAATTTAGATAAACCATTCGATCCTGAAGATTATTTAGGCGAGCCGATCAATGATGCTAATGTTGCTCCTATCGGTAATCTGGGGGTGATTTATCAAGGTAGTCCGCAGGATTATTCCATCAATGGAGAGTTTGGTGATGACTCTGACTCTCACTCAGAGCGATGGAGCCTCAACTTTAGTGGAAAAAGGAACATCAATAAGGTCAATCGGGAGTTCGGGGAGATGGATGATTTTTCCATCAATCTTGATAGGAATTATATCTGGGATGTTACCATTTCCCATGTGGGCACCAATGGTGATGAAAATAATCCCGACTATGATTACAATTTGCATCTTGAGAGTACCCCGGGATTTATTTTTATCGATACTGTAAACTCGGGTCTTTTTCTCGCTGATGAAAATACACCTGGAATTGTGGGGGATTTTTCGATAGAAGATAATTCTCCTGATTACTGGAAGACGAAGTTGGGCTATTTGATACCTACCAAATCCTCCAGTTATTCAAGCAGCTATTCCGGTGGAGATGCAGTCGGTCCCCGATACCGGAAAATTGCACTGAACGGTCGGCCATTGCCGGACGAAAAGCCAGAGCAGGAGGAAGAAACCGAGGTTCAGGAAGAAGAGACTTACGTAGATGCCTACGATCTTAGTCTGCACCACGATACTTCATTCATATCAGTTCCATTGGGATCAAGTGATTTGATTCTTGAGGCAAATGCTTCATCCCGGGAAACGATGTGGTCTAATCGCGGAGGTCTTCGTCCTCAGGAAGAGCTAACTTCTCCCTTCGGAGTCGGATGGTCTTCCAATCTCTGTGCATATATCGAGGTGACGCAGACATTGGAGAAAAACCCAACCGATCCTATATCTGTCAATGCGGTGGACGAAACTGGGCGCGGGCAGCGGTTCGCCACGAACAACCTCCAGACGTTCCAACCGTGGCCTTCATCCCGGGTGGACAAGAAAACCTATTTGAATCAACTCGTTCGAAATGGCAACAATCTTGTCCTGCAAAAGAAGTTTGGAAACAAACTTACTTATGCTCCTTGCAAGGCGTGGTTCCTCTATTCGACGGATCGCGTGGAAGGCAGTGAAGCCGTGGTGAAACACACCTACTGGCGTTTGATCCGCGTTGAAGATCGCTATGGAAATACATTGGATTACAACTATGGCAACAGTGAGGTGTCACTGATTCCCGAGCAGATTTCCGCTGGCAAACACCCCGGACAAAACATTCTGATCAACCGCAGTGCCGATGGTCGACGCATCGAATCCATCACCGATCCTCGCGGAAATACAGTTTCATTCTCATATGCGATTTCAAGCGTATCCAATGCTGCAACTATTAATTATACGACGCTTACGGGTGTGTCTTATGCCGATGGCACCAGCCAGCATTATACTTATGAAGGAGTGGGCTATCCTGAGTCGGTTGATGGTAAAATCACGGATCATTACCATGTAAATCTCAAAACAATCAGTGATAAAATAGGAAACACTCATACTTTCAACTATGTTGCTGACTGGAGCAAATACGCCTACTCTGCGAATGGAAGTGGCAGAACGGTGTTTGCGGTGAGTGATGAAGTGCTCGAGGCCACACTCTCTTCGGCGGTCATGGCTGAAGCGAACCGGCAACTGGAGGGCATGAACGAAACACCCTCGACGGATGAGCAGAACATCAGAGTGCAGTTTGGTAATCCCCGTCGCATATCAAGCATCATCCTTCCAGGCGCCAATGGCACCAGTACATTTGCCAAATCCCAGGATACACATACCTTTTATGGAAAAAGTTTCAGCGCTGCTTCGGGAACGGAAGTGACCGATGTGATGAATCATAAGACGTTTTATGATTTTGATGGGCTTCATGGAGAAATCGTCGATCTGGACCACAGCGTGCACGGTGATTCGACTGCAGTGGGAGTGGAGTGGATGATTTATTACACTTCCATGAAGGTCTATCATGGAGGGAAGCCTGGCTCTTCAACTGCTGGTTCGTGGCTTGGGACGGAAACTTTCGAATACGATTTGGATTCCGGCCTCAGCCTTTCGAGAATGATCGATTTCTCTGGCAACGAAACCATATGGCATTTTGATAATCCGTTACCCACCGGATCTGTTGTCCAACTTGCCGGTGCTCCTGGCTTCATGAGCAAGTGGGCTGATCCCACTTCCAAGGAGGATGCATTGGGGCGTAGGGAGACCTATCAATATGGTGAATATCGGGTCATGTCCGAATCCGTGGATGTCCATGGAATCAAGAGTTCGACCGCAGTGGACGGCCTAGGCCGAAGGACATCGCTGGTTGTCACAGACTCCAGCAACACGTCCCTCCCCCCCCTGAAACAAGAAATCTATCAATATGGCAATGCGGCGTTTCCCGGCTTCATGACCAGGAAAACCCTGAAGGCTTTCTCAAACCTCTCCGGCAAGAGCTGGGAGCAGGACATGGTGACTGAGTATACGCCGGATGACAAAGGCCGGATCTGGAAGGAAACCGTCGATCCGGGTGGGCTGAATCTTCAAACGGTTTACACCTATGATCTCAATAACAACAAGCTCACCGCCACGGATCCCAAAGAGAAAACAACTAGTTTCAAATACGACTCCCTGAACCGCATTTACCAAATTGATCATCCGGCCACTCAGACCGAATATGGACTACAGACATCGTCCACAATCAATTACTTCGACGCTAACGGCAATCGTGCCATGGTTCAGGATGAAAATGGAAACAAGACGATCTATCAACGGGATGCCTTGAACCGGGTGGTAACCGTCATCCGTGACATGGATGGCAGTGGAATACCTGCCTGGAATTCATACCATATCATTTCTAATGGAGCGCTTAATAACGAGGGAGTTTCAGGTGCAGATGATCTGGTCACACACACGCAATATAACGGGGTAAGCTACCCTGTCCGAAAAACAGACGCACGTGGGTTCTGCACGGTCACTTTTACCGATGCTCTGCAAAGACCGTTGCACGTCTTCGCCGGTGTTCCTACAGGTAATACGGGAGATTTTGCCTCTCTGCAGACCTTGGCTGCATCATCCCGCTCGGTAAGTCACACGGAACTCAGCTATGAGCAATCGGTTTCCATTGGGGGAATAAATTATATTACGAGTCCCGGAAGTTCAGGTTTCAGCTCCGAAGGATTCAAGCCTACCAAGTCCATCCGCCATGGTGCGGTGAGAGAGAATGTAACGGGAGATGATAGCAGCTTCACCACCGTTGCCGTTTACGATGAGGTCTACCGTCCCATTGCTGTCAGTGAGAATTTCAACTCCACCGCCCAAGGTGAAAAGCGAACGATCACCGCATACGGAGACATCGTAAATTACAAGGAAGCTCTGGTTTCAACCACCACGGACGCACGAGGCAAGATTACAGAGTCTGAAACGGATGGACTGGGCCGTACCATCCGGGTGACTGAAGCCAAGGATACGGCTCTGGCAGGAGTCTCCCACAGCTATTACAGCAGCACCGGCTTGCTATGGAAAACGGTGGATGAATTGGGGCGGATTACCGAAATGGAATATGACAAGGCCGGGCGCATGGTTCTTATACGCCAACCGGATCCTGTCACTGGCACCATCACTGCCAATTCTCCGATTCTGCAGAAAGCTTACGACCGTAATGGAAACGTTGTTTCCGTCATCGACCCACTTACGAGGCAGACAGATACGGCCTACGATGAGAGAAACCGTCCTTGGAAGGTGGAGCAACCCGCCGTAACGAACGCCATCGACCCGGAAAATCCCGTCGCCAACGTTCGTCCCACCACCACTACCTACTATGATCTGGCAGGAAATGTTGTCCTTTCCGTTGACCCGCTAGGTGCAGGCTCAAGAAAGTTTTATGACCGTGCCAATCGTGCGATTGCCAGTCGTCAGAACCCTGTTGCACTCTCCCCTTCAGCCACGCTGGCTTCCCCAGGTGCCTATGACATTACCACCACCTCCATCCTGGACAAAGGTGGCCTGGTCCTCGCTTCGACGGATGGCAATGGTAATATCACACGCAATGCTTACGATGCCCTGGGTCGTCTGATTGCCACTATCGCGGATCCGGCTGATGGGAATCCCGCCGATCCCAACGATCCTGCCTTTGATCCTGCCACCCATCGGACTGGCAGTACTTCTGAAATTCTTGTCACCAATCTATATGACGATGCAGGAAACCTCATCGAAGTAATGGACGGAAAAGGCCAACGCACAGGATTCACCTACGATGGACAGGCCCGCAGAACCCGGACTCTCTGGGATGAGGGCAGCGCGGGTGAGCGGGTCGAACAATTCACCTTCGATGGTCTGGTCCAGCTCACCCGCATTGATCCAAAGGGGCAGCTCACCAGCTTCCAGTATGATGCACTCAACCGCCTATCAGATGTCCTTTACACCGGAGCTTCGGCGGATAACCGCCACCTAGCATATGACCTGAAAGGCAATCTCCTTGCCGTCACCTATCCGAATGAAACCGCTGCCCGCAAGATGCTGCGTGAGGTTACACAAGTCTTCGACAAGCTCAACCGCCTGACTGAGGAAACCTCAGCCGGAGCCACTCACGTTCACACTCTGGACAAGGCGGGCAACCGCACCACCACCACCTATGCGGGCACCGGGCGTCATCTCACCAATACGTATGATGAACTGAACCGGTTGGTTGCCTGTGTCGAAAAGGCTTCTGTCGGAGCCTCAGCCCAGAACATCACCAGTTATTTCTATGACCTCAATGGCAACGTGACCCGCAAAGTGTTGCCCAATGGCACGGCTACAAACAGCACCTTTGATGCACTCAACCGCAAGCTGGGAGAGGTCACCACAAAATCCGGAGGTGGGCTGGTTTCCTCATTCGACTATTCCCAGCCGACTGGTGGATTTGCCAGCAGCCATGACAACGCAGGCAATCTTCTCAAAATCGTTGAAGCTTACGGTGATCCCAGCGTCAAGCCTCGCAATGTCACCAATACCTATGACAGGGCTTATCGCCTCACCCGGGAGGTGGCTGCCGAGACTGGTGGTTCCACCGTTACCACGGACTACGCCTACGATGCTGGAAACAACCGCACCGGCAAGATCGTCACCGGTGGCAGCAATCCCGGCACCTCGACCTTCGTTTACGGCACGACAGCAGACGGCTATAACAGCAACCAGCTCAAGAGTGTCACCAAGGGAGCAAGCGTCACTACCTTCAGCTACGATGCCAATGGCAACCGGACGTTGAAACAGGTCGGTGGTATCACCACCCAGAGCTACAGCTTCGATTACGAAAACCGTTTGATCGGTCTCACCGACGGCACGGGAACCTATGGTTATACTTACGACCACCGGACCCGCCGTGTGGGCCGCAATGAAAGTGCAGCAGGAGGCGTGAACAGCGAGCTTTCCTTCGCTGGCGGCCTGTCCGTGCAGGAATACACCAGCGGCTCAAGCCTGCCGAACGTGGAAACCATCCGTGGCAGCGATTACGGCGGTGGCATCGGCGGCGTGCTCTACACCATCCGCAGCGGGGCCCGCAGCTACAATGCCTACAACAGCCGTGGCGACGTGGTTTCCAAAACCGATGACGGCGGCGCAATCACCTGGCAATCCAGCTACGAAGCCTTCGGCACCCGCACCCAGGAAAATGGCAGCACCCAGGATCGCCAGAAAGCAAATACCAAGGACGAAGACCCGACCGGCCTGCTCAATGAAGGCATGCGCTACCGTGATCTGGAATTCGGAGCCTTTCTCACCCGCGACCCAGCGGGCTTCGTCGATGGTCCGAACGTCTACACCTACGTAAGGCAGAATCCTTGGAGCGCGTTTGATCCAGATGGATTAACAACAGCAACATGGGAAGCTCCGGTGTTTGGGGGAGCCGTTACAACTGTAGTAGGTGGATTAGGCAGATTTGCAGCCCAGATGGCGACTGGTCTGCGAGCGGTAAGCAGTCCCTCGGTGGCAGGAACGGCAGCGGCAGCAGCGACAACCTCTGGAGGAGTCACTTATTCTTCTTCGGCGGCAGGAGACGCTAAAAAATCCGGTATTTCAGTGGCTCGGACTGCTTGGCAGCAAGGTAGAATTACCAAGGAACAGTATGTTGAGATCGCTGAGGGGGTAATTAATTCTCAAGCACCGGTTGCGGGCATGTATCAGGGAGCGGCTCAGGCCGCTGGTAATCAAGTTGTAAAACAAGTAGAAGAGAAGATCGCCAATGCTGTGGAAGCAAATAATGCTGCCAATGCCGGAGCGGCAGGGAATACAGCGAGGACTCAGCAAGTTGCATCACAAGAGGAAGCTCAAGTAGCGAGTGGGTCTGGAGGTTCTGACGGCAATAAAGAACCTGAAGATAAAAACAAAAATGGTAAGGAAGAGCGAAATCCTGCGGATGATAAAAAATACGGGTCTGACAAGGAGGCTGATCGGGCTGCTCGTGAGCTCGGATATAAAGATGCGCACGAGCTAAAAAAATTACATAAAGCTAATTCAAAACAGGACATGTTTCGGGGGAAAGATGGGAATACCTATCTGAAACCAAAAGACGGAAGCGGTCCAGGGGAGCGCGTATATCCAAAATAATAATTAAAGGTTAAATTGCATTAAAAATTCATGAATAAGTGCTTGATTTATTTTAAGTTGACTGGAGATTTCGATCCTAACGAGGTAACGGAGGCTGTAAGCTTGAGCCCAACCTCGGCATCGGTAAGAGGATCAATAAATTCTATAAATGTTATTCCAAGAACATCAATTTGGGAATATGGCCTCGATCAGATTGAGGCGGACAATATAGATATATATAATTTATGTTCTGAGTTGATCTCCATGTTGGCGGTTTCTCGAGACGAGTTTAAAGTCATCAGGCAGAAACTGAAATTAGAAGCGGTTTTACAAATTGTTCTCTGGATTGACTGTTGTGACACGCTGTCATTACCTTCGTTTGGTCTAGAAGAAGAAGTTGTGATGTTTTTGGCTTATGTAGGAGCTACTGTTGATGTTGATTTATATAAATATAGCTAGATGACTAATGTTTAAAAAAATTGCCAAAAGTTAGTGCCGAAATTCTTTAGAAAACGTAAGCGGTAACCGGAAATAGTGGCAACCACTCGCAGTGAACGTGCCCACTCGGTTTCCATGCTAAAGCTGGACCAGCTTCTCGTGTGCAGCGGCTGGTAACAGCTTGCGGTCTTATCCTCCGAACGCTCCAACCCAAGGTCCACCCACTCCAAGAGCTGTCTCCGCCAACCGCGTCCGCATACCCGGCTTTTTCAGCCATGCGGATGGTGCCGAAGCGAATGAGAAACGCGACTCATCCGATGATGTCGGGTTCCGGAGGGCAATCTGCGGCCTTTTCCTCCCGCCAGGAATTTGAGAGAAGTTCCACCTCACCTTGTCCCGGACGCTTTCCATTTTCCTGAGTTCACTGCTTCTCCTGTTGGCAGGGATATTTCCTGCTTCGGGCAATATCGTCCATGCCCTCGACAAGGTCGGGAACCGATCCACCACTTTCAGCTATGATGCCAATGGCAACCGGACGTTGAAACAGGTCGGTGGTATCACCACCCAGAGCTACAGTTTCGATTGCGAGAACCGTTTGATCGGTCTCACCGACGGCACGGGAACCTATGGTTATACTTACGACCACCGGACCCGCCGTGTGGGCCGCAATGAAAGTGCCGCCGGAGGCGTGAACAGCGAACTTTCCTTCGCAGGCGGGCTATCGGTGCAGGAATACACCAGCGGCTCAAGTCTGCCGAACGTGGAAACCATCCGCGGCAGCGATTACGGCGGCGGCATCGGCGGCGTGCTCTACACGATCCGCAGCGGGGCCCGCAGCTACAACGCCTACAACAGCCGGGGCGACGTGGTTTCCAAAACCGATGACGGCGGCGCAATCACCTGGCAATCCAGCTACGAAGCCTTCGGCACCCGCACCCAGGAACAGGGCAGCACCCAGGATCGCCAGAAAGCAAATACCAAGGACGAGGACCCGACCGGCCTGCTCAATGAAGGCATGCGCTACCGTGATCTGGAATTCGGAGCCTTTCTCACCCGCGACCCAGCGGGCTTCGTCGATGGTC
>Ga0157373_10000383_pt1 | contig 35475 bp, 23 predicted proteins | sample C65metaG_FD_113460 | JGI IMG/M metagenome (GOLD analysis project Ga0157373, IMG submission 113460) | Corn rhizosphere microbial communities from Kellogg Biological Station, Michigan, USA - C6-5 metaG | ecosystem: Host-associated > Plants > Roots > Rhizosphere > Soil | place: USA: Michigan... | reverse complement strand
GAGGAGTTCGGCTCCGGCTTTTTTCAGGCTCCATAAATGCTCAATTTGAGCATAAGGGGAGGATGGCATGGCTGACGGTTCAACCCACCTGGCGTTCACGCCGCAGGTCGAGGCGGAAACGGCGCTGCTGTGGGACAAGGTTCGCGCCCACGTCACCCCGATGGAATGGCGCCTGCAGGCTCCGCTGATCGCCGAGATCAATCGGCTCAAGCGCGAGAAGAACGCCGTCATCCTGGCGCACAACTACATGACGCCCGAGATCTTCCACGGCGTCGGCGACTATGTGGGCGACAGCCTGGGTCTGGCGCGCGAGGCGGCGAAGTCCGACGCGGCCATCATCGTGCAGGCCGGCGTGCACTTCATGGCCGAGACCTCGAAGGTGCTGGCGCCCGAAAAGCGCGTGCTGATCCCCGACCTGCGCGCCGGCTGCTCGCTGGCGAGCTCGATCACGGGCGCGGACGTGCGGTTGATCAAGCAGCGCTATCCCGGCGTGCCGGTGGTGACCTATGTGAACACCACCGCCGAGGTGAAGGCCGAGACGGACATCTGCTGCACCAGCGCCAACGCGGTGCAGGTGGTCGAGTGGGCGGCCCGCGAGTGGGGCACGGACCGCGTCATCCTGATCCCCGACGAGTTTCTGGCCCGCAACGTCGCGCGCCAGACGGACGTGAAGATCATCGCCTGGCAGGGTCGCTGCGAGGTGCACGAGCGCTTCACGGCCCAGGACATCCTCGACATCCGCGCCGCCTGGCCGCACGCCGAGATCCTCGCCCACCCCGAATGCCCGGCCGAGGTGCTGGAGGTCTCCGACTTCGCCGGTTCGACCGCGGCGATGAGCGACTACGTCATGCAGCGCAAGCCCAAGCAGGTGGTGCTGATCACCGAGTGCTCGATGGCCGACAACGTCGCCTGCGACGCGCCGGAGACGGAGTTCGTGCGCCCCTGCAACCTATGCCCGCACATGAAGCGCATCAGCCTCGAGAACATCCACGCGGCGCTGGTGCATGAGCGCTACGAGGTCACCGTCGATCCAGCGGTGATCGAGCCCGCGCGGCGGGCGGTGCAGCGGATGATCGACCTGCCGCCCCCGGCGGTCCCGGCCCGTTACGATCTCGTCAAGGCGCGCCACCACGTCGATGTGGAGCTGATCTAGTGGAAACCCTGCGCCACGACGGGGTGCTGATCCTGGGCGGCGGGCTTGCGGGCTTGTCGGCGGCGATCGCGGCCGCGCCGAAGCGGGCGCTGGTGCTGGCCGCCGCGCCGATCGCGCAGGGCTGCTCGTCGGCCTGGGCGCAGGGCGGCATGGCGGTTGCCGTGGGCGAAGACGACGCGCCGGCGCTGCATGCGGCCGATACGGTCGCGGCGGGCGCCGGGCTGGTCGATTCGGACATGGCGACGCTGCTGGCCGAAGAAGGCCCCGCCGCCGTCGAGCGGCTGGCGGCGCTTGGCGCACCGTTCGACCGCACCGAAACGGGCGCGTTTGCGCAGAGCCTGGAAGCGGCTCACTCGCGGGCTCGGGTCGCCCGGGTGAAGGGCGATCAGGCTGGGCGCGCGATCATGGACGCGGTGGTCGCCGCCGCGCTGGCCGCGCCCCACATCGAAATCCGCCCCAACGCCCGGGCTCGCGCGCTGCTTCAGGACGCGAGCGGCCGGGTGCGCGGCGTGGTCGCCGAGATTGACGGACGGCTGGTGCGCATCATTGCGCCGGCCACGGTGCTGGCGACCGGCGGTCTGGGCGGTCTCTATGGCGTGACCACGACGCCTGCCGAAGTGCGCGGCGAGGGCCTCGGGCTGGCGGCGCTGGCAGGCGCGGTGATCGCCGACCCCGAGTTTGTGCAGTTTCACCCCACCGCCATCGACATCGGCCGCGACCCCGCGCCGCTGGCGACAGAGGCGCTGCGGGGCGAGGGCGCTGTGCTCATCAATGCCGACGGCACGCCCTTCATGGCTCGCTACCACGAGGCCGCCGAGCTGGCCCCCCGCGACGTCGTCGCCCGCGCCATCCAGGCCGAACTGATCGCCGGTCGCGGCGCCTTCCTCGATGCGACCAAGGCGGTGGGCGACCGCTTCCCGCACGAGTTTCCCGCCGTCTTCGCCGCCTGCATGAGCGGCGGTGTCGATCCGCGCATCCAGCCGATCCCCGTCGCGCCGGCCTGCCACTACCACATGGGCGGGGTGGTCACGGATGCGCACGGCGCGACCTCGCTGCCGGGCCTCTACGCGGCGGGCGAAGTCGCCTCGACCGGCGTGCACGGCGCGAACCGGCTTGCGTCAAACTCGCTGCTCGAAGCCGCCGTGTTCGGCACGCGCGCTGGTGAAGCCGCCCGCGGGGTGGCCGACCCGGGCACGGAGCCGCTGGCGGCCCGCGCCTACCCCGACCTGCCGGCCGCCTCGCTCTACAAGCTGCGTCAGGCCATGAGCCGCTATGCGGGCGTGGTACGCGACGGCGCCGGCCTGTCGAAGCTCGTCGCCGAGCTCGATGCGCTGAAGGCGCGGCACGGGACCGGCCCGGTGCTGGCCGCCGCCGGGCTGGTCGCCCAGTGCGCGCTGGAGCGCCGCGAGAGCCGGGGCGGGCACTACCGCACCGACTATCCGAAGGCCGCCGAGCCGCATCGCACGTTCACGACCCTCGCTGAGGCCGACGCCCGCCGGGCGCTGAGGTTCGCCGCCGAATGATTCCGAGCCTTCCCGATCTCCTGATCGAGCCGGTGGTTCGCGCCGCGCTCGCCGAGGACCTCGGCCGCGCGGGGGACGTGACCTCGCTGGCCACCATCGACGCCGACGCGCGGTTCGCGGCGGTGTTCGCGGCGCGCAAGGACGGGCGGGTGGCGGGGCTGGACTGCGCGCGGCTGGCGGTGGCCGCGCTCGACCCGACCGCGACGTTCGAGGTCGTCACGCCCGACGGCGCCGACGCCGCGCCGGGCGCGGTGCTGGCGCGGGTGGAGGGCAATGCGCGGGCGCTACTGTCGGCCGAGCGCGTGGCGCTGAACCTGCTGGGGCGGCTCTCCGGCATCGCCACCCTGACCCGCACCTACGTCCGGGCGATCGAGGGCACGGGCGCGAACATCACCGACACCCGCAAGACCACGCCCGGCCTGCGCGCGCTGGAGAAGTACGCCGTGCGCTGCGGCGGCGGGGTCAGCCACCGCTTCGGGCTCGATGACGCCATCCTGATCAAGGACAACCACGTCGCCGCCTGCGGCTCGGTCGGCGAGGCGGTGCGGCGCGCGAAGGCGTTCGCCGGCCACCTGATGAAGGTCGAGGTGGAGGTCGACGGGCTCGACCAACTGGCCGAGGCTCTGGCGCAGGGCCCCGATGTCATCTTGCTCGACAACTTCAGCCTCGAGGACCTGCGCACCGCCGTTCACGCCGTCGCCGGGCGGGCGGTGCTGGAGGCTTCCGGCGGCGTCACGCCGGAAACCGTCCGCGCCATCGCGCAGACCGGCGTCAACGTCATCAGCGTCGGCGCGATAACCCACTCTGCGCCCACGCTCGACATAGGCTTGGACGCGGCCTGAGCGCTTCCTATCTGTAACGCATGGAGTTGCAGATGACCAAGACGCCCGTCCTCTTCCTCGGCCACGGCTCGCCGATGAACGCTATCGAGGACAATGCCTGGAGCCGGGCCTGGGGCGAACTCGGCGAGCGGCTGCCGCGCCCGAAGGCGGTGCTGATGATCTCCGCCCACTGGGAGACACACGGCGTCGCCGTCACCGCGGGCGAGCACCCGGAGACCATCCACGACTTCGGCGGCTTTCCGCAGGCGCTGTTCGACGTCCGCTATCCCGCGCCCGGCGATCCGGCGCTGGCGAGGCGGGTGGCGGAGTTGCTCGCGCCTGAGCCGGTGATGCTCGATCCCGCGCGGGGCTTCGACCACGGCGCCTGGAGCGTGCTGAGGCCGATGTATCCGGAGGCCGATGTGCCGATGGTGCAGCTCAGCCTCGACCGGACCAAGACGCCGCAACAGCACTACGACCTCGGGCGAAAGCTGCGGCCCTTGCGTGACGAGGGTGTGCTCATCGTGGGTTCGGGCGACATTGTCCACAACCTGCGCGCCGCCGACTTCCGCCGCCCGGAGAGCCCGGAGTGGGCCGACCGCTTCAATGAGACCGCCAAGCGGCTGATCGAGACCGGCGAGCACGGGCCGCTGATCGACTATGCCTCGCTGGGCGACGACGCAGCCCAATCGATCAACAGCGCCGAGCACTACCTGCCGCTGCTCTATGTGCTGGCTGCGCAGGAATCGGGCGAGGCGGTCAGCTTCTTCAACGACGACGTCTTCGCCGCGATCTCGATGACCTCGCTGGCCTTCGGCATGGATTAGACCAGCGCCGCCGCCCTTTCCGCCGCCGCGCGGCGCTCGGGCATCGACTTGCCGAGGATGCCGTTGATGCGTTCCAGCACAGGAACCGACGCGGTTTCGGGGCGGCCGGCGTTGAAGGGCGGGGCGGGGGCGTATTCAAGCGCGAGCTGAATGCCTTGCGCGGCCTCGGGGCCGGCGATCTCAGCCGCGAGGGTCAGGGCGAAGTCGATCCCCGCGGTGACTCCGCCGCCGGTGAACAGGTTTCCATCTCGCACGACCCGAGCCGGATCGGGGATGGCGCCGAACAGGGCGAGCTGATCGCGCCAGGCCCAGTGGCAGGCGGCGTGCTTGCCCTTCAGCAGGCCAGCAGCCGCGAGGATCAGTGAGCCGGTGCAGACGGAGGTGACGTACTTCGCCCTCGCAGCCAGTCGCCGGATCTCGGCGAGGAAGGCGGGGTTCTGAATCGCGTCGGTCGTGCCGTAGCCGCCGGGCACACAGAGCACGTCGCAGCCGTAGATGTCGGCGAGCTTCGTCAGGCCTGAAAACACCAGTCCATCGGCCTCGATCGCCTCTCCGGTGAGCGATGCGCAGGTCACCTGCGCGCCGGGCAGGCGGCTGAACACCTGGTGGGGGCCGGTGAAGTCGAGCTGGGTGACGCCGGGATAGAGGGCGAAGACGATGCGGGTCATGGAAAGGCTCCTGTTGACCGCCGCAGATTGCCAGCCTAGCGTCGCGGCAGAAATGACTTTGTTCCCTCATATTCAGCCATGACCCGCACCATAGGCGTCCTGATCTTCCCGGACTTTCAGCTGCTTGATGCGGCGGGTCCGATCGCCACGTTCGAGATCGCGGGACGCTATGTGCCCGGAAGCTATCGGCTGCGGGTGATCGCGAAGGACGCGGGGCTGGTCGAGAGTTCGTCCGGCGCGACGATGCATGCCGATAAGTTCGGGGGCGAGTTCGACACCCTGCTGATTTCCGGCGGCGAGGGATCGCGCGCGGCGATGGCTTGCGAAGCCACTCAGGCCTTCGTTCAGGCGAGCGCCAGCACCTCCCGCCGCACCGCCAGCGTCTGCTCGGGCGCCTACGTGCTGGCTGCCGCGGGCCTGCTCGACGGCCGCCGCGCCACGACCCACTGGCAGCGCACGGCCGACTTCGCCCGGCGCTTTCCGGCCGTGCGGCTGGAGCCGGACCGCATCTTCACCCGCGACGGGCCGATCTGGACCTCGGCCGGGATCACCGCCGGCATCGACCTGGCGCTGGCCATGATCGCCGAGGACCTGGGCGAGGCGGTCGCCCGCGCCACGGCCCAACAGCTGGTCGTCTATCACCGCCGTCCGGGCGGCCAGTCGCAGTTCTCGACGCTGCTGGAGCTGGAACAGGGCGGCCGGTTCGATGGCCTGCTCGCCTGGGCGCGGGAGAACCTGCACGAGCCGCTCACCGTCGAGCAGCTGGCCGAAAAGGCGGCCATGAGCCCGCGCCACTTCGCCCGCGCGTTTGCGGCGGAGAAGGCGGTCACGCCCGCCAAGGCCATCGAGCGCCTGCGCGTCGAGGCCGCCCGCGCCCTGCTGGATTCCCAACCGCTGCGGGTCGAGGATGTGGCGCTGGAAGCCGGATTTGGCGATCCGGAGCGGATGCGGCGCGCCTTCATGCGCGCCTTCGGCCAGCCGCCGCAGGCCCTGCGTAGGGCCGCCCGCGCCTAGACGGAACCGGAACCGCTTGGCCCGGCGGGGATTCAGTCGGGCATGACGCGAACGGCCCCGATTGTCCTTGCCTGCCTGGCCCTGGCCGCCTGCCAGAGCAACCCCAAGCAGACCGTGCTGAACCTCGACACCACCGATCCGAGGTGGAAGAGCGCCGAGTGCGTGGCCGCGCGCAAGGACACCGCCGATTATAACGACCGCGAAGGCGTGCGCGCGGCGACAGCGGTGGCGGGGATCGTGGCGGGCGTTCCGGCGGCCGGCGCCATCGCCAACCTCACGCTCAACGCCGCGCAGGACAAGTCGCGCAAGAAGCTGAACCGCAAGGTGCTGGCGGCGTGTATCTCCGATCCGATCCACGGAAAGGGTGTGAGGCCGAAGCGGGCCGCGCGGTAGCTCCCGTAGCGAAGGAGAGGCGCTATAAGGGCTTATGCCCCTACCGCCGATCTACGACGCCCACCGCATCACGCCGCCCAAGACCTTCGACGATCTCAAGGTCGGCGACCGCTATCCGCTGCCGTCGCGCACGCTGGGCGACGGCAATTTCGCGGCGTTTCAGGCGGTGAGCCTCGACAACCATCCGATCCATTACGACTACGAATACTGCCGCGCGCTCGGCCATCCCGGGCCGTTGGCGCACGGGCTGCAAGTGCTGTGTTTCACGGCCGCCGGGGCGGGGCTGTTTCCGCATGAGATCGGCGACAAGCTGCTTGGCATGATCGAGGTCAGCGCCAAGGTGATGAAATCCGCCTATCCCGGCGACACCCTCTATCCGGCGCTGGAGATCGTCGAGCTGACGCGCCAGCGGACGACCGGCGTGGTGGCGATGAGCGCGACCGTGACCAACCAGCGCGGCGAGACGGTACTGGAAGGGCGCCACACCTATCTGCTGCGGCTCTAGGCCCCGACCGGTTCGGGGTCCTTGAGCGCGGCGGCGATAGCGGTCGCCAGTTCGTCGGTGGCGTAGGGCTTGCGCAGCAGCGGCCAGGGCGCGGCTTCGGCGTCGGCCAACGCCTCGCCGGTGAAGCCGGAACTCAACACCACCGGCAGCCCGGGCCGCCGCGAGGTCAGGAGGTGGGCCAGATCCACGCCGGTCTTGCCGCCGGACATGATCACGTCAGTCAGAACCAGGCCGATCTTCGGTTCGCGCTCGGCGATCTCCAGCGCCGCATCGCAGCTGTCGGCGCGCAGCACCTTGTGGCCGAGGTCATGCAGCATGGCCTCGACGAGCTCGCCGACTTCGGCGTCGTCCTCGACCAGCAGAACCGTCAGCGGCCGCTGTTTCGCGCGTCTGGGCGGCGCTTCGCTGGCCTGGACAGGCTCCCTGGTGAAGGGCAGCAGCATGGTCACTGTCGTGCCCTTGCCGTGCTCGCTCTCCGCGTCGACGCCCCCGCCGGTCTGGGTGGCGAAGCCATAGACCTGTGACAGGCCGAGCCCCGTCCCCTTGCCGAAGGGTTTGGTGGTGAAGAAGGGTTCGAACACGCGGGCGATGGTTTCGGGGTCCATGCCCACGCCGTTGTCGCGCACGGCGACGGAGATGTAGTCGCCAGGCGCCGCGCCGCCGCGCGCGCCCTTGAGCTTGAGGCGGCTGGTCTCGACGGTGATCGAGCCGCCGTTCGGCGCGGCGTCGCGGGCGTTGACGAGCAGGTTGACCAGCGCGGCCTCGAACTGCGCCACGTCGAGCCGCGAACAGGCGCCGTTTGAGCCGAGCTTGAGGTCGAAGTCGACGGCCTCGCCCACCGCGCGGCGATACAGCGTCTCGCCCTCGCGCAGCAGGTCGTCAATGCAGGCGACTTCCGGCCGCAAAGGCTGGCGCCGCGAGAAGGCCAGCAGCTGCTGGGTCAGCCGCTCGCCCCGGCGCGAGGCGTTCAGCGCGGCCTCGGTCAGACGCTTGGCGCGGACGGCGTCTTCGGGGTGGCGATGGACGATGTCGAGCGCGCCGATGATCACCGTCAGCAGGTTGTTGAAGTCGTGGGCGACGCCGCCGGTCAGCTGGCCGAGCGCCTCGAGCTTCTGGCTTTGGACGAGCTGGGCCTGGGCTTCGTCGCGCTGGACCAGCGCCTGTTCGACGCGCTCGGCGAGCAGATCGTTGATGCGGGTCAGATCGTGCTCGACCTGCTTGGCCTCGGTCACGTCGAAGGCGATGCCGATGAAGCCCGCGAACTCGCCCTGCGGGCCATAGCGGGGCTGGGAGTAGGATTTGAGCCAGCGCCATTCGCCGTCGCCGCGCTTGTAGCGGGCCTCCAGCGTGAAGGGCTTCAGCGAGGCCTCGCCCGCCACCTGCTCCTTGAGGATGCGCGGCAGGTCGTCGGGATGGAGCCGCTCGCGCCAGTCGAGGGTCAGCGCATCGTCGTAGCTCCCGCCGACGAAGGCGACATAGGCGTCGCTGACGAATTCGCGCGCGCCGCCGATGCGCGAGACCCACATCAGGGCGGGCGCGCTGTTGGCCAAGGCCCGGAATCGCGCCTCGCTCTCGCGCACCGCTTCTTCGGCGAGACGGCGGTCGGTGACGTCGATGTTGACGCCGAGCGCGCGGGCATAGCGGCCGTCGGCGCCCCTCAGCACCTCGCCGCGGGAGAGCACCCAGCGCACCGAGCCGTCGGGCAGGGGGACGCGGTACTCGACCGGGTCCATGCGGCCGTTCTCGCGGGCCCGGCGGTTGACCTCGCGGACGCGGGGGCGGTCGTCGGGGTGGATGGCCGCGAACATGGCCTCGATGTCGGGCTTGGCCCCGGGGTCGATGTTGAGGTTGCGATAGACCGCGTCCGACCAGTAGCCGATGCCGGTCGTCAGGTCCCAGTCCCACAGGCCGACACCGCCGACGTCCTGCGCCAACTGGAGTCGGCGTTGCGTCTGGGCGAGGTGGGCTTCGGCGGCGTCACGGGCATGGCCGAACTCACGCAGCCGCAGCACGGCCGAGCGCAGGGTGGCGGCGACCAGGACGCAGACGAGAGCGGAGGCGAAGAAGAGCGCCAGCGTCTCGGGATTCCAGCCCTGTCCGGCCTGCTGGCGGATGAACCAGAGGACGAAGGTCCCCAGCAGCGTCGAGAACAGGCCCCACCGCCAGCCGGCATAGACCGCCGCGATGGTCAGGGCTGGGAACAGCGGCGAGCCGGGATAGACGGCCTGCGGCGGCAGCACGCGGCCGGCCAGCGTGCCAAGCGCCACCAGTATCATGCAGACGAGGATCGAGCGCAGCCATCCCACATCCGTCGGGATCAAGCGTTCGCCAAGCGTCTCTGGTCGTATCGGGGACAGCCCTGGCCTCTTTATACTGTGTGGCGCGTTTCCCCCCTTCAGGGCGGCCGCACCTTGTCGCAATCATGGCCCAGCCTACGTATTGCGCAAGCGAAGGAGAACCCATTGCCCGCGACAATCCACACCCGAACGGCGACGTTGGGCGGCGGCTAGGTTTGCGACGTAGCGCCCTTGTCTTGCTGAGCGCGGCGGTGCTGGGCGCCTGCGCGGGACCTCACGGGAGCGGGGCGCCGGAGCATGGCTACGCCGGGCTGAGGGCGCGCGCGTCGCGGATCGACCCGGGCGCGAAGGCCATCGTCGACCGCAACCTGCCGGGACGGCGCGAGGACCTCTACGACCGCACGCCGGGGTGGGAGAGCTATGACCTGTCGGTGCTGCCCTCGCTCGGCGTCGGAGTGCTGTCGGACATGGACGCCCAGACGATCAATTCCCTGAGGCGCGCGACGGCGCCGGCCGAGCCGGTGCGGCCCTTCTTCCTGAAGGCCAGCGCCTCGGACCGATCGCAGGCGCTGAAGTGCCTGACGCAGGCGGTCTATTACGAGGCCGCGACCGAGCCGCTGAAGGGCCAGCAGGCGGTGGCCCAGACGGTGATCAACCGGCTGCGGCATCCGGGCTATCCGAAGTCGATCTGCGGGGTGGTGTTCGAAGGCGCGATGCGTTCCACCGGCTGTCAGTTCAGCTTCACCTGCGACGGCTCGCTGGCGAGAGCGCCGGAGCCGACGTTGTGGAAGCGGGCGCAGGGCGTGGCCAAGGCGGCGCTGAACGGCTTTGTCGCCAAGGATGTGGGGACCGCGACCCACTATCACGCCGATTATGTCTCGCCGTACTGGGCGCCGACGCTGTTGAAGATCGTCCAGGTCGGGGCGCACATCTTCTATCGCTGGACAGGGCCGGAGGGCGAGCCGAGCGCGTTTACCGCCCGCTACCAGGGCGGCGAACGCAACCTGACGGCCGCCATTCTTCAGGGCATCGACGAACGCATCCAGGGCCGCGAGCTCACGCCCACCATGACGCCGCGCAAGATCACGCTGGCGCTGGCCGGCGAGGAGGCGCGCACCTACACCGTCGCCGCGCCGCTGAAGCCCGGTGAAACGCCGACAGCGCCCGCCGCCGGGACCCTCGTCGCCTCGCGCCGCATGCCGACGAAGGAGGAGGTGGCGAAAATCAATGAAAAGCTCAACGCCATCGCGCCGGTCCGAGCGCCATCGCCGACCCCGCCACCGGCCACGGCGGGCGGATTTACGAGCGATCTGCCCATCGGACAGCCGCCAAAGCCATAGAACCGGCCAACTCCTCGCGGTAGGTTGCGCGCGGGGTCACGCCTCGAGAGTTTTGAATGCAGCCGTCCGACCGCTCCAAAGGCCCGCCGAAGATGACCATCGGGCCGCTGCCGACCCCGCCGGGCGGGTCTCGGCCGCCGCAGACGCCGCCGCCCGCGGCGTCCAAGGGCGCGCCCGCCGTGGGCACGGGGATCCTCAGCGGTTCCGGCCTGAGCTTCGGCCCCGCCTACGTGCCCCCTAGGCGCCAGCCCGCCCAGCAGGGCCAGCCGGTGCTGGTCACCGTGCCCAAGCCCGGCGTGCGCGTTCCACCTCCCAACGCGCCGCTCCCCATGAACGGCGTCCTGAAATCCTATGCCAAGGGCGCCAAGACCCCCATCGTCTGGCCGGAAGAGCCGCCAGCAAGGGCCGCGCGGCCGATGGAACCGGTGGCCGCTCCGGAGCCGCGCCCCGTTCCGGAGGTGGCGGAAGATCCCGGCCCCGCACCCGCCTGGATGGCCGCGCCCCCCGCGCGGACCAAGGGCGCAAACCGCACGCCGCTCTACGTCGGAGCCGCTGTGCTCGTGGCCGTCGCGATCGGCGCCGTTGCCCTGCTCACAAGGCATTCGTCCGAGCCGGCGCCCGCTCCCACTCCGATGATCGCCGAGCAGACCGCTCCTGCCGCCATCGCACCGGCCACTGAGCCTCTACGGCCTCAGATGGACGTGGCGACCGCCGAGCCGCCGCCGACGATCATGCCTGCGCCCGCCCCGAGACCGGCGGCGAAGTCTCGCCGGGTGCAGACCGCCGCCGTGGTACCCGCGCCCCGACCTGTAGCTAGAGAGCCCGTACCGCCGCCGGTTCAGGTGACGCCGCAGCCGCTCCCCATCGCGCCGCCGCCTGCCGTCGTGCAACAGCCGCCGCCGAGGATCATCATCCCGCACGTGGATCCAAGCGCGCCGATCGTGACCCGCTCTTCGGCGGATCAGTAGGGCCTCACCAGACCCCGATCTTTTCGGCCTCGGCGTGGCTGATCGGATGGTGGGCCTTGGCGTGGTCTTCTTCGGCCAGGAAGCGGACGGCCTCCAGCGCGGCCATGCAGCCCATGCCGGCGGCGGTCACGGCCTGGCGATAGACGTCGTCGGTGACGTCGCCCGCCGCATAGACGCCCGGGACGGCCGTCGACGCCGTCCCTGCCTTGACCTTCAGGTAGCCCGCGCTGTCGGCCTCGAGCTGGCCCTTGAACAGCTCGGAGGCGGGCGCGTGGCCGATGGCGATGAAGACGCCGTCGCAGGGAATTTCGCGGGTCGAGCCGTCCTTGACGTTCTTCAGCCGCACGCCCGTGACGCCGAGCGGATCGGTCTGGCCGAGGACCTCGTCGAGGGCGCTATCCCAGACGACCTCGATCTTGGGATGGGCGAAGAGGCGCTCCTGCAGGATGCGCTCGGCGCGGAACTCGTCGCGGCGGTGCACGACCGTGACCTTGCTGGCGAAATTGGTGAGGAAGAGCGCCTCCTCGACGGCGGTGTTGCCGCCGCCGACCACCACGACTTCCTTGCCGCGATAGAAGAAGCCGTCGCAGGTGGCGCAGGCCGACACGCCAAAGCCCTGGAACTTCGTCTCGCTCTCCAGTCCCAGCCACTTTGCCTGGGCGCCCGTGCAGATGATCAGGGTTTCGGCCAGCCACTCGGCGCCGCTGTCGCAGACCACATGGAACGGCCGCTTCGACAGGTCGGCCGACAGCACGATGTCGTTGACCAACTCGGTGCCGACGTGGGCGGCCTGGGCCGACATCTGCTCCATCAGCCAGGGGCCCTGGATGACGTCGGCGAAGCCGGGATAGTTCTCGACATCGGTGGTGATGGTCAGCTGGCCGCCCGGCTGGATGCCGGCGATCAGCACGGGGTTGAGCAGGGCGCGGGCGGCGTAGATGGCGGCGGTGTAGCCGGCCGGGCCTGAGCCGATGATGAGGCAGCGGGTGGTACGTGGCTGGGTCATCCGCCCAATCTAGTGCCGATTCCGGCGCTTACCGAGTCCGGGCCGCATCAAACCGCGCCCAGATTTCCTTGGCCGCCCGATCGGTTTCCTGCAGCGGCTCGTAGGACCAGCCGTGAAAGCCGCCGCCAAAGGGCCGCGCCGCGCCGTGGCGCTCCAGGCTCTCGTGGAACAGGCGGAACTTGGGGCTGTGGCCTTCCATCTTCAGGATGAAGACCGGCTTGCCGGTGGAGGCGGCCTCGGTCGCCATGTTGGTCGAGTCCTCGGTGACCAGGATGTAGTCGGCGGCCGCGAGGAAGGCGAAGTAGGGGTTCTCGCCGGTCCCGTCCCAGATGATCCCCGGCACATCGACCAGCCCGGCGGTCATGGCGGCCCTGGCGTCGTCGGGCGTTCGCCGCGAGAAGGTCAGCATCAGCGAGCCGCCCTCGTGCTCGATCCCGACGCGGATTTCGCGCGCCATCTGCTCGGCGCGCAGGGCGGGCAGATCGAAGCCCTTCGACTTGCCGCCGACCAGCACCGCCGCGCGCGGGTGGGGCAGGGGGTCGAGCTTCTTCGCAAACCGCTTCAACTCCTTGGCCAGCCGCTGCGGTGACACGCGATGCGGTGAGCCGACGATGGGGATGACGTTCTCGCCCGTCAGCCGGTCGTGGCGCGGGGGGACCACCACGTCGAAGAAGGACAGCGGCGCGCGCGGATCCTGCAGCTGGACGACGAAGGTTTTGCCGCGCGACCAGCGCTTCATGCGCAGCGAAACGGGCAGGGTGGCGCGCCCGGCCGCGACCACGATATCGGGCCAGGGCGGGACGATCTCACTTTCGGGCGTCAGCCAGCGTCGCGCCGAAGGGACCAGCCACCACGGCAGGCGGCCGGTGCGGCCCTTCCAGCCGATCCGCTTGATCTCGATGGTCGCCTTGCGCTTGCGGGCCAGAGCCTCAGCCATGCCGACGGCCTGCGCCTCGATGCCGGCGCGGCCGTCGGACACGGCCCAGATGGTTAGAGGCGTAGTTTGCGTGGCCACGTTCCCCAATACCCGTCATCCTCGGGCTTGTCCCGAGGACCCCTCTATCGGTCGCACGAGCGGTTGTCGTCCTGCAGCGACCGGGCAGCGGAGGCAGGGGTCCTAGGCACAAGGCCTAGGATGACGGTGATAGTGGATGGGGGTGACCTAAACCCACTCGACTTTCAGGATTTCGTAGGCCTTCACGCCGCCGGGAGTGTTGACCTCCACGACGTCGCCGACCTCCTTGCCGATCATCGCGCGCGACAGGGGCGAGGTGACGGAGATGCGGCCGCTTTTGACGTCGGCCTCGTGCTCGCCGACGATCTGGTAGCGGGACTGCTCTTCGGTGTCCTCGTCGGAGACGCTGACGGTCGCGCCGAACTTTACCTGGCCGCCGGACAGCTTGGACACATCGATGACCTGCGCACGGGCCATCTTGTCCTCGATTTCCGCAATGCGGCCCTCGATCCAGCCCTGACGATCCTTGGCGGCGTGGTATTCGGCGTTCTCGCTGAGGTCGCCATGCGCGCGCGCCTCCGCGATGGAGGCGATCACGCTTGGCCGCTCCACCGTCTTCAAACGCTTCAGTTCTTCGTCGAGGGCTTGATAGCCCTCGGCGGTCATCGGCACTTTTTCCATTGGCGGATTTTAGCTCTTCGCCCTGTTGACTATTCCGGCCGCGGGCGCGGACGTCCGGGGCGAAGAGACTAGTCCGGCGCGCGGCGAAACTCAAGTTGATTGCTGCGATGCAGCGCAATGGGCGCCTTGACCCATGGGCGAGAGCGTGCCGAGCTTCACCCTGAAGTTCGGGGAAGGAAATGCTTTTGAGGTTCGCCGCGCTGCTTGCGGCCGTGTTCACGCTGGCCCTCACAGCCACGCCGGCCGCCGCCGCGCCGCCGCTGGACGCTTATGGAAAGCTGCCGGGCGTGACGCTCGCGGCGCTGTCGCCATCGGGCAAGTACTATGCGGTGGTGGGCGACGTCGCCGGACAGCGGCGGGTGATCGTGGCCGAAGTCGGCGGCAAGCCGGTGCTGGTCGCGCCCGTGGCCGACCAGAAGGTGCGCGACATTCTCTGGGCCGGCGACGACCACCTGCTGGTGTTCGCGAGCCTGGCGACCAACCTCGGCCCCCGGTTTGCGCTGCTGAAGTATGAGGTGGGCCAGCTCCTCGTCCTCAACATCAAGACCCAGAAGAATTTCTGGGCGCTGAGCGAAGGCGTCAACGGCAGCGGCGTCTGGGGCTTCTACGGCGTCCGCTACATCGACAAGCACTGGTACGCCTTCCTGGGCGGCATCAAGCGGGAGGTGTCGCCGACCTCGAACCGGGTGCTGTTCATGGACAACAGTCCCGACCTCTTCCGTGTCGATCTCGACACCAACGAGACGCGGGTGATCGCCGAGAACCAGGGCAACTACTCCGCACGCAGCTGGTCGATCGGGCCGGACGGCAAGGTGCAGGCAGTGCTCGACTACGACCAGCGCACCGGCCACTGGGAGATCAGCCCGCCCGGCAAGGCGCCCGTCGCGCAGGGGACGGACGCGCTCGGCGACACCCTGCTGGCCGGCATCGGCCGCTCGTGGGGGACCATCGCCTATCGCGAGCGCGACCCGGACGGGGAGGACGCCTGGAAGGAACTGCGGCTCGACACGGGCCAGTCGCTGACCCTGTTCAAGGGCGTGCGCATCGCCGACCTGTTCCACGATCCCTGGACCGGCCTGTGGATCGGCTATCGCCGCGACGCCGACCATCCCGACAACCGCTTCTTCGACGAGCTGGCGCAGGACCGGGTGCAGGCGACCGAACTCGCCCTGCCGGGAGAGAGCGTGCGGTTGAAGTCGTGGGACTTGCTGTTCGACCGGCTGATCGTCGAAAGCGAGGGGCCCACCGACAGCGGCATCTGGTGGCTGGTCGACATCAAGACCGGCAAGGCCGACGAGATCGGCCGGTCCTATCCGAAGGTGCATTCGACCGATGTGGCGCCGGTGAAGATGGTCAGCTGGACGACCGCCGACGGGCTGGAGGAGGCGGGCGTCCTGACCCTGCCGCCCGGCAAGGAGGCCAAGGGACTGCCGCTGCTGGTGCTGCCGCATGACGGCCCGGCGCAGCGTGATTATCCGGACTTCGACTGGATCGCCCAGGCGTTCGCCTCACAGGGCTATGCGGTCTTCCAGCCCAACTTCCGGGGCTCCGAAGGCTATGGCGCGGAGTTCCGGCAAGCGGGCGCGGGCCAGTGGGGCCGCAAGATGCAGACCGACATGTCCGACGGCGTCGCCGAGCTGGCCCGGCAGGGGATCGTCGATTCAAAACGCGCCTGCATCATGGGCATCGGCTACGGCGGCTACGCCGCGCTGGCGGGGGTGACGCTGCAGCATGGGCTCTATCGCTGCGCGGTCGGTGTGAACGCGATCACCGACCTGCCGCGCATGCACTTCTACCTGACCTACAAGACCGGCCGGGTGGGCGCGGCCCTGCGCAACTTCCGCGCCGAGACCGGAAGTGACGACGAACTCACCGCCGTGTCGCCCAGCAAACAGGCCGCCCAGGCCGACGCCCCCATCCTGCTGATCCACGGCGAAGACGACACCGAAGTCCCGATCGAGCAGGGCCATGCGATGGAAAAGGGCCTCAAGGCCGCCGGCAAACCCTACGAATTCGTCCCGCTCCCAGGCGAGGACCACTGGTTGTCGCGAGACGATACGAGACTGAGCGCGCTGCGAAGCGCCATGGACTTCGTCGAGAAGAACAACCCGGCGAGCTAGAAAAAGAGAGAGCCGCGCGAACCGGTCAGGGTTCGCGCGGCTCTCGCCCCTCAAGCGCAGCCCACGCTTACAGGATGAAGTCGCCGGAGGTCAGGGTGATGTGGCCCGTGAGGACGGCTTCGAATTCAGCCCCGCCGGACCCGTTGGTGTCGCCGAAGATGTGCGTTGTGTTCGTGCCGCTGTCGTAGTGCCAGGTGATGCTGTTGGCGACGGCCCCGTTTGTGTCGGCGGCGACGAAGGCGAAGGCGTTGTCTGATCCGCCGGACACCGCATCGATCGCCGAGACGTCGATCTTGTCCACGCCGTGGGCGAAGTCGGTGATGGTGTCGGCCGACCCGCTGGGGGAGTCCACGGTGGCGGCGAAGACAAAGGTGTCCGCTCCCCCGTTGCCCGTCATGGAGTCGACGCCGTTGCCGCCGATCAGCCGATCGTCGCTGGCGCCGCCCACAAGGGTGTCACTGCCGTTGCCGCCGAGGAAGGTGTCGTAGCCAGCCCCGCCGGTGATCGAGTCCGTCCCTGCGCCCGCGTCGATGTAGGAGCCCTGGTAGGTCATCGAGCTCAGCGAGTAGGTGTCGCTGGAACCGGCGCTGGTCGGCGTCACCACCTGGACCTGCACCGTCGCGGTGTCGGTGTTCCCGTGTCCGTCATCAACCGTGTAGGTGAACGACCCCGCCACGCCCGTTGTATAGGCGATGGTCTGGTGGACGGCGTCGTAGCTGACGCCGGTCCCTGATACCGACACGATATGCAGGGTGTCGCTGTTCGGATCGGTGTCGTTGCCGAGCAGTGCGGCGGCCGAGAAGGTGGCGGCGGTTGAACCGCTCGAAATCAGCAGCAGGTCGTTGACCGCGTCCGGAGCGTTCGGGTTGACCACTACCGCCTCATCCGCGCCGGTCAGGTGCACCGTGAGCGTCTGGGCGTTGCTGGCCGCTGAACCGTCGGAGGCGGTGAACTCGAAATCCACGGTCGGGTTGGAACCGGCGGCGAGCCCGTTGATGGCTGCGTCGTTGGGCTCGAAGTGGTAAGCCCCTGTCGCGGTGTTCAGGTACATCGTCCCGTAGGTCGAGACCTTTGAGACGTTATACCCCGCGAGGCTCGCGTCGGCCGCCGAGCCGGTGAGGCTGTAGCTCAGGGTCGCGTTGTCGATATCGCTTGCCGACAGGCTGCCGGTCACGCCGGTGAAGTCGTCCGTGGCCGAGGTGTCGGTGTAGGTGATGTCGGTCGGATCGCTCAGCACGGGCGCGTCGTTCACCGGGTTGACCGTGACGCTGACGCCGACCGTGTCCGTACCACCGTGGCTGTCGGAAACCGTGACGGTGAAGCTGTCCGCGCCGTTGTAGTTGGCGTCGGGCGTGTAGGTGTAGCCGCCCGCGGAGTCGAAACTGACCGAACCGTGGACCGGCCCGTTCGGATCACCCTGGGCCGGGGCCGAATAGGTGAGGCTGTCGCCGTCGACGTCGGTGGCCACGATGGTCCCGGTGATGGTCGCGTCCTCATTGCCCGAGGGGCTGAGGCTGGACGTCAGTTCGTTGATCACCGGGGCGTCGTTCACCGGGGTGACGCCGACGTTGACCACCACTGTGTCGGTGACGTTGTGACTGTCGGTGACCGTGACGGTGAAGCTGTCCGAGCCGTTATAGTTGGCGGCGGGCGCGTAGCTGTAGGCGCCGGTGTTGGCGTCGATGCTCACCGTCCCATGCGCCGGCGCGCCGGTCCCGCTGTTGACCACCGAGAAGGTCAGCGTGTCGCCGTCGTCGACGTCCGTCGCATGAACCGCGCCCGTGATGAGCGTGTCCTCGTCCCCCGTCGGCGACAGATCAGAGGTCCCTTCCGTGATCACCGGCGCATCGTTGGTTCCGGTGACCGTCCAGCTGACCGTGGCCGGGGTGGAGGTCAGGCCATCCGAGAGGCTGTAGGTGACCGAGACGGTGGTGTGGTCGCCGTCGGCGAGGTGGTCATACGCTCCGTCGGTCGGGTCCAGCGTGAAGCTGTGGGTCAGGGCGTCGTAGGTGACGCCATCGGGCAGGGTGCCGGGAACGTCCGTAACCGACAGCGTCGTGCCGTCGTCGACGTCTGAGGCGTTCGCCAGCGCGTCCAGGGTGGAACTGGAGCCGCCTTCGAGCACGGAGTCGGTGACGTCACCGCTGACGACGGGGGCGTCGTTGGTTCCGGTGACCGTCCAGCTGACCGTGGCCGGGGTGGAGGTCAGACCATCCGAGACGCTGTAGGTGACCGAGACCGTGGTGTGGTCGCCGTCGGCCAGATGGTCGTAGGCGCCGTCGGTCGGGTCCAGCGTGAAGCTGTGGGTCAAGGCGTCGTAGGTGACGCCGTCCGGCAGGGTGAGCGGGACGCCCGTAACCGACAGGGTCGTTCCGTCATCGACATCGCTGGCGTTGGCCAGCGCATCGAGGGTCGAGCTTGAGCCGCCTTCGAGCACGGAATCGGTGACATCGCCGGTGACGACCGGAGCGTCGTTGGTCCCGGTGACCGTCCAGCTGACGGTGGCCGGGGTGGAGGTCAGGCCATCCGAGACGCTGTAGGTGACCGAGACGGTGGTGTGGTCGCCGTCGGCCAGGTGATCGTAGGCCCCGTTGGTCGGATCGAGCGTGAAGCTGTGGGTCAGCGCATCGTAGGTGACGCCGTCCGGCAGGGTTCCGGGAACGTCCGTAACCGACAGGGTCGTGCCATCGTCCACGTCTGAAGCATTGGCGAGGGCGTCGAGGGTGGAGCTGGAGCCGCCTTCGAGCACGGAGTCGGTGACATCGCCGCTGACGACCGGAGCGTCGTTGGTGCCGGTGACGGTCCAGCTGACGGTGGCAGGCGTGGAGGTCAGGCCGTCGGAGACGCTGTAGGTGACCGAGACGGTGGTGTGGTCGCCGTCGGCCAGGTGGTCGTAGGCGCCGTCGGTCGGGTCCAGCGTGAAGCTGTGGGTCAGGGCGTCGTAGGTGACTCCCGCGGGGAGCGTGCCGGGCAGGTCGGTGACGGTCAGGGTGTCGGTCTGGTCGGCGTCGGTCGCGTTGGCGAGGGCGTCGAGGGTCGAGCTCGCGCCGCCTTCGAGGACGGAGTCGGTGACGTCGCCGCTGACGACCGGGGCGTCGTTGGCGCCGGTGATGGTGACGGTGACCGTCTCGGTGTCGCTGCCGCCGTGGTTGTCGGAGACGGTGACGTCGAAGGAGAGGGTGATGGTCTCGCCGCCGCCGAGGAACTGCAGCGCGGAGTTGGCGACCGCGTAGTCCCAGCTGTCGCTGTCGGCGGTGAAGCCGGCGGTGATGGCGCTTTCCTGGGCGGCGCTCAACGCGCCCCCTGTCCAGGAGGCGTCGTGGTTATAGGCGGCCGCGACGGTGTGGGTGTCGTGGATGTCGACATCGGTGAAGCTGAGCGCGCCGGTGTCGGTCACGGTCCCGTCTTCGGCGACATTGGCGCTGGTGTCGGCGATCGTCAGCACCGGGGCGTCGTTGGTCCCGTGGATGGTGACGGTGACGACCTTGGTCGTGCCGTCGGCCGAGACGGCCGTGAAGCTGTCGGTCAGGGACTCGCCGTCACCCAGCTGCTGGATGGCGGTCTGGGTGTTGTCGGCCGAGTAGGTCCAGTGGCCGTCCGCGGTCAGCGTGAAGACGCCGTAGCCGTTGGAGCCGGCGGTCGAGGCCTGGGTCTGGAAGTGGTCCTGGCCGGTGTCGACGTCGGTGATGGTCAGCGCGCCGGAAGTCGAGATGTGATCGGCTGCAACCGCGACGTCTTCGCTCACCGAGCCCGTGGTCGCGCCGCCGATTACGGCCGCGTCGTTTACGCCGTAGATGCGCACGCTGGCGGTCGCCCAAGAGAGCGTGCCGTTGGCCAGACGGATTGCGTAGGTGAAGGTGTCGTCGAGGTACTGGCCGGCGCCCAGGTGCTGCAGCTGGTCCTTGAAGGCCGCGCTGAGGGTGCTGGCGTTGTAGCTGACCTTCCCGTCCGTGGTGATCGAGATGGTCGCGCCGTTGTAGCTGGTGTTGGCGGCGCCCACGATGTCCTTGGTCAGCAGATCGGCGCTGGTCGCGCTGCCCTCGTCCTCGATACCGTTGTCCAGCGAATAGAGCGTCTTGGCGTTGCCGCCGAGATCGTTGGCCATCACGTCCAGCGTCGTGGTCGTAAGGCTGTCCTCGGTGAGAGACGTATAGAGGAAGGCGTCGTCCGTCGCCTGCGGCGTCAGATTGAACGACGTGGTGTTGATCGCCATGGGATGTACGCCCCTCGAAAACGGACCGCTCCTTCACGGCCGTGTGTTGCCCATGAGGCGGCGATGGCTCCTCCCCACACCTCCCCGAGTTGGGCCAATCGTTAACCGGGAGTTAATAAGTTTTCAATGCGCCAAACCCCCTTCATCCGTTGCATGCGATGAATTGACGCCCAGATTCTTCAGGTGTCGGGTATCCGACATTGCAGATAAGGCGTGGGAAATTAACCATAATCCCCGATATTCACCGAGTGTAAGACCTGACGAATGCGGGATGTGTTCTGGCTTTTACTCATAAAAATATTCGAGATCGGAATTAATACGTTTTCAGTATGAGGTGCGGTGTCGCACCCGGGGCGTGAGCCCCGACATTTTTCCCATTGCAGCGGCTGATCGCGGGGTTATCGAAGGGTCGGGGGAGGGCTCTTCTTGAGCACGGTTCAGATCGCGTCGCTGATGATGCTGGCCTCGGGCGCGCTGCACGCCATGGTCAACGCCATCCTCAAGTCTGGCCAGGACAAGATGTCGAGCCGGGCGCTGATCGACGGCTTCTCGGCGTTGCTGGTGCTGCCCGCGGCCTTCTTCGTGCCTCTGCCGCACGGCGCGTGGGGGTGGCTGGTCGGAAGCTGGGCGACGCATCTCGTCTATCTCGTCTGCCTTATCAAGGCGTTCGAGGCGACCGACATGAGCGTCGCCTATCCCATCCTGCGCGGCGTGGCGCCGGCGCTTGCGTCCACGGTGGCGGTGCTGGTGTTCCATGAGCCGATCAGCCTGACGGTGGCGGCGGGCGTGGCGCTGGTTTCCGGCGGCGTGCTGACCGTGGCGCTGGGGCGGCACGTCAGCCGCGCCTCGCTTGGCTGGGCGCTGGCGACCGGAGTGACGATCGCGCTCTACACGGTCATCGACGCACAGGGCGTACGCGCCGCGCCGACGGCGTGGAGCTACATCGTCTGGACCTATCTGATGCTGGGCGGGGGGATCAGCGTGCTGTTTGCGCTGTGGCGAGGACCGCGCTTCCTGCTCTCGGCGCGAGCGGAGTGGAAGCCAGGGCTGGCGGCGGGCGCAATGTCGGTATTGACCTACAGTCTGGCGCTCTACGCCTACCGGCTGGCGGACGTGCCCAGGTTGGCGGCCCTGCGCGAGACCTCGATCCTGTTCGCCACCGCCATCGCCGTCTTCATCCTGAAGGAGAAGCTGACCCTGGGCCGCTTCCTTGGGATCGGCGGCATCGCCGCGGGCGCGGCGGTGCTGCTTGTCAGCGGCTAGGGGTCTTAGCGGAACAGCACCAGCCAGCCCAGCAGGGCTGCGGCTTCGAAGACCATGATGCTCCAGAGGATGGTGCGGAACGGCTCCTTGCGCGTCTTGTGGCGCAGGATGTGCTGGCCTGCCAGCGCGCCGATCCAGCCGCCGAGCGCCGCCAGCGTCAGCAAGGTGCGCTCGGGCGTGCGCCACTGCCCGCTAATCGCCGCGCGCTTGTCTCGCCAGAAGGCCGCGAAGGTCGCTGCGTTGATCGTCAGCGCATAGGCCGCGACGGTCAGCGGCGGGCTCACGCCGGCGCGTAGCTCTGCAGCGGCCGCACCTCGAGCGGGCCGGCTCTGGTCTCGACGATGGCCTGGGCGGCGGCCAGCGCGCCGGCGGTGGTGGTGAAGTAGGGGATCTTCATCATCAGGGCCGAGCGGCGGATGTCGAAGCTGTCCTTCAGCGACTGCATGCCCTCGGTGGTGTTGAAGACCAGCTGCACCTCGCCGTTCTTCATGGCGTCGACGATGTGGGGGCGGCCCTCCAGCACCTTCTTGACGAACTCGACCTCCAGGCCCTGTTCCTTGAGGAAGGCGCAGGTGCCGCCGGTGGCGAGCACGCGGAAGCCGGCCTTCTTGAGCAGGCGCACCGGCTCGACGATCCAGTCCTTGTCGGCGTCGCGGACGGAGACGAAGGCGCAGCCGCTCTCGGGCAGGATCACGCCGCCGCCGAGCTGGCTCTTCAGGAAGGCGCGGGCGAAGGCGGGGGCCGGGCCCTCGCCGGGGCGGCGCCAATCCAGGCCCATGACCTCGCCGGTCGAGCGCATCTCGGGGCCCAGCACCGTGTCCACACCCGGGAAGCGGGCGAAGGGGAAGACGGCTTCCTTGACCGCGATGTGGTCGTAGGGCGTGTCGACGAGGCCGAAGCTCGCCAGCTTCTCGCCGGCCATGATCTTGGCGGCGATGGCGGCGATGGGCTTGCCGATGGTCTTGGCGACGAACGGCACGGTGCGCGACGCGCGCGGGTTGACCTCCAGCACATAGATGCGCGGGGCGTCGGAGTGCGGCTCCTCGATGGCGAACTGCACGTTCATCAGGCCGCGCACGTTCAGCGCAAAGGCCATGGCCTCGGTCTGGCGCTTCAGTTCGGCGATGGTTTCGGGCTTGAGGCTGAAGGGCGGCAGCGAGCAGGCGCTGTCGCCCGAGTGCACACCGGCCTCCTCGATGTGCTCCATGACGCCGGCCACGAACACCGTCTCGCCGTCGCAGAGCGCGTCGACATCCACCTCGGTGGCGCGCGAGAGGTACTGGTCGATCAGGACCGGCGAGTCCCCGCTGACCTGCACGGCGTGGCGGATGTAGCGGTCGAGCTGTTCGTCGTCGCGGACGATCTCCATGGCCCGGCCGCCCAGCACGTAGGAGGGCCGGATGACGACCGGGAAGCCGACCTTGTGGGCCCCGGCGAACGCCTCCTCCGCCGAGCGGGCGATGGCGTTGATCGGCTGTGCGATCTTTAGCCGGTGCAGCAGCTGCTGGAAGCGCTCGCGGTCTTCGGCCAGGTCGATGGCGTCGGGCGTGGTGCCCAGGATCGGCACGCCGGCCTGTTCCAGCGGATGGGCGAGCTTCAGCGGCGTCTGGCCGCCGAACTGGACGATTACGCCGAGTAATGTGCCCCGGCGGCGCTCGACCTCGATCAGCTCCAGCACGTCCTCGGCCGTCAGCGGCTCGAAGTAGAGGCGGTCGGAGGTGTCGTAGTCGGTCGAGACGGTCTCGGGGTTGCAGTTGACCATGATCGACTCGACGCCGATGTCGTCGAGCGCGAAGGCGGCGTGGCAGCAGCAGTAGTCGAACTCGATCCCCTGGCCGATGCGGTTGGGGCCGCCGCCGAGGATGATGGCCTTGCGGCGGTCCGACGGGTCGCTCTCGCAGTCGGGCGCCTGGCCGAGCGCGCCGGTCTCGTAGGTCGAATACATGTAGGGCGTCTCGGCCCTGAACTCGCCCGCGCAGGTGTCGACGCGTTTGAAGACCGGGCGCACGTTCAGCTCGTGGCGCAGGGCGCGGACCTCGGCTTCCCTGGCCCCGACGAGGATGGCTAGCCGCGCGTCCGAGAAGCCCATGGCCTTCAGCGAGCGCAGCTTCTGCGTGGCGGTCGGCAGGCCGCCCGAGCGGATGTCGGCCTCGGTCGCGACCAGCTCCTCGATCTGGCGCAGGAACCAGGGCTCGTAGGAGCAGGCGGCGTTGACCTCTTCGACGGAGAGGCCGTGCCGGAACGCCTGGGCGATCACCCGCAGCCGGTCGGGCGTGGGTGTGCCCAGTGCGGCGATGACCGAGGTGCGGCCCATCTCCGGATCGTCGGCGCCGGGGATTTCCACCTCGTCGAGGCCGGCCAGGCCCGTTTCCAGCCCGCGCAGGGCCTTTTGCAGGCTTTCCTTGAAGGTCCGGCCGATGGCCATGACCTCGCCGACCGACTTCATCGAGGTGGTCAGGTAGGGCTCGCTCCCCGGATACTTCTCGAAGGCGAAGCGCGGGATCTTGGTGACGACGTAATCGATCGACGGCTCGAACGAGGCGGGCGTGGCGCCGGTGATGTCGTTCATCAGCTCATCGAGCGTGTAGCCGACGGCCAGCCGGGCGGCGACCTTGGCGATGGGGAAGCCCGTGGCCTTCGACGCCAGCGCCGAGGAGCGCGACACGCGCGGGTTCATCTCGATGACCACCATCCGCCCGTCGCGCGGATTGACCGCGAACTGGACGTTGGAGCCGCCGGTCTCCACCCCGATCTCGCGCAACACCGCGATCGAGGCCGAGCGCATCCACTGGTATTCCTTGTCGGTCAGCGTGAGCGCCGGGGCGACGGTGATCGAGTCGCCCGTGTGGACGCCCATCGGGTCGATGTTCTCGATGGAGCAGACGATGATGCAGTTGTCCGCCTTGTCGCGGACGACTTCCATCTCGAACTCCTTCCAGCCGAGCACGCTCTCCTCGATCAGCACCTCGGTGGTGGGCGACATGTCGAGGCCGCGCTCGACGATCTCGCGGAACTCCTCGACGTTGTAGGCGATGCCGCCGCCGGTGCCGGCCAGTGTGAAGGACGGGCGGATGATGGCGGGTAGGCCGACGAACTCCAGCCCCTCCAGCGCCTCTTCCATGGTGTGGGCGGCGCGGGACTTGGGGCTTTCGAGACCAAGCTTGTCCATGGCGTCGCGGAATTTCTGACGGTCTTCGGCCTTGTCGATGACCTCGGCCTTGGCCCCGATCATCTCGACGCCGTACTTCGCCAGCACACCCATGCCTTCGAGCGCCAGCGCGGTGTTCAGCGCCGTCTGGCCGCCCATGGTTGGCAGCAGCGCATCGGGGCGTTCCTTCTCGATGATCTTGGCGACCATCTCCGGCGTGATCGGCTCGATGTAGGTTGCGTCCGCCACGTCCGGGTCGGTCATGATCGTGGCCGGGTTCGAGTTGACCAGCACGATCCGGTAGCCCTCGGCCCTGAGCGCCTTGCAGGCCTGCACCCCGGAGTAGTCGAACTCACACGCCTGGCCGATGACGATGGGGCCCGCGCCGATGATCAAAATCGAGGAGATGTCGGTGCGTTTAGGCATGTCCACTCGCGCGCAAGGACCGGCCGCGCCTCTAGGCGCGCCCGCCCCCGGTCAAATTGCAGGTTAAGCGGCTCGTTTAGAGAGGGACTCGCGTATGCGCAAGCGTCGGTTTTTCCGTTACGGCGCCCGCCTGTAGATAGGCGGTTTGCACAAAGTTTTGGCGCTGTACGAATCCGGGCCGCCCAATTTATAAGCGTCGCGGTTTTTGCACCTCGGGGGAGGCCATCCAAATGCCCATCGACACCGGCCACACCGCCTGGGTGCTGACCGCCACGGCGCTCGTTCTGTTCATGACGCTGCCGGGGCTGGCGCTCTTCTACGCGGGGCTGGTGCGGGAGAAGAACTCGCTGTCGGTGATGGCCCAGTGCGTCGCCATCGCGTGTGTGGCCTCGGTGTTGTGGCTGGCGCTCGGCTACTCGATGGCGTTTGCGCCGGGCACGCCCTTTGTCGGGGGGCTGCAGAAGGCCTTTCTGTGGGGCGTGGACCGAAGTTCGGTCACCGGCTCGATCCCCGAGAATGTCTTCTTCATGTTCCAGATGACCTTCGCGGTCATCACGCCGGCGCTGATCGTCGGCGCCTATGTGGAGCGCATCAAGTTCGCCGCCGTGGTGGCGTTCAGTTCGCTGTGGCTGCTCATTGTTTATGCACCGGTCGCCCACTGGCTGTGGGGCGGCGGCTGGCTCGCTGGCCTCCACGCCATGGATTTCGCCGGCGGGCTGGTGGTGCACGCCACGGCGGGCACCAGCGCGCTCGTCATCGCCCACATGATCGGCTCGCGCGACGGCTTTCCGAAGGAACTGCGCCCGCCGCACAACCCCGGCATGACCATGATCGGCGCGGGCATGTTGTGGGTCGGCTGGTACGGGTTCAACGCCGGCAGCGCGCTGGCGGCCAATGGCGATGCGGGCGCGGCGCTGGCGGCGACCCACCTGTCGGCGGCGATCGCGGGCATAACCTGGGCGGCCATCGAGTGGATCCGCTTTGGGCGGCCCAGCATGGTGGGTCTGGTCACCGGCGTGGTGGCGGGCCTGGCGACCGTGACACCGGCCTCCGGCTTCGTGGGGCCGGTCGGCGGCGTGATCCTGGGCGCGGCGGGCAGCGCGGTCTGCTTCTTCGCCGTCGAGATGATCCGGCACCGGGTCAAGATCGACGACTCGCTGGACGTCTTCGCGGTCCACGGCGTCGGCGGCATCCTGGGGACGCTGCTGGTGGCGGTGCTGGCGTCAAAGGCGCTGGGCGGCGCCGGCTACGCGCCCGGCATGACGATGAGCAGCCAGTTCGGTATCCAGGCGCTGGGCGTCGTCGCGACGGTCTTCTGGTCCACCATCGCCACGGCGGCAATCGTCTTTATGGTGCGTCCGATCTTCGGCCTGCGCGCCACCGACATCGAGATCGAGGACGGCCTTGATCTTACCCAACACGGTGAACGCGCCCACTCAGCCTGAAACCCGCGTTTTTGAAAACTTAAGACAAACAGGGTTCACCGTGTTCTCGCGAGGCGGAAAACGTCCATGACCGTGGGGGGCATGGGCTGGGGGCTAAGTCTCGTCGCGACAGCGCACGCCCATAAGCCACCCCCACATGGAAGAACCGGGACACTCGATGCAGAAGCTTCACCTTACTGCCAGCGCCATCGCGCTGATCGCCGCCGCCACGCCCGCGGCCGCGCTCGCGCAGACAGCACAGGTGCAGGAAGTCGTCGTCACCGGCACGCGCCTGCCGGCCAATGAGTTCACCAGTCCATCGCCGATCCAGGTGCTGACGACCGAGAGCGCCGTGGCGCGCGGCGTCTTCGACACCGGCCGTTTCCTGCAGGGTTCGTCACTGGCCGCCGGCTCGATGCAGGTGAACCCGACCATGTCCTATGCGCTCGTCGAGCCCGGCGGCGCGGGCGTCTCGACGCTGTCGCTGCGGGGGCTCGGCCCCGACCGCACGCTGGTCTTGATGAACGGTCGCCGGATGGGCCCGTCGGGCACCCGCGGCGAAGTGTCGTCGGTCGACCTCAACACCGTTCCCATGTCGATGCTCGACCGCGCCGACCTGCTGAAGGACGGCGCGTCGGCCATCTACGGCTCCGACGCCGTCGCGGGCGTCGCCAACCTTGTCACCCGCCAGAACCGCGACGGCGGCAATATGGCGGTGGACTATTCGGGCCCGTTCGAAGGCGGCGGCGAAGAGCTCAGGGTCAGCGGCGACTGGGGCAAGACCTTCGATCGCGGCTGGGTGCATGCGTCCGGGGAGTACTACCGCCAGGAAGAGCTGGCCCAGGGCGACCGCGACTACACCCGCTGCGCCGAGCAGTACATCTTCAACCCCGCCACCGGCGCCCGCAGCGACGCGGTCGACCCGCGTACGGGCAAGCCCGCGTGCCGCAATGAGCCGTGGGGCCAAGTTTATGCCTACGCGATCTCCAGCCTCGATCCGCTTGAGTATCAGGCTACGCAAGGGGCCTTCCAGTACGACTACGACGGCTCGCTCGCGGCCGCGGGCATCCCGGTAACGCCGGGCGGCTACTATCCGGGCGTGCCGGCCGGCTTCTACCTGGTCGGCTATGACGCGCAGACCCAGGGCCTGCAGAACGCCCACCATCCGTTCCAGGATCGCCAGACCCTCATCCCGCGCGTGGAACACAAGAACGTCTTGCTCGAGGGCGCCTATCAGCTGACCTCGCAAACGGAGGCCTACGGCGAACTGCTGCTGACCCGGCGCGAAAGCCGCAAGAACGGCTTCCGCACCTTCTGGCCGGTGGAGGTGACCTCCGACATTCTGGACTACGTCTTCGGCCCCGGCGCCGGGGGCGACCCGTTCAATCCCGATTTTACCGGGGTCTTTGGTCTGCGCCCCGTCATCCCGACCGACCATGCCGGCTTCAGCGAGCGTGTGGATTACACCCGCCTGGTCGCGGGCCTGCGCGGCACGGCGCCCGGGACGGCGCTGGACGGCTGGAAGTGGGACGTGTTCGTGCAACACAGCCGTTCCGACGGCCGCTACACCAACGACCAGATCCTGAACGACGCCATCGACAGCCAGGGCTTCTCCCGCATCTTCCTGGGTCCCTGCGCGGGCGTGACGCTGCCGGTCAGCGGCCGCACCTGCATGGACATCAGCTTTACCGACCCGCGTGTGCTGGCGGGCGACCTGACGGCGGCCGAGCAGGCCTTCCTGTTCGACCGGGAGACCGGCAAGACGGTCTATACCCAGGACTACGTTGAAGGCTCCGTCTCCGGCAACGCCTTCCAGCTGCCCGCGGGGCCGTTGGCCGTGGCGCTGGGCTTCCACTATCGCAAGGATGAGATTCGCGACGTTCCAGGGCCGATCACCCTGGCCAACAACGCCTGGGGCCGTTCGGGCGGCGGCATCACCGCCGGTTCCGACATGACCGGCGAAGTCTTCGGCGAGGTGGGGGTGCCGCTGATCGCCGACGCGCCGCTGGCCAAGAAGGTGGACCTGACCCTATCGACCCGCTGGACCGACGTTCAGTCATCCGGCAACGCGACGACCTACAAGGCAGGCCTCAACTGGGCCTTCACGCCCGAGTACCGGTTGCGCGCCACCTACGGGACCTCGTTCCGCGCGCCGGCTCTCTACGAGCTCTACCTCGCGCACCAGACGAGCTTCATCGACGAGGTCGCCATCGATCCGTGCGTCAACTGGAGCACCAACGTCACCCTGGGCGTGATCCCCCAGCGTGTCGCCGACAACTGCAACGCCGCGGGCGTTCCGGGGGGTTTCATTCCGGTCGGCAGCGCCACCATCACTGAAGGCGGCGGCGCGGGCCACCTGAAGCCGGAGACCTCGAAGGCGCTGACCTTCGGCCTGGTCTGGACGCCCGAGTTCGCGCCGCTCAGCGTCGCGATCGACTACTTCGACATCAAGGTCACCGACGAGGTGACATCGCTCGGCGCCGCGATTCCCTTCGCCTGCTACAACTCGCCGAACTTCCCCGCCGACCCGGTCTGCGGCCTGTTCGAGCGCGACTCCAGCCACCGGCTCGACAACATCCAGGCCGACTTCATCAACATCGCCGAGCAGACCAACCGCGGCATCGACCTGACGGTGAACTACCGCCAGCCGCTGCCCTGGAACCTCGGCGACGCCAACCTGGACGGGCAGTTCACCTGGCAGCTGGAGAAGAAGGAAACCCTCTTCGCCGGCTTCACCGAGGACCGCAACGGCCTGATCGGCGAACCGGACTTCGTCGGCAATGTGCACCTCGCCCTCGTCCGCGGCCCGTGGACCGTCAACTGGGCGAGCGACATGATCGGCCACCAGGGCAACTACGCCCACTACGGCAGCGACCAGGTCTCCGTCGTCGGGGACACGCACCGCGTGAAGGCCCACGCCGAGTTCACGGCCTTCCACACCGTGTCGTTGCAGCGCGCGGTCGATCGCTGGACGCTGCTGGTCGGCGTCGCCAACCTCTTCGACGAGCATCCGCCGGCCGTGACGACCGTGGGTAAGGGCCTGGGCGAATACAATACCGTCGGAACCTCGGTGCTCAGTTCCCAGTACGACCAGGCTTACCTGGGCCGCCGCGGCTTCGTACGGATCAGCCGGGGGTTCTGAGGGGCGAGGTAGCCGGCGGTCAGAGACCGCCGGCGCCGCAATCGTTCTTCAGGAAGGCTTCCACCTCGGTGAGCTGCTGCTCGCCCATGTTGGGCATCCAGGTGATGTACTGGTGCCCCATGTCGGCGATCTTGGTGAACTTGTAAGGCCGCCCCACCGCCTTCAGCTGCGCGGCGAACTTCTCCGACTGTTGCAGCTCGACGATCTGGTCGCGGTCGCCATGGTAGAGGAAGACGGGGATCGAGGCCTCGCGGGCGTGGGCCAGCGCGTCGAGTCCCTTGATCGTCGGGTTCTGGAACTCGCGCTGATAGCGGTTCTCGAAGGTGTCGCGCTGCAGAGCCGCCAGGTCACCCGCGCCCGCGCCCGAGACCGAGCACTGGTAGAGGCCGTTGGGGCGGATGGCGGCGACCATGGCCGCATAGCCGCCGTATGAGTAGCCGAACATGGCGATGCGGTCAGGCGCGGCGATCTTCTGGGCGATCAACCACTTGGCGCCGTCGTCCTTGTCGTCCTGCATCTTCTGACCCCACTCGGCGTCGCCCGCGCGCCAGAGTTTGTCGCCCCAACCTTCGGACCCGCGGAACTGCGGCTGGAGGACCGCATAGCCGCGACTGGCGAAGTATTGGGTGAAGCCGCTGGGGTCCCAACTGTAGAAGTCTCGCGCCCACGGGCCGCCATGCGGGAGAATGATAGCCGGATAGGGTCCCGCGCCGAAGATTCCAGTCGGCGGCGTGGTCAGGAAGGCGGGGATCGTCAGCCCGTCGCGGGCCGCGTATTCCACGAGCCGCGTATCGCCGAGCGCGGTGGTGTCCAGCCAAGGCCGCGATCGTCCAAGCAGCGACAGCTTCCCATCGGTGGTCAGCAGATAATACTCCGGCGGCTGTTTGGGCCCGGATTTTTCCACCAGCACGCGGCTGCGGTCAGACGACCATCCGATGATGTTGGCGTCAGCGCCTTGTGCGACGGCGATTTTCGCGCGAGCGCCTGTGCCGGGATCGACCCAGTCGACCGGCGTGGTCTTGATGCCCAGCGCAACCTTCACGCCCTTGTCGAGACTCTCCAGCTTGTCATCGACCCAATAAACGCGAGGTTCTTCGGCCAGATAGACAAAGCCAAGGACCCGGCCGTAGTCGGCGCGATCGGTGGAGCGGATCAGTTCCTCGGCCTCGAACATCTTGTGCTGGAACAGCGGTTCCAGGATGCGGCGGTTGCGAATGTCGTATTCGAAGAAGCCGGTCTTGTCGGAGCCCTTCGAGGAGGCGACGTAGGCGATGTTCGGATCATCGGTGAAGCCGATGACTTCCATGGGTTCCCGGTCTTTCGCGTACCAGCGGAAATGCTCCTCCCAGGCCCCGCTGTCGGGGTTCTTGATCAGCTGGGCGAAATAGACGTTTCCGTTGTCGTAATCGATTTTTTGGCGGCCCCGGATTTCGCCGGCCAGATCGACCTGCCGTCCGGCAATTTTTTCGGAGCTATGCTCAACGCGCGTCGCCGCGCCGGTGTAAACGTTGACCTTGTAAACATCGCCCTCCGTCTCGACCCGGTTATCGACGACAAGGACGTTCTGCGGGTCCAGCGGCAGCCGGTTCAGCAAGGTCGCATCGCGGACGCTGTTGACCCATGCGACCTCGGCGTCGCGCGCGTGGCCCTCCGGCAGCAGCGGCTTGAACTCGCGCCCTTCCAGGTCGGTGACATAGCTCTTTGTCAGGTGGCCCCGCCGATTGCCCGCCGTAAAGGTCTGGATCGCCGTGACCAGCAGGCGGTCATCCTTGAGAAATGCCACGTTCAAAAAGCGCATGTGGCTGGAACCGATCACGATTGGCGCGGTCGCCAGTGCGTCGGTTCGCCAAACCGAAATGTTCTCCGTCTGCTCGTCCGGCGAGGTAAGGGCGGCGATATGCTTGCCGTCGGGGGAGATGGTCACGCTGTCGATTGAGGCGAAGCGGGCGAAGTCCGACGCGGCCGGCGGAGCCGCCGCGGCCGGGGACGCGCATAGGCAAAGTAAAAAGGCGACAACGACTCCACCCAGGTGCTCAACAAGCTTCACCATACGTCTCCTCTACTTTCCATCCGCTCACCTCGCACACGGCAAAAGGCAGGGAATCACCCCCTCCCAAGCTTCGCCGTAATGTGGCCCCAATTCGAAAATCTAACCGCGTCATGTGAATGTATGAGCGAAACATCGCTCATGCGAGCCTATTATCGGAAAGTTCTTCCCACAAGGCGGGCAAAACTGTGGCAGAAATGCTACGGATTACTCCAAATTCGCACGGTTGCAGCATCCGATGTTGAGGGCATGTTGTCAGATGGTAGCGTCGCATTACAGGGGATTTCCACCGACCAAAAAGCAACCAGACGAACAGCGTTCCCCCAACGATGTTCATTGGAGATGCGCACAAGATGTTCGACCGTAAATTACTGCTCGCGAGCACCATGATCGCGGGTCTGGTGGCGCTCGCGCCGGCGACGTCGTTCGCCCAGGACGCCGCCGTCGCGACCCCCAACCCGGCGGTCCCCACGACGCCGCCCACGCCCGCAACCAACGCCAATGCGCCGGCGGCGGACAATCAGGTTCAGGAACTGGTGATCACCGGATCGCGCATCCGGCGCAGCGAGTACACCAGCCCCTCGCCGGTGCAGGTGATCACGGCCGACCAATCCACGCTTGAGGGTCTGGTCGACGCCGCCCAGGTCCTGCAGACCTCGACGGTCGCGTCCAATTCGCAGCAGATCAACAACACCTTCACCGGTTTCGTCGTCAACGGCGGCCCGGGCGTGAACACCATTTCGCTGCGGGGCCTCGGCGATCAACGGACGCTCGTGTTGCTGAACGGCCGCCGCCTTCCGCCCGCCGGCGTGCAGGGCCAGGTCGGCGCGGTCGACCTGAACATCCTGCCCGAGGCGATGATCGAGCGTTACGAGATCCTCAAGGACGGCGCGTCCTCGATCTACGGCTCGGACGCCGTGGCCGGCGTCGTCAACGTCATCACCAAGCGCGACCTCGATGGCGGCTCGATCACCGGTGACGCCACCGTGTCCGAAGACGGGGGCGGCGAGGAATACTCGCTCAGCGGCGCTTACGGAAAGGTCTTCGATCGCGGCCACGTGATGATCAGCGCGGAGTGGTTCCACCGCGAGCCGCTGACGATGGGCGATCGCGACTACCTGGACTGCGCACAGCCGTACACCTTCGACCCGTCCACGGGCGAACGGAACGACATGATCGATTTCAATACCAAGCAGACCAAGTGCATCAGCACCAGCGGCAACGTGGTCGGCTACACCCCGCTCTATCTGCGACCGGAGTTCGGCTTTGGGTTTTACGGCAGCCGTGTGCCGGTCGCCGTTGAAGGTCCTCGCGCGCCCGAAGACGCGAACCTGCCTCCGGGCTGGCGGTTCATCCCGCTGGACGAACGGAACTACAACCCCAAGGCCGAGAATGACACCACGGTCATTTCGCCGGTCGACCGTTACACCGTGTTCGCCGACGGTTCCTATGACGTCGGGTTTGGCGAAGCCTACGGCGAGTTCCTATTCTCCCGCCGCGAGTCCTCCCAGAAGCAGTATCAGACCATCTTCCAGTTCGTTGCGGCGGATGCGCCTTGCTCGGTCAACCCATTCAGTTGCCCCGACTCGCCCAACCCCGGCGTGTTCAACCCCGAAACGCTATTCATTACCCCGCTGGAAGCTGACCAGACAGTGAATGTCTATCGCGGTCTGGCCGGCCTTCGTGGTGATTTCAAGAACAGCTTCCTGCAAGGCTGGAACTGGGATGCTTACGTTTCCTATTCGGCCAGTCGCGGCAAGTACTTCACCACCGGCATCTACAACGACCGCGTCGCGGCCGTAACCGGGACGGATGACAATTTCCAGTTCACTCAAATCTGCGGACCCGGGTCCTTTGCGGGCTGCACGGCGGTCAACTTCTTCTCCAATGAGATCCTTTCGGCCGGCTCGCTTCCCTCGAACATCCTGAGCATGCTGCAAATCCGGGAGACGGGCGAGACCAAGTACAACCAGGCCATCGCCGAAGCCCAGATCACCGGCGATCTGTTCAAACTGCCGGCCGGGCCCGTCGGCGCGGCCTTCGGGGTTGCGATCCGCCACGACGAACTGGACGACCAGCCCGGACCGGAAGCCGTCGCGGGCAACTACTGGGGTCTCGCCACCGCCGGCCCGACCAAGGGCGACGACACGCTGAAGGAAGTCTACGGCGAAGTGGAAGTGCCGATCGCCCGTGGCGCGTCGTTCGCCGAGGAACTCACCCTGAACCTCTCCGGCCGCTACAGCGACTACGACTCCTACGGCGCCAGCAGCACCTACAAGGTGGGCGTGAACTGGCGTCTGTCGAATGAACTGCGGCTTCGCTACACGCATGGCACATCGTTCCGGGCCCCTGCTCTGTTCGAGCAGTTCCTGAACAACCAGACCGCCTTCCTGCCGCAGGCGTCGGTCGACCCTTGCATCCGCTGGGGTGAAAGCAGCAATCCAGCCATTCGCGCCAACTGCGCGGCTGATGGATTGCCGCCCGACTTCGGCGGCGGCGGCCCCTCGGCGCAGCTGTTGATCGGCGGAGGCAAGGACCTGAAGGCGGAAGAGTCCACCGCTTCCAGTTTCGGCATCGTGATCACCCCGGAAGCCTTCGATTTCAACTTCGCGGTCGACTACTGGGAAATCGAGATCAATAACGAGGTTACGTCGCTTGCGGCTGCCGTCGTTGGCCAGTGCTACGCAAGCCCGAATTTCCCGAGCAGCGAGTTCTGCGGGCTGTTCGATCGGAATGCGGGCGGCAATCGCGACATCACCTTCATCGACGCCAGCTATCGCAACATCACCTCGCAAACGTCTCGCGGCATCGACTTCTCGGCGCGCTATACCCGCGATATCGGCCCGGGCAAGCTGACCTGGGATGGCGAGGCGACCTACAAGCTCGAAGACACGCTCGAGCTGTTCGCCGGCAACACGGACGACTTCCGGGGCCTCATCGGGCAACCGGAATGGGTTGGGCAAAGCCGCCTGAAGTACAAGTGGCGCGACTGGACGTTCGCCCTGACCAGCGACTACATCGGGCACCAGTCGAACTCCGGCTACCAGTTTGGGGCGACGTGCGATCTGGACGGCAACTACGCCTTCGCCGGCAGTGGGGGGTTTGCGCCGTATTGCGCCAAAAACCACGCGGAAGCCGTCTGGTATCACCACGTCTCGGTGCGCTACGACGCGTCCACCTGGTCGGTGACGGCGGGCGTGCGCAACGCCTTCAACGAGCTGCCGCCGTTCGCTAGCGACCCGCTGCGCGACAAGGGCCTGTTTACGTACGGCCGCCTGGGCATGACCAATGGCTCGACCCAGAACGACTACGTGGGCCGCCGTTTCTTTGTCAGCCTGACGAAGAACTTCTGATCCGCCCGGCCCCAAGACGAGAAGGGGCGGCCCTGGGGCCGCCCCTTTTTCGTTGCGCTGCAGATACAGAAACGCCCCGGAAGCGTCGGGGTGCTTCCGGGGCGTCCCAGTTGGCTCGGAACTGATCGAGCTTAGTTGTACGCGACGGTGACGTTGAAGGAGCCGGAGTAGGCGCCGCTGACCGTCGT
>Ga0157373_10000382_pt1 | contig 35497 bp, 29 predicted proteins | sample C65metaG_FD_113460 | JGI IMG/M metagenome (GOLD analysis project Ga0157373, IMG submission 113460) | Corn rhizosphere microbial communities from Kellogg Biological Station, Michigan, USA - C6-5 metaG | ecosystem: Host-associated > Plants > Roots > Rhizosphere > Soil | place: USA: Michigan... | reverse complement strand
ATCTTCGTGCTGGCGATTTATGTCGGTTATCACGTGGTCTGGAACGTTACACCTGCACTGCACACGCCTTTGATGGCGGTGACCAACGCGATCTCGGCGATCGTGATCGTCGGTGCCATGCTGGCCGCGGCGTTGACCGTCACACCTCTGGGCAAAACCATGGGCACCCTGGCGGTAGCTCTGGCAGCGGTGAACGTTTTTGGTGGTTTCCTGGTCACCCGGCGCATGCTGGAAATGTTCAAGAAAAAAGCGGCTCCGGCGAAGGCTCCGGCAGCCAAGGCCGCAGCAGTCAAGGCTGAGGTGCAGCAAGCATGAGCATGAACCTGGTTACCTCCCTGTATTTGATCGCCTCGGTTTGCTTCATCCAGGCGCTCAAGGGCCTGTCGCACCCGACCACGTCGCGTCGCGGCAACCTGTTCGGCATGCTTGGCATGGGCCTGGCGATTCTCACCACCGTTGGCCTGATCTATAAGCTGGGCGCGCTCTCTTTTGGACAAGGCGGGGCGACGGCCGGCATCGGTTACGTCATTGTCGGGCTGTTGGTCGGCGGCACCGCCGGTTCGATCATGGCCAAGCGCGTTGAAATGACCAAAATGCCGGAACTGGTCGCCTTCATGCACAGCATGATCGGTATGGCCGCGGTGTTCATCGCGATCGCCGCTGTTGTTGAGCCGCAATCGCTGGGCATCGTCAAGCAATTGGGTGATTCCATTCCTGCCGGTAACCGCCTGGAGCTGTTCCTCGGTGCTGCCATCGGTGCAATCACCTTCTCCGGTTCGGTGATCGCGTTCGGCAAGCTGTCGGGCAAGTACAAGTTCCGCCTGTTCCAGGGCGCACCCGTACAGTTCGGCGGTCAGCACAAGCTGAACCTGCTGCTGGGCCTGGCCACGCTCGGCCTGGGCATCACCTTCATGCTGACCGGCAACCTCAGCGCCTTCGCGCTGATGCTGGCCCTGGCCTTCGTGCTGGGCGTGCTGATCATCATCCCGATCGGCGGAGCGGACATGCCGGTGGTGGTGTCGATGCTCAACAGCTACTCCGGTTGGGCAGCGGCAGGTATCGGCTTTTCGCTGAACAACTCGATGCTGATCATCGCGGGCTCGCTGGTGGGTTCGTCCGGTGCGATCCTCTCGTACATCATGTGCAAGGCGATGAACCGTTCCTTCTTTAATGTGTTGCTCGGTGGCTTCGGCAACACGGTCGATGCAGGTCCTGCCGGCGCCAAGGAGGCCCGTCCGGTGAAATCCGGCTCGGCGGACGACGCGACCTTCCTGCTGATGAACGCCGACACCGTGATCATCGTTCCGGGCTACGGCCTGGCAGTGGCACGAGCACAGCACGCGTTGAAAGAACTGACCGAGAAGCTGACCCAAAGCGGCGTGACCGTGAAATACGCGATCCACCCGGTTGCCGGTCGGATGCCGGGCCACATGAACGTGTTGCTGGCCGAGGCCGAAGTGCCTTACGACCAGGTGTTCGAGATGGAAGACATCAACTCCGAGTTCGGCCAGGCCGACGTGGTGCTGGTGCTCGGTGCCAACGACGTGGTCAACCCGGCCGCGAAGAACGACCCGAAGTCGCCGATCGCCGGCATGCCGATCCTGGAAGCGTTCAAGGCCAAGACCATCATCGTCAACAAGCGTTCGATGGCCAGCGGCTATGCCGGCCTGGATAACGATCTGTTCTACCTCGACAAAACCATGATGGTCTTCGGCGACGCCAAGAAAGTCATCGAAGACATGGTCAAGGCGGTTGATTAACAAATCTGACCAGTAGGACCGGCGAGCGTTTGTCCAGACAAACCTGATATTCGCATGGGCAATGCTGGCCCTAAAGTGGAGGTCTCTTGAAAGGGTGCTTCCATCACTACTTCAGAACTTATTGAGCCTGCTTTGGCCGAACTGAGTGCGAAGCTGTGGCCCACAAAATTGCAGCAAGCCACACAACAAAGGGTAGAGTCCGACGGGTTCGCCATCGTTTGCCGAGCGCTATTTGATCGACGGCGATATGGCTTAGGCCAGGTCCCGCAGCTCACGGCGTAACACCTTGCCCACCGGCGTCATCGGCAGCGATTCGCGCACAACGATATGCTTTGGAACTTTGTAGCCAGTGAGGTTTACGCGGCAGTAGGTTTTTAGCTCGTCCACTGTCAGGCCCATTTCGCGGGGTACTACAAACAGCTTCACCGCCTCGCCTGACTTTTCATCGGGCACCCCAATCGCCGCGCAATTGGCAACGTTGGGGTGTGCCATCACCACTTCTTCAACTTCGTTGGGGTATACGTTGAAACCGGAGACAATGATCAAGTCCTTCTTGCGATCGACGATGTGCGTATAACCTTCGGCATCGATGATGGCGATGTCTCCAGTGCGATACCAACCTTGTGCATCCAGGACTTCATCGGTGGCATCAGGATGCCCCCAGTAACCTTTCATCACCTGCGGGCCGCGGATGCAAAGCTCACCCCGTTCACCGATGGACAGATCTTCGCCAGACTCGCCAATAATCTTAAAGTGAGTGCCGGGCACCGGGAGCCCGACCGTTCCCAGCCGCGCCAGATTGCCATGAGGATTGAGCGCAGCTATGGGAGAGGCTTCGGTCAATCCATAACCTTCCATAATCAGGCAGCCAGTCGTGCGCGTCCATTGCTCGGCCGTGGCCCTCACTAAGGCGGTACCGCCGGAGTTGGTAAAGCGCAAATGGCTGAAATCCAGCGCCCTGAAGGTGGGATGCTCCATCAGCGCAACGAATAAGGTGTTCAACCCTAGAAACGCCGTGAATCGCCAGCGGGACATCTCCTTGATTAACCCGGCAATGTCTCGTGGGTTGGTGATGAGTACGCTATGGCTGCCGTTGAACAGCATACACATACAGGTCACTGTGAATGCATAGATGTGATAAAGCGGCAATGGTGAGATCACCACTTCCTCGCCTTTGCGCAGAACCGGTTCACCTGATGCATCGCGTTGCTTGAGACAGGCATCGAGTTGAAGCATGTTGGCGATCAAGTTGCGGTGGCTGAGCATGGCTCCCTTGGCGACGCCCGTGGTGCCACCGGTGTATTGCAGAACCGCGATATCGTCCAATACAGTATCGTGGCGCCTGAGAGTCTGGCGGTTACCCTGGGCCAGCGCCATTTTGAATAGCACCGCTTGGGGAAGGTGATAGGCAGGTACGAGTTTTTTACCATGCTTGACCACAGCGTTCATTAACCAACCTTTGCCAAGCGGTTGCAAATCGCCCATGCGGCATTCGATAAGGTATTTGATCGGCGTATCAGGCAGCACCTCTTCAACGCGCGCTCCAAAGAGGTTCAAATAGATGAGCGCCTTAGTCCCCGAATCCTGAAATTGATGGCGCATCTCGCGTGCGGTATAAAGCGGGTTGGTATTGACCACTACCAAGCCAGCGCGCAACGCACCGAATACCGCGACGGGGTATTGCAGAAGGTTGGGCAGTTGTATAGCTATCCGGTCACCGGGCTTCAAGCTAGTCTTCTGCTGAAGATAGGCAGCGAAGGCAGCGGAAAGCCGATCCAAATCACTATACGTCAACGTGCGGCCCATGTTGCTGAAAGCAGGACGCTCACCGAATTGTTTAAATGAATGGGTAATAACATCCACCAAAGAGGTGTAGCCCTGTAGGTCGATATTGTCAGGCACGCCGTCAGGGCGTTTGCCACTCCAGAAATCAGGCTGCATTTTTCTTGTTTTCCTCTGACGTTGGCTAGGAGTCGGATGACCTTTGGCATAAAGCTCATCGACTCAGTGCAAGCTCGAACATGTTTCTGCCCAGTGGACCGCTCGGATCAGAGTCGGGCAGCCAATCGCGCGCCTTGGTTGATGGCACGCTTGGCATCCAGTTCGGCAGCGACATCCGCACCACCGATCAAGTGTACGTTCTGACCCGCCGCAACCAGACCATCCTGCAACTCACGCAACGGATCCTGCCCGGCGCAGATCACGATGTTGTCCACCGGCAGCACCTGCGGTTCGCCGCTTTCGCCGATTCGGATGTGCAGGCCGTCGTCGTCGATCTTCAGGTACTCGACGCTATTGAGCATCTGCACCTGTTTGTTCTTAAGTCCCGCGCGGTGAATCCAGCCAGTGGTCTTGCCCAGGCCGTCGCCGACCTTGGATTTCTTGCGTTGCAGCAGGAAGACTTCGCGGGCCGGCGCATACGGCTCAGCCTTGATCCCTGCAACACCGCCGCGCGCTTCAAGGTGCGTATCGATGCCCCACTCTTTCCAGAACGCTTCGCGGTCCTGACTGGTGACCACGCCCTGATGAACCAGGAATTCCGACACGTCGAAACCGATACCGCCAGCGCCGATCACCGCGACGCGCTTACCTACTGGATTGCGCTCGAGAATCACGTCCAGGTAGCTCAGCACCTTGGCGTGCTCGACGCCCGGAATCGCCGGGGTACGCGGCGCAATGCCGGTGGCCAGGATGATTTCGTCGTATCCGCCCTCGACCAACTGCGCCACGTCCACACGGGTATTCAGGCAGACCTCGACGTTGGTGGTCTGCAACTTGCGGTTGAAGTAGCGCAGGGTTTCGAAGAACTCTTCCTTGCCCGGCACGCGCTTGGCGATGTTGAACTGGCCGCCGATTTCGCTGGCTGAATCAAACAGTATCACCTGATGGCCACGTTCAGCGGCCACGGTCGCGGCGGACAAACCGGCAGGGCCGGCACCGACCACGGCGATTTTCTTGATCTGCCGCACTGGCAAATAGTTGAGTTCGGTTTCGTGGCAGGCACGCGGGTTAACCAGACAACTGGTCAACTTGCCGGCGAAGCCGTGGTCCAGACAGGCTTGGTTGCAACCGATGCAAGTGTTGATTTCATCGCCACGCCCGGCAGCGGCCTTGTTGACGAAATCCGGATCGGCGAGGAACGGCCGCGCCATGGACACCATGTCGGCATCGCCTTCGGCCAGGATCTGCTCGGCCACTTCCGGGGTGTTGATGCGATTGGTGGTGATCAACGGAATGCCGACCTCCCCCCGAAGCTTGGCCGTGACTTTGCTGAATGCCGCACGGGGCACTTTGGTGGCGATGGTCGGAATCCGCGCTTCGTGCCAGCCTATACCAGTGTTGATGATCGTCGCCCCGGCCCGCTCGATGGCCTTGGCCAACTGCACGATTTCTTCCCAGGTGCTGCCGCCTTCGACCAGGTCGAGCATCGACAGGCGGAAAATGATGATGAAGTTCGGCCCAACCGCTTCCCGTACCCGGCGTACGATTTCCACCGGCAGGCGCATGCGGTTTTCGTAGCTGCCGCCCCAGCGGTCGGTACGGTGGTTGGTGTAGGCGGCGAGGAACTGATTAATGAAATACCCTTCGGAGCCCATGATTTCGACGCCGTCGTACTCGGCCTGCTGCGCAAGCGTCGAGCAGGTGACGAAATCACTGATCTGCTTCTCGATACCCTCCTCGTCCAGCTCTTTAGGCTTGAACGGGTTGATCGGCGCCTGAATCGCGCTTGGCGCGACCTGTTTCGGGCTGTAGGCATAACGACCGGCGTGGAGGATCTGCATGCAGATCTTGCCGCCTGCCTCGTGCACCGCGCGGGTCACGATTTGATGTTTGAGCGCTTCTTCCTCGGTGGTCAGCTTGGCCGCGCCGGAGTACACGCCACCCTCATTGTTCGGTCCGATACCGCCGGTGACTATCAGACCGACACCACCATGGGCACGCTCGGCAAAGTACGCCGCCATGCGTTCGAAACCACTTGGTTTTTCCTCGAGACCGGTGTGCATCGAGCCCATCAAGGTGCGGTTGCGCAGCGTGGTGAAACCCCAAGTCCAGCGGGGCCAAAAGGTGCGGGTAATGAGCGGCGGTCATCGGTAACTCCACAGCGAGCGATCACGGAAAAAGTGTGGGCGCTCTTTGGCGCCCCCTCTGTCATATGTACAGACTATGAGTACGCTATCGGCCGTTCAATGACCGAAACTGACAACTTAATGATCGAAATGCGCAGCAGTTTCCGACATCCGCCGGGGGGCCGCGTCGCGGCATCTACGACGACATTAAGACCGCTGTCGACAAGTCAACAAGGGGAAAGGTCGGACGGTCAATGCCCGTCTATACGAACACACGAAAAGGCTACGTCGACCAATGCCAAAACGTTGGTCAATCCCATTAACCTTCGCAAGCCGATCGCTGAAACTACTTTTCGCGACAGCAAAGCGAGCCTGATACTGGAAGCGCGCCCAATCTGGTTGGCTATAACGACCCAATCCGCATAGCTGAACACCAGCGCATGAACCCAGTCCTTGGTCGACGTGACTGTGCTCAGATAACTATCTCTAAGCCGCGCTTGATCATCCAGGGCGGTCATGTACAACGCGGCGACCAACCCCTCCTTGTTATCAAAATGGTGATAGATAGCCCCCCCGCTCATCTCGCTTTGGGCGCGGATGACATCGATGGTGGTCGCTTCAATGCCCTGTTGGTTGAACAATGCGAGAACACCTGAGGATGTGCCGCTTGGACTCGGCACGACGCCCCGGGTAGCAGCGCTCAAGGAGATCAACAGGTTCCATTCGTCAGTCCCAGGCAAAAGCGCCATGGCATTTTGAAACGGTGTCTGGGCACGAGGTTGTCGCTGGCCACGGGCCCAACGGGCGATACTGTCATCTGCGCCCGGCTACTACCGATTCAATCTCTATGCAGTACAGCCCTATACCTGTCCCAGGCTGCCATCGACCGGAAGATCAATGCCAGTCACGAACGAGCTGTCATCGCTTGCCAGAAATAGTGCAACTGTTGCCGCCTCTTCCACGCGTCCGACCCGCCGCACCGCTGGCCCTAGCTCCAGGCCGATCTTAAAGAGACGAATACCGGCCAGCCAACAAAATGTACATCAGCGTCACAGCCATTGACACATATGTACATTTAACATACCTTCATATCAAACCAGTCCTGATGTGCTCGGCCAGGAGCGCAGCTGTTTGGCATTGGAGCCGCTATAGATATTGAAAGCGGTGACCCAACCTCTGAAATGCGCAGATGAAGTCCGAGCAGTCTCCCGTAGTCAGAACATGACAGTAAGCGTCGAAGTGGCGCCGCGCTTCCTGTTTCCTTTGAGAGCTGAAAAGTTGACCAAAGTGGACCAAAAAATTCATTCCGTCCCACAAGGTTCTGCTCCACGATCCGTCGGGTTCCTCCTGTTGGAGGATTTCACTTTGATCTCTCTGGCATCTGCAGTAGAACCCTTGCGCATGGCAAATCAGCTCTCTGGTAGAGAGTTGTATCGATGGCTCACCCTGAGCAAGGGCGGCAACCCAGTATCCGCCAGTGCCGGGTTAATAATAACGCCCGACGCTAAAATGGAAGAAGCTTTTGACTTCCATACCGTGATTGTGTGCGGCGGGGTGGATATTCAGAACCGCATATGCCACGAACATGTGCGTTGGTTGCAGCGCCAGGCCCATTTGAATCGCCAACTAGGCGCTGTCTGCACGGGGAGTTGGGCATTAGGCAAGGCCGGGTTGCTGGATGGTCATAGGTGCAGTGCGCATTGGGAATGCCTGGCGGGGATGCGGGAAGCTTTTCCTAAAACAGAAGTCACTACACGCCTGTTCTCCATCGATAGAAACCACTTGAGCTCTTCGGGTGGCACTGCTCCGATGGACATGATGCTGCACTTGATCAGATGCGAGCACGGCCGTGACTTGGCTGCGGCAATCTCCGATATGCTCATGCACGAAAGCATGAGAAGTGGTCAGGACCATCAACGGGTACCGCTCAGGCATACACTTGGCGCAAATCAACCAAAGCTGCAAGCGGCTATCCTATTAATGGAAGCCAATCTGGATGAACCTCTCGAGCTCACCGAATTGGCTTTCCAGACGGGCGTTTCACGTCGTCAAATGGAGAGGCTGTTTCACAGGTATCTGGATTGCTCTCCTTTGCGCTATTACCTCAAGCTTCGTTTAATCCGGGCACGTCAGTTGTTAAAGCAAACCTCATTGCCCATTCTGGAAATAGGCGCGCTCTGCGGCTTTGTTTCAACTCCACATTTCGCCAGAAGCTATCGCGGACATTTCGGCGTAACGCCTCGTGATGAACGTGCCTCATCAAATGCCGATGTAGTGGCGCTAATGCCCGCTCGGGACAGCCTGGCAAATTGCGCAAGCTCTATAGCCGGTTTGGCCCTCAACCGTGCGCAGAGTGAGGTTACCTTTGCCAGCGTGAAAATCTAAACGGGTGCAGGCGAACAGCGATCGGTAGCGTCTTCAAACACCGTTCATTAATGATGCGCACCCCCAATACAGATGCTGATTACCGACGCCACGGTCGACGAATCGCTGTAGACCGCGTTTCGAGAAAACGTCGGAATAACGTTCTCACTGCAGCCATCGCGGATGCTCGATGACTCGCTTTCCAGCGACGGCAGAGTTGACACAGTCCTGAAGATTGCCGAAATACACTCCTTTGCCAATCAATCCAGGGCCGTAGTGAGCAAACTTGCCCGAATTGGTCATGGCAGTTTTAGTGGAGGATGGGAACATCGACGCATTCAGCATACACAAGCACAGGTCGGTGCTGACCCGGGCTCCAAACCGTTCGATGCGCCCGACATAACCGGACTCCTGTGCCTGCTGGTAGACGAACTGGCTGGTAGTGATCAAGACGTCGCACTTGCCGCTCGCCTGCTTTGCGTCTACGAGTTCAGCCAACACCTTAAAGTCGCCAAGGGTGAAATGCGGACTGCCCAGTAGCACGAGGTCAAGCTTTTCATCATGTGCGGTGGAAAGCTTAGTGAACACCGACAGCAGGTCTTCGCGGGTAACGTCCAAGGTGCGTGACGCCTGGCTACCTCCAAGGGCTTGCGAAAGCGTCGGCGCTTCTGGAGTGACACCAACCATATGGAACATTCCCACTGCGCCGGAGGTGGCCAGGGTTGAACTGAGATACTTGAGATCCTCGACGCTCGGCTTTTCGTCCAGGCCGCTGATCACCGGTATATCTGAGCCGGCATACTTGCCGATCAGGTAGCCCAGAACTGTGTAGAAGGAGCTGTCCAGATTTGTCAGGTGTGGAACATTAACGAGGAAATTACCTTTGCGATTCTCATCCAGGTGCAGCCCGCAACAAGGTGCCCTGCCGGTGATGGCCGCGCAAATGTCGAGAAAGTCACCATGTCGGTTAGTCCTGGCACCCAACACGCTGTTGGAATAGACGATGGCGTTTGACTCCGCCCATACGATGTCATCGCCCAGTTTTGGACTGTCCGGAAAGATGTAGGGGGTACAGGAAAAGATCGGATTGGCGCCCATCGCCTCAAACGCTGCGGCCAGACGGTCTGCATAGCCGGCAAACTCGGGATCGACATTCTGATCTCTCCAGCGCAGACGGTCGATGGAGATTGCGTTAATGGATGTCGGTACTCGTACTCGCGCACCTAACTGCGCAAAGGTTTCAATGACTTTCAAACTCGCCTGGCCTGTGTAAATGCTGCCGCCGACGTGGACATTGGAAATGTCCAACAGCTTTTTCGCGCCCTGGACGACTGCGATTTTGATGACGATGCGCAGGGCGATCTGGGCCGCACGCCCCTCCTCGCCAGCGAGCATGGCCTGATCACGCTCGGAGAGTTCGATATCATGCATAAAGTCATTCATAGAGCGTTACCGTTCCGTCATCAGAAATACTTGCGACGCTGGCCGAGAAGATTGCTTCGAAGTCTGGGTCGTCCAGTTGCACCACTGGAATCTTCCGGTCAAAGAACTCCTCGAACACCACCACGCCGAGCACGATAATCTCGTCGACTTTGTTGAGTATGATGCCCGCCGGAGCATGGTGCGAATGCAGCGCATCGAGCAGCACGGCGCTACCGGTGCTCGACCCTTTGCCCTTGGGCAGCGCAAAAATTCTATCGGTCAGGTTTTCACCGCTCAGTGGGTGGTGTCGATCAACGATCTCCCCAGTTGCCGGATCGTATCCACCCCAGAAACTCAACATGTTCCTTGTGGCGCAGATGCCTGCCTGGGCACTGCCACCCACCAACACTCGACCTTTTACTTTCCGTATGATCGGCCTGTTACCAAACTGGTTGTTATTGTTCATTTTATCTCTCGGCCGAAAGCTTAAGAACCACTGTTTCTATGTCGCCGTAAGGCGATGCTATGGCGCAATGAATCTTTTTCCAAAAGTTCTATACCTACAACATCTTCAATTCCTGCTCCCGCTTCAACCTTTTCAATAAGCTGTAAAATCGCTTTCTTCATGAGCCAGTGGGAGGTGCGATCCAACTTTGCCGACACGGATTTCAGCCTGGCGCGCGTTTCCCCATCCAACTTGATACCCAGCGTTGTAACCGATGACATATCTCGCCCTCTAAATAACTATCCGATCTCATTTGCCACAGCCTCTTATGCAGAGGCACTAATGCATCAAGCCCCAGAGAGCAAACAGTGGAGCATCCGTTAATTTCATTGCATGGATACAGGATGGGGGGGTGAATACAACGCCCCCTGCTCAAGGACTCCACCATCCCACGTCCTCTCGATACCATTGGCCTGGCGAAAGGACGAGATAGAACTCAGCCGGAGGGTGATGGTGAAAGGGATAGGTGGTATCGGGCGCCATGAGTGCCAAACCCAACGTCAAGCTAGAACATTCAAATAGCCCTCCCGGGCCAGTAATAAGCCCATGACGATGCCTTTCCACGAATCGATCGTCCTCGCCAGGCTGGGCCTGACGATTTATCCAGGTGACATGAGGCAACAGAGTGCTTAACGCATCCAGTACCGCCACCAAGTATTCGTTGGTTCTTGGCGCAACGTTAAGTGCCTGGGACAAATAACGCTCCAGGGATTCTGGTAGCGTCCGTGGCGTTTCCGACGGCTTTTTAATGGTCCATTGGGCAGAGGTTATAGATGTGGAGCGCGCCTGGATCGAATCTGGCACCGCGTCGGAAACGACGTTTGACAAAGCCCCATGAAGTGAGCGCTGAAGCAACAGCCCGTTTCTAATAAAATCCTGATCCAACGATAAATTTTCAATGCTGTTTATCATCGTTTTCGAACCCACTCTTAAGCCATATTTCGAACTGGATTACAGGCTGCTCAGCTCGTTCAGCAGATCCACGGAAACACTGATTCCATTGCTTTGCGACTCCATCATCGAGTGCTGACGTTCCCACCCTGCCCGGTGGACGCCCAACTGTGTCAAGCGGGTCAACTGACTGGTAAGTCGGCACTCAAATCCTGGCGAAAAGAAATCCGGAGCAAGAACCAGAATCAGCAGGCCACAACCCGGTGTCTGGGTCCCTTGGTGAAAAGCCGGTGAATCCAGCGACCAGTTAGCACCGGTGAGACCCGCGGCCAAGACCTCCACCATGAGCATCAGATTAGCCCCGCGATGACCACCAAAAGGAAGTAGCGCGCCGCCTAACGCCTCCAAAGCATTACGTGTTCCGTTTCCATGCTGATCCACCGCCCACCCATCAGGAATATCGCCCCCCGTCGATGCGGCATGGGCAATATTCACGAATGCCGCGGCGCTGCACGCCTGGTCAAACATGAGGGGAATACCATCGGCCGAAGGCGCTGAAAATGAGAGTGGATTTGTGGAGTAGGTTTTGCCCTTGGCTCCAGGAACTGCAACGAGCGCGGGGCCATTGGCGACCGCCAACGCAATGAGCCCAGCCTTGGCAAATCGGAGTGTGTAGTCACCGAGTTCACCGCTTGTAAAACTATTGCACTGGCTCAGCGCGGCCATACCATTTTCATAGGCGGCATGGCACATCGAATCGAAGCACCGATCTATCCCAAGCTGGGCGATCCCGCCTCTAGCATCAGATTTGAAGATAATCGAACCAGAGGATGAAATTCGTGGTTCGGCACGAGGATCTATTCGACCCGATGAAAAGCCAGACAAGTAATCGGCAAGATGACGAAAACCCACGGCTTCGTTACCTCGGGCTTGTGCCGCAACTGTGGCGCGGGCCAATGAGACGGCAACCGCTTGGGAACATCCCTTTGATTCGCAGAGTCGCTTCACCCAGCAGACAGCTTCATCGATTGTAAAGCTACGATAGGCTGCAGTGCTCAAAGTTACCGCCTTAAGGTTTAACGATGCAGCCGGCGCCCTTCACTCTCCGTCAAGGGCGCCAAACTACAAATAACTATAGGAGAGCGCCGGTCATTGCTGACCTGTTGTCGCGGATGCGGTTTGACTGCCAAACATCGCCTCAAAGCGGGGTTTGTTGGCTGCGTAGTATTCTGCAACGACCTTGTCAGCCGAGCTATCACGCGCTGTCGACATCAACTTCTCAAGGTCAGCTTTAGGAATTTTGAAGTTGGCGAAGAATCGAGCAACATCGGGATGCTCCGCGCTGAAACCTTTGCGTGCAACAGCGTGGATTTGCTCAGCACCACCGAAAATCTGCTTCGGATCATCCAAATATCGCAGCGGCCACTTGGCGAACATCCAATGTGGGCTCCAGGCGTTGATCAACGACCATTTGTCACGCTTGATGTTACGATCCAACTCGCTCAACATTCCCGATTCCGAAGAAGCGACCATCTTGTAGCCATCAAGCTTGTATTCTTTAATGGCCTTTTCCGTAAGTTTGTATTGCCCGTTACCCACTTCGGAAGTCAGAATCTTGCCGCCGAGTTTTTCTCTAACTTCTGGCTTGTTAAGATCCTCGACGCTGGCTAACTCACTCGTCGGAATGGAAGTTGGCACCGCCATACCGATCCGACCTTCATACAGCACGCCGAGGTCTTCGAGATTGTCTTTGTATTTGTCATAGAATGACTTGTGAGTGCTCGGCAACCAGACCATCGGGATCAGGTCGATATTACCGTTAGCCAGCGCTTGGAACTGGATACCAATATCGGCCAGAATCAATTTAACCGGTTGCTTCAGGTGGTCTCGCAGTGCCGTGTCTGCCAGCTTTACAGCGATTTCAGTATCCGACCAATTCACCCAACCGATACGGATAGGTGCGGGCTCCTCGGCTTGAGCAAACAGGCTGCTGGAGGCCATAGCCAAGCCTGCAAGCCAGCTGATACAAATTTTACTGGATAACGTCATCTGGTGTATCTCCGCGTACTGTATTAATAGTTATTGGCAGGGCAGCAGAAGAATCAATTCTTCTCATGAGAGCAAAATAACATCGCCATCACAAGGGATTTTATGTTATATCCGCATGAGTTTTAGTTATGCGAAATTATTTAACTTATTCAAGTAGCTCGCCCCTCCTTTGCCCTTTGGCAGAGCAAATTTGAATGGTATATGCGTCGAGTTGTAATGGAATGACGAGCTCACTCATAATGCCCTTTCGAGCTCCGGCAATGCCTCAAATAAGTCTGCAACCAGCATGTAATCTGCAACTTGTGCGATCGGTGCCTCTGCGTCTTGGTTGATCGCGACGATTACCTTTGATCCGCTCATGCCCGCTAGGTGTTGAATGGCACCACTGATACCCGCGGCGATATAAAGATCCGGCGCTACGATTTTTCCCGTCTGCCCGACCTGCAGATCGTTGGGGGCAAAACCTGCGTCCACCGCGGCGCGCGATGCACCCACGGCGCCACCGAGCTTGTCTGCCACACGCTCGATCAACGCAAAACTCTCTTTGCTCTGCATCCCGCGGCCACCGGAAACCACGACGCGAGCGCTCGACAGATCTGGCCTTTCGCTAACCGTCAGCTGTTCGCTTACAAAGCGAGTATTGCTTGCGCTTTGCCCACTATCAACGGCCATAACTTCGCAGCGATTATGCTGCGATGACGCCTGGGCGAAAGCCGAGGCACGGACAGTGAGCAATTTAATAGGATCAAGCGACTGAACCGTAGCGATTGCATTGCCTGCATAAATGGGGCGCTGGAAGGTGTCCGCCGACACAATCTTGGTCACGTCCGACAGCATGCCGACATCCAGGCTGGCCGCTACGCGTGGCAACACATTGCGGCCCATGCTGCTTGCATCAGCCAATACATGCGTATACCCGTCGGCCACCAGCGAAGTGATTAGCGGCTGGACATTCTCAGCCAGCGCCTTCTCGAACATCGCGCCCTGCGCGAGCAATATTCGATCAAGCCCCAAGGTAAGCGCAGCCTGCTCCGCTACTGCGGGCGCATCTGCCCCTCCCGTTACGAGCAAATCCGTTTCAGCACCAAGTTCGATGGCGGCGGTAATTGCACTCCACGTACCTGCCGTCAGTTGACCCGCGACGTGCTCGGCGATAACCAATGTGCGCATCAAATCACCCCAGCAACGTTTTTCAGTTTATCCACCAGCTCGGACACCGAACCGACCGTGATTCCCGATTTGCGCACGGGAGGGGGCGCAACCCCTAACAATCGAACGTGCTCCTTCACGCTTGCACCCAAGATGTCGGCAGCGATGACTTCAAGGGGTTTTTTCTTAGCTTTCATGATATTCGGCAGCGAGGCATAGCGCGGCACATTCAGGCGCAGGTCGCAAGTGACAACCGCAGGCACTGAGAGTGCCAAGGTCTGGCTACCACCATCGACCTCACGCTCGACCACCCATTGATCATCGATGTAACTGATGGATGATGCATAAGTGGCCTGACCGCTTCCGATCAACTGCGCCACCATTTGCCCGACCTGGTTGTTCTCCTGATCGATAGCCTGTTTACCAAAAAGGATCAGTTGCGGCTTTTCGTTATTGATCACTTTGCTCAGGTATTTGGCCACGTTGAGCGGCTCGAGTACCGCGCTTGTTTCCACCAGAAGGGCTCGATCCGCGCCGAGCGCCAATGCCGTGCGCAATTGTTCCTGCACGGCAGAGGAACCTACCGAAACCACCACCACCTCAGACGCCAGCCCCTTTTCCTTAAGGCGAATCGCCTCCTCCACTGCAATCTCGCAGAAAGGATTCAAGGCCATTTTTACGCCATTAAGCTCAACGTCTGAACCGTCAGCTTTCACCCGAACTTTCACGTTCGGGTCGATGGCGCGCTTTACCGCAACGAGCACTTTCATAGTCCCCTCGCACTCATGCATCAATGTATGGAATGACCAGCCCGAACAAGCCAGGTCACCCCTGTTTCGAATGGATATTAATCCTGGTTTTTACGCCACGCAAGAAAAATGTACACCTGTGTCTCACGCATTGACACGCATGAACATTCGACATACTGTTATGTCAACCCAAGCCTGATGTTCTGTTCCCGGAGCGCAACACCATGTCCAGCGATCCCCTGCTGCAACCCTATAAGATCAAAAACCTGACCCTCAAAAACCGGATCATGACCACCTCCCATGAACCGGCTTACCCGGTCGACGGCATGCCTAAGGAGCTTTATCGGGCGTATCACGTCGAGCGCGCCAAGGCAGGCGTGGCACTGACGATGACGGCCGGCTCCGCCGCGGTGTCGCGCGATAGCCCGCCGGTGTTCAACAACATCCTGGCTTACAAGGACGAAGTCGTCGGGTGGATGAAAGATCTGACTGACGAGTGCCACGAACATGGCGCTGCGGTGATGATTCAGCTGACCCATCTAGGTCGGCGCACCCGCTGGGATAAAGCCGACTGGCTGCCAGTGGTATCGCCGTCTCACCGCCGCGAAGCATCGCACCGGTCCTTCCCCAAGAAGATGGAAGAGTGGGATATCGACCGGATCATCAAGGATTACGTGGATGCCGCCGAGCGGATGAAAGCCGCTGGCCTCGACGGTCTGGAGCTTCAGGCCTACGGGCATTTGATGGATCAGTTCTGGTCACCATTGACCAACGATCTTGAGGGCCCTTACGGCGGCCCCCTGGAAAACCGGTTACGGTTTACGTTCGATATCCTGCGAGGCATCCGCAAGCAATGCGGTGAGGACTTTTTGCTGGGTGTACGCTACACCGGCGATGAGGACCTTCCTGGCGGATTCGGGGCTCAGGAAGGCATCGCTATTTCGCACATGCTCAAGGACAGCGGCCTGGTTGATTTTCTTAACGTGGTGCGTGGGCACATCGACACCGATGCCGGCCTGACCGATGTGATCCCGATCCAAGGCATGCGTAACTCCCCGCACCTGGATTTTGCCGGCGAGATCCGTGCGGCCACCGGCTTCCCCACCTTCCATGCGGCCAAGATTCCCGACGTTGCCACCGCCCGTCATGCCATCGCCTCCGGCAAAATCGACATGGTCGGTATGACTCGTGCGCACATGACCGATCCGCACATCGTGCGCAAGATCATCGAAAAGCGCGAAGAGGAAATCCGCCCCTGTGTAGGTGCCAACTACTGCCTGGACCGCATTTATCAGGGGGGCGCCGCGTATTGCATCCACAATGCTGCGACCGGGCGTGAAACCACCATGCCCCACGAAATCCCCAAAGCGCCGGCCAAGCGCAAGGTGGTAGTAATCGGAACCGGCCCGGCGGGCCTGGAGGCGGCGCGCGTCGCCGGTGAACGCGGCCATGACGTAACAGTGTTCGAAGCGGCTGACCAGCCCGGCGGGCAGATCCGGTTGACTGCTCTTAGCGAGCGTCGCCGCGAAATGATCAGCATCATCGATTGGCGCATGGTGCAATGCGAGCGCCTCGGTGTGAAGTTCCACTTCAACACCTGGGCCGAGGCCGAGACGGTGCTGGCTGAAGAGCCGGATGTAGTGATCGTGGCCACGGGCGGCTTGCCGCACACGGAGGTGCTCAAGCAGGGCAATGAGTTGGTGGTATCGACCTGGGACATCATTTCTGGCGACGTCAAGCCCGGCAAGAATGTACTGATCTTCGACGACGCGGGCGACCACGCGGCGCTACAGGCTGCCGAGGTCATTGCCAACAGCGGTGCAAAACTGGAGATCGTCACACCTGACCGGTCGTTTTCACCGGAGGTAATGGCGATGAATCTGGTGCCTTATATGCGCAGCCTGCAAGACCTGGCGGTGACCTTCACTGTGACGTATCGGGTCGACTCCGTAGAGAAGCGCGACGGTCAGTTGATTGCCAACTTCGGCAGCGATTATGGCCAGGTACATAAGCAGCGAGTGGTCGATCAGGTCGTGATCAACCACGGCACCCTGCCCCTGGACGACTTGTACTTCGATCTGCGTCCCCATTCGAGCAATAACGGCGCGGTCGAACAGCACAATCTGATCGCCGGAAAAACCCAGAACATCGTGACCAACCCCGAAGGCCGTTTCCAGCTGTTCCGTATCGGCGATGCGGTCTCGGCGCGTAATACCCACGCTGCGATCTACGATGCGCTGCGACTGCTGAAAGACATCTGAAGTCATGCCCCTGACCTCAAACATCAGGGGCAATTTTCACACTTAACACGAGACTCTTCCATGTCAGCACAGACCTTGAAGTCCAGGGCGGCTGTCGCGTTCGCTCCCAATGAACCGCTGCAGTTGGTCACCATTGACGTTGCACCTCCCAAGGCTGGCGAAGTGCGGGTTCGCATTGTCGCCACGGGCGTCTGTCACACCGACGCCTTCACCCTTTCGGGAAGCGATCCCGAAGGCATTTTCCCCACGGTGCTGGGGCATGAAGGCGGTGGCATCGTCGAAGCCATCGGCGAAGGCGTGACCTCGCTGCAAGTCGGCGACCACGTGATTCCGCTCTATACCGCAGAATGCCGGCAGTGCAAATTCTGCCTCTCCGGCAAGACCAACCTCTGTCAGGCGGTCCGGGCAACCCAGGGCAAAGGCCTGATGCCCGACGGCACCTCGCGTTTCTCCTACGAAGGCAAGCCGCTGTTCCACTACATGGGCTGCTCGACGTTTTCCGAGTACACCGTGTTGCCTGAAATCTCCCTGGCGAAGATTCCAAAAGAGGCTCCGCTGGACCAGGTTTGCCTGCTCGGCTGTGGAGTGACGACAGGGATCGGCGCCGTACTCAATACCGCCAAGGTAGAACCTGGCGCCAGTGTCGCAATCTTTGGGTTGGGCGGTATCGGCCTAGCCGCAATCATCGGCGCAAAAATGGCCAGCGCCGGACGCATCATTGCCATCGACATCAACCCGGCCAAGCGCGACGTCGCCCTGTCGTTGGGCGCGACGGACTTCATCAATCCCAAGGACTATGACAAGCCCATCCAGGACGTCATCGTCGAACTCACCGATGGCGGCGTGGACTATTCGTTCGAATGCGTCGGCAATGTGCAACTGATGCGAGCGGCACTGGAGTGCTGCCACAAAGGTTGGGGCGAGTCGATCATCATCGGCGTTGCCGGCGCAGGCCAGGAAATCAGCACCCGCCCCTTCCAGCTCGTAACCGGTCGCGTATGGCGCGGCAGTGCCTTCGGCGGTGTGAAGGGCCGCACGGAGCTTCCCAGTTATGTGGAGAAAGCCAGTCGCGGAGAGATCCCGCTGGAAACCTTCATCACCCACAACATGTCCCTGGACAAGATCAACGAGGCATTCGAGTTGATGCACTCAGGGCAAAGCATTCGCACCGTCATTCATTTCTGAAATCGGTGGATCGCAGCACAGCTCGACATTCCAATTACCACAACAGAAAGGAAACCAAGATGTCCGTCTTTACCCATGTAAGCGTTGGCACCAACAACCTGACCAAAGCACGTACGTTCTATGACGCAACCCTGAAAGAAATCGGCCTGAAGCGCGTGGCCGATCTCGACGAAGCCGGCTCCATTTGGGGTGTCGATAAACCTTCGTTCTTTGTACTCAATCCAGCGAACGGCAACCCTGCCTCTATCGGCAACGGTGTCACCGTCAGTTTCGAAGCACCGAACCGCGCTGCAGTCCATGCCTTCCATACTGCCGCATTGGCGAACGGTGGCGTTTGCGAAGGCCTACCAGGCTCTCGTGGCTGGGCTGAAAATGCCTATGCCGCTTACGCGCGTGATCTGGATGGGAACAAGCTTGCCGTTTACTGCTTCAAAGCAGAGTAAACGACACTTACCGAAGCCCCTGTAAAGGGGCTTCGGTTTATCAGGCCATTAGCCCTCTGCGGGCAACGGCAGCACCGGCTAGCAACGCCCTACCAATTTGTTCTTCGAAATGGCCCTGCGTCATCGTTTGCAAAGCCGCAGCCGTCACTCCGCGGTAGGCAACCAGGGCATCGATCATCTGTTGAGCATCGTGGCTGGCCAACAGCTGGCTGCTGTTTACAACAACGTTCTTCGCGGCAAGCTGCGCAATTTCAGCCGGTATGCCGGCAACCATCGCCTGATTGGCCAGCGCCGTCATCAGCAAGGCAGGAAAAGCCGGGCCCGTGCCCGAGAGCGCCGAGAGATAATCAATGAAGTCCTCTTGCTGAACCTCAGCTGAACTGCCGACGCATTCGAACAAGCGCTGCACGAGAATCTTTATCGCTCCCTCGACCTCTCCAAAACAATACCAAGGCGTAAAGGACTGCTCGATTTCTACCGCCGCGTTGGGCATCGCCCGCACGACCGCCAAAGCCGAGGTCTGCGCAGCAATTGCCTGCGCTGTAATCCCGGCCATCAGAGAGATGACTGTCTTGCCCGTCGCATTGATGTTCAAGCTGGCGAAATGCTCGGGTCGAACCGCGATGATGACCACGTCGCTGCAATCCACCAGGTCCTGGTTATCAGCGACCAGGCGAACGCCGTGTTGCGACAATGGGTGGCTGCCCGAACGGTTAGAGATGACAAGATTGCCAACTGGCACCAGCGCCTTCGCCAGCACTGCCTTGGCGATCGCTCCGCCCAACCACCCCGTTCCTCCTATAATGCCCAGCGTCTCATTGAACATCTGCAGACGTCTCCTCGAAGGTGTCCGTCAAGGGCACGAAAACTCCGGGCTCCTTTTCGGCATAACCAAACTTCCCATAGAAACGATCCAGCTCGCGCTGCTTGGGGACTTTGCCGGTGAAAATACTCACGTAATGAGGGATACGCTGAAAACGCACCGTGACCAGCTCAGTCGTGTTCATGGTGATGTAGCCGATCTGGGTCAGATAGATCGTTCTGGCCCGCGCGTCAGCACCCAGACTGTCATAACCAAAACGCTTGAACATGCTCGCCAAAGCGTTCATTCGCTGTTCGTCTACGACAGCAACCTCTAGAGCAACCTCAGCTGACTGAAGCGCCCAGCTGCGCACTGCAAACTCGAATTGCGAATCGAACAGCTGCGGATTAAGCCAACATTCAAAGACATTCAGGATCGCTTCGGAGATGCTTTCGGCATAGCTTTCACTTTGCCGGATCAAGCTGCCCGTATTGGTCTCTCGCCAGCGTGTCAACAAAGCGGCCAGCAGTTGTTCACGGTCTTCAAAAAACCAGTAGAAGCTGGTTCGTGACAAGCCAAGGCGCTTGGCCAGCGGCATGACCCGAACGGCATCGATGCCCGACTCCTTCAGGGCATCATAGGCAGCTTCCAGCCAACCCTCCGGCGACCCACGCCAGCCTGCGTCCTGCGCCTTACCACGTGCCTTCCCTACCTGAGGCATCTCGCTTACCTTCTTCAAAAATGCGTAACGTGAATGTACTCGGACGACCGTCCAATGTACACCTAAGTACATTCAATTGACTTTCCAAGGTTGCGGCGCCCTAACGTCCAATGTCATTAATGATAAAATGTCATGAGACGTTGACATAAAATGGTTTGTCAGCGACGCGCAGCTAGATAAATATCTCCTACAGGCAAAGACTCCAAACCAAAACAACAACGAGCCGCCATTATGAATCTTGCAGTGCACGCCCCTGAAAGAAGTTCGACATCCGGCCAAAGAATGCCGGGGCGACCGACTTTGTCTCACCTCACATCTGTTACTCATTCACTGCCCAAACTTCGATAACTGCCAGCGCGAATTTATCGCGCAGTCGCTTTGTGCCGCCTGACCCATGGCGCACATATATCAACCGTTTGAAGCGAGGTAATAGATGCTCCAGCTAGAAAAAAACCGAAACCCCGCCAGGTAGTTTGCCGTCGCCCAGCGACAACAAAGCGTTCAAGCACACCGTGCGTTTGGATCAGCTGTGCTGAGCCGTGCCCGAGTGGTTGTGTTCGTGAGTTATTTCTTCCATCAGCCGGATGAGTGATATGTGGATTACACAAGAGAAGCTTCCACTGGGTGAACATATCGCCCGGTATGTCGACTGGTTAACTCAGCATGGGGCAAGCGTATTCGATTCCATATCGCTGTCGCTGTCTGGAGTCATTACTGTTTTTACCAGCGCCCTCCTTTGGTTCAACCCCCTGGCTTTGATAGCGTTATTCGCCCTTCTTGCTTATTACATCCAGCGCAAGGTGAGCCTGACGCTCTTTGTCGCCTTCTCATTCCTGCTGATATTCAATCTCGGCTACTGGCAGGAGACCATGGAGACCCTTGCCCAGGTGACATTCGCCACCCTCGTGTGCGTGATCGTCGGCGTACCGCTGGGCATTGTTGCCGCGCATCGACCTTGGTTTTATGCCGCCCTACGGCCAGTACTCGATCTGATGCAAACCGTGCCCACCTTTGTTTATCTGATCCCGACCCTGACGCTGTTTGGTCTGGGCGTTGTTCCAGGGTTGATTTCTACGGTGGTCTTCGCCATCGCCGCACCGATTCGCCTCACCTATCTGGGTATCTGTGATGTTCCTGAGGAGTTGATGGACGCCGGCAAAGCCTTCGGCTGCTCTCGCCGCCAGCTGTTGGCGCGCATCGAGCTCCCTCATGCCATGCCCAGCATCGCCGCGGGCATCACCCAGTGCATCATGCTGTCACTGTCGATGGTAGTTATCGCAGCTCTGGTGGGCGCCGACGGCCTGGGCAAACCGGTGGTCAACGCACTGAACACGGCTGATATCGCCATGGGCTTTGAAGCGGGCCTGGCAATCGTACTCTTGGCTATCACCCTCGACCGTATCTGCAAGCAACGTGAAACCATTAAGAGGGGTGACGCATGAGCACCATTCGTTTTGAAAACGTCGACGTTATCTTTTCCAACCGCCCAAAGCCCGCACTGGACCTACTCGACCAAGGTTTTTCGCGGCCGGACATTCTTCAGAAAACCGGCTTGATCGTGGGCGTGGAGAAGGCAAACCTGGAGATCAACAAAGGGGAGATCTGCGTGCTTATGGGCCTGTCTGGCTCCGGTAAATCAAGCCTGTTGCGCTGCATCAACGGCTTGAACACCGTCAGTCGAGGCAAGCTGTTCGTCGAGCACGAAGGACGGCAACTCGATATTGCCTCCTGCACCAGCGCCGAACTGAAGATGATGCGCACCAAACGAATCGCCATGGTTTTCCAGAAGTTCGCCCTCATGCCTTGGCTGACGGTGCGCGAGAACATCAGCTTCGGCCTGGAAATGCAGGGCGTCCCTGAGAGGGAACGACGCAAGCTGGTCGATGAGAAACTAGAGCTGGTGGGCCTCACCCAATGGCGCAACAAGAGGCCGGATGAGTTGTCAGGAGGCATGCAGCAGCGCGTAGGACTGGCTCGCGCACTAGCGATGGATGCCGATATTCTGCTGATGGACGAGCCCTTTTCCGCACTCGATCCGTTAATTCGCCAGGGCCTGCAGGACGAATTACTCGATCTGCAGCGCAAATTGCACAAGACCATTGTGTTCGTCAGCCATGACCTGGACGAAGCGCTGAAGCTGGGCACACGCATTGCCATCATGAAAGACGGCAAGATCATTCAGTACAGCAAGCCCGAAGAAATCGTACTGAATCCGGTTGATGACTACGTTCGTAATTTCGTCGCCCATACGAACCCGTTGAATGTTCTATGTGCGAAAAGTCTGATGAGCACGCTGGATGAATGCGTTTTTTTTCGGGAAGAATATTGCCTGGATACGATTCAAAACCTCTGGATGTCGGTGAATCAATCCCGTCGTTTAACCAGCATTCGACGCGGAACCTCAGTCGCGGAAGTCCAACGATGGAATCCCGCCAAAGGAGTCGGGCCGCTGCGTCGACAGGTCACTTCGGTGCCGCCGGATACCAGCATGCGAGACGCGCTTAGGATTCGCTATGAAACCGGACATCCACTGATCGTGCAGGATGAGGCTGATACGGTTCTAGGCGTATTGGGCAATGGCGAACTGTATCGGGCACTCCTTGGGCATGACCTATCGCGTCCTGTTCCATTCGAATCGATAGCGGACTGCTCAATAGCTTGATTCATCATGCATTAGCTTTGGAACGCACCTATGCAACCCGGCAATATCGATAAAAAAGTCAAAGGCTATCGGCGGCTGATACCGTCCATGACTGCTTTGCTGGAATTCGAAGCGGTGGCGCGGCTTGCCAGCTTTACCTTGGCCGCTCAAGAGCTGGGCGTAACGCAGGCAGCCGTCAGCAAACAAATCAAGTTGTTGGAAGACACTTTGGAGACCAGGCTTTTTCATCGACTTCATCGTGCAATTAAATTAACTCAGGAGGGCTATATTCTTCATTCGGTCGTCACGGAATCCATTCATAGAATGGCAAGTGTGTTCGACAAAATTTCCGAGGGGATCGGTGAACGGGAAATAGCTATTGCATGCACGGATGCGTTTTCTCATCTGAGAGTGCTCCCCAGATTGACCCAGCTTCGCACCCATCAACCCAAGCTTAAGTTGCGATTAATTACGCAACTGCTGTCCCCGAGTTCGTATCGTGATGACGTCGACCTGGCGATCCGTTTCGGCAATGGGAAATGGGACGACGGAAGTTCAATCTTCTTGTTCGATGAGGAGGTATTCCCGGTGTGTTCACCCTCCTGGCTGGCGGCACACCAGGCACCTGCATCGATCGATGATTTTCTGGACGTGGCGCTGATTGACTCAGATTCGACCCTTGAAGGCTGGATGACCTGGAATAGTTGGTGTCGGGAACTCGGAGATACGCGCCCCAAACTTAATTACTCGCTTCGTTGCAGCTCTTACAACGATGCGGTCCAGGCCGCTCGTCAAGGATATGGCATTGCACTCGGATGGGGGCGACTGATTGCGCACTTACTCAATAGCGGTGAATTAGTCAGAATAACGCCGTACACCGTCAAACCAAAAGACGCTTACTACATAGTCATTCCAACCGGTCGAGAGCCTGGTTCAATAACGCACACCCTGGTCGACTGGCTGCGAGATGACCGACACTCAAGCTATTGATAATTAACAATTTATAACTCGAGTTTTCGCATAACCCAGAGTTATGCGGACGTGAAAATAAAGCGCGTTGACGGAGTAAAACTGCCTTTCGATACTGTATCTGCCGCCACTTACGACTGTACGCTTAAGCGAGATCGATAATGACCCTAAGTACCGTGAAAACCCATCGCGAACTACTAGCCGACCGCACGCTTGGGCATGGTATGCCTGGCGGCTTGTTTGGTCGCCAAGATATTTTTGAAACCGACGTAGATATCTTTTTTAACAAACACTGGATTTTGGTCGGTGTCTCGGGCGACATACCCGAACCGGGCGATGTCTCTACGATCGATATTGGAAAGTCGTCCATCATACTGGTGCGTGATGATGACGAGCAGGTGCAGGCTTTTCGAAATGTCTGCCGTCACCGCGGAGCTCGTTTGAAGCAGGCAGGTAAATCGACCGTGGGCATGCTGGTCTGTCCTTACCATCAATGGAGCTACGATCTTGATGGAAGCCTGAAACATGCGGCACACATGGGCCAGAGTTTTGATCCTAAATGCAAAAGCCTGATCCCTGTTCATACTCGAGTCATCGGTACCCATGTCTTCGTTTGTCTGGGCGACGAGCCGCCAGAAGACATTTTGTACCTTGATCAGACCATGACGCCGCGCTTCGCTCAATATGACATCACCCATTCGAAGATTGCTTACGAGTCGGAGATCATCGAGGACGGGAACTGGAAGTTGGTGATAGAGAATAATCGCGAGTGCTACCACTGCGCTGCCACCCATCCTGAACTGACCGCCTCTTTCCTGCCCGAAGACTTTGGATTTTGCACGGATGGGCTTGGTGAAGATTCACTTCAGGCACTGGCGGAATATCACCGCCGCAATGCCGACACCAAGAATAACTGGGAAAGCGAAGGCTATATTTGTGACGCCGTCGAACACCTGGGTGAAGAAGCGGTGACCCAATTCCGCTCCCAGCGATTGGCTATTGCAGGTAACGGCGAGTCCCAAACCCTGGATACGCGCGTGGCATGCACTCGCCTGTTCGGCGACCTTACCCGCCGCGACTTGGGCGATATGCATCTGTGGACACACAACTCGTGGACTCACATCATGAGCGACCACGCCGTCGTCTCCTACATCATCCCGCTGGCTCCAGATAAAACCCTGGTGCGGACCAAGTGGCTGGTACATGCGGATGCCGTCGAGGGCATCGACTACCAAGTAGATAAGCTGACAGAAGTATGGGCAGCGACAAACCTGCAGGACGCCAGCCTCGTCGGCATTACCCATAGCGGGACCCAGGATCCCGCCTACACGCCTGGGCCATTCTCTACCTTCACCGAAACCTATGTTGACCAGTTCTCTCGCTGGTACGCCGCGCGTCTTGCCGCCCATGGCGTCTGAGGAATGAACATGACAACTTTCGAAAATTTACCGCCCGCCGAAAACATCGATGCAGTCCAGCGTTTCACCGACCCAATAACTTGGGGGGCGTGCGGCTCGCAATGGAACAGCGGCGAACAGAAGACGCTGCAGTGTTGCGCCGTGCGGCAGGAAACCCATGATGTAAGGACCTTTATCTTTCGGTGTGCAGACTTCAGCGCACTGAGTTTCGAACCGGGTCAATTCATCACCATTTCTCCCGTCATCGGGGGGCAAACCGTCGCTCGGTGTTACACCCTTTCGTCCTCCCCCACCCGCCCGTTTGCTTTCTCCATAACCGTCAAGCGGGTGCCTGGCGGAGCGGTATCAAACTGGTTGCACGACAATCTCAAGCCGGGCGATAACCTGCGGGCTTCCGGCCCGGCGGGCAGTTTTACACCGGTTGGTCACCCTGCCGCCAAGTTGCTGTACCTGTCGGCTGGCTCCGGCGTGACGCCCTTGATGTCGATGACCCGCACCGCCGCTGACATGGCCGGTAACCTCGATATCGTCTTTGTGCACAGCGCCCGCACCCCCGCAGACATCATCTTCCACGAAGAGTTGAAACGTATGCAGGTCGGTATGACAGGGCTGCGGGTCATAAATATTTGCGAAGGATTTGGCGATACCGCCGAATGGCGACAGCCTATAGGCCGACTCGATTTGCCTTTGTTAAGCCAGCAAGTGCCGGACTTCCAGGAACGGGAAATCTTTACCTGTGGGCCCCAGGGTTACATGGAGGCAGTCAAATCAGTTCTCAGGGAAGCGGCGTTCGATTTCGACCACTACCATCAGGAAAGCTTCGACATTGCGGTACTGAATGAAGATCCCCTGATCGAGCAAGCCTCTCCGTCCGATCAGCAAGACGTGTTTACGGTAACCCTGTCACGCTCGGGGAGGACGTTCAGCATGCAGGGCAATCAGACCGTACTGAGTGCTGCAAAAAAAGCCGGCGCAATCGTGCCGTCCTCCTGCAGTCAGGGTGTTTGCGGCACCTGCAAAACAGCCCTGCTTAAGGGTACTGTGGAAATGAACCACAACGGTGGGATCAGACAACGTGAGATCGACAAGGGCCTGCGCTTGCTTTGCTGCAGCAAGCCCACTTCTGACCTGATCATTGATCTCTAGTCTTCCATCATTAACAGGTAGTCACTACACCCTGGTTTCTGCACAATATCTGTGCACGGTGCAAAATCAAAAATACAGTGACCCTACCTGATGAAGCTGCAACCCTTGCCGCCACTCAATAGCCTGGTGGCGTTTGAAGCCGCGGCCCGCCATTTGAGCTTCACCTTGGCAGCCCGCGAACTAAACGTCACTCAAGGCGCGATCAGCCGTCAGATTCGTTTGCTCGAAGACTATCTGAGCACGGCGCTTTTCACCCGTACGACCCGTGAAATCAAGCTCACCGCCTCGGGCAGCCAATATTACGAAAGCGTCCGCGATACGCTGCAGCAAATCGCCCATGCCACAGCGGGAATGCTCCATTGGCAAGGCTCCCGGCAGGTAACCGTCGTTACCAGCACGGCGATGGCATCGTTGTGGCTACTGCCGCTCGTATCGGAGTTCCAACGCCAGAATGAGGAGATTGATCTGCGCATCATCGCGACGGATCAAGTCAGTGATTTTTCCCGGCTAGACTGCGATCTGGCACTTTACTACTGCAGCACCCCACCAAAAAACATGAAAGTCACTCCGTTGTTCAACGAAGAAATTTTCCCGGTCTGCAGCCCTGCCTTTCTAGCGCAGCATCCAGAGATTCATACGTTGGAGCAGCTAGGCGCGTGTACCTGGTTATGGTTTGAAGACCCGCAACGAGACTGGATTGGCTGGAAGGAATGGTTTCAACGTCTTGGTTACCAAGCTCCAGAACCTCGGCGGCGCATCAATATCAACAGCTATTCAATGTTGATTCAGTCGGCGCTGGCTGGCCAGGGTATCGCTTTGGCTTGGTCGGGCCTACTCAGCAACCACTTGCAAACTGGCAACCTCATTCGACCGACGCAAACCACCCTGCGCACAGACGCTCAGTTCTGCCTGCTGGAACCTCAAGGTCGGCCCCCACATAGACAAAGCGTCGACCGTTTTCGCCAGTGGCTGATGGCGCATCTGGCGGAGACGGTCGACGTTTGAGTGATAGTCATGGGTGCGGCTCGTATGCGGCTCACCTCTGCCCCCAAACGCATGAGCGGCCAACATCGTGAAGAGCTGGCTAATGTGATCGATGGCGGCGCGAGCGACAGATTTCCGGCAGGAATGATTTGCGACCAGATAGATTGGCATCGCAGGGCTTAACCCGGATTTAATGTTGACCTGCCGATGGTCGCAAATATAGTGGGTGGCGGCGCACTCGGCTGCCGACCGGCACTATGTCGTCTTCCGGCGATCCATGCCGTCCAAGTCTGTTGGCCGACGGAGACGGGTCAGGCCCGGCGCCCATGTGTCGGCGACCGGCAGAACGTTGTTGAGGGTGATCTTGTCAGCGCCCATATGCACGCGCGGCATACCGGGTCAGGAGGCAGATAAACCTGGCCAGGCTATCTAGGATAGGCGCAAGGAAGGCTCCATCAATGACAGCAAGGCCACGTGGACACGGTGGACGTGTAACGGATTCCTGGTCACACCCGGAGTTTTCCAAAGCTATGCTCAGGAGTTTCCTGCTATCTCACAGGGTGCAGACTAAGAGATTGCGGAATGGCGCTGGGTGCAGACGCAGTTCAAAAAACTGAAGGTTCACAGGAAACTTAGAGACGACATTAACATCTGGACCTTTCAGGTCGAAGAATCTCGGTAGAAAGCTAGACTCAAAGATTACTTGCTAGAAAAACCAACGCTGTTGTTCGAAACCGTACTTGCCGACAATCCTATTCTTAAAATCGAGACAGCTTAAACTCCGTAGCATTTAGGCGAGCGCGGCGACGCAGCACTGCCGTCATCGCTCGACCGTCCATGCCGGCGCCAGCCACCTTTTTCCGTCTCATGACGGCGTTCAAAGAAACTCCTTTCGGATGTCGATACTCGACCGTTCGCCAATATTCCGATAGTTCTCGGTGAGCCATGCATCGGCCTCGCGTCGTCCATTGTCGCGCAGCCCGCAAAGGAAGTCCCAGTCTGCGTTGTACTTGCTGGACACGCTGAGCGCGCACATCGCTGCGTCGGACCGAATGGAGTGGATCAGCATCTCCTTCATCTCGTCGCGCTCGACCTTTCCTTGCTCGATGAGGTCGGTGACAAAAGCGATGGTGCGCATCTCACGCATCAGCGACGAGTTGAAGCTGATTTCATTGATGCGATTGAGGATGTCGGCAGCTGTCATGGGCACGCCCGGGCGAACGAGCGGATTGATGTGGACGATCACCACATCGCGCGTATGGCAGTGGTAGATCAGCGGGAAAATCGCCGGGTTTCCCATATAGCCGCCATCCCAGTAATGCTGGCCGTCGATCGTGATCGCCTGGAACAATGTCGGCACACAGGCCGAAGCCAGCACCGCTTCGGCGCAGACGTCCTCGCCTGAGAAGATGCGTATCTTCCCCGTCTCAACATTGGTCGCACACAGATAGAGGTGGAGCGGGCATTGCTTGCGCAAGACGGCGAAATCGACCTGATTCTCCAGCACCTCCCGCAGCGGATTCAAGTTGTGGCGATTGAACTGGTAAGGCGAGAAGGTACGAAGCGCCATGTCCGCAAACGCATACATGGGCGAATAGTCCAGCCCGAAACTGTGCGTTCCTTTCAACCATGGCGCCCAGCGCAACGGGTTATGTCGCTCGGCGGACTGCGCCACCGCGGACCAAAAATCATGCAGCGCTTGGCGCGCGCCGGCCTCTTCACCCTGCAGCATGCCGTAGGCCAGCACGACGGCATTCATCGCGCCGGCACTGGTTGCACTCACCCCTTCAATGGCAAGCCTGCCGTCCTCGAGCAACCGATCGAGCACGCCCCAGGTGAACGCACCGTGCATCCCGCCGCCCTGCAACGCCAGCGCGACCGGCTTTTTCGTGGTCATTCTTGGTCTCCTCGTCGGTGCTGGCCGCATCGGGTGCTTGGCGCAGTGCTTCGCCCCGTCACGCACTTGCCGACGACACGCCGCTGCTTCATTCAGCACCATGCGTCATCGATCGTTCACCCCCCGTTTGATGCCCATGCATCGAGCAGCGCCTTGGCTTGTAGCACATCAACGCTGTCGAAGCCTTCGGTGAAGAAACTATAGATATCGGCCAGCATCTGCCTGGCCGCCTCCTTGTCTCGCGTTTCCCAAAGCTGAGCAAGGCTCACTGTGGCTCGTAGCTCGAGTGACTTTGCTCCTTGCTGTCGAGCGACCAAGATCGCCTTGTGAAAGCATGCTTGCGCTTCCTGCTGCACGGAAGAATCCTGTCTGTCTTCACCCGGACATTGGAGGGTAAACGTTCCCTTGAGCCGGTACAGTTCAGCTTCGTAAAAGTGCTCGCCTGTTCTGTCCACCATAGCCAGGGCGTCGGTCACGACATCCAATCCTGCCTGCGGTTGCCCGGCGCGCCCATGAGCAGCGGCCAGCAGAGCCAGAAAATAAGAGCACCCAAGCTCTGCTCCGGCTGTTTGATAAGTAGCGATTCCTTCAGTTATTTGAGCAATTCCCTCGTCAGTACTCCCCTGCTCGGCGCGAGCCCAACCTAGGAGAATAGTCCCCCACGCCAAATAACACGGAAACCCTTGTTCGAGTGAAAGCTTGATGGCGGCATCAGCACACTCTTCGGCGAGTTGTACGTCGCGCCGAAACTGTCCCAGTATCGACGTAGCAGACAGGGTGAAGGCCAGGCTGAACGGGTCGGAAATCTTATTGGCCAGAGCAAGGGCATCCCGGCTGCGCGTGCGTGCCTGATCGGGAAAACCCAAGTACCAAAGGCACCAGGCCGAAAATGTCAGGGCGTAGCCCGGATCCATGCCGTACGTAATGGCATGTGTGCGATGACGTTCCGGGTTGTAGAGGTTACGCGCCCGCTCCTGGTGTTCAAGGGCATTGCGCAGATCACCCTGGAAAAGCAATGTCGCCCCGAGTGCCGCATGAGCTCCCACGAGCAAGTCCGGATCCTGCGCAGTTTGCGCAACACTGAGCAATCGCTCACCCAGTTCGCATGCAATTGAGTATTGCGCACGCAACTCGTAGTAAGTCCGCAGCCCCAGCAGCACAGGGAAAAGCGAGTCGTCGCCTACTTGCTCGCATAGCGCCAGTGCACGGGTGTAGGTGGCCGCCACCTCGGGCGCACTATAGCCCCGCACGACCATCAAGGCCGGCCCCAAGCAGAGCAGCAACGTCAGTTCCTGATGAGCACGCGCGGGCGTGTCGGGCAAATGCTCGAGCAATTCCAGCGCCGCGCCGAGGTGACGCATCGCATCTAGATGGGCGGAGTGCTGAAGGGCCTGTTGCCCGGTACGGTGCAGGTATTCCACGGCCTTCGGGACATTGCCGCTCAGCCTGTAGTGGTGCGCCAGTTCGCTGCAATAATCGGCGATGCGGGTGGGGAACAGTGCCTCGATGGCCTGCGCCGTGCGTTCGTGCAGTGCGCTACGCCGCTCCGTGAGTAGCGAGTGGCCCGCGACCTCCTGGGTCAGGGCATGCTTGAACGAATACTCCACCTCCGGAAATGCAGGCCGCTGGTAAATGAACTCCGCGGCCTCCAGTCGGGCCAGTAGATCGCGTAAATCGTCGTCATTCCGAGCGCCACGTCCATCACAGATGCGTTGGATCAGACTGAACGCAAACTCCTTGCCGATGACGGCGAGCGTCTGCAGCAACTCCTTCTGCGCAACGGGGAGCCGGTCGATACGGGCAGCGAGCACACCTTGCACGGTGGTGGGAATATGCAGCGCAAAAGGAGTTTGCTCGATCCGGTAACGGCCGGGTTCACCGAGCAGCGAGTTCTCCTCGACCAGCGTTTGCACCACTTCCTCCATGAAGAAAGGGTTGCCCTCAGTCTTCTCCAGGATGAGTCGTTTGAGGGGGACGAGGGTGGGATCGTCCCCTAGCAGGGCCGCGAGCAGTCCCTGGGCCTCGGCCGGGCCCAGCGGCTCGAGCCGAAGCTGACTGCAATGACCCGCGCGCGTCCACGCAGGCTGATACTCGGGCCGGTAGTTCACGAGGAGCAGGATCGGAGCACTCGCCACGCGGTCGATGAGGCACGCGAGGAATGCTTCGGTCTCGCGGTCCAGCCATTGCAAGTCCTCGAACAGCAGTTCGATCGGCTGATCGCGACTCTCGCGAGCCAGAAGTTGCGTAATCGCGTCGAAGATGCGATCGCGCCGGATCTGAGGATCCATTTCCGCGAGCGCCGAACTGCCTTCGCCAATACCCAGCAGATAGAGCAGATAGGGCACGAGATCCTCGAAGCTGCGCTCGAGCGTCAGAGTCTTGCCCATGACCTTTTCCCGGCACCGACGCTCGTCGTCCAGGGCAGTGATCTGAAAATAGTTTTTCAGCAGCTCGATGAGTGGAAAATAGGGAAAGGCCTTGCCGTGCGACACTGAGAAAGTCTCCAGCACCAGACAGCCGCGCCGCGAGCCTTCCTTGAATTCATGGAACAGCCGCGACTTCCCGACTCCCGCCTCGCCTGCCACCGCGACGACCTGCCCGTGGCCCGCTTTGGCCTGATCGAGCGCCTGATGCAGGTGGTCCAGCTCGAACTGGCGGCCGACGAACCTGGCCAGCCCACGATGTGCCGCCAGTTGCAGGCGCGTACGCAGCGCGCCGAGACCCTGCACCTCGTATACGACTAGCGGCTCGGGAATACCTTTGACCTGGGTGGCCCCCAGAGTCCTGAACTCGAAATAGCCCTCAGCCAGCTTGTAGGTGGGCTCGCTCACCAGGATTGACGATGGCGCGGCGATTCCCTCCATCCGGGACGCAATGTGGATCGTGTGCCCGACCGGATCGTAATCGGTGTGTAAATTGTCCGTGCGGATCGAACGCACGACGACCTCTCCAGTATGGATGCCGACGCGGATTTGCAACGGAATGCCTTTCTCCAGACGAATGCAGTCGCCATGTCGGTGTATCGCCTCCTGCATCCGTAGCGCCGCATACAGCGCCCGCTGCGGATGGTCCTCATGGGCTATGGGGGCGCCGAATAGCGCGAGGATGCCATCGCCCAGCGTCTTGGCCACGTAGCCTTCGTAGTAGTGGACGGCTTCCATCATCATCGCGACGACAGGCTCGATCAGGCGCTGGGCCTGTTCCGGATCGAGGTCGTGGATCAGAGCCGTAGAGCCAGCCATGTCGGCAAACAGCGCCGTGATGGTCTTGCGTTCTCCGGCGGTCTCGCCCCGGGCTTCCATGGCGGCCTGTTCGGCGCGGATGCGCTCGGCAAGGTAGTGGGGTGTGTAATGGATGGGCGCTGGAGAAGGCTCTGAAACAGGCCGGGGGCGCGGTGATGGCGCAGCAGGCGCATCGGTTAGCGGTGCGCCGCATTCACAGCAAAATTTGTCGGAAAGGCCCGCCTCGTGGCCACAGCGCGGACAGCTGCAAGACAGCCTGGCGCCGCACGCTTCACAGAAGCTGGCCCCGGAGGGATTCTCGAATCCGCAGTTTGCACAGCGCATACGACCTCCTTGCTTCTAATCGTTAGGCGCCGGATCCGCTGGCGGCAAGACGCGATCGGATGAGGCAATCTCCCCTGTCGTCGATATCCGCGTGACACATCATCGTTGCGCGGGCTACGCAGCGCGTAAACAGCTGCTATACATCCGCGACCCGGTTACCGAAAGTCGACAGGAATCCAGGTAGGCGGCCACGCCTCAACACACAACTTGGGTACGATTCAGGATGATCTCTGCAAAAGTGATCCGCAAGTGGCCGTTGGTCTGTCTCACCGGCGCTATCCCCCATCAGTAACGGACCTTGAAGGTTGGCGAATCTTCCGGCCTAGTATGGCGCCGATCGTAAAGTTTGGTCCTTCTCATCGTTTAGCACTGTGGAGAGTGTTGTGCGGATACCGTGGAAAGCGCGAGTTGAGTCATTGAAAAATATTTTCTGGACGGAGTGGTTCGCCAGCCCGCTGATTGCGCACAAAAATGTTCACAGCATCGGCATAACGCACGAAGCGATGACCCAGCCGCTCCAGCTCGCGGTCGAGTTGGTTGAGCAGGATATTCGAGGCCGCCTTGCGGCGCCCCTTACTGCCGGCGGCTGGTGATCCCGCCCGACATCACCCCGGCTTCGTGATAACGGCGGATCAACTTGAGTACCGATTGTCTTCGACGTGAAGCTGCACATGGGCCATCAGGATGTCGTGGTTGATTCGATCAAAGAACTATGTCACTGCTTTCACCAAGTTGTACGAACAGCACCCAGGCTGCTGTCAAGGTGGCATGGCCACACAGGTCGACTTCCACCGTAGGAGTAAACCAGCGCAACTCGAACACCTCACCGTTACGTCTCGGACAGGTTGTTCTCTGCAGCGATTTGTTGCAGCGTCGCATCAGGCAACCAAGCCTCCAGCGGACAAACCCCCGCCGGGTTGCCACCGAAAGCCTCAGAGGAAAGAGCGTCCACCTGGAAAATATCAAGTTGCATTCTGATCAGTCCTGTCCTTATCGGCCGGGCTCGGGGGTACGTTCATTGCCACCTTACGAAGCGTCCCCAATTCTGTTGGTTAACGACACAATGGCGAAACTGCCATCTGCGCCCGGTGGCTACCGATTCAAATCCTATTAAGTACCGCCTTACACCTGTCCCAGGCCACCATCGACCGGAAGATCAATACCGGTCACGAACGAGCTGTCATCGCTAGCCAGAAACAGCGCAACGGTGGCCGCCTCTTCTACGCGTCCGACCCGCCCCATCGGCATGACCGCAAGTAGAGTCGGCAGCGCTTCCTTGATAACCTCAGCCGGTACGCCCAGCTTTCCGAAGATCGGAGTCTCGATCAGGCCGGGGCTGAGCGAATTGACGCGGATGTTCCGGTCCTTGAGGTCTGTCGTCCAGCTACGCGCAAAGGAGCGCGTCGCCGCCTTGGTTGCCGCGTAGACCGAATGCAGCGGGGAGCCCTTTTTGTGCGCCACCGAGGCGTTGAGAATTACCGACGCCCCGTCGCTGAGCAGTGGCAGCGCCTTTTGCACGCTGAAGAACAGGCCGCGGACATTGGCGTTGAACTGCCTGTCGAAGTCCTCAGGCGTCACCGACTCGAACGGCGCGAGATTGTTAACGCCTGCGTTGGCAAACAACACGTCGATCCTGCCGAAGCGCGCGCCGACTTCAGCATAGAGCGCGTCCAGCGCGGCCAGATCGGAAACGTCCGCTACGATTGCTACTGCGTTTTCGCCAATCTCGGCGGCGGCTTCATCAAGGGAAGATTTGGTGCGACCGACGATGACGACTTTTGCGCCCTCCTGGGCAAACAGCTTCGCCGAGGCGAACCCGATGCCGCTACCGCCGCCGGTAATGACCGCGACTTTGCCAATCAGTTTTCCCATTTCATGTGCCCCTTGCATTGATAGGTGCGTAAAAGCGCGTCGCACCGGCGCGGTAACATTTGCCCTCCGTGGCGCCAAGAACTCCTTGGTGAACTGAGCTCTCAGGCTTCGTTGATGATGACGACCTTGCCGAACACGTTGCGCCTGCCGAAATGCTCGAACGCTGCCTTGCCATCTTTAAAGGTGAAGCGGCTGTCGATCACGGGACGAATGCTGTTGTGCGCAACAGCGGCGATCACGTCCTCCAGGTCCTGGCGGTTGCCTGCTGCAATCGTCTGGAACCGCGCAAAAGTGAGGAACATGTCGAGGTAGCCGGGCATTTCACCCTCCGCCAGCACGCCGACCATCGACACTTGGCCGCTGAGCGCGACCGCCTTCAGCGACTGGGCGAAGGTGCCGGGCCCACCGACCTCCACCACGCGATCAACACCGCGTCCGCCGGTGAGCACCCCCGCCTGCTCGCCCCAGTTGGGATTCTCGATATAGTTGATGACGTGGTCGGCGCCCAGGGCGCGTAACCGCTCCGCCTTCTCCGTCGACGAAGTCGTCGCAATCACCTCAGCGCCGCGTGCCTTGGCAAACTGCAGCGCGAACAGCGATACGCCGCCGGTTCCCTGCGTTAGCACGCGGTCCTGT
>Ga0157373_10000380_pt1 | contig 35597 bp, 29 predicted proteins | sample C65metaG_FD_113460 | JGI IMG/M metagenome (GOLD analysis project Ga0157373, IMG submission 113460) | Corn rhizosphere microbial communities from Kellogg Biological Station, Michigan, USA - C6-5 metaG | ecosystem: Host-associated > Plants > Roots > Rhizosphere > Soil | place: USA: Michigan... | reverse complement strand
GATCTAGCTGCTTGAAAAAGAAGGGAAAAATATGACGAAGTCGGAGTTGATCGAACGAATTGTCACCCATCAAGGGCTGCTCTCATCCAAGGATGTGGAGCTGGCCATCAAGACCATGCTTGAACAAATGTCCCAATGTCTGGCCACCGGTGATCGCATCGAGATTCGTGGGTTTGGCAGCTTCTCCTTGCACTACCGCGCGCCGCGCGTAGGTCGCAATCCAAAAACCGGTCAGTCCGTCAGCCTCGACGGCAAGTTCGTGCCGCATTTCAAGCCAGGCAAAGAATTGCGCGATCGTGTGAATGAGGACGAGGAGGAGATGCTTTGACGGCCACCGCAATTCAAGGAACCGCTTATGCGTAACCTCAAGCGCGTACTGCTCGTCGTATTCGTTCTGTTGCTGGTTTTGGCGATCCTTGCGTTCGTTCTCGAGAATCAGCAATCGGTTTCCCTGCTATTCCTGGGGTGGGCGGGGCCGCAACTGCCGGTATCGCTGGTCATGGTTGCTGCTCTGCTGGTTGGGATGGTGATCGGGCCGATTCTGGGTTGGTTTCTGGGGCGCACTTCCAGAGTTTCACGCAAGCGCCTTGTCTGATTGCGACATGGCGCGGAAGGTGCACTAAACTTTAGCCACACTTTGTCTATATCCATTAGTAAAACCGTCATTAAGCTGTAAAATGCTGCGCTTGTCCGATAGTGGCATATTCCCACATCGGTTCAGACTGACTTTGTCAGAGGCCTCAGCTGACTTGATGGCTTCTGCATTCATGGATTAGACAGTGCTCGGTTGGCGGTCCTGTCAGTAACTCAAGGGTATGGTTTCGCGTGAAAATTCTAGTAACCGGCGGCGCCGGGTTTATCGGCTCGGCAGTCATCCGTCATATCATCTCCAACACCACCGACTCTGTCGTTAACGTCGATAAGCTTACTTACGCCGGTAACCTTGAGTCATTGGCCGAAGTTAGTCACAACTCGCGTTACGTATTCGAGCGCGTCGACATCTGCGACCGTGATCAGGTCGACCGCGTCCTGCGTGAACACCAACCGGATGTGATCATGCACCTGGCCGCAGAGTCCCACGTTGACCGCTCGATCTCTGGCCCGTCTGAATTCATCCAGACCAACATCATCGGCACTTACACCCTGCTGGAAGCTGCACGCCACTATTGGGCGGCGCTGGATGATGCGCGTAAAACCAACTTCCGCTTTCACCATATTTCGACTGACGAAGTTTACGGAGACCTTGAAGGTCCGGAAGACCTCTTCACCGAAACCACACCGTATCAGCCAAGCTCGCCATACTCCGCCAGCAAGGCCAGTTCCGATCACCTGGTTCGCGCCTGGAGCCGTACTTACGGCTTGCCGACCCTGGTCACCAACTGCTCGAACAACTACGGCCCATGCCATTTCCCTGAGAAGTTGATCCCACTGATCATTCTCAATGCACTGGAAGGCAAGCCACTGCCGGTCTATGGCAAAGGCAACCAGGTCCGCGACTGGCTCTACGTTGAAGACCACGCCCGCGCACTGTACAAAGTCGTGACCGAAGGCGTTATCGGCGAGACGTACAACATCGGTGGCCATAATGAAAAGCAAAACATCGAAGTGGTGCATACCCTGTGCGCACTACTCGACGAACTGCGTCCCGATTCCGCTCACCGTCCACATGCCAGCCTGATCACTTACGTTCAGGACCGCCCGGGCCACGATCAGCGTTACGCAATCGACGCCAGCAAAATCCAGCGTGAGCTGGGTTGGACGCCGGAAGAGACCTTTGAAACCGGCATCCGCAAAACGGTCGAGTGGTACCTCAACAACACTGAATGGGTCGCTCACGTAAAGAGCGGTAGCTACCAGCAGTGGATCGACCAGAACTACGCAGATCGTTCGAACTAAGCATGAAAATACTTCTGCTCGGAAAAAACGGCCAGGTAGGCTGGGAGCTGCAGCGCTCCCTCGCACCGCTGGGTGAGTTAATCGCCCTGGACCGTCATACGGTTGATGGCTTGTGCGGAGATCTGGCCGATCTCGATGCCTTGCGCGCAACGATCCGCCAGGTCAAACCCGACGTCATCGTTAACGCTGCGGCCTACACGGCCGTTGATAAAGCTGAGTCCGAGACCGAACTGGCCGACCGTGTGAACGGTCAGGCAAGCCAAGTCATGGCCGAAGAGGCCACGACTCTGGGTGCCTGGCTGATTCATTATTCGACTGACTACGTCTTCAGCGGCCAGGGCTTTACTCCGTGGCAAGAGTCAGATGCAGTCGCCCCGGTGAATCACTACGGCGCGAGTAAACTGGCCGGCGAACAGGCGATTACCGCGTCGGGCTGCAAGCATCTGATCTTCCGCACCAGCTGGGTCTATGGCGCTCGCGGCAACAACTTCGCCAAGACCATGCTGCGTCTGGCCAAGGATCGCGAAACCTTGAGTGTCATCGCCGACCAGATCGGAGCCCCCACTGGGGCAGACCTGATTGCTGACGTGACTGCGTTGGCCATTCAGCAAGTTCTGCAACGTCCCGAGCTGTCGGGCTTGTATCACTTGGCGGCCAGTGGCGAAGTGTCCTGGCACGGCTATGCTAGCCATGTGATCGGTTTCGCCCAAGACAACGGCGAGCAGCTCGCCGTAACGGCGATCAATCCGATCGAAACGACGGCTTATCCAACACCTGCGCGCCGGCCTCTGAATTCGCGTTTGAATACTCAGAAGCTGCGTGACAATTTTTCTCTACACTTGCCGGATTGGCAAAGTGGCGTAACCCGAATGCTTAGGGAAGTTCTGAATAAATGAGCACGATAAATCGTAAAGGCATCATCCTCGCTGGCGGCTCGGGCACGCGTCTGCATCCGTTGACCCTTGGCGTGTCCAAGCAGATGCTGCCGATCTACGACAAGCCGATGATCTTCTATCCGCTATCGGTGTTGATGCTCGCGGGTATGCGCGAAATTCTGATCATCTCTACCCCGGAAGATTTGCCCTGCTTCCGTAAACTGCTCGGTGATGGAAGCCTGTACGGCATCAAGCTGACTTACGCCGAACAGCCTAGCCCGGACGGCCTGGCGCAAGCGTTCATTATCGGTGAAGAGTTCATTGGCAAGGATCCTTGCTGTCTGATCCTGGGCGACAATATCTTTTACGGTCAGCATTTCTCGGACAACCTGCGCTCCGCCAGCTCTCAACAACATGGCGCTACCGTATTCGGCTATCACGTCTCCGACCCGGAACGCTTCGGTGTTGTCGAGTTCGACAAAACCGGTCGCGCTCTTAGCATTGAAGAGAAACCGCTGAAGCCAAAATCCAACTATGCAGTGACCGGCCTGTACTTCTACGACAACGATGTTGTCCAGATCGCCAAGAGCATTAAGCCGTCTGAGCGTGGCGAGCTGGAAATCACCGACGTTAACCGCGCCTACCTCGAGCAGAACACTCTCAATGTAGAAATGCTCGGACGCGGTTTTGCCTGGCTGGACACGGGAACTCACGACTCGTTGCTCGAGGCCAGTCACTTCGTGCACACGATTGAGCAGCGTCAAGGCTTGAAAGTGGCCTGCCTGGAGGAGATCGCCTACAACAACGGTTGGATTACCGCTGAACAGTTGGGCGCTCAGGCCGATAAGCTGAAAAAGACTGGCTATGGTCAGTACCTGCAAAAACTGCTGGATTTGGATTCCCTCTGAGTAGAGAGGGTTTACTTTCAAACCTAGCGTTTAATCCGTGCAAGCAGGAATAGCATGCCAGTAAAAGATCCCAAGGTTGCAGTTTTGCTGGCTGCGTACAACGGAATGCAGTGGATTGAGGAGCAACTGGTCTCGATTCTCGGCCAGTTATCGGTCGACGTTACCCTGCACATTAGCATCGACCCCTCTACTGACGGCACCGAGGCGTGGTGTAAAGCTTATGCGGCTGAGCATCCAGCAGTTGTAGTGCTTCCGGATGCCAATCGCTTCGGCGGAGCATCGCGCAACTTCTTTCGGTTGATCCGGGACGTTGACTTCGATGGCTACGACTTTGTCGCTTTTGCCGACCAGGACGACATCTGGTATCCCGACAAGCTGCACAGAGCAACCCAGGCGCTGCAGGCACGAGGAGTAGATGCCTACTCCAGTAACGTGACAGCGTTCTGGCCAAGCGGCAAAACCCTTCTGCTGGACAAGGCGCAGCCTCAGGTCGCCTGGGATTTTTTGTTCGAGGCAGCCGGGCCTGGCTGCACCTATGTCTTTAGAAAAAGCCTGGTAGAAGCCTTGAAGGTCTCGATGCTCGCCAACTGGCAGCAACTGCAAGGTGTAACTTTGCATGACTGGTATTGCTACGCCTTTGCGCGCAGTCATGGTTACCGTTGGTATATCGACCCGTTACCCAGCATGGATTACCGGCAGCACGAGCGTAATCAGGTCGGTGCCAACACAGGCCTGAGTCCGTTGATCGCTCGTTACAAAACCATTCAAGACGGTTGGTGGTTCGGTCAGGTTCGCCTGATTGCAGATCTGGTGGGGCAGGGGGCGAAGCCCTTTGAAGGCGTCTTGCTGCAATTACGGCGTACGGAACTGATGAAACTGTCCTTCAGTGCCTGGCAATGCAGGCGCCGGGTACGGGACAAGATTTTCTTCTTTTTTATCTGTTGGGTCACCGCGTTGATAGGAAACAAAGCTCAATGACAGCCCCAAAGGTATTGGTCACGGGGGCAAGCGGTTTCGTGGGTGAGGCGCTGGTTTTCAGGATGTTGGTGGACAAACAGTTCGCTCCGATCGCAGCCGCTCGCAGTCCCACCCGGTTACAGGGGTTATGCCCGGTTGTACCCTTTGATCTGAATGATCCTGAAGCCTTGTCTGAGTTGAAGGATGTAAGTGCGGTCGTCCACGCGGCGGCCAGAGTTCATGTGATGAACGAAATCGCTTCTGATGCCTTGGCCGAGTTTCGCAAGGTCAATGTGGAGGGCACTCTTCGGTTGGCAAAGCGCGCCGCCGAATCGGGAGTCAAACGCTTCATCTTCATCAGTTCGATCAAGGTCAATGGCGAAAGCACCCTGCCAGGCAAGCCGTTCAAGGCTGACGATACTCCGGCCCCTGTGGATCCTTATGGCGTGTCCAAGCACGAGGCTGAACAAGCGCTGAGACAACTTGCTCGTGAAACCGGAATGGAAGTGGTGATTATTCGACCGCCATTGATCTATGGGCCGGGGGTTAAAGCCAATTTTCTGAGTATGTTGCGCTGGCTCAACAAAGGTATTCCTTTGCCGTTGGGAGCGGTCAGGAATCAGCGTAGCCTTGTGGCGATCGGAAACCTGGTGGACCTTATAATCACCTGTATTGATCATCCTGCCGCAGCGAACCAAACCTTTCTGGTCAGTGATGGCCAGGACTTGTCCACAACTCAAATGCTACGTTGCCTGGGCAATGCGCTCGGGACGAAGGCCTGGCTCTTGCCATTGCCAGAGTGGTTGCTGGTAGTGGCGGCTTCGGCATTGAGAAAGCAATCCGTTGCTCAACGGATCTGCGGGTCGTTGCAGGTCGACATCAGCAAAAATCGTGAATTATTGGGGTGGACACCCCCCATCAACATGGATGAAGCCATGCGCCAAACCGCAGGTCACTATCTGGACGCGCAGACGAAATGACTTTTTTGTGGCTGCTACTTGCAGTATTCGTTGTTTCCTGGGGGCTGACGCTTGTTTTACGTCGTTATGCTTTGGCCAAGAGCTTGATGGATATACCAAACGAGCGCAGCTCTCACTCGGTGCCTACTCCCCGGGGTGGAGGTGTAGCTATTGTTGTTTCCTTTCTGTTGGCGCTTCTGATCCTTCGTGGTCTTGATTTGATGAGCCTGGCGACGCTCTTTGGTTTGCTGGGGAGCGGCTTGTTGGTCGCGCTTATCGGTTTTGCCGATGATCACGGGCATATCGCTGCAAGGTGGCGCCTATTAGGCCATTTTGCTGCCTCGATATGGGCGTTATATTGGCTGGGTGGCTCTCCTTCTGTCACGCTCTTTGGCGCTACCCTTGATCCAGGGTGGATTGGGAATATTTTGTTTGTGCTGTATTTGGTCTGGATGCTGAATCTTTACAACTTCATGGATGGCATTGACGGCTTGGCCAGTGCTGAAGCGATCAGTGTCTGTCTCGGAATGTTGCTGGTCTATTGGTTTGGTGCAAACCTCGAACTGGCGTGGGGGCCTCTGGCTCTGGTGGCAGCGGTCGCGGGTTTTCTCTGTTGGAACTATCCGCCGGCGAAAATTTTCATGGGAGACGCAGGCAGTGGTTTTTTGGGGGTTGTATTGGCAGGGATGTCCATTGAGGCAGCCTCCAAGTCGCCCGAGTTGCTCTGGAGCTGGTTGATCATGCTTGGCGTTTTCATTGTTGATGCGACGTGGACCCTGATGCGCAGGCTTTTGCGAGGTGAAAAAGTATATGAAGCCCACCGCAGTCATGGTTACCAATATGCCTCTCGCAAGCACCGTAGCCATAAAACAGTAGTGCTGGCATCGATCACCATTAATTTTGTATGGCTCATGCCGTTATCGATCGCCGTAGCAAGTGGGTGGATTTCCGGATTTTTTGGTATGGTCGTAGCTTATGCTCCACTGCTATTTATCGCATGCACCTACAAAGCTGGAGAGTCGGAGCAAGTCGTGTAATTAAAAAGCGTCAGAAACACATATCAACACAGGTTTGCATGGTCGCCTCTCTTGTGGAGCGTCTTGGGATGTGCCTGCCGCTGATGTTGTGATATTTGCAGGTCGCTAAGTTGCATTGGTTAGGGGATTCGATTTAATGAGTGGTTTATTCAGTATGGTTTCTTCAAAAATTTGGCAAGTCGTAACGCGTTTTTTTCGAGGGCTGAGCTCTTTTTTGGCCAAGTCTAAAGCGTTCATTCGGCCCTTTTACCAAAAGTTTCCTTTCCTTGTGTGGGTTCGTGTTCGTATACATTTGTTTTTCAAGCGTTTGCGCGAAAACATAATGTTGGTGATTTATTCGCGAAATAATACCAAGGCGATACAGGCTATATTGAATCGTCGTTTTTCACGGTTCCAGAACTCGTCAGTCGCCCAGGCGCAACCCGTTATTGATGTGTCGGTGGTGACGTTCAATAGTGGTAAGTGGATTGATGGTTTTTTTGAATCGTTAAAGACGCAGAGTTACCCGCTCAGCAAATTGAATATGTTCTTTGTTGATAACGGGTCTTCGGACAGCACCCTCGAAGCATTGCAGCGTTGGCAGGCATTGCTTGGTCAGGAAGTGGCTGGTTTCGACATTCTGGAAGGCGGCAATGTCGGGTTTGGTGCCGGGCATGAAAAAGCAATCCATAAAGGAAGCTCTGAGTATTTTCTTGTTAGTAATGTGGATATCGTTTTTGCCAAAGACGCTATAACCAGAGTGGTGGCCGCTGCTTTGGCTGATGCCAAGGCTGAGGTGGCATCCTGGGAGTTGAGGCAGGCACCTTATGAGCATCCTAAATATTACGATCCGGTAACGTTGGAAACCAACTGGTCGTCCCATGCTTGCGTACTCGTAAGAAGGTCGGCTTACGTTGAAGTCGGTGGATACGAGCGCGAGATCTTCATGTATGGCGAAGACGTCGAGCTTTCCTATCGCTTCAGGTCCTATGGATACCAACTCAAGTATTGCCCGTCTGCCGTCGTCTATCATTACACCTATGAGCATGAGCATCATGTAAAACCGATTCAGTATACCGGCAGCACGCTGGCCAATGCTTATATCAGGCTACGCTATGGGAATTTGAGCGATAGAGTGGGTGGCTTTATATTGCAGTGCCTGCTTTTGCTCCGTCCAGAACCCTATGCTGGCGCCCGTCGCGATGTGTTCAGAAACTTCGGTGTGATATTCAAGAAGGCTCGGTATTTTATGCGGGGCAAGGGGCCGAGTGAAAACTGCTACTTCCCTTTCAGGGGCTTTGATTATGAAATGATCAGGGATGGGGCGTTCTGGGAGGTGGGTGAGCCATTGACCGATTACCCTCTTGTTACTGTGGTAACTCGAACTTACAAGAATCGAGGAGAGTTTCTCAGGCAGTCCATGATCTCAGTGCTTAATCAGACGTATCCGAATATCGAGTTGATAGTCGTTGAGGATGGCGGTTCTACGATGAGCTCGGTTGTTGCTGATTTTGAGTTTCCGGCGGGGATGAATGTCAGTTACTACTCCCTCGATAAGGTCGGTCGTTCGGTTACCGGTAATTATGGTCTCGAAAAGGCAGCCGGAAAATATTGCATGTTTCTCGATGATGATGATTTGCTTTTTGCGGATCATGTCGAGGTGCTTGTTGGTGCGTTGGCGAAAAATTCTGATGCGGTAGCGGCTTACTCATTGGCACTGGAAGTCGGTACTGTTGCCAGTGGCGTGGAAGAGCAATATTTTGAGGTTAGTCATGCTGTACCTCCGATTCTCAAGCAAGAATATGACTATGATGTTTTGTTGGATCACAACTTTATAGCCATCCAGTCTCTCCTTTTTGAAAAGGATCTCTACTTGCAACGAGGTGGATTTCAAACGGATATGAGCAGTCTCGAAGACTGGAATCTCTGGCTGCGCTATGGTTATGGCAATACGTTTGCTTATGTGCCAAAAACAACGTCTTTGTTTAGAACTCCAGGGGACCCCTCTGTACGGGTGGAGCGGCATATGCAGTTGCATGAAGCTTATTATATTGCCAAGAATCACGCAGTGAAAACGTGTAAGAGTTATACCTGAGTTCGTGCTTTAGCAGTTTTTGGCATTGAGTTTTGTGAATTGAGTCATTCCGTGTGAGTGGCTCTTTTTTTTGTATTTCTCTACTGATGGAGCTCTGGCTGGTTGGTCGATGTGGTTGGTTTTCTATACAGTTTGTTGGCTTTTTATTGGTTTTTTGCTCCTCAATATTCTGGCTTGTTGTCCAGATTGATGGGGGCAGCCCTTTAAATAAGCAAATCAGGCTGTTTCGGGATGGGCGCAAGCCTGGGTCAGGATGGTTTCGAGCGGTGCCCCGTCCTGTGTCCCGTCAACGATTCGGTCCACCGTGTACGTGCCTGGGTTTGAGGTGATTTTCACTCTTGGCGGTAGGGGCTTGAGCCTTTTCTGTTGGGCGCTGCGGCTAGGCCATAGGTAAGAAACCCGGTATTTCTGAGCTATTTTGAATGTTAAGACCAAAAAATGTTATAAATCAGTTTTGGTTGGTTTCGCGCTTGTTTGCTCCGGGTCAGTGACCGCGTTTGGGGTTCGCTCGGCCCAAGGGGGCTAACGTCGTCGACGTAAAGTCGTCGCTGGAACCAGGGAGTGGTGATTTGCAAGTGTTACCCTTTTATGTAGGGCTATGGTTGTAGCCGTCTTACAGGGTGTTCGGATTAGTGCAGATAATTTACTCGTTTGGAAGTGCGTTGCTGAGAGTCAGCATGCCCATAGGATTTTTTGACGCATATGCTAAATATTAGTGATTTGTCATCAGTGGACAAACAAAAAGTCTTTGACTATCTCAAGTGGAACAGTTTCCGTTCCGAGAAGTACAAGGTTTTATACGTTAGTACCCCCAAGGTTGCGAGTACTTCCCTGAAGTGGTGGTTTGCGTCACTGGAAGGTTGTTCGCAGGCCTTGCGTGGCGTCGGTGAGGCTGCGGGAAGCAATTCTGATCAAGTTGTTCACGAGTTTCACAAGGTTGCGCCCCATGTCAGCGGGCTGGAAATAGACGACCTTTTGGAACCTCTTCTTTCTGATACATATTTTCGATTTGCCGCCGTACGAAACCCTTATAAGCGCATCTTCTCTGCATGGCAGTCGAAAATACTGTTGCAAGATCCGGAGCAGGTCGCATCGTATCCAAAGTTTGAGTTGTTACAGCAGCCGGTAAAAAGCGTAGCGGATATTGCGTCGGCTTTTGAGGCGTTTCTGGAGTATCTCGCTAGTAATAGCGCATCTTCACCTGAAAAAGATTTTTGGGCGCCTCAAGCCACGCTATTGCGTCCGGATCTGATCAATTATTCCTTGTTGGTCAAAATTGAAAGTTCCTCTGAACTCCATAAAGCATTATCGGAGCACTTCGGTGAGCAGGCCACCGATCCTTTCGCAGAGCCTTCACCAAGTGAAAATGTCATTCCCTTCCTTCCTGCTTTTATAACGGAACGAAGTGCGAATTTGATTAAAGAGTTGTATGCCGAAGATTTTGATGTCTTCGGATATGACAGGCAGGTACCAGAACGTACAGAAGCGTTTACGGTAGAGCAGTTGGATCTCGCGTTTGACGCGGCCAGGCTGATTCGGGAAAGTCGTCAACAAATAGGTGCGCGCGCCCTTCAAATCCAGGACTTGACTCAACAGATCGAGGATTTGAATCAGCGAATTGCGTCATTGAATCCGACTCTATTCGAACGTGAATCGCAGTTAAAAGAGCTCATGGGTTCTTTGGTTAAACGTGACCGGCATATCGCCAGTCTTGAGCAATCTGTGGGTGTGCTCAACAGGCAGTTAGTCGATCTCAAAGCCGTTTTGATTGATCACGAAAAAGAGAATGTCAGTCTGAAGGCTGATCTGCTCAAGACGCAGCAGGAACTCCAGGCATTACTCTCTTCGCATTCCTGGCGTTTAATGTCGTCTGTGCGCATGGTTTCAGGGTTTGTGCGAGAGTCTGTCCATAACGTCAGAACGCTGACATGGAGTAAAGTTGTCGACTCGTTAAGGCGTCGTCGAGAGCTTTATAACGAAAACACTCTTCGTGAGATTCAAGAAAGCGGGTTGTTTGATCCGGAATATTACCTGGCCAATAATGCAGATGTGCGTGCAAAAGGCACTGATCCACTCAAGCACTACATGCTCAAGGGCTGGATAGAAAATCGCAATCCTTGCGCCGCTTTCAGTCCTTCGGATTATCTGTTGGCCAACCCTGATGTTGCCGAGGCTCAGGTTCATCCGCTGCTTCACTACATTCAATGCGGACAGCTTGAAGGTCGTCCAATCAGATTGCCAGTTCGCATTTGCGAAATGACGGCGGTCAAGCGTCGTCCCGTCGGGCGCAATGCGGTTTTCAATCCGTATGGTGAATATACACCGATACCGGTCCTAAAGGCTGTGCTCGAGGCACAGATCGAAGCCGTCAAAAAGTCAGGATTGTTCGACGAGAAGTACTACCTTGCGATGTACAGCGATGTACCGGAGGTCTCGGTAGATCCGCTCAGGCACTACTGTGAACAGGGCTGGCGCGAAGGTAAAAATCCTTCCATGGACTTTGATACGCGCGCCTACCTGGCACTTTACAAAGACATTCAACACATTGGTCTCAACCCGCTTTGGCATTACATTGTCACTGGCGCGGCGGAGCATAGAATAGCGGTACCGGACGCACTCATTAATCACGAAAACGACATCCGTTTTGGTGAAGTTAACAGCGACATCAAGTTGCTCGCGTTCTATGTATCGCCTGACTGGGAGGCGTTGCGTAGTGCCAGATTCGCTGCCAAAGGCAATTCGCAGCGACCACGCCCTGACAAGATGCTTGGGTTGTATGATTCGTTGGATGGGCGTGTGCTCACCCAGCAGGCACTCAGTGCCAAGAGCCATGGCTTTTTTGGCTTTTGCTTCAAACTGAGCGCAGATTCGGTTGTGCAAGCGTCGCCACAGCCTCTGGACATTTTTCTTGCCCATACAGAAATCGACTTTAATTTCTGCGTTCAAATAGATTTGCATCAGGAAGGCCTGGCGAATAACTTGATTACGCCTGTTGTTGCAGTTCTAGCTGATAAGCGATGTGTGCAGGTTGATGAGCGACCCGTCATCGTGGTTAAGCTCAATGAGTATGACGAAGACATCGTTGATTCAATTCGCAAGCTACGTGAGCGTTTGAATGAACTGTGTGACGGCGTGTACTTGATTGCTCAGTTTGGCTTCGCGGGTTCGGAAGAGTTGGCGCAGGACCTGGATGGTTTGTGTGACGCCGCGCTTGATCTTTCTGCAGATCCTGTGCCGGGCGAAACTGGCGTATTTACACCGCAAAACAAGAATGGAATAGATACCGTTCCGTATAACCTTGTTGCTTCGCAAGGGATCGTGCGGGCGCAGAAAACACATCTTCGTACTACTCCGGTTTTCCACGCTATTTCATTGGGGCGTGATGAAACTGCGCTTAAACAATATTCTCCTCTGGTGTATTCGCGCTTTCACATTCGTGACTATGGACGTTGGCTTGACGCGGCGATCAGAGGCGCAAGAAAAGCTCTCCCCGAGGATCGCCGTCTACTGTTCGTGAATGCCTGGAACAATTGGCAGGAAGGACTTTTCCTTGAGCCAGACAGTATCACCGGTTTTGGTCGGTTGAACGAAACAACACGCGCTTTGCTGGATATTGATTCCAGTATCATTATGCCAAAAGTTTCGGTAATTGTTCCAAACTATAATCATGAAAGCTACCTTGCTCGTCGGCTGGATAGTATTTATGGGCAGACTTACAAAAATATAGAAGTTATCCTGATGGATGACTGTTCGACTGATGATAGCCGTTCGGTGTTAACTGGTTATGCGGAAAAGTACCCTGATATAACGCGTTTGTTGTTCAATGAGACGAATTCGGGTGGCGTTTTTCATCAGTGGGCTAAGGGGATCAAGGCGGCCAAAGGTGACCTGGTATGGGTCGCTGAAAGCGATGACTACTGTGATGAGCGTTTCCTGGAGGCGCTTGTTAGTTGCTTTGATGATGAAGCGGTCATGCTTGCGTACTCGAAATGTGAGTTCGTAACCACCGACGAAGTTGTTATGCCGGACCAGTTCCTTAACTATGTAAGTGATCTGGAGTGTGCGAATAAATGGGCGGGTTCCTATGTAAATACGGCGCATAACGAAGTGCGCTCGGCGTTGGGTATTAAAAATACAATACCTAATGCCAGTGGCGTGCTTTTCAAGCGTCCCGTTGATATGCCTCTGCTGGATGATCAGTCGTGGATGTCAATGAAAGTTGCCGGTGACTGGGTCTTCTATTTGCACATCCTGCGCGGCGGAAAAATTGCTTACTCCACTGAGGGTACAAACTTCTTCCGTCGACATTATGCAAGTACTGCCAACACCACTTATCGCAAAGAGGTCTTTTATCGCGAGCTCGGGGTGGCCAACAGAACGGTTCAGTCCCTCTACAATGTTCCGATGTCGGTGCTTGAGGCTTGCGAGGAATCCAGCAAGAAGCTGTATGACCACTATGTCGGGGGGTCCGCAGAAGAGTTTCTACGCTGGTATGACCATGATTCGATTGTTCGTGCAAGGGCTGACCGACTGCCGAACGTGATGGTTTCCACCATCGGCTTCTATCCGGGCGGTGCCGAAATTCTTCCGATTCGACTGGCAAACGAGTTTAAACGCCAGGGTATTTCCGTTTCCTTGTTTAGCGCCGGTATACCAAAACGCGAAGACGGTGTTCGCAAGATGCTGAGAAACGACGTGCCGGTGATCGAGACGTCGAATATCGAATCAGTGAAAGAGATCATTCATGATTTCGGAATTGAAGCACTTAATAGCCATCAGTGGTACGTTCAGAAGTATCCGGTCGATGTCCCGGATGTTTTTTCCGAGCTTGGCGCCCATGTGGCTGCTCTGCACGGGATGATTGAACATGGCAATGGAGTGACTGATGAACAGTTGCGCATTGCTGACAAAGGTGTGAGTACATGGGTCTATACCGCTGAGAAGAATCTTGTTCCTTTCTCGGACATCTCGCTGTACGACAAGTCTTCTCCCCGTTTCGTCAAGGTTCCTAACGGGTTGCAGCCGCCGGAAATTGTTCCAATCTCGCGCGTGCAGATGGGTATGCCGGAGGATGCTTTTGTATTGTGTTGTGTCAGTCGGGCAATTCCCGATAAAGGCTGGGGCGAAGCTATCCAGGCGGTAGAACTTGCGCGATCACTTTCCGGTCGGGACATCCGTATTATATTGGTCGGTAATGGCCTGGTGTACGATGAGTACTGTCAAGCAGGTGCGCCGGACTTCGTTTACCTGGCTGGCTTTAGTGATAACTCCGTAGGCCATTATGCTGCCGCGGACATGGGCATCATGTTGTCGACCTTCAGGTCCGAGAGTTTCCCCCTGACCATTGTCGACTGTCTGTTTGCCGGCAAGCCATACATTGCCACAGACGTAGGCGACATCAAAAACATGTTGACGATAGAGAGCGGCGTTGCCGGGGAGATTATCGAGTTGGAAGATTGGGTCGTCCCAATCGAGAGCACGGCCCGCGTGATTGCAGCGTTCGCGACAGATGAACGGAAATACCAGGAAGCCGTCGGCTTGGTGAAAGACGTTTCCAGTCGATATCGAATTGACGCCGTTGCCTCTCAATATCTTCGATTGTTCGAGCGTGACATTCAGCAGCACAAGGCAGAGTCGGCGAAGGCCGAAGGCTCTGGCATGACTGTCCAAGACCTGCAGGCGGACTTGCTGTAAGCAGGACAGCTAGCGTTAAGGGGAGGGCTCACAGGGCAGGTCCGGCTGATTGCCAGGCCTGCAGTGAGAGCGAGACGGGCGTCTCCGGCAATTTGGTAAGCCGCCTCTCTTGACGTATCATTAGCCGTCACAGTGTGTCCCGTTACATATTAAAGTGTAGGTCGTTGCAATGGTTGCCAAGGATGGGGCAGGTCACGCCCGCCTTGTCTACTGCTGCACAAGGCGGCAGTTCCAACCATATCAAGCGCTGGAGGGCGACGTTGAATAATTCCGAGAACACTTCCCCTAATCCCGTTAAGCGGTCCCTGGTTCTGGGGGGGCGCGGTTTCATAGGCACCCACTTGATAGACGCGTTGCTCGATCAGGGGCATTTTGTGCGCTGTTTCGATCGTCCTAACGTGGTGCCGCTAGGTGAATCCCACTCCAGTCATCCTAATTTCGAGCTTTGCGAAGGAGACTTCACCAGTGAGGCTGAAGTCGCCAAGGCATTGGAAGGTTGCGATGTTTGCTATCACCTTGTGTCGACTACGCTTCCCAAGTCTTCAAATGCTGATCCCGTCTTCGATGTGGAGAGCAATGTCGTTGCGACCATCCGCCTGCTAAACCTCGCGGTGAAGTCCGGCCTGAGGAAGATTATTTTTATCTCCTCCGGTGGCACGGTGTATGGAGACCCTACGCAAGTACCTATTCCAGAAACCCATGCTACTGACCCGGCCTGTTCCTATGGAATTGCCAAGTTGGCGATCGAGAAGTATTTGGCGCTTTTCCATCGCTTATACGGCCTTGACTATACTGTTCTACGTCTTGCAAACCCCTTTGGTGAGGGGCAGCGCACCTATGCTAGCCAAGGCGCGGTTGCCGTATTCCTTGGCAAAGTCCTGCGTGGCGAGACGGTAGAGATTTGGGGCGATGGCACGGTTGTACGCGACTACATTCATGTCTCTGATGTGGTGAGAGCGTTGTTGGCATCGTCAGCGCGATCTGGTGAAGAGCATGTGTTCAATATCGGTTCAGGGCGCGGACACAGTCTCAATGAGGTTCTTGACGCGATCGAGAGGGTCGCGGGGCGAAATGCAAGTCGTCAGTACTTGTCTGCTCGCGGATTTGATGTGCCTGTCAGTGTCCTGGATATCGAGCGCGCCAAACAGTCTTTGGGGTGGGTCCCTTTCGTGAGTTTCGATCATGGATTGGAGCGCTTTGCCGCTTGGTTATTGGATAATCCGGAGTCAACACATTGATTTAACGATGGGGCTGCAATTATGAGCCCGGTCAGATAATTCTCAGATGCGCAGCTCAAAATCTCCGGTTGGGGCATCCGCCATGGAGTTGAGAGGCGCGTGAGGCATGCTGTGTCGTTCGATATATTTAAGGTATGCCATAAACAAGAACGCCGATTTGTTAGATATGTTTGTGCTCACGAACATATCTAACAAATCGGCGTTCTTGTTTCTTTTAGCTTAATGAAGGTTGCAGGCGCGGAGGAAAATATTAGTTACCAAAATAAGCTCGGGTAACTGTTTCCGGATCTGAATCCATTTTTATTCTGCCGTGCTCCAGCCAAATGACCCGATTGCATGTATGCAGCACCAGGTCACGGGAGTGGCTGGCTATCACCAAAATGCTGGTGGCTTGGACCAGTTCGTTCATCCGAGCTTCTGCTTTGTGCTTGAAGCCTTCGTCCCCTACCGACAGCCATTCGTCCATGATCAATATTTCAGGTCTGATGGTCGTCGATACCGCAAACGCCAAGCGCAAGTGCATGCCGGAAGAGTACGTGCGCACCGGCATGTCAATGAAGTCACCCAGTTCTGAAAACTCAATAATTTCGTCGAGTTTTTCTGCGATATCACTTTTTGTCATCCCAAGCAGGATGCCGCGCATGAAGATGTTTTCCCTGCCGGATGCCTCCGGGTCTATCCCTAATGAAATATCAATGAGGGAAGCGACTTCGCCGCTGATACTGGCGGTGCCAGCGGAGGGGGTGTATACACCGCTCAGCAGCCTGAGTAATGTGCTTTTGCCGGCGCCGTTATGACCGAGCAATCCAACCCGGTCTCCGTCATTGAGGGAAAAAGTAAGGTCTTCCAGTGCTCTGACGATCACTCGGCCTTGGTCGTTGGCACTGAGTTTGCCGCCTGTAGCGACTTGAATCAGTCGCTTTTTCAGAGAGCGAGCACTTGCGTTATAGATAGGGAAATCAACGCATGCGTTATGAAATTCAATAGCAGCCATAATAGTTTTCTTCTTAGAGCCAATAAGCAATGCGACGTTTATAAAGGCCATAGATGATGATCGCGATGCACCAGCCAACCAGAGCCATGCCCCCGGCCACGCACCAGCTAACAGTGCCTACATCCTGTCCGAGCAAGGGGGCCCTGACTATTTGTACGAGGTGATAGATGGGGTTCAAATCCAGTAAATAGGTGCCGGCTCGTCCTGGTAGCAGGCTTGGAAGCCACATGATTGGCGTCAAATAAAAGGCAATTTGCAAGACGCTCGCAATGATCTGCGGGAGGTCACGATATCGAGCGCATAGAAGGCTCAATATCAAGCTGATCCATGCCAGATTGAGAGCAAGCAGCATAAAGCCCGGGACACTCAACAGTGCTCCAAGGCCCAATGGCTTCTGAACAGCCAGCAGCACAAGCGGGAAAATGACGATGTTGTGCGCGAGGATCAAAGTATTGCGCCATATCGTGCGTAAAATATGCACGAATAATGGGATGGGGAGTTGTTTGATAATGCTTTCTGCGGCGATGAGGCTGGAGCAGCCCTCTAGCACGCAGGTAGAAATAAAACTCCATAAAATCATACCTGCTGCAAGAAATGGCAGGAATTCTTTCATGGGGGAGTTAAATATTTGGCCAAATACGAGGCCAATAGTACCAATCATAACGCCCATGCTGATGGTTAGCCAAAACGGTCCGACAGCAGAGCGCCTATACCGTTGACGTACATCCTGCCATCCGAGCATGCCTACCAGAGAATAGCGCTTTACAGCCGTCGCTATGTCTGCCAAGGCAGCGGTAATTGGGTTGTTTAGCATTCGAAATACCGGGTTGTCAAAACAGTCGATGATTGTAATCTTGTAGGAGGGTGTAGTGTCACTTTTTCCATCCCGTCTAGTTTCCAGTTTTTTACGATCGCGGGATCTACTCCACGTAGAATGCCCCCGCTGCAAGTAGGGGGGCGTAAAGTCTGAAGCGATTTCGTATGGCGTGCGCGCATTCGGTGCGCTCGTTACCATGACAAACTTGAGCTACTCGTTCAGAAAACAGCGCTTGTGTCGAGCGATTCAGGTGTGCAAATGCTCAGAAATAAAGTTCCTGCCGGATGATGTGCGCTTTTTCTATCATCCCACGGTCAGAGGTTAACTCCCAAGAAAATTTCCTACATTCCAGAAACGCATATTGAGCCAGGTCGCCGCGTCTGGTCGTAAGTACCCCACGTAAATCACCTGCTCGAAAGGGGTCAGAGAGATTGGCTGATGGTTGCCGGCGAGCAGCTCCACAGCAGCAACGTGTTCTGGTTTTCGACAGGGTTTCGCGTCCTCGCATTCTCTGTCCGGCAGACCGGTCAGGGGGGCGAATTATAGCGACGCTTTGAGTAAAATGCTCCTTCCTGGGGCCTCCCCTGTGGAAGTATTGGGCGATCTCGTCCTCATTGAGGTTACAATGCCGACCGACGACCGCGTAAAAGGAGGGGGCTACGGGCTCGAACGCTTGAATGGATAAAATACGCAGAGTGTTGCTTGGTTTGCCTCGCAGGCAAAAAAGACTGATACAGGTCGCCACCGATGTGGTTTTGGTGTGGGTCGCCTTGTGGCTGGCCTTTATCGTCCGCCTCGGCATCGACGACATGTACAATCCGCTAAAGTCGCATTTCTGGCTGTTCGTCAGTGCCTCGATTATTGCCATTCCCCTTTTCGTACGCTTTGGCATGTACCGCGCCGTCATGCGCTACTTCGGCAATGATGCGCTGATTGCCATCGTCAAGGCGGTCAGTCTGTCCTCGCTGATCCTCGCCGTGGTGGTTTACTGGTACAGCAATCACCAGGCCGTGGTGCCGCGCTCCATCATCTTCAATTACTGGTGGCTAAGCCTGGTAATCATTGGCGGCCTGCGTCTGTGCATGCGTCAATACTTCATGGGTGATTGGTTCACCGCTGCGCAGCATGTACCGTTTGTCAATCGAGACGATGGTTTGACCAAGGTCGCCATTTACGGCGCAGGCGTGGCAGGCAACCAGTTGGTTGCAGCGTTGCGCATGGGCCGCGTGATGCGCCCTGTGGCGTTCATCGATGACGATTCCTCTATCGCGGATCGTTCGATTGCCGGGTTGCGGGTCTATAAGCCCAAGCATATTCAGCAGATGATCGACATGACCGGGGCTCAGGAAATTCTTCTGGCGTTGCCGTCTTCGACCCGTGCGCGGCGCAGGGAGATTCTCAATTTTCTGGAGGGTTTCCCGCTCCATGTGCGCAGTGTTCCGAATTTCACCGATCTGGCCAGTGGTCGGGTCAAGGTGGACAACATTCAGGAAGTCGACATTGCTGACCTGTTGGGGCGGGATTCGGTGCCGGCTCAGCCTGATTTGTTGGCTCGATGTGTGACGGGCAAGACGGTTTTGGTGACGGGGGCGGGCGGTTCGATCGGTTCCGAGCTTTGTCGGCAGATTTTCTCCCTGGGACCGACCACACTGTTGTTGTTCGATCATAGCGAATTCAATCTTTACAGCATTTTGTCTGAGCTCGAGCATCGTATTGCCCGTGAGTCGTTGCCTGTCCGGTTGTTACCGATACTGGGGTCGATTCGGCACCCCCATAAACTTCTGGATGTAATGAAGACCTGGAGCGTGGACACGGTTTATCACGCGGCGGCCTATAAGCACGTGCCTATGGTTGAGCACAATATTGCCGAAGGTGTACTCAACAATGTGATCGGGACGCTCAATACCGCTCAGGCTGCATTGGAGGCTGGTGTTGCAAACTTTGTGCTGATCTCGACCGATAAGGCCGTACGCCCGACCAATGTCATGGGTAGCACCAAGCGGCTGGCCGAGTTGACTTTGCAGGCCCTCAGTCGTGAGTTGGCGCCGGTGTTGTTCGGGGATAAGTCCAATGTGTCCCGGGTCAACAAGACCCGTTTCACCATGGTGCGGTTCGGTAATGTGTTGGGCTCGTCTGGCTCGGTTATTCCGCGCTTTCACAGCCAAATCAAATCGGGCGGGCCCTTGACGGTTACCCATCCGAAGATTACCCGTTACTTCATGACCATTCCCGAGGCGGCACAGCTGGTAATACAGGCCGGCTCAATGGGGCAGGGTGGAGATGTGTTTGTGCTGGACATGGGCGAGCCGGTCAAGATCATTGAGCTGGCGGAGAAGATGATTCACCTGTCTGGCTTGAGCATTCGCTCGGAGAATAATCCGCAAGGCGATATTGCTATCGAGTTCACTGGACTGCGTCCCGGGGAAAAGCTTTACGAAGAGTTGCTGATCGGCGACAACGTGTCCGCTACCCAGCACCCGATGATCATGAGCGCCAAGGAGGATCATTTGCCTTGGGAAGTGCTCAAGCGCAACTTGATGGAGTTGCTGTCTGCCGTTGAACTGGATGATTATTCGCGGGTTCGCCAACTTCTGCGTGACACTGTCAGTGGTTACGCCCCGGATGGTGAGATCGTCGACTTGATTTACCAGCAGCGTCGCCTCGAACCTTGATTGTTACACGCTCTGTAACAGGCACATTTTGACAGAGTTGTCCCGTGACCCGGATTTTGGGGCAGCTTTGCAATAGCTGTTCAGTGGCGACGGTCTATTTTGGTCGTACTGGAGTAGAGCGTGGCTGCCACGGCTTTAACCTGCACCACGAGGACAGCTTTCGCGGCCAGGCCGCAATGGCGTCCTGCGTCCCCTTTCATCACCGAATACCTTGAACGACTTCTTGAAACCACTCAGCTAGCGCTGAGCGATCATCTCCAGGTGTTCGCTGTAGTTTTCGATCTGCGCTTTGCAGATGACTACCTACCGGCATTCGATTATCTGCGAAAGAATGTTTGGCAGTAGCCTGCCGGTCAGCACGTCCGGGAAAACTGCGAATGAGTCTCCGGATGTGCTTGAATATGCCCTGACTACCTGACCTGAGCCCCATATGAGCCTGATGAGCTTTTTCAGGGAGTAATGCAGAAATTGGCTTTCGTGAGGTGTTCGCAGCGGCTAAAAACACTAGAATGAGCGGCTGGAGTGATCGTTTTTGATCGATTCGCTGTTTTTTTTGAATTAAATATTTATTTGAAAGGAATGTCTGGTGCTGAATTTTTATCGAGTTAATAAGTTTTTTTTATTGTGGCAGTTTTTTTGCGGGGATTAAGGGGTTCGCTTTCTTTTGGCGGGTTCCAAATATTCTATTAAAGTAAAATATGATTAGGATTTATTGAAATGTGGCGCAATCCAAAATACTGGCTGGATGGTGAACCAATTCAAAATTTCGGCGATTTTTTGTCGGATTTTTTTATGCAAAAACTTTTTTATAGTGCGGGCATGCAGGCAGACTCCATTAGGATTGTCGGTAGCTGTATGGATGACGAGTTGTTGAAGAGTGAATCAGAGTTTGACTCTCAGCAGGGTATCCGAACTATTTATTGGGGATGTGGGCTTCGGCACGAATACAGTTTAACCGACAAGAGTCGTGGGCTTGTCGATATTCTGGCCGTTCGAGGCCCTTTATCACGATCAGCATTGCGGTTGGGGATAGAAACTCCAATGGGGGACCCGGGGTTGCTTCTCCCTGCTCTCTACACCCCAAGCTCTTTGCCTGGAATTAAGGGTGAGACTCTCTTAGTTCCTCATTTTCACGATATCAGAACGGACGATGAGCTCCTTGCATTAAGTGGATGTAGTGCGATCCTTAGGCCAAATATCAATAATGATACTCTTTGTATTTTTGAATTTATTGATCGTTTAACGACTGCAGAATTTGTTTTGTGCGGATCATTGCATGCGGCGATTGTGGCGGCGGCATATGGGCGTCGTTTTGGGTTCTGGAACAGCGATTGTATTGATCTGCCTTTTAAATGGCAGGATTTTGCGGCCTCAATTTCCATGCCTTGCGTTTTTCACGATAATGTTGGGCAGGCGCGATCTCATTTCATTAGCGAGATAGAGCCGAAAATATCGATCCCGGTCCTTTGGCCGCTGCTGGCTGTTGCGCCATTTGCTGTGCGTCCAGAAGCCATGGTAAAGGTTATGGAGTTCGATGTAAGAAGGCATGGAGTGTCCGCTCTTCAGGTGGCAGCTCCATCGCTTGCCGCAAATAAGGTACAGTCCGCTATTCTTCAGGTTAACTCGCTTTCAGCTAATTCTCTAGTTGCGCTGCAGAAAGCGCAGAGTGATTTGATGGAGTTAGGCGCTGCTCGCGAAGATGCCTTGCATGAGTTAGAGAGAGTTCGTGCAGAGGCTGCTAATGCTACATTTGAAAGGGATCTCGTTGTCGGTAGTACAAGTTGGCGGATTACGGCGCCTCTTCGTAAAGTTGGGGTGCGTTACCCGGTGGTGGGGCGCACGCTTCGTCGTTCACTCAAGATTCTCTGGTGGACGCTTACGATGCAAATCGGCCATAAATATCTTTTGTGGAAAAGAAAACGCACCGTGGTGCCAGTGATTTCTGCGGATGCTGACACTGCACAAGTACAGCAAGTCGTTGCTGCCAAGTCAGATTTCAACTTGGAAAGTGCGTTTGTGTGCATGCATGGGGAAGCGCCAATTTACTTTCCACCGGTAGAGGCACCTGTAGTATCGATAGTGATACCCGTGTATCGAGAGCTAGGTGTTCTCAAAAATTGCCTTCGCTCAATTTCCATTGGTCTTGAGGGGGAGCCGTCTTTTGAAGTTATTCTCGTCGACGATTGTCCAGAAGAGCAAGTGCTGTGGGGCATACCGGATAGCGGGGGCTTAGTTAAGATTTCAAACTCGGAAAACTTGGGTTTCTCGCTTGCATGTAATCGAGGCGCCGAAGTGGCGCGCGGGCGCTTCGTCTGTTTTTTAAATAGCGATACAATAGTCTATTCTGGATGGCTTCGTCATTTAGTTGATGCGCACGAGGATGTCACCAGCGCAGGGCTTGTTGGTGGAATGCTATTGAATGTTGATGGTTCTATTCAAGATGCCGGTTGGCGGATGCTTCAAAGCGGCCAGGGTTATCCTATTGGCCGTAACAAAGATGCCAGAGACGGAGCCTTTACCTATCGTAGGGAGGTGGACTGTGTTGCTGGCACATGCTTTTTGATGAAGACATCTTTGTTTCTAGATATGGGGGGGCTCGATGCTCGTTACGCTCCTGCATCGTATGTAGATTTTGATCTTGCGTTCCGTGTGCAAGAGCGCGGGTTAAAGGTTATCTGCGAGCCAAAAAGCCGTATCGTCCATCTCGGCGGCGCATCATATGGGGATGCGAAGGAGATACCAAATCAGATAAATACCATCAATCAGGCGAAGTTCTCTGAGCGTTTTGCAACTGTTTTACCCATGCAGCCGAGCGGATCGGAGGATGAGTTTTTACTGCAGCAGGTGTCTGATGAGCGACCAGTCTTTCTAGTTGTTGAAAATAGTGTACCTCAGCCGAATCGTCATGCAGGCGATGTCACCATGAGCAGCTATTTATCCTTATTGGCGTCAACTGGATGGCGGGTCGTCTTCTGCCCTGTGGAAGGAAGGGCAGAAGGCCCTTCAGCCGATAATCTTGAGCGTCAAGGTGTCATGTTGATTAGATCACCTCAGACCCTTGAATCATGGTTAATGGAAAATGGCAAATACGTGAAGGAAGTGTGGTTGGCACGACCTGAAATTGCTGGAAATATCATTAATCCGTTACGGAATTTAACTTCTGCTCGCTTGACATATTACACTCATGATTTGCACCACGTGAGGCTTGAAAGGGAGGCGGAGTTATATGCTGATCCCGATAAACTTGCTGACGCAAATCGGATGAAGGAAGCAGAACTCTCGGTGTTTTCGAGTGTGGATAAAATTATATCGCCAAGTGCCGAAGAGGCGGAGGTGATACGACGTTTAGTTCCTGATAAGCCTGTTTTCGTACTGCCGCCATATTATTATGAAGCTCATGAAATTTGTCGTCGCGACGCTGCTCATTTCGAAGGGCTGACAGACATAGTTTTTGTCGGGGGGTTCCCTCACGCTCCGAACGTGGATGCAGCGCTATATATAGTAAATGAAGTAATGCCGCGTGTATGGGAGAAACGCCCAGATGCCCGCGTGGTCCTTGTTGGTTATGCGCCCCCGGCTGAAATTCTTGCTCTCGCTGGTTCTCGTGTCGTAGTGACCGGCCAGGTACCAGACGTCAAACCCTATCTCGATCGTGCGCGTATGGTGCTTGTAGCGCTTCGTTATGGTGCAGGAGTAAAAGGTAAGACAGTGGATGCTATGCGTGAGGGAATTCCAGTGGTTTCGACTCAGGTTGGCGTTGAGGGGGTTGGTGTGACATCTGGGCTTGACGCCATAGTAAGCGAGAGTGCGAATGGCCTTGCAGAAGGTGTTCTGGATTTACTGTCTGATACCGCGCGCTGTGCTGAATTGTCTTCTGCAGGAGCTGATCTGATTTTGAAGGGGTTCTCCCGTGCCGCTGCGTGTCTTGCAATTGAAGAGGTGTTTGGGGCGTGATGGCATGCTTCGGCTTTTTGAAAAAGTTGAAGCGGGTGCAAAAAAAATATTGCTTCACCCTCGGGGGTGAAGCTCTTGGGTTGCTTAAATGAACCGAGCAAGGGTATTGGAATCAACAATATGATAATTCGCGCACGTGCACCTTTGCGTCTAGGACTGGCAGGTGGTGGTACGGATGTTTCTCCGTTTTGTGATATCTACGGTGGTTACGTACTCAATGCAGCAATAGATCGTTACGCTTATGCGGTGATTGAAACTTTGGAGGAACCACTGGTTCGCTTCATCGCAACCGATCAACAGGTGGAGAAGGTAATGCCTTGCGCTGCCTCGTATGTGCTGGATGGCAAGCTTGACCTGCATGCGGCGGTTTACAATCATATGATTGAGCATTACAACGGTGGCCGCGCCATTGCGATGCAGTTCAGCACTTTATGCGACGCGCCTGTGGGGTCTGGCCTGGGTTCCTCCTCCACGCTAGTGGTTGCCATGATTCGTGCGTTTGTGGAGCTGCTGAATCTGCCACTTGATGACTATACAATTGCGCTCTTGGCTTTTCGGATTGAGCGAGTGGAGTGCGGGTTGCAGGGCGGCAGGCAAGACCAGTATTCCGCTACATTTGGTGGCTTCAACTTCATGGAGTTTTATGCTGATGATCGGGCAGTAATCAATCCATTACGTATCAAGAGTTGGATTATCTGCGAGTTGGAAGCTTCACTTGTGTTGTTCTTTACTGGAGTATCACGAGAGTCGGCGAAGATCATTGCCGATCAGAGTGGTAACGTGAAGGCGGGGGTGGTTGGCGCCGTGCAGGCCATGCACGGTATTAAGCACGAAGCGCTGGTAATGAAAGAGTGTCTGCTACGCGGAGATTTTTCTGGCTTCGTAGAATCAATGCGCGAAGGTTGGGAAAATAAGAAACGTTCGGCCGAATCGGTATCGAATCCGTATCTAGATGAGATATATGACGCCGCCATTGCCTCAGGCGCTCTTGCTGGTAAGATTTCGGGGGCGGGTGGAGGTGGCTTTATGTTGTTCTTTGTACCCACAGAGCGACGCATGGAAGTAATTCGGACCTTAAGCTCCTTCGACGGTCAGGTTAGTAATTGTCATTTCACCAAATATGGCACGCAGGCATGGAGAATCAATTGAGGACATACATTGAGGCGCAGATAGTCGACTCACAGGCAATCATGAGTGCTATGTTGGCTGATAGTAACCTTATCGACCGTGTCGAGGCTGCAGCATTATCCTGTATACACTGCATGAAACAAGGAGGAAAGATTCTTTTGGCAGGTAATGGGGGCAGTGCAGCTGATGCTCAGCATATTGCGGGTGAGTTTGTCAGCCGTTTTGCCTTTGACCGGCCTGGATTGCCAGCAATCGCGTTGACCACGGACAGTTCTATCCTTACTGCAATTGGTAATGACTACGGCTACGAAAAATTGTTTGCCAGGCAGGTGCAAGCACTTGGTCAAAAAGGCGATGTGTTCATTGCTTATTCAACCTCTGGTAAGTCCCCCAATATTCTATTCGCTCTGCAAGAGGCTCGGGCGCGTGGTTTAGTGTGTGTTGGACTGACCGGCAACCTCGGTGGGCCAATGAGCGAGATTTGTGATCATTTGCTTGAGGTCCCCTCACCAGATACACCAAAAATTCAGGAGGGCCACCTGGTATTGGGTCATATCTTGTGCGGCTTGGTAGAAAACGCAATTTTCAAGAGTAACGCCTGATGGAAGCCATTGTTCTGGCAGGGGGATTTGGCACCCGGTTACGTCAGTTGGTACCCGATCTACCAAAGCCCATGGCACCTATTGCTGGCAGGCCGTTTCTGGAAATTTTGCTCAGTGCCTTGGCTCGTAAGGGCTTTAAGCGCGTGACATTGTCAACAGGTTATATGGCTGAAAAAATCTCTAACCATTTTGGCGAGCAATATGCGGGAATGGAGCTGAGCTATGTGGTTGAAGAGGAGCCTTTGGGTACGGGGGGGGCTGTTCGATTGGCCTTGGCGCAGTGTCATGAGGATCATGTGTATGTGTTTAACGGTGATACGTATCTAGACCTCGAGGTTGATCCAGTCGAAAGGCTTTGGCAGTTGCATCGGCGCCCAATCATCGTCGGGCGCGAAGTGTCGGATACTGCACGATATGGCCGTTTGCTTACAGACGAAGGGAAGGTAAGCGGATTTACGGAAAAAGGCGTTTGTGGGGCGGGATTAATTAATGCTGGTTGTTACGTTTTCTGTCGGCATCAACTGGATTTATTTGAACCCTATTTTGCCTTTTCGCTGGAAGCAGACTACTTGGCAACAGAGGTAAAACACACATTTTTTGATGTTTTTGTAACGGAAGGTCAGTTTATCGATATCGGTATTCCTCAAGATTTCCAGCTTGCGCAAACTTTGCTTGCTAGTGTTCCGTGAAAAACTCAGGATTGTTTCTTGAACGAGATGGCCTGATTCATTCTGGTCGTGAGTTTAAGAGGGGAGATGTTTAGTTTGCAGGCGGCGTATTTTAACTACCTCTACCCAAGCCAGTAGACTTTCGAAAAACCATCGACTCCCTGGCCGCCCTGGTCGAGTTGGAGAGCAAGGGTGTGGTATTCGCCCCGGTGCTTGTTATGCTCCTCAACCAGTCTTGCCTGTGTCTGCCGCTAGCACACCTTCGGCGAAGAAGTCAGCGAGCAGCTTGAATTCGTGCCGATGCAGATCCGTGTGATCAAACACATCCGCAAGGGCACGGCCGCCGCGGCTACCAAAGCGCGCCAGTGGCCGGCGACAGTCCAGCACCGCTGATCTAAAAAAGCATGGCCAACCCAGCGCTACAGCTTGAAGTTGGACGGTGCATAGGCTGATTGAGCTGCAAGAGGACCAAGTGGCGTTGTATGATCCTCACAGCGTCACCAATGACGGCACGGGAATACGTGTGATCCAGGTCTGCAGCGAAGACATCGGTGCCGGCCTGACGAAGCGCCGGGCTATTGCCCTACGCGAGCTGTTGGAAGAGTAAAAATTTCTTATCACTTTTAATTAAAATCAGGGCGGAAATACATGCTGCACAAGGATAATAACTTGAACTTGTTACGGTTGGTTGCCGCGCTGATGGTGCTATATGCTCATTCATTCGATCTGTATGGTAACTCCCCGAAGATTTTTATTGGTCTTGATTCCTATGGCGGCCTCGGGATTGCGATATTTTTTATCATTAGTGGTTATTTGATTGCAAAAAGTTGGAGTTTTGATCCTTCGGTCATTAGTTTTTTAGTTAAGCGATCGCTGCGAATATTTCCAGCCCTGATTGTTGTTGTCGTGATAACTTCGTTTCTGCTTGGTCCGATTTTTTCCACTTTGACAGTCAAGCAGTATTTCTCAGATCTGGCATTTGTTATGTACTTGAAGAATATAATTTTAAGTCCGGTATTTTATTTGCCGGGCGTGCTGGAGCACTCCAGAGTTGCCAATGTGATCAATGGCCCTCTATGGAGTTTGCCTATCGAGTTTTTCATGTATTTGGTAGTCGTGGCGCTTGGGCTTTTATTCAATGGCGGTCGTGTTGTATACGCAATTGCCACAGCATTGTTTGCGCTGATTGTGGTTTTTTGGTGCTGGCGAGATGCGCCTTTGCTGGTGGTTTACGGTACTGATGTAAGAAACATTCCGTTGATAGGCATCTATTTCATGATTGGGGCATGTTATGCGAAGTGGGGGCTCGAACGGTGGTTCAGTCTCTCCGGCGTAACTGTCATGGTGATGATGACCCTTCTTCTGGCACCATATTCATCGATTTCGAAGTCCCTGCTATGGCTTACGTTGCCGTATGTCGTCTTGGCATATGGACTTTCCAGAAGTTGGTTGGGAAGCTTGGTTAATAAAGTGGGTGACTGCTCTTACGGTGTTTATATCTATGCTTTTCCGGTTCAGCAGTTTGTTTTGCTAAAATTCCCCGGCATTGCCTATTCAACCTACCTTGTTGTTACAGTGGTCATTACTCTGATTTTGGGATATGGCTCTTGGCATTTGATAGAGAAAAGGGTTCTCAAATTCAAGCCAAAAAATAAAGTCAGGCCTGTATCGAATGGTGTTGATGCCGATTCGGCGTTCAATCCTGTTGTGGGTGAGAAGCTCAATTCAGGGGCTTGAGCAAGTGTATGTATTTATGATGTAACAGCCGCTCAGGTCACCTATGAAGAGCTACAGGGTCTGCCGCGACAGCGCAGACACCTGACGATCCTAATTCGCCAGGCCGAAGAACCGTAAGCGCTCCATGAACCTCACATTCAAAGCACTTAACTAATCCCCGATGCTGTGCTTCCGATTTCTTACCGGAACCGGCATTTCATTAAGTGTCCTGACGCAATAGTCGAAAAGTCTATCTCGACCCAAGCCTGTAGACTTCCGAAAATCTATTGAAGGCCTTCCGCATTTATGCTGCATCAAGCCCATTTCGACGCGTCAGTGGATTCGCGGAAATGCGCCGGCCAAATTCATGGAAGGGCACTTCAACAATTCTATGAAAGATATCTGCTGCCGCGATTGATGCCACCACCCCTATCACGGGAATGACTACGATGCGGGCACTTTCGGACAATTCCAGTGTGTTACTCAGCCACATGGATGCGAATAAAACTTGCATATGTATCATGTAAAGCGGGTAGCTTATTCGCCCAAGGTATGTAACGAATCTTGTTGATAATATTGATCCGATCACGTTGCTGCTTCCGGAAAACTTGGCCGAGACAATGCTGAGGAACGTAATGATCCAGATTATTAATGGTGCCGAAAAATCGCGAAGAAAAACCAATGTAAACGCGATGGATAATGCGGCAACGGATATTAACTGTTGTTGTGATAATTTTTGCAAAAAGTTTTTGAACGCAAAATAGCTGAGGAAACCTGCGCAGAACATGGGTAAGTTGTTCCCTAGGAATCCGCTCTCCATGTAAGGGCTGACAATCCAGCATACTGCTGTAATCGAGATAACTGCGATACGCGCCGAAACCCGCCCAAGGGATGTGAGCATCAGAAACAGCAACGGCGCGACTAAATAAAACTGCCACTCTACGGTAAGGCTCCATGCTTGTCCGACGAGTGTAAGGGATGCATAGGGTAAGACGGATGTCGGCAAAACTCCTTGTAGAAGTGGTATATGGGCCAAGATGTGAAAAAATAGATTGCTTTGAGCAATTTCAATAATCTGAATTCGTCCGTCTGTTGCAACTCCATGTGGCGACGCATGCAAAATTTCCGTGGCTATAGGCAACGAGATTATTGAAATAAGCAATGCCACCCAGTATACCGGTAATATGCGAAACGCCCGCCCTATTATATAGCGCGGGTATGATTGGGGGCCGCGATCAAGCATCGCGAAAATCACGAAGCCACTAAGTATGATAAATACCTGCACGGGATATGAATTATACAAGTTGTTGGGGAATGAGCCAAAAAGCGGGGCCAGTGCAGCAAGCACATGCCCCAAAACCACCCACAACGCCATAATTCCGCGTAAGCCTTCGAGTTCGCGAATATATTTCATTAGGCCAGTGACACCTTAATAATCAAGATTTATATTCTATCCGGGCAATGCCAGGTTTAAATTTGAATAGCTGGTAATGTCGATCCCTTCAAGATGCTCTGGCGGAATTAAAAATTCGTTTAATTCGAAGCGATCTCTAAATTCAGAGAGTAATTGCTCCTTTGTCTTGGTGCTTGAGGCTAGATGCAGAAGACGATGTTCGTTCGGCGCGTCGCGATAATGAAACTCTCGGCTATTGAACTCGGTATATTCAAGCCGGGTAAAAAAATCCCCTTCGCGGAAGCGACTATCCGTGCTTAGTACATAAACCATCGCATCCTGGTCGCCATTTGTATACATTCCGTATTTCTCTTGGTCCCACCACTTCTTCACATCGTCTAACTTTACTTTGCGTACTGCATCCAGGAACTGAGCTGAGCGACGTGTAGATTTTAAGAAAAACTGTCCCGATGAAACAAATGTCCATGCGCCTTGATTGACGGGACTCTTGCATATAACGAGATCGAACTTCGCGAAACGCTCAACATATGGAATGAGTCTCCAGGAGAAGTCCGTAAAGTAGGCATCATCATCCAGCCAGAAGACCCACTCGTCCGCACCTAGAGCTGCCTGGATGATCTCGATTTTCCTGAGATACGGGTTCATACCTTCTCGCCGAAGCATAAACGACCATACGTAGTTCGCTCCATTGACATCTGCAAAAAGCTTGTGGTTCACGAATGACTTAAATCTGATTCGATCACATCCGCTGACGATCGTGATGCCCGAGCGACGGGGAGAAAGTAGGCGCTTTGAAAATAGCATGGTGCATAGCTCCACTTGGCTATGAGGGGAAATAATGGACGCCATTCTACACGTAGGCGACATTCTGACGAGTGTTGCCAATTACTCCGCCTGACTCTTGCATTCAGGTGCGTCTATCTGGCGGGCTGGAATATCATTAAGAAGTTCGGCCGGGAGTTGTCCCGGATTGCCGGTTGATAGCAATACCGTCGAGCGTGCCATGCGGCCCTTCGACTGGATCTACCAGCAACGTCGCCTTGAACCCTGATTGTTTCACATCCTGTAACGGACACATTTTTGACAAGCTCCAGTCATCGCCTAAGTTTGGAAGGCAGCTTCGGAAAAGCTGCTTTCTCAATCGATGTCATGGAGCTTCATTTATGCGTACTGGCTATTTCTACTCTCTGGTTTTTGCCCTGCTCACCAGCGCCTCTATTGCTGCCATTGCTGCGCCCACGGCCAAGCCCGAGGCTGGCAATGCACCCTTGGTGCTGGAGGTTTCTCCCAAGGCACAGTCGGGCAAGGTCGATTTGAATCAGGCCGATGCGCCAACCCTTCAGCGCGAGTTGTCTGGTGTGGGCGAGGCCAAGGCCAAGGCGATTGTTGCTTATCGTGAGGGTAATGGGCCGTTTGCGTCCGTGGACGAACTGCTTGAAGTGAAGGGGATCGGTAAAGCGATTCTGGATAAGAATCGCGAGAAGCTTGAGGTGAACTAAGCTTATACGTCAGCGCCAGGGGCCGGTCATTGATCGGCCTTTTTGCTTTCTGGGGAACGCTGGGAGAGTCCGCCTTTCGTCGATGCGTGAAAAATTACGACTATCATATACGCCTTACATTATGCCTATAATAAATTGGTTTCCGCCAAGCGCTCTTAGGCTCAGGCGCTTGTCTTTCCCTAGGCATTTCCGAGGAACACAGTCATGAACTCTGTCCAGTCCCAAGGTACGGCCCTCGTCACCGGTGCTTCTTCCGGTATTGGTGCGATTTACGCCGAGCGATTGGCGGCGCGTGGTTTTGATTTGTTATTGGTCGCCCGTGATCAAGAGCGGCTGGAAGCAGCGGCTACCAAGTTGCGCACCGAGCATGGCGTTCAGGTCGAGGTGCTCAAGGCGGATCTGACGCAAAAAGATGAGGTGCTGAAGCTTGAACAGCGTCTTCGCAGTGATTCAAGTATCAGCCTGTTACTGAACAACGCCGGAGTTGCAGCGGATGGTTTGTTGGCCAATGCCGACATGGATCAGCTGGAACGCTTGATTCAACTGAACGTGACAACGGTCACGCGACTGGCCTCGGCAGCGGCCGCCAGTTTTGCCAAGGCGGGTCGGGGGACGATCATCAATATCGGGTCAGTGGTGGCGTTGTTTCCGGAGCGCTTCAACGCGACTTACAGCGCCAGCAAGGCTTATGTATTAAGTCTGACGCAGTCGTTGAACGCCGAACTGGAGGGCACCGGGGTCAAGGTGCAAGCAGTGTTGCCAGGCGTCACGCGCACAGAAATCTGGGAACGCTCCGGTATGGACGCGACCCAGATTCCGGCGGATATGGTCATGGAAGCCGGGGACATGGTTGATGCGGCGTTGTCGGGTCTGGATCAGGGTGAGTTGATCACCATTCCTTCGTTGCCGGATGCGGCCGACTGGAATGCCTTTGTTGCGGCGCGACATGTAATGGCGCCGAATCTTTCCAAAAGTAAGGCCGCCGCACGTTACACGTGAGGCGTCATGAATCGGCTTGAGGTATTTGCGGTATGAGTGATCGTCGAGTAGTGGTAACGGGCATGGGTTTGGTGTCGCCATTGGGTTCTGGTGTCGAAGCCGTCTGGTCGCGCCTGTTGGCCGGCCGTTCCGGGTTGCGCAATTTGCCGGATGAGGTGGTTGCCGATTTGCCGGCCAAGGTCGGGGGGGCAGTGCCGACGCTGGCTGACGATCCCGAGGCGGGTTTTGACCCGGACCGGGCGACGGCGCCCAAAGAGCAGAAGAAGATGGACCGCTTCATTATGTTCGCCATGGAAGCGGCGCGTCAGGCGCTGGAGCAGGCCGGTTGGCAAGCGGCGGACGCCAATGCCCAGGAGCGTACGGCAACCATTATCGGCTCCGGCGTGGGTGGTTTCGGGGCGATAGCGGATGCGGTGCGCACCACGGACAGCCGTGGGCCGCGACGCCTGTCGCCGTTCACCATTCCTTCATTTCTGGTCAACCTCGCCGCGGGTCATGTGTCGATCCAGCACGGTTTCAAGGGCCCATTGGGTGCTCCGGTGACCGCTTGCGCGGCCGGGGTCCAGGCGATTGGTGATGCGGCGCGGTTGATTCGTTGTGGCGAGGCAGACATCGCGGTATGTGGCGGCGCGGAAGCGGCGATCGATCGCGTCAGTCTCGCCGGGTTTGCCGCTGCTCGCGCCTTGTCCAGCGGTTTCAACGACACCCCGGAACGTGCCTCACGACCGTTTGACAGTGACCGCGATGGCTTCGTCATGGGGGAGGGCGCTGGCCTTCTGGTGATCGAATCCCTGGAGCATGCCCTGGCTCGTGGTGCTCAACCGCTGGCGGAACTGGTCGGTTACGGCACCAGTGCCGATGCCTATCACCTGACGGCGGGTCCCGAGGATGGCAGCGGTGCACAACGGGCGATGTCGCTGGCATTGGCCCAGGCAGGCATTTCGCCGGCGCAGGTGCAGCATCTCAATGCTCACGCAACCTCGACCCCGGTCGGGGACTTGGGAGAGTTGGCGGCCATCAAGGCGTTGTTCGGCACGGATAACAAAATCGCCGTGACATCGACCAAATCGGCCACCGGGCATTTGCTCGGTGCAGCGGGCGGAATCGAGGCGATCTTCACGCTGTTGGCAATTCGCGATCAGGTCGTGCCGGCGACGCTCAACTTCGACAACCCGGACCCCGCCGCCCAAGGCGTGGACATCGTCCACGGCCAGGCGCGGCCGATGGCCATCGAATACGCGCTGTCCAACGGCTTCGGGTTTGGTGGGGTGAATGCCAGCGTGCTGTTCAAGCGCTGGGAGGGTTAGTCCCGGGGTTGTTTGAGATAGGCGCGAGTCACGTCGAGAATCTGCTGAGCCAGCTCGGGATTCTCGACACTGCGTGACAGCAGTAAAGCCCCGACCAGTGTCGACATGATGACGATGCTTTGGTCGGCGGCGTCCTCGTCTTCAAGAGTGCCTTGCACTTGTTCGAGCCGTGCGTTGAGCACCACGTCGGTGGTCGGGCTTTGCTGTCCGCTCAGGCCGAGTTCCGAAGACATGGTCGGCAACGGGCAACCCTCATCGGGTGAAGTCTGGTGCCATTCGGACAAATAGGCGTCGATGAACGCTTCCAGCGGACGATCTTGAGCGAAGAGTTCGGCGCAAATCACATCGACCTGCTCGCCCGCGGCTTGCAAAGCCTTTTCCACCAGTTCGTCCTTGGACTTGAAATGCGAGTAGAAACCACCGTGAGTCAGGCCCAGTGCTTTCATAAGCGGTTGCAGACCTGTCGCGCCAATGCCATCGCGGCGAAAGCGCGCTGACGCTTCCTTGATGATGCGTTGGTGGGTCTGGGCTTTATGGTCCTGCGAGTAACGCATCGGGTATCTCCGCAACAATGCGCCATATTAACCAATGAAAATGGGATGGTGATTGTACTTCTACTTCTAAAAAGCATGCAGATGAGTCCAACTCCGTCAGGCTGTGTTGAACGAACTGGCACGAATAGTGATTACTCATTAACTGACGATTGTTGAACAATCACGAGGCAATGAGTATGAACAGCGGACTGTCCCTGGCCGACCACATCACACTTGAGTTGCGCGCTGACATCATTGGCGGCCGTTTGCTGCCCGGCATGGCGTTGGTGGAAAACGATCTGGTGTCTGCCTACAACGCCTCCCGCAATACCATTCGCGAAGCGCTGCATCGACTGGGTCAGGAAGGTCTGACCCGTTATGTGCGCAATAAGGGCGTGATGGTGCGCAGGCTGGGCGTCGAGGACGTGCGGGACCTGTTCAAGGTCAGGCGCACCCTGGAGCTGCAGGCCATCAGCGCGAGTCAGCCGCTGCGCGACTATCAATCCGACCGGATGCTCGAAGCCCTGGAAGCCACCGAGCTTGCCCGGGAGCGCGAAGACTGGCGCGCCGTCGGCACCCACAGCCTGGCCTTTCATCAACACATCGTTGGATTGCTGCGCAGTCCGTTGTTCGACGAGTTCTTCACCAACGTCGTCGCGCAATTGCGCCTGGTGTTCTGCACCGCCCCCGATGAGTCACGTTTTCAGGCGCCTTGGCTGGCGCGTGACCGGCAGATCCATGAGTTGTTGGTCGAGGGCGACAAACGCGCGGCCGAGGACGCCATGAGCCTGTATCTCGACGATTCCGAACACCTCCTGTTGCAGATGCTTACCCGTTCTTCCCATCACTGATCGAGGATTCGTGCCATGTACAAAGACTATCCGGCGGCCTATCAAGTCAGCAAAGGTTCCGCCTTGCAGGTGGACAAAGCCTTCTACGAACGGATCCGCGACAAGAAGGACGGGCGCACGCTGATCGAAGAGTTCGAGGTACCGATCCGCACCGGTCGCGCCTGGAAAGTACCGGCCGGGCATGTGTTCCGGGTGACCACCCCCGTCGGGCCACAAGTTGGGGATTTCAACGTCTGGAATGCCAACGATCCACGGGAGCGTTTGTGGGCGGCGCGGACCCGGCAGTTACAGGGCGCACACGTCAGCACCCATGACCGGCTCTGGTCGAACCTGCCTTTTCTGCGGCCGCTGGTGACCATCACCGATGACAGCCTGGCCGGTTACGGCATCGACGAACATGGCGGTCGCTTGCACGATTTGCTCGGCACCCGCTGCGACCCTTATGTGAACAAAATGCTCACTGGCGAAGACTTCCACCATCACTGCCACTCGAACCTGACCCGCGCGGTGCTGCCTCATGGGCTGACCGAGTTCGACGTGCATGATGTGCTGAACATCTTCCAGTGCACGGGCCTGAACCACGACGACATGTACTTCATGAAAGCCTGTCCGGCACAGAAGGGCGATTACCTGGAGTTTTTTGCCGAAATCGATCTGCTGTGTGCGCTCTCGACCTGCCCGGGCGGCGATCTGTCGCTGGCCATGTGGGGGCCGGATGCGCAGGATCCGCTAAGCGTATGTCGCCCGCTCGGGGTGGAGATTTATCGGTTGGAGGATTCGTTGCTTGAGGGCTGGAGCCAGCCGG